>ERZ773114.1358-NODE-1358-length-26158-cov-7.894380_pt1 | contig 26158 bp, 22 predicted proteins | sample MGYA00580564_ERZ773114 | MGnify/ENA primary metagenome ERZ773114 (study PRJEB29015, sample SAMEA2737836) | human gut metagenome | biome: human gut; feature: human-associated habitat; material: faeces | place: China | collected 2012 ... | reverse complement strand
TGCTGTTATATTATTCTATTTGAAGTCGAATTTATTTGTCAAATTTTATTGCTTTCTGGTGTATAATAATAGAATATAAAAAATAACATTATAAAAGAAAAAATATTAAAAAAATAAGTGGAAAAATGCAACACGAAAAACGGCGTAAACCATTGAAAATCCTTGACTCTAGACTATATATGTGGTATTTTGAAATAAAGGAAAAATGTGTGGAGAAAAAGGAGAAAAACAAATGCTAAATGATAAAATTTGTAAATTAAGAGAGAAACTTAATGAAAGCATAATAAATGGAGAAGATTATAGCATAATTTATCAGTTGAGTATTGAATTAGATGAATTAATTGCACAATATTATAAAAAATTAACAAAAAATAGTTGACTAAAATATTTTTATTCTATATAATTGAATAAGAAAACCTAGAAAAAAAGGAAAGAAAATGAAGAAAAAAGTAAAAATTATTAGTGTGATTATGTTAATTGTAATTACTGTATCGTCATTTATGGCGACAATATCATATGCTGATATAATTGATCCAAATGATTATAATCCTAATAATAACACTGAAGAAGTACCAGAAAAGTTTACAAATATGGTGAATATAATTGCAACAACAATACAAACTATAGGAGTTATATTATCAATAATTGTAATTGGATTGCTTGGAATTAAATATATGACTGGAAGTGTCGAAGAAAAAGCAGACTACAAAAAATCTATGATTCCATTCTTGATTGGAACAGTACTTATTGTAGCTGTAGGAACTATTATACGTATAGTAAACGATTTAACATCGCAAGCAATAGGTGAATAATAAAAAACAGTTGAAAAACTGCTAAACATGTAGTATAATAGGTAATATAGGAGTTAAAATATGAAGAAATATAAAAAACTATTAATAAATATTATGGTAATATTTATTATATTATTTAATTTATTCATACCTAATGCATATGCAGGACCATTACAAGATATTATGAATAGAGCAGAAGGCTTTGTAAACAATGGTGAAAACGGAGGAAATGTTATAAACAATGATGCTCTCAAAGAAGGATCAAATACATTATATAATGTTTTATTAGTAATAGGAATTGCAGTAGCATTCATATGGGGAATTGTATTAGGAATACAATTTGTAACAGGAAGCCTAGGCGAAAAGGCAGATGTAAAGAAAAATTTGATTGTATATGTAATTGGATGTATCATAATATTTGGAGCGTTTGGAATCTGGAGATTGCTACTTCAATTGTTACAACCACTTGCATAATAAAATAGTTATTAATATTCTTACGAAAGTAAGCTTTAATAAAATAGAAAAATAAGGAGGAATAAACATGAAAAAATCTATAAAGGTAATATCTACACTATTATTAACAATAATGTTAGTTGCATCTATAGCAGGAACTGTACTAGCAGTTGATCCAAATACAGTTCTAAATGGATTAAATGGAAATGGTAATGTTCAAACTAATGACTTAACTAAAGTTGGTAATAACATTGTTACAATAATTCAAGTTGTTGGTATTGTTATAGCAGTAATAGTATTATTAGTTATTGGTATTAAATATATGATGGGTAGTGCTTCAGAAAAAGCAGAATACAAGAAAACAATGATACCATATATAGTTGGTGCAGTTCTTATTTTTGCTGGTACATCATTAGTAAGAGTTATTTACTCATTATCAACTTCAGTATCAACAAAATAATATTTCATAAGTGTTACATAAGTATTACAATAAAATTAAAAGTGCATTTACATGCACTTTTTTTTGTTTTTAGGTTACATTTTGTTACAATATGTGCTATAATTTAATATATAATATTATGTTAAAACGGAGGAAGTCTATGGGAACATATAATGTGCCTAGAAATGTAAAAGGAGAAGGTAGAATTCTATTCATTTTTACAACAAAAAGCTTAATATATAGTGCAGTAGGGGTTGGCGTTGGATTAATATTTTATTTAATATTTAAGCTAATGAGCCTAACCGTTGTTGGAATTGCTATGGTTGTATTATGTGCATTAATTGGGTATTCAATAGGAATGTTAAAAGTGCCAAACATAGGTATATTAAAGGCAACTAAAGTTGTGGGTGGCGAAAACGTAGACGATGTAATAAAAAGAGCAATAAAATTTAAACAAAAGAGAAACAAAATTTACATCTATGATGATAAGGAGGAAAACACAAATGACAGATAATACATCATTTTTAACGATTATACTATATGTGATGCTTGCAATAATGTTTGCTTTGGCAGTAGCACTTATTTTTATATATTTAAACATGAAAGTTAAAGAAAAACAAAAGGAGAAAGAAGACAGTGCAGTAGCAGAGTCTAAACCAGTAAAAAAATCTTCATCAAAAACTTTTAATGTTGGTTCTGTTTTTGATTTTATGGAATTTGATAAAATTGAAGATAACATGATTATACAGAAAAAAGGCGCAAGATATGTAATGGTTGTTGAATGCCAAGGTATTAACTACGACTTAATGTCACAAGCAGAAAAAGTTGGAGTTGAAGAAGGATTTATACAATTTTTAAACACCTTATCACACCCAGTTCAAATATATACACAAACAAGAAAAATTAACTTGGAGAGTAGCATCCAAACTTATAAAGCAGAAGTTGATAAAATAGAACAAGAATATAGCAGACAAAAGATGAGATATCAAAATATAATGGCATCACCAAATGCCACAGCAGAACAGAAAAAACAAGCTTTATATGAGTTTACAAAAGACAAAAACTTATATGAATATGGTAAAGACATTATATACAACACAGAAAAGATGAGTTTAAATAGAAATATATTAAACAAAAAATATTATATAGTAATTCCATATTATTCAGAAGAACTTGGACAAAATGAATTTGACAAAGATGAAGTTAGAGAGATGGCTTTCTCGGAATTATACACAAGAGCACAGGCTATAATAAGAACTTTGTCAGTATCAGGTGTTATGGGAAGAGTACTTTCATCAACAGAACTTGCAGATTTACTATATTTTGCATATAACAGAGAAGACGCCGAAGTTTATGGCGTTGACAAGGCAATTAAAGCTGGCTACAACGAGCTATATTCAACTGCACCAGATTACATGGATAAGAAAATAGAAATGTTAAACAAGCAAATAGAAGATGCCGCAGTTAATTTGGCAAGTGATAAAATTGCACAAGTTCAAACAGAAAAAGAGAAAGAATATCAAAGAAAAGTTGAAACAGAAGATGACATAATAAATAACTTAGCACAACTTATAATTCAAGAAAACGAAGCAATGCTTGGAAAAGACGTTGCAGAGAAAGCAAAAGAAAAAGTAAGGAAGGAGAAGAAAGCTAATGTTCAATAAAAAACGTAAAGCTACTAATAATGATTTGCAATTTCAAAGAAATGATTATACGAGTGATGAGCAAATTCCAATATTGCACAAGAAAACAATAAAGGAATTAATTGCACCTTCTGGAATAGACGCAAGTAATATTGACCACTTAGAGATTATATCAAATGTAAAAAGATATGCTAGAAGCTTCTTCGTTTCTGCATTACCAAGAATGTGTACATTCCCAGAATTATTTAGAGATATGTATATGTTTGGAGACATAAATACATCAATATATATAACACCAATTCAAGAATCTAGGTCTCAAAACGAGTTGAATAGAACGATAAATGAGCTAGAAACAGAAAGAATTGTTGCAGCAGATAGAGGAAATATCAATAGAGAGAGCAACTTAGCTCAAAAAAGATATGAGGCAGAAAGCTTAAGAGATGAGATTGCAGCAGGTTTTAATAAACTTTATGAAGCATCTGTTGTGTCTACACTGTTTGCGTATAGTTTGGAAGATTTAGACAAGCTTACTAAACTATTAGCAACAGAAATGTCGAAATCTTTGGTTGGAATAAAAAGTGCATGGGCAATGCAAGAAGAGGCTTTCCAAAGCAATTTACCTTTGGCGGAAGATAAAATAAGGAAAACGCATACATTTGACCGTAGATCTATGGGAACAGTATTCCCATTTACTACATCAGAAGTTGGTCACTCAACAGGTATTCCACTTGGATTTAATAAACAAACTGGCGTACCAATATTATTTGATAATTTCCATAGCTCACTTACAAACTATAACATGGTTATATTTGCTAAGTCTGGTGCTGGAAAATCTGTAACAATGAAGACTTTAATTTCAAGGTCTGCAGTACTTATGGGAATACAAAGCTTAGCACTAGATGCCGAAGGCGAGTATAGCATAGTTGCGGAAAGTTTAGGCGGAATAAACGTTGTACTAAGCCCTAACTCAAAAACAGTTATAAATGTTTTTGATATAGAAACCGAAGTTGTAAAAGATGAAATAACAGGAAGAGAAAGAGCTGTATTAAACGTAGAAAACAAAGTAGAGGACGTTACACAAGCATTACTTACAATGGCAAGAGGTAGTACAAGAAGCCAAGATATTAATGAGGTAACAAAGCAAATTATTGCAGAATCTGTTGCACAAGAGTATGCAGCATATGGAATAACAAGTGACCCAATGAGCTTATATGAAGCAGCTGGAAGAGGCAATGGAGATATTTTAGGAAGAGCAAGAAAGAAAATGCCAACAATTGGGTCATGGTATAAACGTTTACAAAGAAATGCAGAAAGCAATACAAACCCTGATTACAGATTCCATTACAGCTATTTGCTAAAAGTTATGAAACAATACATAAGAGAATATGATGGTCAGATGGCATACTTTGACGGACAATCAACATTTGACTTATTAGATGGAACATTATTTATAAACTTAGATATATCACAACTAGAAGAAAGATTTGCAAGACCACTTGCACAACAAATATTACTTTCTTGGATATGGGAAAAATACGTTAAGAAAAACAGTGAAGATAGAAGAAAAGCTGCTAAGAAGAGAGTTTTGGTTGATGAGGCATGGATGTTATTGCCATACCCAGAAGCTGTAGACTTCTTAAACACAATGGCTAGACGTGCGAGAAAAAGAAACGTATCGCTTGCAATAATTTCTCAGAGATTCCAAGACTTCTACGAGAAACCAGAAGTACAAGCAGTTTTAACATCATCAGACACAAAGCTATTACTAGCACAAGATAAATCTGAAATTCAATACCTAAAAGAAGTATTTAAACTTAGCGAAGGTGAAGCAGGATTTCTAGTAACATGCAACAAAGGAGAAGGATTATTGAAAGTTGGTGGAGACACTGCAATATTGCAAATAACACCAACGGCAAAAGAGTTTGAGTTTGTTGAAACAAACTTAAACAAGATGATGGAAAATAATCAAAGAAAATCATAATAGAGGGAGGAAGTAATGCATAAGATAATAAACAAAAATTCAATACAAAAGATTACAGCAATTATTATAATAATGATAATGTGCAACTTTATTATGAATGGAAAAGTTTTTGCAGGTTATGGTGCTGCAACACAAGATCCAGGAGCTAGTACTGGAAATGCTACATCAACCGGGCAAAATACTGGTACAATAAAAGACGCGATAGATGTTGGAGTGAAGTCTGACGAAATAAAAGCAAAAATAAAAAGTCAACTTGATGTTTCGGATGATACAGCAACTAAAATATATACAGATTGTTATAATGATGTCAATAAAATAAAAATATCATATACATATGTATCTACCACAGGTATCGCAACATTAAATAGTGTTGATACGTCTAATATAACCCAAAAAGATATTGACGCAATGATGGATGGATCTTATGTATCTAATATGGGAAGTCAAACAGCAACAGCTGGTGGAAATGCTCCGGGCACTGATGGTGAAACAGCTTCATCAGGAAGCTACGGACAGAGTGTATCAGATCAAGAAGGTGCTGATGGCGGAGACGTTGGAGGACTATTATTTGGACCTCTTGCAAATTTGATTCAGGGAATAGGAGATTCGGTAAATAAAATATTGCAAAATGTAATAATAGGGGATAAATCACCAGTTTTTTATAACAGTGGTTGGTTTACGAGTGAAAGTGTGAAAAAAATTATTGAAGATAATCCTGCCGATCCAAATCTAGAAGATGTAACGGTTGTTAAGGAATATATAGATACATTCACTGGAAAATACGGAGTTCCAGATATAAAGTTAACACCAGCAGAAATATTTGCTGGAAATGTTGCAGCCTTTGATGCGAACTTCTTTAAAACGGATACAGATCATGATCAAGAGCTTGGCGGAAGTGATAAATCGATAGTTGAAGAATTAAGAAACACTGTTGCCAAATGGTATGTAGCATTAAGAAATATAGCAATAGTTGGCTTACTTTCTGCATTATTATATATAGGTATTAGAATTGTTATAAGTTCTAGTGCAGGAGATAAGGCAAAATACAAACAATTTTTTGTGGACTGGGTAGTTGCCCTGTGTTTAATATTCTTTTTGCATTATATAATGGCATTTACAATGACTATGAGTGAGACAGTTACAGACGTATTAGCTGGGCAAACAACTAGTCAAGGAAGAATAAAACAAGTAAATATAAAGCTTGTTGGAAAAGATGGAAAAACGCAATATACTGACGACGGACTTTCAGAGGGATTCAGTGTATACTTTTCAAGTAACTTTACTGGAGTAGCAAGAATTAAAGCTGATTATGCAGACTCTGCATTAAGAATGGGTTATTCAATTTTGTATATTGCACTAACTGTTTATACAGTGTATTTTGCATTTGTATATTTGAAAAGGTTGCTAATGCTTGCATTTTTTACAATGATTGCGCCATTAGTTGCTCTAACATACCCATTAGATAAGATAAGAGATGGAAAAGCACAAGCATTTAATTACTGGTTTAAAGAATACATGTTTTATGCTTTATTACAGCCAATGCATATGCTTTTGTACACAGTATTTGTATCATCTGCATTATCTGTTGCGGCAAACAATTTATTATATGCAATAGTTGCGCTAGCTTTTATAGTACCTGCAGAAAAGATAGTAAAGCAGATGTTTGGAATAAAAGGAAACACAGAATCTACACTTGGTGGGTTTGCAGGTGGAGCACTTGCTTCACAAGCGTTTAATATGCTTAGAAAAGGTCCGCCACAACCTAAGAAAGGCGGAGGAGATGGCCCTAAAGGAGAAAAAGGCATAAGACTTAATAATCCTAATAAGCCAAATGCTATGGATACACTAGCTGGAGATGCTATGGAAAATGGAGTAGAAAATGCTGCACAAATGGCTACAGCAGCTGGTATTGGAGCTGCAGCAGGAGCTGCTTCTGCTAATGCAACGGAAAATGAAAATAATGAAGAAACAGATAGTAATGGCGTACATGTGGGTGATGAAGGTGTAATTGACGGAGCACAATTTAGAGAAGTACCAGACAATGAACAACAGGGCAATGGACTGGAAAATCCAGAAATGCAGTCTGGAGAAAACCCTGCTATGCCTGAAAATGGACAACAAAATCAAAATGTGGACAACAATAATTCGGAAGAAGATCCATTTGCAGCAATTAGAGCAAAAGCAAATAGTCCTAAAGGAAACTTAGGTTCAGCTATAAATAGCAGAGTCCAGAGTGCTGGTGGTTGGTCTGGCATTGCAAAGGGTGTTGGTAAAACTGGAGCTAAACTCGTAGGTAGAGCAGCTATGATGACAACAATGGGTGCATTAGGACTTGGAGTTGGTATTGTTGGAGGAGACATGAGTGATACACTTAAAGGTTTAGGCGCAGGATTAACAGCTGGTTATGCAACAGGTGGCAGATTAAATAGTGTTGTTGGAAATACACTTACTGGAAACAATGCTGCGGGAAGATTCCTTGATGATGCAATTAGAGGAACTGGCCCTGAAAGAAAAAGAAACGATTATATAAGATCATACATGTCAAACCAAGAAAATAGAAATAGACTTATTGAAAAGAATCCTTCTATTAAGAAATCTGAACTTGATGCACAATTAAGACAAAGAGCAGAATTATCTTATGACTCAGGTGTTACAGATGCTAAAATGTTGGATAGGGCGGTTAAGTTACAAAAACAACTTGATGCAAAAAATCCTAGAGGCGTTGGAAATGCAGAAAGGCATGGAGCTAACTATGATAAAACTGTAGCAACTATGCAATTAGCAAGCAAATACAGTGATTCAACTTTCGAAAACGACGAGAAAATTGCCAAAGCACAAAATCGTTTGGCAAGCAAACTTGAAAGAAACATGAGTGAAAGAACAAATGGCCCAATTGATGCAGATACTGCTAAAAAATATAAGGCTAGAGCAAAAGCAGAAGCTGCAGAGACAATGGGTAACATAGATTATTTAAAGAATGGATAGTTTTTATAAAAAGCAATCAATCTAATAAATTGGTTGCTTTTATTTTTATAGAGAGGTATAAAGTATTGAGTAAAGACTGAAAATTTTCAGATTTATTCTTAACTAAAATATAAAAATGCATTAAAGTAATGACATAACTATAATTTTGATGTATAATCATGTTATGAAATGGCACTTTAGACTATGGTGTATGGTTCTTATGCCAATAAAGGAAAAAGGAGAAAATTTCTATGGAAGAAAATAAAACACCAAATAAATCTGAAAAAGATATTATAAAAGAAAACATGCTAATTTTATATAAAGCTTACCAAGATGGAGAGAAAAATACTGTTGATGAAATATCATATTATAAACAGATTGTGCTGCAAAGTGAAAAAAACCCAATAATGTATGGATTGCAAGATATATATCCAGTAAACATAAAGGAACCAGAAAAAATTTATGGAAATAGAGTTTTGCTATATCAAAATGGAACTCCTATTGCGATGATAGATGAAAATTCAAATATAAAATTTTCTAGCGAATACTTAGAGCAAATGAAGTCTTTGAACCCTTCAATATATGCACTTTTGCATTCTATGAATGGTAAACATTATGAATTACCACAAATACAAGAGGTAAGTGAAAAGCTTCCAGATATAAATTCAAAACAAGAAGTTGAAGATTTTAAATTAAGTAAAGAAGAGCTTGAAAATGCAAAACAAAATGAAACAGTTGAGCAAGGAATGAGTGAAGAAGAGAATATCCAAGAGGTAAATAACGAGCAAGAACCTGAAAATGAAGAAGAAAGCATGGAACAAATTGCAAAGCAGTCAGGAATTGCTAAAGATGATATTAAATCTTGCTCTGAAATCAATCCGCACGAAAGAATTACAGACCAGAAAAGTTTTGAAGATATAGCAAATGTTACAGGAAAATATTCTAAAATTTTTGTAGTATCTGCAAATAGTCAAACGCGTGGAAATTCACTTTATTCGTTCTGGGGAATGACGCAAGATGGCAAAATGGAACCTGTTCAAGGTTTGGAAGAAAGACAAGGCGTAAATACTGGAAAATCAATATACTCTATAAATAGAGATGGCTCGCAAGTAAAAGAACAACAAACATCAGCATTGTTTACAATGCCTAATCAAAGAGAAGGTTTTTCGGTTACTATTGGACAATATGGAATAATTGAAACTACATATATAAGACGTAGTCCAAACGAAAATAAATATATAGGAAGTACTGTGAATTCATCAACACAAAAGCCTACTACAAGAGAGGTTCAGGAGTTTATGAATGACAGCAGAACAACCGATGCTGAATTAAAAGAAACAATAGATAAAACAGAACATCAACTTGGAGAAACATCTGAAACTAAGTTAAGAAATGTTGATGATAACCCCGATAATGATGTTGAAATTGATATGGACCAAGAAATAACTTTACATGACGGAACGATCACAACTCTTGCAAAAGAAGCAGAAGCGTTAAATATTGCACCAGATGAATACAAAAAACAATTTGCAGAAAGAGAAGCTGATTGTTATGCTGACAAAGTAGAATTAATTAGAGAAGAACAGGCAGAGGAACAATCTGCAGAGCGTGCTGAAGAACATGAAGAAAGAGCAGAAAGGTCTTTAGAAAACGATGCGTGGGAAAGAATGAAAAAAAGAGGCATAATAGACTAAATTTTCACTATAGAGAAAGCTGCAAAATAAATTGTATAAAATTATATGAGAAAAATAAATATGAGATAAGGAAAAGTAATAGTCCTTATCTTTTTTATTGTAAAAATTTAAGTAATAAATTTTTCGATTTATTATATTTATTAATAATGAGGTGAAATAAATGAAAAAAATATTTTACAGTATACTTATTTTTCTGCTAATTTTACTTAATTTTTCCACTGTTTGTGCAGATGATGTGGATAACGAGGTCGATTTTGAAGATACAATAGAAGTTACAGCTTCAAATGTGAGTGAATTACCAAAAACAAATTCTAGAAGATATATTGTTTACGATAGAATCTCAAAAAGTATGATAATAGGAAAAAATGAAGATGTTAAATCTGCCATGGCGTCCACAACAAAGATAATGACTACAATAGTCATATTAGAAAAAGCAGATTTAAACGAAAAAGTAACTGTAAGTGCAAAAGCAGGTGGAACAGGTGGCTCAAGGTTAGGACTAAAAAGAGGAGACAAGACTAGTGTAAGAGATTTGTTATACGGACTTATGCTAAGGTCGGGAAACGACGCTGCCGTAGCATTAGCAGAACATGTTGGTGGGAGTGTAAAAGGATTTGCAGAATTAATGAATGAAAAGGCCATTGAACTTGGACTTACAAATACACATTTTGTAACACCTCATGGACTAGATGATGCAAACCATTATACTACTGCGTTAGAGCTTGCAAAACTTACAGATTATGCAATGGATAATGAGACTTTTGCAAAAATAGTTGGAACAAAATCAACAACGATATACATAAATAATCAGTCAAGGCAAATAAACAACACTAACGAGTTATTAGGTGTACTAAACGGTGTGGTGGGTGTAAAAACAGGCTTTACAAACAATGCGGGACGATGCTTAGTAACGGAAACCAAAAGAAATAACATGGATATAATTACAATAGTTTTGGGAGCAGATACCAAAAAAGACAGAACAAAAGATAGTGTGAATCTAATAGAATATACCTTTTCAAAATACAAAATGTACAATTTGGAAGAACGAATAATAGAAGAATTTAATAAATGGAAAAATATAAATGAAAAACGAATTCTAATAACAAAAGGAAAACAAAACAATCCTAAATTAGCCTTAGGAGCAATAGAGAAAGCAACAATACCAATCTGCGATAACGATAAAATTGAATACTCAATTAATGCACTAACTGAAGTAGAGGCTCCGGTGGAACAATGGAATGTAATGGGTACATTAACAGTAAAACTAAATGGTGAAATATTGGAGAACATAGATATAGTGAATGTAAATGAAGTGCAAAAACGAGATTGGAAAGATTACTTTAAAATAGTGCTAAATACTTACGGAAACTGGAAAAATTTCATAATAATTCATTGACTTTAGTGGCATGATATGGTAAAATAATAAAGCTAGTATAAATAGCTTTATTTTATTGTGCTAGCAAATTAAAATTAGGAGGTGAAATTTAAGTGCCAACAATTAATCAATTAGTAAGAAAAGGAAGAAAAACTACTACAACAAAATCAACATCACCAGCTTTACAACATGGATACAATTCTATGAAAAAGAAAACAACAGATAGAAGATCTCCACAAAAAAGAGGTGTATGTACTGTAGTAAAAACTGTTACACCTAAGAAGCCAAACTCAGCTTTAAGAAAAGTTGCCAGAGTTAAGCTTTCAAACGGATACGAAGTAACATCTTATATTCCAGGAATCGGACACAATTTACAAGAGCACAGTGTTGTTCTTATAAGAGGAGGAAGAGTAAAAGACCTTCCAGGTGTTAGATACCATATTATAAGAGGAACTTTAGATACAGCAGGTGTTAAAGACAGAATGCAAGGAAGATCTAAGTATGGAGCTAAACGCCCTAAGAAATAAAAATAATACTTAGATATGGGTGCATATAACTTACTAATTTAAGGTTCTTAAATTTAGCATAGATATATAGCACTAAACTAGAAATGTTTTAAGAAGAAAAGCCGAAGGCTTAGTATTAAACTTTTTAGAGTACCGAAGATACTAGGTAATAAAATTAGTATCAATTTTATAAGGAGGGAAGAAAAGTGCCAAGAAAAGGATTTATAGCAAAAAGAGATGTTTTACCAGATCCAATATACAATAGCAAAGTTGTTACAAAGTTAATAAACAATGTTATGTTAGATGGTAAAAAGACAGTTGCTCAAACTATCGTTTATGATGCATTCGATATCATAAAAGAAAAAGAGCAAAAAGATCCACTAGAAGTATTTGAAGCAGCACTAAACAACGTAATGCCAGTTCTAGAAGTTAAAGCTAGAAGAATTGGTGGTGCTACATACCAAGTACCATTAGAGATTAGACCAGAAAGAAGACAAACATTAGGACTTAGATGGTTAGTTTCATATGCTAGAAAGAGACATGAAAAAACAATGTCTGAAAAATTAGCTGGAGAAATAATGGATGCTGTAGCTGGAAACGGTGGAGCTTTCAAGAAGAAAGAAGATATGCATAAGATGGCTGAAGCTAATAAAGCTTTTGCTCACTACAAATTTTAAAAATTTAAACTATAAGCGTCGTCTAACTTCGTTAACCTTCATCTAAAAATATACTCGACGTACACCACGTACGCCTCCGTTATTTTTGATTCGGTTGCCTTGTTATACTTGCTTCTAGTTGAAATTTTACATGTATATTAAAAGAAAAAATTATTTAGAAAGGAAGAAAAAATATGGCCGGAGACGGAAGAGAATTTCCTTTAGAGAAAACAAGAAATATAGGAATAATGGCTCACATTGATGCGGGAAAGACAACAACAACAGAGAGAATACTTTTCTACACAGGAAGAACACACAAAATAGGTGAGGTTCATGATGGTGCTGCTACTATGGACTGGATGGCCCAAGAGCAAGAAAGAGGTATTACAATTACATCAGCTGCTACAACTTGCCACTGGTTAGGTAATAGAATAAACATTATCGATACACCGGGACACGTTGATTTTACAGTTGAAGTTGAGAGATCTTTAAGAGTTCTTGACGGTGCTGTTCTAGTACTTGCTGCAAAAGGTGGAGTTCAACCACAATCTGAAACAGTTTGGAGACAAGCTGATAAATACATGGTACCAAGAATGGTATATGTAAACAAAATGGATATTACTGGTGCTGATTTCTATGGTTGTATAAACCAAATAAAAGAAAGATTAGGAGCTCATCCAGTTCCAATCCAATTGCCTATAGGAGCTGAAGATAATTTCAAAGGAATTATTGATTTAATAAAAATGAGAGCATTTATTCATAAAGATGATTTAGGAAAAGACATTGAAGAATGTGATATTCCTGAAGATATGAAAGCAGATGCTGAAAAATATAGACAAGAAATGATTGAAGCAGCAGCAGAACAAGATGATGAATTAATGATGAAATATTTAGATGGTGAAGAACTATCTGAAGCTGAAATCAAATCAGGATTAAGAAAAGGAACTATATCAAACGCTCTAATTCTTATGACATGTGGTTCATCATACAAGAACAAGGGTGTTCAAGAATTATTAAATGCAATCGTTGACTACTTACCATCACCACTTGATATTCCAAACATCAAAGGTGTTGACGAAGATGGAAACGAAGTTGAAAGTAAGACTGATGACAATGCTCCATTTGCAGCATTAGCATTCAAAATAATGACAGATCCATATGTTGGGAAACTATGCTTCTTTAGAGTTTACTCTGGAACATGTACAACAGGAACTACTATTTTAAATGCTACAAAGGATAAGAAAGATAGAATAGGAAGAATCCTATTAATGCATGCAAATCATAGACAAGATATTGAAAAGGTTTATGCAGGAGATATTGCAGCAGCAGTTGGATTAAAAGATGTATCAACAGGTGATACACTATGTGATCCAGACCACCCAATAATACTTGAATCAATGGAATTCCCAGAGCCAGTTATCGATATAGCTATTGAGCCAAAAGATAAGGCTAATGGAGAGAAAATGGGAATTGCTTTAGCAAAACTTGCTGAAGAAGACCCAACATTCAAAACATGGACAGACCAAGAATCTGGACAAACAATCATCGCTGGTATGGGTGAGCTTCACCTAGATATCATCGTAGACAGATTAAAGAGAGAGTTCAAAGTTGAATGTACAGTTGGTAAGCCACAAGTTTCTTACAAGGAAACAATCAGAAATAAGGTTAAAGTTCAAGGTAAGTTTGTTCGTCAATCTGGTGGACACGGACAATATGGTGATGTATGGTTCGAAATGGAACCATTAGAGCCAGGTTCTGGAGTTCAATTCGAGAGCAAAATCGTTGGTGGAGCTGTTCCAAAGGAATACATCAAACCAATCGAAGATGGATTAAGAGAATCTGCTATGAGTGGTATATTAGCTGGATACCCAGTTATAGACTTCAAAGCAACATTAGTTGATGGTTCTTACCATGAAGTTGACTCATCTGAAATGGCATTCAAGATTGCTGCATCTATGGCTTTCAAAGAAGGATGTAAGCAAGCAAAATCTGTTATATTAGAGCCTATAATGAAGGTTGAAGTAACTGTTCCTGAAGAATACATGGGAGATGTTATTGGAGACATTAACTCTAGACGTGGTAGAATGGAAGGAATGGAAGCTAGAAACGGTAACCAAATAATAAGAGGATTTATTCCACTTTCAGAAATGTTTGGTTATGCAACAGACTTACGTTCTAAGACACAAGGTAGAGGAACATATTCAATGGAACCAAGCCATTACGAAGAAGTTCCAAAGTCTGTATTAGAGCAAATAGTTGCTTCTAGATCTAAGAAAGCAGAATAATATACAAATATGTATATATTGTGAAAACAAAAATAACACTTGCATTTTACTTGAAAATATAGTAAAATGCAGGTGTGAAATAAGATATTAATTTTAAATATAAATAGTCATGAGCAAGACTCAAGACTAACTAAAAAGGAGGAAAATTAAATGGCAAAGGAAAAATTTGTAAGAACAAAGCCACACGTAAACATTGGTACAATTGGTCACGTTGACCACGGTAAAACTACTACAACAGCAGCTATTACAAAATACTTAAGCTTATTAGGACAAGCTAAATACGAAGCATACGATCAAATCGATGGTGCTCCAGAAGAAAGAGCAAGAGGTATTACAATTAATACTGCTCACGTTGAATATGAAACAGCAAACAGACACTATGCTCACGTTGACTGCCCAGGACACGCAGACTACGTAAAGAACATGATCACTGGTGCTGCTCAAATGGATGGTGCTATATTAGTTGTTTCTGCAGCTGATGGACCAATGCCTCAAACAAGAGAGCATATATTACTAGCTAGACAAGTTGGTGTTAAATACATCGTTGTTTACCTAAACAAATGTGATATGGTTGATGATCCAGAATTATTAGAATTAGTTGAAATGGAAGTTAGAGACCTATTATCAGAATATGGTTTCCCAGGAGATGAAATTCCAGTTATAAAGGGATCTTCATTAAAAGTACTAGAAAGTACATCAACAGATCCAAATGCACCAGAATATCAATGCATTAAAGAATTAATGGACGCAGTTGATACTTATATCCCAACACCAGCAAGACCAGTAGATAAGCCATTCTTAATGCCTATCGAAGATGTTATGACAATAACAGGTCGTGGAACAGTTGTTACTGGTAGAGTTGAAAGAGGACAAGTTAAGATTCAAGACGAAGTTGAAATCGTTGGAATTAAACCTTCTACAAAAACTATCGTTACAGGTGTTGAAATGTTCAAGAAAACACTTGACCAAGCTGAAGCTGGAGACAACATCGGAGCATTATTAAGAGGTGTTCAAAGAACAGATGTTGAAAGAGGACAAGTTCTTGCAAAACCAGGATCTATACATCCACATACAAAATTCAAAGCACAAGTATACGTTTTAACTAAAGACGAAGGTGGACGTCATACTGCATTCTTCAATGGATACAGACCACAATTCTACTTTAGAACAACAGACGTTACAGGTGTTATCGAACTAGAAGCTGGAACAGAAATGGTTATGCCAGGAGATCACGTAAACATGACAATCGAACTTATTACTCCAATCGCTATCGAAAACGGATTAAACTTCGCTATTCGTGAAGGTGGAAGAACAGTTGGATCAGGAGTTGTTTCTGATATAATTGAATAATCTATGAATAATATATAGCTTATTAAATAGATACCTACAGAATAAAAAGAAAATTATTATCTTTTTTACTGTGGGTGTTTTTTATTTTATTACAAACGGATTGTCATTAAAGAACATTCATCAACATATATATGAAAAATTGCCAAATTAAATTGACTTTTGACCGATTTAAGTATATACTTTAAGCGTAAATACTAAAGAAACAGAGGATGAACTAATCAGATTTATAACTTACGAAAGGAAAGCTAATAAATATGAAAAAAACAATAATATCAAGCATAATAATAGCAATATCAATGATAGTATTCACAACTAAGGTACAGGCAGCTACAGGAAAAGTAACAACAGAAACTTTGAATTTAAGAAGCAAGGCTTCAACTGATTCGTCAGTGGTAAAGTTACTTAACATGGACGATGAATTAGAAATCATATCAGAAGAAGGAAATTGGTATAAAGTTAAGGTTGGAGAAAATGAAGGCTATGTTAGTAAAGACTATGTAAAAGTTGATAAAACATCAACAGAAACAAACAATACGACACCAACCGATAATAACCAAAATAATTCTGGTGCAAATTCAACAGAAAATAAAAACAATGAAACGACTTCAAGTCAAACCACATTAAACACTGTAACACCAAATTCTACTTTAAAACTTGAAAAAGATGTTACAATAAAAATATTACCATTAATAAATGCGAATAATCTTGGAACGGCAAAAGCTGGAGATGAAGTTACTGTTATTACAACAGCAAATAACTGGATATTTATAGAAACAAGCGAAATTGCTGGCTGGATAGTAAAAGATTCAAGTGTGGGACAAGTTAAGAGTTCAGAAGATAAAAATACTGGCTCAAGTACAGATAATAACACCACAGATACTAGCAATAATGATGACAAGGGTGAAGAACCAACTGATACCAAAACTAATACGGATAATAATGACGATACAACTTCATCAGATACAAATTATACTAAAACAACCAAATACATTAATGCTTCGTCAGTATATGTTAGAAAAGAAGCTTCAACAAGTGCTGGAATTGTAACAACTTTAATTAGAAACACTGATGTTACAGTTGTTGGAGAATCAGGAGATTGGTACAAAGTTACATATAAAGATTACAGTGGATATATTTATAAAGAACTATTGTCAGATAAAAAAACAGAAGAAACAAATAGAAGTAGCGCTAATAGAGAAAGCGCTACAACTGTTTCAAGTGTAACTACTGAAACTACAACAGAAGAAACTTCAAAGGGACAAGAGATTGTAGAATATGCAAAACAATATTTAGGATGTCCATATGTTTATGGAGGTTCGGGGGATAAATCTTTTGACTGTTCTGGATTTACAATGTATGTGTACAAGAAATTTGGATATACATTAAGCCATTCTGCAATAGCGCAATCTAAAGTTGGGACATATGTTGCAAAAGAAGATTTACAAGCTGGGGACTTGGTTTTCTTCTTAGATTATGAAACAATGGATGGCATAGGACATTGTGGAATATATATTGGAAATGGCGAATTTATACATGCGTCTTCTGGAAGTGGATATTGCGTAAAAATATCAAACTTATTAACAGGAAGCTATAACACGAGATATGCTACAGCTAGAAGATTAATATAAAGTTTGTATTCTAAAAATATGACAAAACGATAAAAAAATTAATATAGAGTTTTATAAATAATATAGGGCAATTTAAAAGGAGAATGTTAGTGAAAAGACCACTTTTAATTGTTACTATATCATACATATTAGGAATAATTATAGGGGTGTACTTTAAGCAAAGTATACTCTTTATTTTGCTTGCAGGAATTACTGGAAGTGCATTTTGGAAAATAATAAAAAAGAAAAAAATCATAATTATTGCAATATGTATTGTACCATGCTTATTGTCATGCCTACAGATAAATAATAAATACAATAAAATGTATAAATTAGACGATGAAAACATTGCAATAACTGGAATAGTATGCAGTCAAATAAAGGAGACTGATTATAAGTATTCTACTAATATTAAGCTAGAAAATAAATTAAAATTAACAGTATATATGAATAAAAAGGAAGATGTTTCAAAATTGGAATATGGCAATAAAATATCTGTTATAGGAACATATAAAAAGCCGACAGAGAGCAGAAATTATAAAGGCTATGATTATATGAAATATTTAAAAACAAAGAAAATATGTGGTTCATTAATAGTAGACGGAGAAGTAAAGCTGATTAAAACGAAAAATATCAATCCAATATTTACAATAATAAATAAATTATCGTTATTTTTTAAACAGAATTTGAAAAAGCTGTTACCAAAACAAGAAGCAGAACTTGAACAGGGAATTTTATTAGGAGACACGTCTGATATAGAAAGTGATATAAAAGATGATTTTAGAAAATGTAATTTATCGCACATGCTAGCAGTATCTGGAGCTCATTTATCTTATCTAGTGTTAGGAATAAATACTGTTTTAAGCAAAAAGACATTTGGAATACGAAGAAGAAAAATTTTATCTATAATATTTATCTTAATTTTTATGGTTATTGTTAATATGAGCCCATCGGTTGTAAGAGCTGGAATATCAACTATTATAGCAATATTTGCAACTTTAATTTACAGAAAACAAGATACATATACAACAATTTCAATTACTTTGTTATTAACATTATTAAATAATCCATTTGCAATTTTTGATGTTGGATTACAGCTGTCATATCTTGCAACTTTAAGCATAATAATTTTTTATTCTAAATTCACACAAAAACAGTTTGATAATAAAGTGAAACAGTACTTATATGAGAGTGCGATGCTTACTTTGAGTGCAAACATTTTAATTCTTCCAATTACGATCTATGAATTTAATACAATTCCAATAAACTCAATAATATCAAATTTGTTAGCTGGTCCATTGCTTGGAATATGCATAATATTAGGCATGTTCACAGTAATTATTTCAACAGTTTGTTTTCCTGTGTCAAAATTAATAGCATTTCCATTGCAAATTATTTTAAAAATTCTAATAAAGATAATAGAATTAATTTCTAAAATTCCATTTGGAAATTATACTGTAAAAACTCCGTGGTTCATAGTAGTGTTTTTAACTTATGCAATAATTGCCACAATAATATATAACAAAAAGAAGATTACTAAAATTTTAACTATGATTACATTAATAATATTTATTGCTATGCAGGTTTGCACTTTTATAAATATTGCTGGAAAACTAAAAATCTATTTTATAGACGTAGGACAAGGAGACAGCATGCTTGTAAAAACTGTAGGAGGAAAAAATATTTTAATTGATGGCGGTGGAAGTAAGGATCCAGATTATGATATAGGCGAAAAGATTTTAGTACCATATTTGCTAGATAGAAGAATAAAAACATTGGATTATGTAATTATATCACATTTTGATGAAGACCATGTTGGTGGAATATTGACTGTTATGCAAGAGTTGAAAGTGAAAAAAGCAATAATTGCAAGACAATTTGAAAACTCTAATAATTATAAAAAATTTATTAAATTAGCACAAGAAAAGAAAATTAAAGTTATTGTTGTAGAAGCTGGAGATGTGATAAATATAGAAAAAGATATAAAGCTAAAAGTTTTATGGCCAGACTCAAAAAATAAGATTAATGAAAATGTTTTAAACAATAATTCACTTGTTTGTAAATTGGAATATAGGAATTTTTCGATGATGCTGACTGGAGATATAGAAGAAATTGCAGAAAATGCAATATTAACCAAATATAAAAATAATGCAAAAATATTAAATGCAAATATTTTGAAGGTAGCACATCACCGGCTCTAAAAGTTCATCAACAGAAGATTTTATTAAGGCTGTAATGCCAGAGATTGCACTAATTGGAGTTGGAAAAGACAATAGCTTTGGGCATCCATCTGATGGAACAATAGAAAGACTTAACAAAATAAAATGTAAAATATTAAGAACAGATGAAAATGGAGAAATTGAATTGTTTGTGAACAAATTCCAATTTATTGACTATTTGACTATTTTATAGTATTATATATTTGTTGAATAGTAAATTGAAGATAGGAGTTTTAATATATGTTATGTTCAATGTGTAAGAAAAACACAGCAGTAATATTTATAAATAAACAAGGCGCGGATGGAAAAGCTGAAGTTGAAGGTTTATGTTATGAATGTGCTAAAAAGAAGGGAATAAATCCAATAGATACAATGGCAAAACAAGCTAATCTATCGGATAAAGATATACAAGATTTATCTAATAAATTAGATACAATGTTTAAGAATTTATCAGACAACATGGCTGATATAGATGAAGATGAACTTTCAGAAATGATTAATGGAGAAAGTGAAATAGAGGGTGCTCAAGGAGTTCCTCTTGGCTCGATTTTTTCTGGATTGTTTGGAATAAAGCAAAATGGAGATGAGTCATCAAATTATTCGTCTGGTGGAACTCAAAAGGTTAAAGAGAAAACTAAACCAAATAAAAAGAGAAAAGCATTAGACACGTATGGAACCAATTTAACAGTTAAGGCTAAGAATAATCAAATTGATAGAGTTATTGGAAGAGATAAAGAAATTGAAAGAATGATACAAATTTTAAATAGACGTTCTAAAAATAACCCATGTTTAATTGGTGAACCAGGTGTTGGAAAAACAGCTATTGCTCAAGGCTTAGCTCTTAGAATTGCAAGCGGAAGTGTACCAGCAAAACTTTTAAACAAAGAAGTTTATCTATTAGACATGACAGCTGTAATTGCTGGAACACAGTTTAGAGGCCAATTTGAGGCTAGAATGAAGGCTATAATAGATGAATGTAGAAACGATGGAAATATTATTTTAGTAATTGATGAAATTCATAACATTATAGGAGCCGGAGATGCAGAGCATTCAATGAATGCAGCAAATATTTTGAAACCATCACTTGCAAATGGCGAGTTACAAATGATTGGTACTACTACGCTAAAGGAATACAGAAAATATATTGAAAAAGATACTGCTCTAGAGAGAAGATTCCAACCAATAATAGTAGAAGAGCCATCTGTTGAAGATGCAATTTCAATATTACAAGGAATTAAGCAATATTATGAAGATTATCATCATGTAAGAATTTCGAATGATATAATTAGACAGATTGTAAATATGTCTGAAAAATATATTCATGATAGATTTTTACCAGACAAGGCAATTGATATATTAGATGAAGCGTGCTCAAAGATAAATTTAAATGATAAAGATTTATATGACTTAGAAGTATTGAACAATCAATTAAAAGAGGTTCAAGCTAAAAAGGAAGAAGCTGCACAAGCCGATTCTACAGAAGATTATCAAAAAGCAGCAGAACTTAAAACACAAGAGTGTGCATTACTAGAGCAAATTGATAATTTGAAAAAGAGAATGCAACCTAAAGATTTAACAACACAAGACATTGCAAATGTAATAGAAAGCTGGACGAAGATTCCAGTAAACAAAATTACAGAAGAAGAAACAAAAAAATTGTTGAATCTAGAAGATAATTTGCATAAGAGAATTATAGGCCAAAATGAGGCAGTTGAGGCGGTTTCAAGAGCAATAAGAAGAAATAGAGTAGGCTTAAAGAGCACCAAAAGACCGCCATCATTCATATTTGTTGGACCAACTGGTGTTGGAAAAACTGAACTTGCAAAAGCATTAGCATATGAGATGTTTGGAAGTGAAAAATCTATAATTCGTTTCGATATGTCTGAATACATGGAAAGCAACTCAACAGCGAAATTGATTGGTGCACCTCCAGGATATGTAGGATATGATGACGCAGGACAACTAACTGAAAGAGTAAAGAGAAATCCTTATTCAATAATATTGTTAGACGAAATTGAAAAGGCGCATAATGACGTATTTAATATATTATTGCAAGTGCTAGATGATGGTAGATTAACAGATGCACAAGGAAACACAGTAAGTTTTGAAAATACAATAATAATAATGACATCAAATGCAGGTTCAAACTTAAATACAAATTCAATTGGATTTGGTGGAACCTCAGAAGCTTCAAAAAACAGAATGCTTGGCGCATTAAAAGATTTATTCAGACCAGAATTTTTGAATAGAATAGATGAAATTGTAGCCTTCGATTCATTAACAAACGAGCAACTTTTACAAATAGTTGATTTGATGGTATCTGATACTCAAAAAGTGTTAAATGACAGAAACATAGGATTAATACTTACAGATGAAGCTAAAAAATATGTATTAACAAAAGGAACAGATTTAAAATATGGTGCAAGACCGTTAAGACGTGCAATACAAAGATACGTTGAAGACGAACTATCTGATATGATATTAAAATCTGAACTAACAAATGGTAAAAAAGTATTGGTTGAATATGATAAGGAGCAAGACAAATTAGTATTCAACATACAATAATCTAAAAATAAGAAGGCGGAGGTAAAAAAGGTGTTTAAACATGTACCAAATATTCTAACAATGTGTAGATTTGTATTAATACCATTTATATTCGGATCAATAGTAAATAATCAGTATGTAGCAGCATTCGTATTCTTAACACTTTCCGGAATTACCGATATACTAGATGGTTTTATAGCAAGAAAATTTAATTTAATAACTAACTTTGGAAAATTGATAGACCCACTAGCAGATAAGGCAACACAAATTTCAACACTTATAGCATTGCTATTTGCAGGAATAATCCCAGATTGGATATTAATAGTGGTATTTATTAAAGAAACAATAATGATAGCAGGTGCATCTTTCTTATATGGAAAAAAACTTGTAGTATCAAGCAGGTGGTATGGAAAGCTTGCAACAGTAATGTTTTATGTCGCAATAGTAGCTTCATTAATTACAAATAACTTTAATTTAGCATTCCACATAGACATCTACATATACTATGTAGCACTTGCGTTAACAATATTTGCTTTAATAATGTATTTCAAAGAATTCTATCAAAAAGGATATGTAAATAAAGAAGAATTGAGCACTGTAGATAAGAAAGTTATAGAAAAATAATAGTAAAAATCGTGTTTTAAATAACACGATTTTTCTATTCAAAATTTTCTATATACGAATTTAAATTTTCTTTTCCATAAAGAATTACACCATTTTCCAGTTCTTTTCTATCATCATCCGATAAATATTTTATCGCAATTTCAGTAGTTTCATGTAATTCATAGGTTCCATCATCTTTTATTCTATAAATTTCAACGAATCCATCTGAACTTGACTTTACAACGAAATGTTCACCGCAATTTCCAGAAAAATCTTTATATAACGCTACATCAGTATTTGAAAAATTTTTAATTTTCCAATCACTATAAAGCTTTGAAAATTCATTTCTTGTAATATTAGCCATCTCTGCACTTATATTTTCTTTTTCTTTTAGAGTGTGCCCACATCCATCATAATGTTTAAGAAAAGTTAAAATTGCATTTGGAGAAAGTTTTACTTCATCATAGCTTGTTGGAACGGTTGTATATGGAGATGTAGTTTGAAAATTTTCAATAGTTTCATTTGCAGAACCAATATTTTGAACGGATTTTAAATTATAAATTATAATAGCAAAAGTAGTTACAATGCTTGCAATTATAATAAGTATTAAAGCAATAATAAATTTTTTATTCATATTAAATTCCTTCCTTTTTCCTAGTATTTCCATAATTTACTTATGTATGCAGAAAAAAGAAAATTTAATAAATAATGCTTTTAAGACACTTTGGAAGAACGAGTGTAAGGTTTTATTTCATCAGTTAAACCAATCAAATAATCAATACTAGTATTATAAAAATCTGCTAAAACAATAAGAGAGCTAATAGGAATATTAACTTTTTCTAATTCGTATTTGCTATAATTTGTTTGTGAAATATTTAAAATTTTGGCAATTTCCTCTTGTTTTAAATCGTGATCTTCCCTTAAATCTTTAAGTCTTAACATTATAAAATTCATTCCTTTCATTAATTCAGAAAAAAAAATATAGCAAAGAAAAATTTGAATTGTTAGTTCAATGTTCCAAAATTAATAATGCAATAAATAAGGAAAATTACTACTATCAATTTTTTATAGTTTTCTGAAAATTTGTTAATTACTATTTTATAATAGTTAATATTTGACTATTGACTTATAGTTATAATTTGACTATAATTTTATTAGTTAAATTATAACTAAAGAGGAGGGCACGAATGAGAAGAGAAAAAACGTTAATAATATAATTAATAAAAACATAGGAAGGGAAAAAGAAAAATGAATAAACTAAAAAACAAAAAAGGAATAACTCTTATTGCGTTAGTTGTTACAGTGGTAGTACTTATAATTTTAGCTGGAGTAAGCATAAATGCTGTTTTAGGGGACAATGGAATAATAAAAAAAGCAAATCAAGCAGCAAGTGTAACAAAAGAAGCAGAAGTAAAAGAAGCAATTAATAGAACAATACTAGAATTCTATTTAACTAATGATTATGAAACATTAGAAGATTTCTTAAAAGCAAAAGCAGAAGATGGAAGTATAGATAGCGTAACAAAAAATGCAGATGGAACATTAACAGTAAAAAAAGGAGAATATTCAGTAACAGTAGAAAATAAAACAAATTCTTCAAATGGAAGTAGTTCTGGTGGTAGTACAGGAGGAGAAACGCAAACACCAGAAATTACAGTAGGAGAAATAAAAGTAGTAGCAGATAGTACTGGAACAGGTTCAGCAATAACTGATGCAGCTAGTGTATATTTAGGAAACACACTTTATATAACATTTGTACATTCAATAACAGGTGGAACAACAGTAGTAGATAAAACCATTCCATATGCAGTAACAAAAAATGGAACATATACTTTTACTGTAACAGGAACCGTGAATGGAAAAAGCTACACAAAAAATGTAAGTGTAACAGTAAACCAATTTAAAGATGTTTATGAATTAACATATTCAGATGGAATAGTATATATGCCTGAAGGATTTAAAATTGCAAAAGGTTCAGCCTCAACAGTACAAAGTGGAATAGTAATAGAAGATAAAGATGGAAACCAATTTGTGTGGGTGCCAGTTGCAACACTAGCAGATTATAAAAGAACATGGTATACTGGACATGGTACATTAAGTAACTATTCAGAAGCATTACCAGAAGATGAAAAAACAAGTGTAGAAACATATAAAGGATTTTATATAGGAAGATATGAAGCAGGTGATAAAGAAAATACAGAAGCAAAAACATTAAGAAGTTCAAATGATGTGACAAAAACAGTAACAATAAAAGCAAATCAAGCCCCATATAATTATGTAAAAATGGCACAAGCAGTTTCTTTAGCAGAAGGTTTTGCAACAAAGCAAGGGTATAAAGCCAAAACAAAATTAGTAAGTAGTTATGCATGGGATACAACAATAGAATTTATACAAAAGGTAAATAGTGATTATGGAAATAGCTCAGAAGAAGGAAATTATAAAGATACAACATTTTCATGTACAGATATAACAGGAGCAAGTAAGACTAAAGAATATGGTTCAGGTGCATTAGTTCCAACAGGACAAACAACAGCAGTATGTAATATTTACGATATGGGAGGAAATGTTTGGGAGTGGACGACTGAGTCCTATTCGAACACGGACTCTCCTTACGCTAAACGTGGAGGCTATTACTACGACAATTTCGCGTTTTATCCAGCCGGTGGTCGCCTTAACGATTCTGACCATGCCGGCGCTAGCTATGGTTTCAGGCTCACTTTATTTATGTAGACCTGAACCCTGCATGCTCGAATTTGAGCATAGCTGAAAGCGGAGCCCAGAGTGGTAATTTGGAAAAGGAAAATGCTCTAGCCCTTAACAAGGAGCAAAACTAGAAAATGTAAAGAGGCGTTTTGAACCTTGGCAAGGCCGAGAGGCAGAATGATTCTGTTAATAGAATTAGCATTATGAGCTAGTCCTTTTTGTAGTTATAAAACCCCAAGATTGTCTTGGGGTTTTGTAAAGCTTACAGCTAGAAATTTGTTGAACGATTCTACTTGCTTTTTATTATAAAGCATAATATAATTTTATTAAATTTCAAATATAGAT
>ERZ773114.1326-NODE-1326-length-26548-cov-5.860642_pt1 | contig 26548 bp, 24 predicted proteins | sample MGYA00580564_ERZ773114 | MGnify/ENA primary metagenome ERZ773114 (study PRJEB29015, sample SAMEA2737836) | human gut metagenome | biome: human gut; feature: human-associated habitat; material: faeces | place: China | collected 2012 ... | reverse complement strand
CTATACATAAATTTAGTTATTAAAAGTTTAAATCAAATTGTATGTAGAATATTTTGCCCAAATGGCTGATTGAGGTGTCTTTCCAATAATAAGTGCTATTTCTGATGGTCTTTTATGTTCATCATAATATAATCTAATTATTGTTTGTTTTACTTCATCTGACTTCATTTTATCTCTCCTCTCTTGGTTTCATTTTTTACTTGCGATTTTTGACTACAATTATAGCTTTGTTATTTTATGCTATTTATATTATTATTTACTAACGGTAGTACAACACCACAACTTGCAAAATCAATAGTTTATGATAAAATATTTATAGTAAAATAACATTTGTTTTAAAATGTAGTTAGGAGTAGGTTTATGGATACCGTATTTAATATGTTAGATACTAATAGTAATAAATTTTATTTTGATGAGAGTAATAAAAAGAAGATAATTGTTTATCAAATATATAAGAAATATCAAGATACATATTCTTCTCATATAACGAAAAGTGAATTTAATATTGGGGAACAACTTTGTGACTTTCTTAATACGAATTTTGAAAATCCTAACAGCTTTAAATCTCTTATTAAGAAATATGGATTAAACTTTTTCTTAAATTTAACAGATATAAAATATTCTGATTTTCCTGTTCCTGCTAAAGAATATGAAAAATCACTAGATATATTAATTAATAATCATAAATATGTTTTTAGCCTATTTAGACAAGATTTAATGCTTGATATTGAATATATTTTTAATATGAATAATCTTGAAGAAATAAAGGACTTAACACCTTTACAAAGATTTCAAGTTATGGCAAATAGTGATGTGAGTAGTAAATCATTAAAAAAAATTGATAATGATAAGGTTAAGATAAATTTATCTGCATTTGAGATATTAAGAGATTATTCTAATTATCCTATGAGGCAAGATGAAACGCAAAGAATTGTTAGTACAGCAAATATAAATTCATCTTATTTCATTGAATGTGCTGACATTATACAAGCATTACTTATAGAACTTTTAGAAATAGCGAAACTTAATATTGAAATAAAAAAATGTAGAAACTGTGGTAAATTTTTTGTTCCAGATAATAGATCAGATGAAATATATTGTAGCAATATTTATGAAAACGGTAAGACTTGTAAAGAAATTGGTCATTTTAAAGTACAGCAAAAGTTAATACAAGAAAATGATGATTTAAGAATTTATAGAAATGTTTATCAAAAATTATTATTAAGAACAAGAAGAAATCCAACTAATACCAAATATGCAAGAGAATTTGAATTTTTCAAAGATGATAATAATAAATGGAGAGAAAATATTAGCAAGGGTATAAGTACTGAAAAAGAATATATAGAATGGCTAAAAAAACAATAAAGGTAGATTGATTTCTACCTTTATATTATGCTTTATTAACTATTATTATTGTTATTATTGTTGTTATTATTGTTATTTCCTGATGAGCCTCCCCATGATGATGATGAACTTGGATCATAATGTGGTGTTACAGAAAATCCTCTATCGCTAATGTCTATCCTATCAAAAGATGTATTTTTTGGAACTATTGAAAATGTCTTTGCAACTTTTCCTGTTCCATCAACAAATGATAAAATATTTTGATTTGCTACAATTGAATTATCCTCTGACTCTGCAAGGAAATCATATATTTCATTAAACATATTCTCTGTTATATTAGAATAATAGTTTGCCAGTGTATAACATTTTTTTAGTCTAACAATTTCATTATATGTCTTTGGTTTTTTATCTATCATTTTAAATCCTCCTTACAATCAATGTAGAATAATTCTATATTTTGAAATGGTAAATTTATTGCTTGTATATGATAATAAGCATTATTTTTATGTTTAGTATAATGATAGTCTCTTAATTCTGTTGTAGTAAAAAATAAGTTGTTAGGATTTTTAGTTGATACCTTATCATAATATAGACTTAATATTTTAGTTAAATCTACACAGTAATAACCTTTTTTGTCAGATTTTTCTTTTTTTATTGTATTTGTAAATATTTGGTGAGTCATAATATGTTCTTGTTTTACTCTTTGTTCATCTCCATATTGTAATGTATTCCCTGTTAATAACATTATATATAATGAATTACTAGCTGGGTAATCACAATCTTCCAATACTCCCTCTTTTATATAAAGTGTTATTTTACTTTCATCAGTTAAATATACAATATCTCTTTTACTTTTTATTATTTGAGACTCTAGTTTATATTCAATATCATCAATTTTTAATATAAAAATATCTGGACTATATATATTCTTTAATTTACTATCTGCCTCTATTATTGATGTTAAACTTGGTATATCTTGTCCAACAATTTTCTTTTCTTTGGGATAGAAATCTTTTGATATATCTGGATGTATCTTGCTTAAATACATATAAATTGATTCTTCATTATTCTTATCTTCTGGATATAACTCAGCATTGTCTTTGTATATTTCTTGTTGTAATTTACAAGTATACGATTTATTTATTTTGTATTTATTCTTAACAAATGGGCAACCTGTTTTACACAAATATAAATATTTGCAATTTAGACATTCTTCGTTAAATCCTATTTTATTATGTATTTCAAAAATTTTTCTTCTGGCATTATTCATAATTGTTTCAACTTCATCTTTATATATATTTCCATAATAGAATTCTTCATTTTTTTGTCCTCTTACACAAGAATATATATCACCATTTCTCTCTAATAAGAAAAACTTTTCTCCACAATTATCACAATTAGTGCAATATGTAGGATTAAATTCTGCAAACCAAGTATTTCTTACTCCATAATCTAAATTTGTTCCTCTAAACTCATTATTCATCCTTCTATAAAAATCGACTTGTTCATCTTCTGTCATAGCATGGAGTATATCATCATTCTCATTATCTACAAAACCAATCATAAAATTAAAGTCATTCATATTTAAACAGGTATTTTCATCAAGATATTTAATATCTTTAATAATTTCATCTGTTTTATCATAATGCTCCTTAAATATTGTTGCAGAAACCTTTTTATTATTAGGTATTTCTTCCAATAGTTCGATGTTTTTTAATATTTTATCTAAAGTTTTTTGATTTCCTTTTGTAACTCTATATTTTTCATGCAATGAAAATGGTAAGTCCAAAGAGCCACTTATTGAAACATTAAATTCCTTTATAGTATCTATGTGTTTTTCTAAATTTAATAAATTGGTTTTAATATGTGGAGCTCCTAGTCTAAATCCATTGCCAATAATTATTTCTTTATTATCTCTGTAGTAATTAGAAATATATTTTATAATATTTCTAAAATCCTCTCTAGCTAAAGTTGTTACCTCTCCACCATGCAAAGATATATTAAATGGAACAACCTTAGCATTTTTAAATTTGTTTACAGCATACTCTAATGTTTTCAAATATGAATCATCTTGTTCTAAATCAACTGTGTTCTCTTTTAAATAACAATACTTGCATTGCATATTGCAATTCATTGTTGGTACATATAATAAATGTATAAATTTGTAATCCTCATTCATAACAAATGCCTCCTAATAGTATATTACTGATGTTGGACTTTCTTTAAATGCTCTTTCATTTATTACTGCATTTTTAGGTACATGTATTGAGCGCAATGAAGTGCATTGTCTAAATGCTGAACTACCTATTTCGACGACTGTTGATGGAACTATCACATAACTTAAATTACTACAACCATAAAAGGCATGCCCACCTATTCTAGTAACTCCTTTAGGTATTACAATAGAAGATAGTGATGTACAATTTTCAAATGTATTACCTCTAATTTCTGTTATTTTTGATGGCAGTGTTACATTGTCTAACTTTTTACAACCAACAAAATTTTCTCCATGAATTGATATTATGTTATCATGTAAATTTATTCTTCTTAATGAAATACAATATTCAAATGTTTGTCCGTTTATCTCTACAACCTTACTAGGTATAGTTATCTCTTGTAACGAACTGCAATGTGAAAATGCTCCTGCACCTAAATATTCTAGGCTTTCTGGTAATTCTATTTTGGATAATTTTTTATCATTTTTAAAAGCTGATGCCCTTATTTCAATTAATCCATTTGGTAAAGAAACTGTTTTTAAGTTTAAACAATTTTCAAAAGCACTTGCCCTTATTTCTGTAACATTTTGAGGGATATATATACTTTCTAAATTTTTACAATTAAAAAAGGCTTTAGATTTTATACTCTCTAAATTTTGTGATAATGTTACATTTTTAATTTTTGTATTCTCGAATGCACTATTTGCAATAGCAACAACATTTTTTCCATTATGCGTATCTGGAATTACAACTGTATCACTCTGTTGAATTGCTCCTTTTGTGTATTTTATTACTGCATATCCATCTCCATATCTAAAGTAAAGTAATTTTGGCTTTGCAAACATTATTACTGGTATAAATATTGCTGCCAATACAGTTATTCCTGTTTTTAGAAAAATTGGAAAGACTACCTGCTTTTTATTTATTTTTACTTCTGTAACCAATTTTGCTATATCTTCATTTGGATTTTTCTTAGCTTTCATTGAAATTGCATTTACAATATTAAATTTTTTTACTAAAAATATGTATAATAATAGAGTAATTCCCTCACAGATTAAGCAAGTTTTTAATTCAATATTAAAAAAGTACATCAACACGTATATAAATGTTAATAATCCAAAGATTAAAATTACTATATTTCTTTTGGTATTTATTTTTGATGTTGTTAATTTTTTTACATTTTCCCCTTGGCTTTCAATCTCTTCTTTTACAATATTTTTTAATAAAGCACTCTCATTGTTAAGATATGTAGGGTCAATCAACACTATTGGACTATTATCTGTTACTGTTTCAGCACTTGTTTCGATATTTTCTTGTTCTTCGTTATTATTTATTGGTACGTCATTTACTACACCTTCTTTATCTTTAATTGAGGCAATAGGAATAATAATAAATGCGCCTATAAATACTAATATAAAGTCTATTATTGCAATACCTTTTGTTATAAATAAGTCAAAAAATAATAAAATTGCAATTCTAATTACAAACAAAATCCAAAAAGTTCTTTTTGAATTTTCTTTTGAAATAATTTTAGATAATGGCATTAAAACAAAAAGTGACATATGGATTGAAATAAATGCCTCCATACCGTAAAGCTAAGCCTAATGACATACTTCCGTTGCTACTCCCATTACTTGCAAATACTGTGCTTGGTAATAATACAAATAACATTATAATTAAAAAACTTATTATTTTCTTCATTTCTAGCTCCTTATTTCATTATTCTTTTGTTATTCTACTTTAAGCAATTTTTTATTAATCTGTATAACCAAATTTTTTCATTCTATCTTCTTCTCTTGATGATAAATCTTTTAGCCATTCTGCAAGTCCAATAGCATCACTAGTTCTTAAAAATTCAAAGTATTTTACTCTGTCATCTTTACTAATTACGACAGGAGATAAATTATTTTTTAGTAATTCATAATTTATAAGTAGTCTTCCTGTCCTTCCATTTCCGTCTTCAAATGGGTGTATTTTCTCAAACTCAATATGATATCTTGCAATTTTGTTAAATATATCCTGTTCGTCGTGATTATAGTTATATATGTAATACATCATTAAATTTGGAACTTTTTCAGGTTCTGGCGGAATATGTTCACTTCCCTGTATAAACACTTGTACAGTTCTGTAACCTTCAGTATCTTTAATATCTCTATTTATAGTTTCATTTAACTTTTTTATAAATCTCTCATCAAAATTTTCATAATTTTCTAAATTCTTAAAAACTAATTCTAATGCTTTTTTATGATTAATAGCCTCATATATTTCTCTAGGCTCTTTTCCCTCAATTTTAAAGCTGTTATCATTATATAAAATTGCATATGTTTCAGCATATGTTAAAGTACTTCCCTCAATTGCATTTGAGTGATATGTACTTCTTGTAATTAAATCTTCTAAATAATTTTTATTGCTTAAAATAAATTCTAAAATCGTCATAAAATCCTCTTCTCATTATTTTTGTAACTGCTTAAATTTTACCATATTAATTTTGTAAAATCAATCATAATAATTTTTTCAATTTTTTGAATATTTTTTTAATTTTTTCTTATACTATTAGAAAAAATTATTTTATGGAGGTTTGCTATGAAAGTACTTTATTATATAGCTCTTACTCTTGTAATTATTGGTGCTATAAACTGGCTATTAATTGGCTTATTTAGCTTTGATTTAGTTGCAACAATATTTGGTTCTATGTCTGTAGTAAGTAGAATTGTTTATGTTTTAGTTGGTATAGCAGGATTAATAAGTATAGGGCTTTATCCTAAAATTAATGATTAATTTTCATTTGTAATAGTTAATTCTAGTACAAAAATAAAAAATTTCACCTAAAAGAACTCTCCCTTTGAGGCGAAATTAAATTGCTATATTTTTATAACCCCCATTTTCTATTTTTTGAAAATTTCGGTACGGCGCTCTTGGTCGGGACTAGCGTCCCTCGAAAGGCGAGCTTGACCTTATTTTCAAAAAATAGAATAATGGGGGTTTTTATATAATATCAGCATAGCAAAAATTTCGCCCCATAAGGGAGTCCCCATTTGGCGAAATTTTATTAACTATTATTTTGCTATTATTTCACAAATTAAGTTACTTATTTGTGTTGGATTTTCTACTGGTAAACCTTCTATTAGTCTTGCTTGTGCATATAGAACTTGTGTGTATTTTTTGAGCTCTTCTTTATCATTTGCATATAAATCTTTTATTTTTTGAGCTATTGGGTGCGAATCGTTTATTTCTAAGGCTGTTTGTGCTTTTACTTTTTGGTCATTTGGCATTGAGTTTATTACTTTTTCCATTTCGACTGATAACGCACCTTCGCTGGTTAAACATACTGGGTGATTTTTTAGTCTGTGTGTGAATCTTACTTCTTGCACACCTTCCCCTATTGTTTCTTTCATTAATGTGAACATGTCTTTGTTTTCTTCATTTTCTTTTTTCAAAGCTTCTTTTTCTTCGTCTGTGTCTAGGTCAACATCGTTTGCACATACATTTATAAATTTCTTTTCTTTATGCTCCATTAATACTTGTACAACGAATTCATCTATATTCTCTGTTAAATAAAGTATTTCGTAGCCTTTTTCCTTTACTGCTTCAACCTGTGGCAATAATTCTATTTTATCAACAGTTTCTCCACATGCATAATATATTTTATCCTGTCCTTCTTTCATTCTATCAACATATTCATCAAGTGTTACTAATTTATTTTCTGTTGAAGAATGGAACATTAATAAATCTTTTAGATTATCTTTATTTAATCCAAAATCATTGTAAACTCCAAATTTTAGTGTTGTACCAAATGTTGTAAAGAATTTTTCATAATCTTCACGATTCTTATGCAACATGTCTAATAATTCTGATTTTATTTTCTTATCCAAATTCTTAGCAATTATTTTTAATTGTCTATCATGTTGTAACATCTCTCTTGAAATGTTAAGTGATAAATCTGGGCTATCTACCAATCCTCTTACAAAACCATAGCAATCTGGAAGTAAATCTTCACACTTGTCCATTATTAATACGCCATTTGAATATAATTGAAGTCCTCTCTTAAAATCTTTTGTGTAATAGTCGTATGGTGTGTGCGAAGGAATGTACAATAATGCTGTATAGCTTACGTCTCCTTCAACAGATGTACGAATTACTTTTAGAGGCTTTTGATAATCCCCAAATTTTTCTTGATAAAAATTATTGTAATCTTCATCTGAAACTTCTGATTTATTCTTTTTCCAAATTGGAATCATGCTATTTAAAATTTCGTCATGTCTTACTTTTTCGAATTTAGGCTCTTTCTTCTCTCCTTCTGGCTGTTCAACCTCATGCTCGTGTTCCACTTCCATCTTGATTGGATAACGAATGTAATCAGAATATTTTCTAATTAATTCCTCAATCTTGTATTCAGCAAGAAAATCACTATATTTTTCGTCATCAGTATCAGCCTTTAGTGTTAAGATAATTTTTGTTCCAAAGTCTGATTTATCACACTCATCAATCGTGTAACCTTCTGCACCTTCTGACTCCCAAGCATATGCTTTTTCTGCACCATAGCATTTACTCTCTACCCTTACCTTAGATGCAACCATAAATGCAGAATAGAAACCAACACCAAATTGACCTATAATGTTTACATCATCATCTTTTTCAGCATTTTCCTTTGCTTTAGCAGCCTCCTTAAATGCAAGAGAACCACTCTTTGCAATAGTTCCAAGGTTCTCTTCAAGCTCTTCCTTGCTCATACCGCAACCATTATCTTCAATAGTTAAAGTACGTGCTTCCTTGTTTGGAGTAACTCTTATATATAAATCATCCTTATTAACTTTTACATTTTTATCCGTAAGAGAACGATAATACAACTTATCAATTGCATCACTGGCATTTGAAATTAGCTCCCTTAAAAATATTTCTTTATTCGTGTAAATTGAATTAATCATTAGGTCTAACAACCTTTTAGACTCTGCTTTAAATTGCTTGTTTTCCATAATAAAATTCATTCCTTCCCTTCGTAATAGCCTGAAATATTCTTTGTTCTTTCACACTATTTTTAATACTAAAACGTATTATAGTTCTTTATTTTAGCAAAGTCAATAATAGAGTGCTAATTTCACAAATAATTCACAATTTAATATTCTTCTACTTCTATCACTGCTTTTTCTTCTAATGCAAAACGTTTTTCTACGCTTATTTTGCTTACTTGATTATCATCTTTGAATACGAAGTTATTCATTGCATCAAGTATAGATTTTGCTATGTTATCAACATCTGGTTTCTTTGTTGGACTTATCTTATTTTCTAGCATTTCTTCTACTTTTGCTTTACTTGTGCTTTTCGGAATTTTTAAATAAGCAATTATATTTATTGAAAGCCTTCCTTCTAGCATCTCGTATCTTGGATATTTTATTTTAAAATATTGCTGTATCAAAAATTCATAATCTTTTGTTTTTCCAGGAGTATATACTCTTCCAGTATACATATTTACTCTTGGTCTTTCCTTTCCTACTATTTCTCCCGGTACTTCAAATTGATATTTCATTGTTTCACTCCTTCTTTAGTTTTAATTTTAAAACACATGACTATTATTTAATTCTATTTTCTTTGCCGGAAATCTTCGTAACTCTTACATCATTTACGAGAGTTTCCGACAAGTGCTTATATAAAATTTCTATTATGATTTTATTATATGACTAAAAATGCTCGCTTTTGTAAGCAATTTATTTCATCTTTTTATTTTGTAAACTCCAAATATTGTACATTATCATACACAAATTTTATGAATTCTTCTTTATCACTTAATTCTCCAATATATTCGCTCGGAATTTGTGATACAACTCCTCCCAATGATAATTTTTGAAATACGCTTTCAAATGCTAGTTTTTCTTTATAGTCTATTTTTTCATCTTCACTCGCATGGTACGAACTTGTATATTTTTCTTTGTCTGTTACATTTTTTATTACTCCAAATCTTTCTTTGTCTATTCTTTCGAATGTTTTGCATACCTTTTGACTGGTTTCTCCATATAAGCAAAAACCTAAGCCAGAGGCTTTCTTCCACTTTTCAACAGTTTCTTTTAAATACTTTACTATCTTTATAGCAAATTCCTTTCCATCTGGTTCAGTGTTAGAAACTTCTTTCACCATCATTGTTGCTTCATATACTCCTACATATCCTAACGAAATTGTAGAGTAACCATCTTTCAAATATTTGTCGATTTTTTCTCCTGATTTTAAATGCGCTATCGCACCATATATCCAATGTATTGGACTCGTATCACTTACTGTACCAAGCAAAGCATAGTGTCTGCACAATAAAGCCTCATGGCACAATTCCAGTCTTTCATCTAGCAAGCTAAAGAATTTATCTTCATCACCATCTGCCACGATTGCAATTTGTGGTAAATTTATGCTAACAATACCTTGATTAAATCTTCCTTCAAATTTATATGTTCCATTCTCATCTTTCCATGGAGTTAGAAAACTTCTGAAGCCCATTGGTGAAAAAACATTTCCGCTATAATTTTCACGCATTTTTTTAGCCGATATAAAGCTTGGTTCTTGTGTCTTATTTGCACATTCTAATGCAAGATGTGTTAAATAATCATATTTTTCACCATTTAAGCAATTATTTTCATCAATTACATAGATCAACTTTGGAAATTCCGGATTAATATATTTTCCTTCTGCATCCTTCATTCCCTCAATTCTTTGTTTCAAAATTTCTTCTATTATAAGTGCATTTTCCTTTATGTATTCATCATCTTCTCTTAAATACATAAATAACGAAACCAGTGGACTACGCCCGTTTGTAGTCATTAGTGTATTTATCTGGTATTGAAGTGTTTGTACACCACTCGTTACTTCTTCTTTTATCTTCTTATCTAATATTTCTTTTGAAGGCACGCCTCCAAACTCTTCCTTAAATTTTTCATAACTCTTTCTAACATACTTTTCCAAATGACTGATATCTACAGATTGTCCACCGTATTGTGTTGACGCAACTGTTGCAAGAATTTGTGCAAGCACAGTGCAAGCAACTCTAAAACTTTTTGGACTCTCTATTAATTTGCCATTTATAACTGTACCATTGTCAAGCATATCTCCAATACTAATCACACTAGAATTAAAAATTGGTTGTAAAAAATAGTCCATATCATGAAAATATAGTACTCCTTCTTCATGGGCTTTTACTATTTTTTCAGGCAACAACAGTCTCTTCGTTAAATCCTTAGAAACCTCTCCAGCTATGTAATCCCTTTGTGAAGACGCAAGCACAGCATTCTTACGTGTTCCATCTTCCAACATCTCCATATTTTGATTTTTTATGAGTCCAAGAATAGATTCGTCTGTGGTGTTCTTCTTTCTAACCAACGCTCTATTATATCTATAAATCATGTATTTCTTTGCAAGCTTAAACTTTTTCTTATCCATAAGTTGCTCTTCTATTATATCTTGCACATCTTCAACCAAAATTCTCTTTTTATCAAGTGACTCTATATATTTTATTATATCCTTAATATCTTGCTTATCTGCTCTTTCCTTTTCTGTAACCTCTTGGTTTGCCTTCTCAATAGCAATTGCAATCTTCTCTCTATTAAAATCTACTACACGTCCATCTCTCTTAATAACCTTCATAAATTCCTCCTTGGATTTATCTAAATTACTGCCTCTTTAGTTTCATTATAAATAATATTTTTTAATATAACTAAGCAGTATTGTTTGCAGAACATTTTTCTGCCCCCATTGACATAATTTACCTAAAAACATTATCTCATAATTATTATACCTTAACAATTTATTTTTTCTGTTGCAAATGCAACGTTTTTGAAGTATAATTGAGTAAATTTTATTTACAAATTTAAGGACAATGTTAATGGAAATATCAGATATAATTGAAAACATTTCTTGTAATTGTATTAAGGTTCAACGTAAGACCTTTGAAAAAGGCAGTATTATTACAACTTACATAGAAAAAAGAAAACAAATTTGCATACTGCTTTCTGGAAAAGCGGATTTAATTAGATATGATTTAAACGGAAACAAGGATATAATAGAAAGTTTTGTTGAGACAGATATTTTTGGTGAAGCTTTCTACCCTGTTCATACCAACCACGAACTTTTTGTTTTAGCAATGGATAAGTGTGAGGCTCTTCTATTTTTGTATGATGACATACACGAAAAATGCAGAAGCAACTGCAAATTTCACACAACACTCGTATCTAGCTTACTAGAGCTTATATTAAAACAAGCAGTACATCAAAATACTAGAATAGAAATACTTTCAAAGAGGTCTATCAGAGATAAATTACTTACTTATTTTTCTATTCTTTCTAGTAAAAACTTCTCTAAAAATATTACACTTCCAATTTCAATGACTAGCCTCGCCGATTACCTAAGCGTAGATAGAAGTGCAATGATGCGTGAGCTCAAATGCTTAGTAGATGAGGGATTTATAAGCCGTGATGGTAATAAAATTAAACTTTTATATTAAAAAATTTATATTTTTAATTTTTGCTTTTAGCTAAAGCTTCAGTTGAAAAAGAATTAAATTTTGTCAAGAAAAAGTCCCATTTAAAAGGCAAGGGCGCATACTTTTTGTATGTAACCGCGCTTTAAATGGGCTCTGACGTAGTCAAAATTGTAATTATTTTTCAACAATATTTAGTCATTATCACTTTCTATATTACTCCCAACTTCATAATTTTCGTTTTCTGTATTTCTGTTCTCTGTATTTGTAATATTGTTTTTTCCTTGAAAAGTCTCATTATTTTTATTGCTCTCTGTATTATTTGTTATTTCCGTATTGGTTTCAGTATTTTCCGTATTGCCTGGCACTTCTGTATTTTGCTCTGTGTTTTCTATTTTATTTTCAATATCGTTATTTTTATCGCTTTTTGTGTTTTCTTTATCATTCTTTTTGGCAATATCATACTCCTTCCAAGGGTTGTCCGAAGCTGGATCAGTTGGGTCCCAACTATTTACCTCACTGTCTCCAGAAATTTTTCTTTCTGATGGCTTACCCAATGGTCCAGGGTTAGAATCTTTGTAAAAATATACTTTTGTTCCAGCCGCACAATTATCATATATCCATTTTGCATTTTTTACAGTAAGCCTTATGCATCCCAAAGAAGCTGGAGTACCTAATTTATCATACTCCCAATATTCCAAACTTGAATTATTATACTTCTCCGTATATGGTACAGAATGGAACAATATATTTCCAGTTATTTGTGTTGCATATTGACCATACACATCACCTTGAAGCCCTTTCCATTCCCATCCACCATATTTTTTTAGTGAATATGTTCCACTCATTGGGGTTGCTGAACCTATAGAACAAAGCATTACCTTTACGCAGTTTTTGTATTCTCCGTTTTCATCTTTTTCATATACATTAACTACATTTTGATCACAATTTACTTCTAACCTATACTTAGTACCATTAGTATTCTTAGGCTTTTCTTCAGTGATTGTATTTTCAGCCACTTCATTTTCTTCTACAATATTTTCTATAATCTTTTCATTTACATCTTCTTCAAGATTTTGTGTATCTTCACTATTTATGAATTCATAAGCTAAACTTTCTGGTTCCTGAGCATCAACTTCTTTCGCAGTATTCTTACTAATTATACTTGCAGTTATTATCGTTATTAAAATAGCTAATATTAAAATTATAATTCCTAATATAATTCTCTGTTTTTCTTGCTTTCTTTTTCTAATCTCACTTCTTGATTGCATTCTAAAAATCCCCTTCATATGTTAGTACTAACATTATACATTTTAAGAATAGTCTAGTCAATAAAATTTTGCTATCTTAAAGATTTTCCCCATTATTTACCTAATTAATCATTCCAAATTCTTATTACTTGGTACTTCTATTGATTTTCCATCATAGCTAAATTTCGAGCCATGGCATGGGCATTCCCAAGTTTTATCTATATTATTAAAGTACAGCTCACACCCCAGATGTGTGCAAATAGGTTTTACTTTAAAAATTTCTCCAGTATTTGCTTTATACACTCCAACCTTTTTATTATCTATTTCAATTATCTTGCCCTCTCCTATTTTTATATCATCTATTTCATCTTTTGGTATTTTAAACCTACTCATAAGTATTGATTTATTGGCTTCTTTTAACATATTTCCTACTTCGACTCTATTCTTTATTGGTTCTACTCTTCTTGCTTTAAACAAATCTTCATACTCATTTTCTTTTCCTAATATTTTATCTGCTATTATGTTTGCCGCAACATTTGATGATGTAATTCCCCATTTATTAAACCCTGTTGCCACATACACATTAGGCATCGTAACAGAAAAATCTCCTATATACGGGATTTTGTCGAGGCTTATGCAATCCTCTGCAGACCACTTATATAGCACTTCTGCATCTGGATACATTTTTCTTACAGCTGTTTCAAGCCTCGTATATCCATTTTTCAATTCCTCCGTTCCAGTTTTATAATCATAACCAACCGCTAATAGTAATTTCTTTCCATTATCCTCGATTACCCTAAAAGACATATTTGGAACTTCGTAATTTATATACATTCCATCAAACAATTCGCTTTTTACATCAGCAACTATTGCATAAGATGTTGATTGATACAACTTCAAAAAATAGTAACCCGGAATCTTTATAAACGGATATCTTGTAGCAATTACCACATAGTCTGCCGTAACTTTATTTTTATCTACATATATTTCATACTTTCCATTTGACTTTTTTATATCTGTAACTTGTGAATTTTCGAATATTCTACTATTATTATTCACAATACATTTTGCCAATCCATATCCATACTTTACAGGGTGAAGCTTTGCCTGACTCCTAAACTCAATCGCTCCTGCAATTTCCATTGGTAGCTCTATTTTATTAACATATTGGCACAAATCTTTTTCTAGTTTATCTACTGCTCTCTGCTCTTTTTTCAATTTGTCTACTTCTGTTTCTTTTGCAGTAAAAACATATGCCTTTTCTCTCTTAAAGTCACAATCTATTTTTTCATTCTGTACTATTTCACTAATATTTTCTATCGCCTTCTGATTTGCCTTTAAATATTTTTTTGCAAATTCTTTTCCCTGCGAATCTATTAAATATTTGTAAAAAACTCCATGCTGACTAGTAACTTTTCCAGTATTTCCGCCACTTGTGTGACTACAAATTCTATTTCTTTCTAATAAAACAACATTAGTATATTTGCTTAAATAATACGCTGTTGTAAGACCAGTAAGTCCTCCGCCAATAACACAAACAGAGGCCCTCATATCATTTCTTATACTCTCATATTCTTTATAATTTTTTCTCTCCTCTTCCCAAAAAGATTGCATAATTTTTTCCTCCCGCTCCTTCTAAAACATTTATTACACTATTTTTTCCAAGATTGAAAAATTTATGCAATTTCAAATTATTCGCAATTCAAACTTATAGACACAAAAAAATGCCAATTTTATTTGGCATCTTTTTTATCTATTTTTCATTTTCTTCTTTAATTTGCTTTTTCTTCTTTCCAGTTATACCAGCATTGCTTACCTTTTCAGCAATCGCCTTAGTTGTGTCTTCAACCTTTGTTTCTATTTCTTCTTTTTGCCTAATTGCTTCTTTCTTTATTTTCTCTGTTTGGTCTTTAATTTTTATCTTAACAGCTTGCAATTTAGGGAAGGCATCGACCAATCTTCTATGTAATGCAGACTTGCTTTGTAAAATTTCCCTTACCTTCTTAGTAATCTCTTCTGTATTATCAGTTTCCTTACTTGCAGTAATATCAGCCTTTTTAATTGCTTTAATAACAACTCCAGAAACAATATTATCAAACGCATAAATTACAAACAAAATTCCAGACACAATATTTAACCACATCTCTGGTATTAATTCTAGTTTTCCTAGCAAGAATGGATTTGTTACATATGTCACCATTAATCCCAAAATTCCAAAAGGAATTATTGTGCCTAAACAAACTCGTCCATTTAAATTAAACTTTCTTTGGCTATAATCCCACCATCTTGCCTTAAACATTTTTTCCATTACTAAACTGGTCAAGTATTCCAAAGTTCCGCATACGACTATCGCCATAACAAATAGCACAAGTGCATCATATTTATATCTTCCCAATAAAAAGGTTATTAGAAGAGCTCCATAGCCATAAATCGGACAATAAGGTCCAATTAAAAATCCTCTATTTATAAACCTTTTATACTGAATAAGTTTACATGTAACCTCCATTATCCAACCTGCTACAGCATATATCATAAACAGCAAAAAATATATTCTAACATCATAACCTAGTATTATCATAGAAAAACCTACCTTATAAATCAATAACTACATTAAATATATTACCAGTTATATGGAAAATTTGCAATACATTTATAATAAAATTAATCAGCATTTATATTAGCACTATATACCATTAGTCTTATATGCAAAAAGCAAATGCCGACTAGCACTTGCCTTCTTTTTCTTTTGTTTTATTTATCATATTTTGTTGTAGTTTTCGCTATAGCGAAATATACACCGTATATTCTTAAGAACAAATCTAAAAATTTTCAATCCTACCTCTATGCATCTCTATTAAAGTTCTAATTTTGTAATTTAATTTGTTCTTCCTTTATAAGTGGATATCTTATAAGCTTGTTCCATTCCAAATTTTCTTTATTCATATTTACAGCTGTAATTTGGTGATTATCATAAGTTGTATAATAATAAATCCCTTTTGTCGCATTACAACATGATGTATAAATAGTTATCTCATATTTATCATTGCCTAAATTGCAGCAACCTCTCTGTTGATCGACAGAATTAAGAATATGGAAAAACTGGCTAACACTCTCTAATTCTCCATCTCCAGAAACAGAATTCATCTTAACAAATGCTGTTCTAACAAACCTAGATTGCGAAGATAAATCTCCTGGAAGTCCAATCGCTCCCATTCCACGGCTATAATTCTTTAAATCAAGTTTAGAAGAAAACGTGTTTTCTGGTGATTTATTTGACAGATGCATATAATTATTCAAATTAAACATTTGCTTATCAAACGGCGGATTATTAGTAAGCACACCGACTGGATTATCATATATTTTTATTCCATCCTCCACAGACTCCACAGTAATTGCTTTGTTACTATCAGCAATAATCCAATGCAATTGAGCAAGTGGCAACCTATCATTAAAAGGCTCATTCAAAAAATTCATATTTTGAAGAAGCTTTTTCGCTTCATCAACACTTGAGCACTGCCCAAGAATCCATGGAATAAACTCAAACTGAGTTACATTATTTTTTCCTTCTTTTTCCTCATGATAGACTGCGTTTCCAACAAAATTAAGTCCTGCAATTCCAAGCCCTTTCTCATTTATTGCATCATAATACAATGGGTAATCTTCTATCACATAAGCCATTCCAATAATAGCATAATGCGAATTCATCTCTCCCATTTTTCTAAAGTTAAACTTAAAATTTCGTGGAGTAATCGTAATCTCATCTCCATATGAAAACTCATAGTCTAACGTACGTCCAAAATAAAAATCTTTAGTTTTATAAGTTGTAGCTGTACACATAATACCTCCTAAATATATATTTTTTCTAATTTTTGCTTTTTGAAAACACCATTTCAAGATTCTGTTCTAACATTTTCCTTTCATCAGATTTCATTGTTCCCAGTCTAACTAGCGGAATTTCGTACTTTTCTAGAATTTTATCCTTTACTTTATCTCTTCTTTCTTGCATCGTTCCTTCTTTATGATAAAAATATCCATCAACTTCAACTGCGACCACTGTTTTCTTATCCATTTTATTAAAAATAACAAAATCAATATGAGTCCAGGTTTTGTTTACAAATTTCCATTCATCTGGTGTCAATTTTTCTAATTCCTCAAGCACATCAGATAGTGGAACATGAACAGCAACATCAAGATTATTAAAATTCTTCTCTTTTATCAAATCCATGATAAAATTATATGTAATATTCTCAGAATCATATTCAGAAATTCTTTTCTTCCCCTTTAAGTATTTGAGCCTTTGCTCCATATTCTGCTTATATAATAAATCATATATAGATTTTATCTTACTCTTTTTCACCTCAAAATTATTATATTGAATATATTTTATCAAATCATCAAGATTAGTTCCCTCATTTTCTTTATTATCAGAAACGACCACTCTCAAATATCTTTTTGCACGTGTTATCGCAACATTTAGCATTTTAGGGTCATCAACAAATTCACTAATCTCATTGTCAACAGTTGTTATTACTATTGCATCCTTCTCTCTTCCTTGAAACTTATGTACAGTATCAACTTGTATATTATCTATATACTTATGCAAATTCTGCTTTTGTTCTCTATATGGAGAAATTATTCCAATATCTTCAAACGATACTTTTTCTTCAAGTTCAGGTAAAACTTCCTGTTCTATAACATCAATCTGCCTTTGATTATAATGACCTCTAGCATGATTTCCTTCTACAGTAACATAGGCTTTTAATACATCTTTCTCTCCATTATCTTCTGTCATAATTATAAGTTGATTATCATAAAACTTTTTATTGCAGAACCCTATAATTTTAGGGTGGCATCTATAATGTTCCTTAAGCATTGTATCTGGAGCACCTTTTATAGTTTTACTTACAGAAGATAAAAAGCTATTTTGCAAATAATTATAACAATCTTCAACATTATATTTCTTAGACAGTCTCTCAATTTTAGCCACATCTTGAGTCGTAATAACATTTGGTAACTGTTTTAAATCACCAACAATAACCGCATTTTTTGCCACAGACATTGCGAGCACCCCGGTTATCAAATCCACTTGAGAAGCCTCATCCATTATAATATAATCAAACTTGTAATTCGACTTAAAACAATTCTTTATGGAGTGAGTAGTACTTAAAATTATTGGATATTCCCTATTGAATTTTTCTGGATTTATAGTAAAATCTGCCATTTCAAAAATATGCCTTTGTATTTTGCCTTTATACTTTACTCTAACAAAATCCTTAAGAATCTTCATAGAATAATCTGTCAAATTGCTTATTTTTTCCTTATAATCTAAAACTCTTAGTTGTCTATTGCAAAGATTAATTTTTTCTTTTATCTCAAGCTCCCTCACAATAAAAAACAATTTATTATACACTTTTGCTAAATATTTTACATCCTTATTATAAAATCTTAGATTGCCTACTCCAAAAAACAATGCTGACCTTATTTTAAACCATAAATTAACTTGTTCATCTCTTGCCTCTAAATCTTCGCACTCAATCTTTAAATCCATAATCTGTTTTGCAGATATCCTATCAAGGCTTCTTATTCTTGGCATATCTTTCAAAACCTCATATTCTTGCCTGTTAAAATAATCATGCTCTGTCTGTATTTGGCTAAGTTCATCTTTTAAAATTGCCACTTCATTTCGTAATGAGAAAATTTTTATAATATCATTATTCAAGCCATCAATTTGCTCTTCTACTTCTTTTCTATTCTCTAACTCAATATTAAAATTTGGATAAATACCTGTTTGGTTCTCAATAAAATCTGCTTTATTGCTGCTCTTTCCAAGTCTCGCACATAAAAAATCCAAATCATATTTTCTTAATTTTTCATATACATTTTCCGTTGCAGAATTATTATTAGAAACAATCGCAACGGTCTTTCCGCTTCTAACAATATTTGCAATAATATTCAAAATAGTCTGCGTTTTACCTGTACCAGGAGGTCCTTCAATAATGCTAACCTGATTTTCCATAGCCTCCTTTACAGCTGTAAATTGTGAGCTATTTGAACCAAATGGATATATAATTGTTCTTTTAGTTTCCATATTTCTTGTAATACCTTTGCTCGGATTCAAATACTTATACAGCACTGTATTGCTTTCAATACAATTTATCTTGTTATATTCATTCGTAAGAATTGCAGTTCCATTTTCGGTTTTTATACTAACAATTTCAGAAATATCTTTAAAATATTCAAATTTATTCGTAGAAATAACGTGATTTACACTCTTCGGCACCAATTTAACTTGATGTCGTGGAACAATCCTCGTTGTATTGTCTTTAAAAAATATCTTATAGTACTCAGAAAATTCAAAAACCATATCTATATTAAATGTATGGCCACCAAATACAAACACATCACATTGGTATACATCAATTTCCTTTGGGTCTTTATAAAATTTAAAATCGTTTCTATCATACGAATATATTTTATCCGATGTCTTAAAAATAACATTAACCAGATTACTTTGATATTCATATCGTATAACATCAGCAGTCTTGTCCTCTTGTTTAATTAAAACTAAATATCTTTCTACATTCATTAGTGCTCCCAATTTGTATTTTCTGTAAATTTTATATTGTAATTATTGGAAATAATAATATCATATCAAAAACATTTAATCAATATTTTGTGGATTTTATAATATATTTTTCTCTTCGACACAATTCGACAGCATTTTTATATAAATGATATTATACTATAATAAGAAAATAAATTAAAGAGAAAAAGATATGGAAATAATTGAAACAAAAACAAAATACTGTAAATATTGTGGTGAAAAAATACCAGAAGACGCTATAATTTGCACTCATTGTGGAAGACAAGTTGAACAAATAAAAAATGAGCAACCTCAAGTAATAATAAACAATTCAAATTCGAATATTAATAACAATACGAATAGAAACAAAGCTAGTTATCATGGTGGAGCCAAGAATAAATGGGTTGCATTACTTCTATGCTTATTTCTTGGTTTCTTTGGAATACATAAATTCTATGAAGGAAAGATTTTATTAGGAATAGTATATTTATGCACATTTGGGCTTTTTGGAATAGGCTGGTTTGTTGATTGCATTTCATTATTATTTAAACCTAACCCTTACTATGTATAAAATTTGATTATAGTTATCAACTAATTAAATTGAAACAAAAATGAGAGATATACTTTATTTAATAAGTGAAGTGCACAAAAAAGTTAGATACTTTTGGTGTACACTTCAAAGTTTATCTCTCATTATCTTCTACTTCTTTTACAAGTGCAGTCTTCATCTTATTTCTTTTTCCGCCATATATATCATCAAACAAGCTATTGCCAACCATTAGTACACTCTCCGAATTTACATTCATCTTTTCACATGCCTTTACAAAGTTCTTCTTTAACGGTTTGCACGCAAATCCTATGTAAGCTATTCCATTTTTATTGAAATATTTTTCTATATCTTTGTCTACTCCATTGCTTACAATCATAATTTTTATCTTGTCTTTTAAGTCTTCAATCCATTCCTTATTAACCTTTGGAATATCCTTCATCTCTTTACGCAATGTATCATCTACGTCTAGAATTATTGCTTCAATTCCATATTGCTGTTTTAATTTTTCGATTGCTTGTATATCTAATTCATTTACTTTGCTTAAAGTCATATCTGGTTTTATAAATTTTGATAGTACATAATGCACTAAATCTAATATTTTATCTGCTACCAATTCATCTAAAGTCTTCATAATTTGCTCCTTTGATTCATTTTATACGTTTAAAATAATTTATCCTATGTTGTTTCTTAATTTATTCTTTATAAATTCGAGAAAACTTTACCTAAACTATCATTTATAACAAGATTTGCTTTATTATCATAAGGAGTTGAATCCCTGTTTATCAATACAAGATTTCTGCCTCTAAAAAAGTTTATTAAACCACTTGCAGGTTGAACAGTAAGTGACGTGCCAGCAACAATTAACAAATCAGCCTTTTGAATAGCATATATCGAATTTTCGATTGTCTCCTCGTCCAATCCCTCTTCATACAAAACTACATCTGGCTTTATTATTCCTCCACAGCTACATCTTGGAATGCCCTTGCTGTTAAACACATATTCAGCATCATAAAATTTATTGCAATTCATGCAATAATTTCGTAGTACACTACCATGCAATTCATATACAACCTTAGAGCCAGCCTTTTGATGCAAACCATCTATATTTTGCGTTATTACCGCCTTTAACTTTCCTCTAGCTTCAAGCTCTGAAAGTTTTATATGAGTAATATTAGGTTGATATTTTAACGAGTTCATCTTTAATTTATAAAACTTAAAAAATTCTTCCGTTTTATTCATAAAAAACGTATGACTTAGTATTGTCTCAGGCGGATATTTATATTGCTGGTTATACAAACCGTCCTTACTCCTAAAATCAGGAATTCCGCTTTCAGTTGACACACCTGCGCCACCAAAGAATACAATATTATCACATTTGTTTACTAATTGTTTAAATTGCTGTATTTTATTCTCCATAATTATGCTCCTCTTTTATTTAAATAATTGTTTGAGACTTCTCGATTTTAAACTTTCTTTATGCTCTGGGAATTATTTCTCGTTTTCAAGGTCGTACTCCCATAAGCTCAAATGACCTTTTGCATCTATTGGTTCATCAAAGACATACACATCTTCTAATTGCCAGCCATAATTTTCTTGAAAAGAACTTTTTGTATAAATATCACTATTTTCTTTTAATAATTTTTCTTTAAATTCATGTGTCATCTTTATACAATCGACTAATGTTACTTTTCCTAAAATTTTACCTTGTGGCAATTCTTTCGGCAAATAATTTGCTAATCTTTTTACCGCTTCTTTATCAATTCCTTTACCAGCATGTATAAGCAAATCTCCCCTGTATTTAGTTTGCCAACTTCTAAATTCAAATCGCTTATCTCCTTGCATAATTAAAGTTGCCCATGGTTGCTTTATAGTTAAAACTTTCATAATTTACCTCGTTGTCTTAATATTATTTATAATTTATCTATCTACACATTTTAATATTCAAGATATATTTTTATTTCATTTTGATTATATCACTTTGTGTTAATTATTTTAATACATATTAACGCTTTTCTTTATATTTTATCTATGACAATAGCGTAAAATACATGGTTTTTCAATTCTTGGTATGACCTTCGGGTTATGAGAATTTAATAAGTGTTTTTGAGAAATTTTGTTAACTTGAGTTTTTATTAGTTTTAATAGAGTTATGGCGAATTGGTGTGATTATGAATTAGGTTAAATTTTGTACTTTTTTGCAATGATTGTCCCCAATTTGTCCCCAGTTTTTTGAGACATCAAATACGTGAAATTTCAATAAATTTTCAAGTTTGTTATTGCAAGTTTTTTTGTGTTTTGATGTGTTAAATTTTAAAATTTTTAAAAATGGAGGTTTTAACAATGAATAATTTTAAAGAGGTTAATGAAGATATTTTAAGAGATTGGTTAAATTTTAGAGAGGAAGATTTATGCTCTTTGACTTGTGATGAGGATAGAAAACATCATATTTATTTTGATGAGATTTCGGAGAAAATTTTGAAGAATGTCCCTGCGCAGAATAAAAAGTATGTACAAAAACAACTGGATTTACTGTATAAGAATTTTACTGATTATCTTTGCTATTGGAATGAAAAGTATTATAGGAATGGCTTTTGTAATGGAGTGCAGTTGATTGGTGGGTGTGCTGATAATAATGTTTCTTTTTAAATTGCAAATTTTGCACTTTAAAAATATAAAATTGCACTTTAAAGTATCAAAGAAAGGCGAGTTGATTCTCGCCTTTCTAGAATATTTATCAATTCTATTTACACTTTTCTCATCTATCTATTTTTAATTTTTCACATTTTTTCTTATACAATTTTGTTATATATTTCTTATAATTTTTAGGAAAATTACGTATTTCAATTAAGGATGGTATTGCTAAAATTATATATACAAAAATTCTTACAATTATTATAAATATAGAAGTCTTATTTATTAAGTCTACAATATTGAAACATAAATCAACTATAATCACACTAATATATATTACTATATACAGAGCAACTTTTACTATACTTTTTATCTTTGCCTCTTTTTTTATTTCCTCTTTAACATTTTCTACTAATTTTTCATATTTTTTTTCTGCAATATTTTTTTCTTCTTTGCTTATTAAATTTGCCTCTTTTTCTTTTAGTATTTCTGCTTCATAATTCTTAGTAATATTATCCTTAATTTCTTGTATTACTTCAAATGTTGTTTTTTCATCTATATTATCACTATTACCCATAATTTTATCTGATAGCATATCTTCTACTACTTTATAATCTTTCATTAACATATAGTCTTCGTTAGTAATTTTCTGTTTTTCTTTTAAATTTTCTAATTCTGTCGAAAATTTACTTAATGATTTATTATCCAATTTTACTGATGAATAGCAACTAGCTAGAATCTGTTTTTCATTATACTTATCATATCTTATAGGATTTTGCACCCATAGAATTGTACCTAAAAATATATCTGTCATACATGGTGCTATTGCATTTTCTTTTTTTCCTAATGTCTTGTCAAAGTTTTTACATGCATATGCTAATCCTTGATTAGTTGTTATAAATACATCTTGTAATGTTTGTATACTATAAGCTCTAATTAGTTTTATATCTCTATATATCAAAGCCATAGATTTTACATCATTCCATATCATATCGCTTTTAGTTTTCTCGTCAAAATTTTTCCTTTTAGAATATATATTAATGATTTCATCATATAATGCTTGTTCATCTATTTGATCTTTTTGATTAGTGCTATCATATGCAACTCTTGATATAAATATTCCCAACTTATTTAGTTTTTTATCTAATGTTGCTATTAATAATACTATATCTCCCTCTGTTTTATTATTGTTCCAAAAGTATTTTTGAACTTCTGGAGATAATTCATTGGTATTCTTTAGATTTACTTTCGCGGTTTCTAGAATATTTTTTATCTCATCATAAGTATGAGAGAAAATATATAATTTACAATTATTTTCCTTTAATACATCTACTATACCAATATATGAATTTTGATAAAACTCTCCTTCTAGTCCTAAAAGTCTTAATATAAAATTAGTATCAAAAAATATCTTTTTATTCTTAAATATTACATTACTAGAAGACATATTATCTAAACTAAGCGCATTTGCAACTATATATCCCATGCAAAATTTTTGAATTACTTTAAATAACTCATAATCTGTTTTATACATATATATCACATATTTATAAAATGCATACATTTCTTTACTAATTTGTTCTCTATCTATATTCTCAATAACTTCCTTAATATTTTCATCATTTAATACTGTATCTAAGAAATTTTCTTTTATAAATTCACTAAAGCATTCTTCTGCTTTTTCTTTGTTAACATCTATTTGAAATTTTTCTTTTGAAAATTCAATATATTTATTTGAAATATTTTCATATTTTTTTAAAGTTTCTTTATATTCTGATTCAAAATCAGTCTCATAAATCTTATCCAAATCTGGTATAATCTTTCCTCTCTTATCCCTATAAATCATATCCTTTTTTTGCATTCTTGAAAGTATCTCTTTCATTGGCATAGCAGGAATTTTAAAAGAATACTTATAATAAAAGTCTTCGCAAATTTGCTCTATTTTTATTTCTTTATATTTATTAGTAGCAATTAAAGTTGAAACAAATGGAATATATGCTTCTATTATATTATCTCCTAAAATTTTTGAGTTTAAAATTGCAACGTTTATTATACTATTATCTATTATATTCATAGATGCATTCATTATTCTTCTCCTTTTATATTAAAGTTGATTTAAATAAAATAGGAAAACAGAAAATCTTAGCCAATTTTCCATTTTCCCATTTTTATTTATAAACTATCCAGACATTTTTTTATAAAAACTTGCATATTAGTTCTATTTGATTTTTCAAACTTGTCCATTAAGTTTTTAACTTGTTGTATATCTGATTCTCCTTTATTTGTTGGGAACAAATCTCTATACACCTTTCCCTTCTCTTTATTATTTGGTAGTTTATTTATAAGTTTCATATCTAGCAACACTTCATCTAGATTATCTTTATTCCAAATCGGAACTATGTAAGGACTTAGCCAATGATTCTTAAACATTTCTCCTGAAATATATTTTTGTTTTCTATCTTCACTGGTATCATCCAAGTCCATTATTGGCATTAATGAAAAATTTTTTAGTATTCCTTTTTCTTCTTCTACTACATATTTTTGATTAAATACTCTTTTATTCTTAAAAATATTATTTCCTAATACAGTCATTAAACTATCTATTTGTATGCTCGTTTTTCCATTACTTTCTGCATATATTTCTATAGGCAAATGTAAATTGCTTTTTATATGCTCTGCTAAAAGAAGTTCACTTTTCCCATGTGCTATTATAATCCCTTTGCAGTAATTAGGTTTCCTCACCATTAGCATTTTCCCCATTATCTTCTGAATCTTCTAGAGCATATTTTATTTCTTCAAAATCAATATAGTCTGTTGTTGGAATTCCTCCAAAGACTCCTTTAAAATACAAATCACGAGCATTATTATTTTTTTGTATTTTAATTCCATATTCTTTTATAGAATTTATTGTTTTGTTTCCATTATAGTCTGTTGACAATATATAGATATATTCTTTTGGTAATGTTTCTAATAAAAGTGTATTATGTGTTGTTATTATCAATTGTCCTGTTATCTCATCTTTTATTGACATTATAATATTTTTCATCAGTACATCATGTATTCCATTATCTATTTCATCTATTATAACTGTTTCTCCTAACAATGAACCTATTATTGTATCAAATTGATTTAGTATTCTTCTTGTTCCATCTGATTCGAGTTTAGAAGGAATAGACTTTACTTGTCCTCCTATCATTTTATAAAAATATAATTCATAATGGATTTTGTCTTCTTTTTCATTTATTTTGTATTTTACTTCTTTTATATCCGCATATGCTTGTGTAAAAAATATATTTAAAACATTTTCATATTTCTTTATTTCTGGTAACTTATCCTTTTTTACGATTCCTTTTTGTATATTGTTTAATTTTCTTACTTTTACAAAACCATCAGGTATTATTTTTAAAGCACCTTTATCAACATGTACTGTCATTGACCAAATTTTATCTATTACTTCCATAATATTTTTAGATATATTATTATCTATATAGTCTTTATTTTTTTCTATTGTTTCAAATGATA
>ERZ773114.1317-NODE-1317-length-26638-cov-8.097957_pt1 | contig 26638 bp, 20 predicted proteins | sample MGYA00580564_ERZ773114 | MGnify/ENA primary metagenome ERZ773114 (study PRJEB29015, sample SAMEA2737836) | human gut metagenome | biome: human gut; feature: human-associated habitat; material: faeces | place: China | collected 2012 ... | reverse complement strand
GTGGGAGAACAGCGCACCCTAAGTATCTGTGTAAATCTGTGAAATCCGTGGGAGGGTCTTCTCTGCAGGAGGTTCTGTGAATTCGGCGTATTCTGTGGGATAATATCCCACGCTACCAAATTCTGTGTGTTCTGTGAATTCTGTGGGAGAACAGCGCACCCCAACCATCTGTGTCAATCTGTGCCATCCGTGGGAGAAAAGATATTCCCGCAGAACGCACACACGGAACCTTCTGGCAGAGAAGAGCCTCCCACAGATGAGCACGGATGTTCACAGATTAGGAGGGTATGGCATCCCTGCCATACCCACGCTGCCCAATTCTGTGTATTCTGTGAATTCTGTGGGAGAACAGCGCACCATAACCATCTGTGTCCATCCGTGCCATCCATGGGAGTCCTTTCTCTGCAAGAAGGTTCTGTGCGTTCCGTGCATTCCGTGGGAGGAGTAGCAGTTGTTTGGTGCAGCAGAGACTGCTGCACCCCCTGGTGGTGTATCCGTGCCATTTGTGGGAGGTTCTCTCAGTAATCGGCTTCCGTGTCTTCGGCGTGTTCTGTGGGAGGTCAACGCCCATCAAATTCGTAGTGAAAAACTTTGCGCCAACCCCGTAACTTGCAATGCAAATATAGTTCAAGCACCCTCGGCCTGAACACCCATTATGGAGAAAAGAGCATAGTAGACAGCGCATTTTCGCCCTCGCTGTTCGCCTTGAAAACCACAAAAATGTAGTTTTTGGGTGTGCAAGTGCCACTTTTGCCCACCCAAAATGCCACTCTCGTCGGGTGCAAGTGCCATTTTCATCCACCCTAAGTGCCACTTCTACCCAGTACTCGTGCTGAGAGTACTGGAGTTTAGCGCTGCGAGTACTGGAGTTTAGCAGCACGAGTACTCGGTGCAAGTGCCACAATAGTACTTGTTTTTAGGAGATAACGCCACAACCGATTAAATATCAGTACGTTACATTTCTCGTCCTTTCAACCCCTCCAAAACTCGCGAAAAATGCACCCACAATTTGTTTTCTGATTTTCTGCGCACTCTTGAGCGGTCAAACCTACAAATATCGTGTCAGGGCAAAAGGTGTGCCACGCATGCGAGAGGGAACTGAATATTGTAGCGGAGGTGAAAAGCCTCCGCTACAATATGCCGAATATTAATATAAAATTTGTGCGTTCGTTCGCATATTTTTAGTAATTTTGTAATCAGACAAAAGAAGCGTGACAACCAACAGACAACTAACCTTCCCACGTCGTCCAAAAGACATCGGAAGCATCCAGTTCGGCATCAGTTCTATTTGCCAGTTCATCCAAATCAATGTCTGGATTGTCTGCCTGCAAGCATCGGTCGGAACAATAAGGCGAATCGGCACACGACCATCCCGTGTTCATCAGTTTGCCACAATGAGCGCAGACGCGCAGGCAGCCAATATCGTTTGCAAGAATCACTTCTTCGAGCAAGTCGAGCTTGCGCAGCTCCTTTACAAGCAGCAGCGCCATAGTTACGGGGTGGTTCATTGCTCAATCCTCCAACGGCTTTTGCCATACCACTTAAGAATCTCGCTCTCGCTGACGGGCGAAAACGGCCAGTCGCGAGTGTGCATGAACATACGCTCTTGCGAGTCCCAATACCAATAGTGAGTAGAGCCGAGCCGATAGCCAAGATAGAGCCGGCAGGTGAACTCGTCGTCGGGGTGCGACTTAAGAAAGCCAAGCAGTTCGGAGGTTGTAATCCATTCTTTTTCCATAAGCAATTAAGATTAAAATTATATAAAACGATTTGTCGGCTGTAAAGGTCGGAGATCAGACAGATACAAGCAAATTATTTAGAAAACCTTAGATCTTGGAAAAGGGATTTAGATCCTTTTAGATCTATTTATTACGAATATTCACCTGCTTTTACCTGCAAGAGGTGCTGTAAACATACGGATTGTAGGATAAAAACAAAAACATTATGTATTTATTGATTACTTTTTAGTAACTTTGTACTTTAACAATAAATATACTAACATTAACACTATATATGGCAAAACCATTCGTAAAATGGGCAGGTGGAAAGGGTAAATTATTGCCAACTCTTCAATCAAATCTTCCTACTGATTTTTACATTCAACAGGAAATAACCTACATAGAACCCTTTGTAGGTGGAGGTGCTATGCTCTTTTACATTTTAGAAAATCATCCCAATATTCGGCGTACTATTATAAATGATATCAATCTTGGATTAATTAGTTGTTATCGCAAAATACAGAATAATCATCAAGAATTAATACACGAATTGCGTCAACTTCATAATGCTTTTTATGAATTAGAGACTATTGAAGAAAGACGGAATCTTTATTATAGACTTCGCGAAGAATATAATTTAATTCCTGTTAATGCACGCAATACTATTAGGACTGCTGCCTTGTTTGTTTTCTTTAATAGAACATGCTTTAATGGACTATATAGAGAAAATTATAATGGAAACTTTAATGTTCCTTATGGTAGATATGTTCGCCCGAACATTTGTAATGAGCAGGTGATTTTAGATGCACACAATGCTCTACAACGTGTCGAAATACTCCATGGCAATTATACCAATGTGCTAGAGAATATAGATTGGAATGAATACAATTTCTTCTATCTTGACCCTCCGTATCGCCCGTTACTTGGGGCAAAGAACTTCAATCAATATACAATGAATGCATTCAATGATCCTGAACAAGAAAATTTAAGACAGTTTTGCGATGTGATTCATGAAAATGGTGGATATTTCATGCTAAGTAATTCCGATAGCGAAATAGAAGAAGGCGTTAGCTACTTTGAAAAATTATATAATGGTTTTAATGTTCAACACATACGCGCACCAAGAAGAATAAATGCTTATGCACAGGGAACCCAAATGACGACAGAGATACTTGTAAAAAATTTCGATTAACGCGAATAAATAAAAACTATAATATGGCACATCTAACTGAATTACAAATTGAAAAAATCAAAGAGCGTATGCTTAATGATGAAAATGCGTTGAAAATAAAATTCAATGCAAGAAAGACTCAGTTTGATACTATGAAAGTTCTTCATTCTGAGGTGGAAGCATATGAGAATCTAGGATGGATTGCGGGCACGCCTATGAAAACAAAGACACCAATAACTCGCAAGAAAGAGCATGGACGACAATTTGAAGATGACATTTGGTGTATGTTCTATAACCTCGGTTTTAGAACCCTCAATGCTGACGAAAACTTAAGAATTCAATGGGGTGACAATGAGGGTGAAGACAAGCAGATAGACATCCTTGCTGTAGGCGATGATGCTATATTCGTTGTTGAATGTAAAGCAGCAGAGAAGTTCAAAAAACAAAGTTTTCAGCAGCCTCTTAATGAGATGGAGTTATATAAAAAAGGTATGGCAGAATCTCTTCAACAGATATATGGAGCGAACAAGCGTGTTAAGTTTATATTCGCAACAAGAAATTATCGTATTGAAGAAGATGGTGATGATGCTGTAAGAATGAAGAATAGTGGAATATTCCATCTTAATGAAAATAGTTACAATTACATTTGTAACCTAATAAAGTCTTATAAATCATCCGTGGTCTACCAGTTTTATGGTATGATGTTTAAAGACGAATTAATTAATGATAAACCTATCACAATACCCGCATTAAAAGGACAGATGGGTGGTAAAAGCTACTATCTTTTTTCTATTGAACCAAGCACACTTTTAAAAATAGGTTTTGTACTCCATCGAACTAAAGTTAATGACTCGATGGCGCCAACCTATCAAAGACTTCTTGTGCCCAAACGACTAAAGGGAATTACAAAATTCATTGATGATGGAGGATTTTTCCCGAATTCAATCATCTTGAACCTTGTAGAGCCAAATGATAATATTAAAGTTACATTCGATTCAATACACAAGGAGGAAGCGTCAGATTCGGAGTTTGGCTTGCTACACATACCTAACGCCTATGGCATCGCTTATATTATAGATGGTCAGCATCGTGTTTATGGATATTCAAATTCTAAGTTTAAAGATGATCATACAATTCCCGTTGTTGCGTTTCAAGATATGCCTTCAGAAGAACAACTTAAAATCTTCATGGAGATAAATGAAAATCAGAAATCTGTTAGTAAAAATCTCAGAATAGACCTTGAAGAAGATTTGTTCTGGACTTCGCCACGTCTCGATTCTCGTATGAAAGCGTTGCGTTCATCTACTATTAAAATGCTTAGTGGACAATCTAACAATATTCTTTACAACAAAATCTCTATTGGTGAAGATCAAGCTGAATTAAGTTCTGTTTTCTTTGATAAAGGTTTGTCACAATCAGGGCTTATTCCAAAAGCAAAACAAACTAAGTGGATAGGTGAAACCGACTCTTGTCTTTATGATATTAATGAAACAAATATTGACAAGGCAATGCGAGAGTCAAGAAAGCGTATCGTTAAATTCTTGAATGGCTGTTATGAAATCGCTGATGCATGTATGGATGAAGAAACAAAGATTTATTTCTTGTTTTCTAACCGCGCTACATTCCCATTTATAACCATTTCAGGTTTGCTTCACAATTTCTTGTTTACTTGTGGAGAAATCACTACGCAATCAACAATCGAGGAACGTATAAGTAAGATTAAACCATACATAGAATGTCTATGCGATGGATTGAACAATCTGCCAGAAAATGAAGAAAAAGAACTTCGGGGTATACAAGGTCAGGGAGCAGAAACTAAATGGTTGCGCTCATATCAGAGTATTATAAATAAGAAATATCCAGATTATGCTCCAGATGAACTAATGATATATTTGGAAACACAAGACCAGAATATTCAAGACCAGGGTAATGGGCATAAGGATAGTATAATAGAAATCCTTCGAACACTTGTTTTTGACAAGCTGCATGAAGTATATGGTAATGATTACATGAAGCAGTTAGCTATGTTTAAACATGATTGCGAGGGTAAAATTATAAAGGCTTATAAAGACAACCCAGACTTTAATCTTGAAGATTATGATTGGAAGGAATGGTTAGAGATTACGGACTATAAATCTATCATAGAGAAGAACTTCTCTAACGATGTTTTCGCTGAGACCTTTGGTATTCCCTTGTCTGATAAAGCAACATCTAAGAAAGAAAAACTTAGTTGGTTGTCGTTAATAGAACCACAAAAGGGGAAGAAAAAGATGCCAATGACGAAGTCTGATGTTAATAAGTTGTGGATGATTCTTGATCATCTTAATAATTTTAAATCTACAGAAGACTGATGTACAAAGATATAGTAAGAACGGACAATTCACTCCGCCCATACCAACAAGAAGCCAAGGCTGATATTTTTTCTGCCTGGGATGAGTGTAATCATGTTTTGTTCCAGATGCCAACTGGAACAGGCAAAACACGTCTCTTTACTTCAATAATCAGTGATATAAAAGCCTGGGGAATATTAAATCAAAAAGAAACAAAAGTTCTTATAATTGCTCATAGGATTGAGCTTATTGAACAGATTAGCGAGAGTCTTGATAAATACAATGTTGCGCATGGCGTAATTGCAGGAGGCAAAGAAAGAAATCTTCGACCGCAAGTTCAAATTGCATCCATACAAACAATTACGCATAGAACAAATATGGATGTTGCTAATAGTTTGGCCGTTGATTTTGTTATAATAGATGAAGCACATCATTCTACTGCAAATTCATATAAAAAACTTTGGAATTTATATCCTAATGCAAAATTTCTCGGTGTTACTGCAACGCCTTGGAGAATGAATCATCTTGGCTTTACTTCAATATATGATAGATTAATTGTTTCCAAACCTATTAAAGACTTCATAAACGAAGGATGGCTTGCGCCATATACTTACTATTCTATTAAGAATGATAGCAGAATAAGGCATGATATAACGAATATTAATGACTTTGATATTGAGGGTGATTATAAAATTTCTGCTCTTGAAAATGTAATGGATAGGGGTAGTATCAGGGCCAATCTTCTGGATAGCTATCTTAAATTAGCAAAAGGCAAAAAGGGTATTATTTATTCTGTAAGCCGTAAACACAGCGACCATATTTGCAAGGAATTTAAGGATGCAGGCATTAATATTGTACGAATAGACAGCGAGACTCCTAGAGATGAAAGAAGATTGCATGTTAAACGATTTAAAAATGGGTTGATAGATATAATTGTTAATGTTGATATCTTTTCTGAAGGTTTTGACTGCCCGGATATTGAGTTTATTCAATTGGCACGTCCAACAAAGTCTCTTATAAAATATCTTCAGCAAGTAGGTAGAGGACTCCGCCCGACAAAAGATAAGTCAAAGTGCATTATTCTAGATAATGTAGGCGCTCATTTAGAGTTTGATTTGCCTGATTCCGATCGGCAGTGGGAAGAAGAATTCATAGGCGAACCTAAACAAAGAAAAAAACGCACCAGTTCAAGTATAACACGTGAATCTGTACCCAATGAACGTTCCTTTAGTGAAGGTGTTGAAGAATTGGGATTGATAGAAGATGTTGATATTCCACAAAAGTCAGATGATATTGAAGTGTCAGAATCTAATTGGAAAGAAGAAGACGATACATTATTAAAGACACTTTACATAGAACGTAATTGTCCTTTAGATTTAATTGCTTCTGTTTTTCATCTTGATGTCTCACATATTTCTAAAAGATTGAATGATTTAGGTCTAACCAAAGAGTAAGTTTTGTACTTAATACTTGTAATTCCCCTCCGCGCAGCCACACAAGCCGCACGGAGGGGGTTATATTAATCAGGTTCGTCTCTATCCCCAACCACCTCGTTGCAATCAATCTCTGCTGCGGAAACAAAATAGAGGGAGATAGCTCGGCAGAAACCTTGCTTTTAGGAGGAAAATTTATTAACTTTGTGCACAATCATTAATATATGTGCTCGCCTTAGCAAGGTGAGCACAGCAAACAATAGATGTTATGCATACTCCAAAATTAAAGAAATAGAAAAAAGAATATGACGAAGAAGGAATCTCTTCAACTGTTTGAAGAAAAGAAGGTGCGCACCGTATGGGACGACAAGGAGGAAAAATGGTATTTCTCCATTGTAGATGTGTGCGGTGCGCTGACGGACAGCAAAGATGCCAATGCTTATTGGAGAAAGCTGAAGCAGAGACTCAAGAAAGAAGGTAACGAAACCGTGACAAATTGTCACGGGTTGAAGCTGCGTGCCTCTGACGGCAAACTCCGCATGGCGGATGTCGCTGATACAGAGCAACTTTTCCGTATTATTCAGTCGATTCCTTCACCAAAGGCAGAACCTTTCAAGGTATGGATGGCGCAAGTGGCAAGCACTCGTTTGGAACAGATGCAGGATCCAGAGAAGAGCATAGATCAGGCTATCATTGACTACAAGCGTTTGGGATATTCTGATGCTTGGATAAACCAGCGCGTCAAGTCTATAGAAATAAGAAAAGAACTCACCGATGAGTGGGCACGCACTGGGGTGCAGCAAGGTCTGCAATATGCATCTCTTACAGACATCATTACACGTGAATGGAGTGGGATGACAACCAAGCAGTACAAGAGTTTCAAAGGTCTGAAGAAGCAGAGCCTGCGTGACAACATGACCAACATGGAGATAGCCCTCAATATGCTTGCAGAGGCATCTGCCACGGAGTTGTCAAAACAGCGCGACCCTAATGGTTTCCATCAGCAGAAGCAAGTGGCGAAAGATGGTGGCAGTGTGGCGAAGGCTGCACGCAAGCAGTTGGAGTCAAAGTTGGGGCACGGCGTGATTTCATCAGCAAAAGCCAGTGATTATCTGCCTAATGTAGAGGATAAAAATGAATAATAGTGGACAAGGCGACATCGCTGATACGCTTACTCTGGCTGGTAGATAAAAGCAATGGCTGGAAGATAACAAATGTATCTTCCAGCCTTTGCTGTATTTGAGTATCAATGAGTTGCGGAGGAAAAAGGAGGAAAAATGGTAGATGGAAGATAAAAACGCAAAAGTACTTTATATAAACCGTTTACCATTAAATGCTTTCTAAGGCTGCGTGGTATGGGCAAGATGCCCATGCCTCCTACGTTTTATTTTTCTTCCTCGAAGTCGACATACTCGCCCTCGTCTTTCGCAAATATCTTGCGGTTGGCTTGGCGTGGTGAGCGTTCGTCGTAGAGTTCTTCTTCCACGACTACACCATCGTCGTACTCAGCGCTGCGACGCTTGGTGCTGCCCGCAGCAGAGCTTTGCTGTTGGCGATGGTTGGTGCCGTTGGTGCGGTTGGCGTTGGCGCTGCCGTTGCGAAACTGCTTCGTCATGCGCTTTACGCGCAGATAGATGAAGCTGACGATGCCGATGAGGAAGATGGCTACCATCAGCACCATGATAAATATGCTTTTCAGAAATAGTCCGATGAATGTCATAGGAATGGTTTGTTTGGTGCTACAATCCGTTTCCACTCTCTTGTTGTCTACTTCTCGATGTCGACAGTGGTATGGGTGCGACTCACGATGTCGGCTACTACGGAGGTGAGGAAGTAGAGGGTGATGACTATCCACATGCCGCCGATGACGCCGAAGAGGGCGATGACTACGCCGGAGAGGGCGATGAACGAGTAGCGAAGCTCGTTGCCACGCCAGCCCCACTGCTTGAACTTAAGGGCGAACATGGGCAGCTCGCTGACGAGCAGGAGGCTTGTGAGCACTACGAGCAGCAGTATCGCGGGAATCATCCATGCTGACGACTCGATGAGTGTGGGCTGCGACACGAGCAGCGAGCCCCAGAAGAGGGCGTTGGCTGGTGTGGGCATTCCGATGAACGAGGTGGTCTGGCGTGTGTCGAGGTTGAACTTCGCAAGGCGAAGGGCTGAGAATGCTGCGATGAGGAAGGCGCAGTAGGGGATGTACGGCTCTACGCTGGCGAGCACTGTGGGGTATTCCATCACGCTCAACTGTGCGAAGACGATTGCCGAGGGGGCTACGCCGAATGTCACGTCGTCGGCAAGCGAGTCGAGCTCTTTGCCGATGGGTGATGATACTCCGAACAGGCGAGCACTCATACCATCGAAGAAGTCGAATACGGCACCGATAATAATCCATATCAGCGCACAGCGTGCGTCGCCTCCGAGTGCCATTACGGTTGCGATGCAACCCGAAACGAGGTTGCCGCATGTAAGGGTGTTGGGTATGTTGCGTGTTATGAAGTTAGCCATTACTTTATTTCAGTTTTGCTATTATTGTTCCGTTGCCTGTGGTCAGCTGTCCCATCTTGACGCAAATCTCGGTGCCGAGGGGCAGGTAGACATCGACGCGTGAGCCGAACTTGATGAAGCCGAGGTGCTCGTCGATGTAGCAGTCTTCGCCTTGCTTGGCGTAGGTGACGATGCGACGTGCCACTGCGCCTGCTATCTGGCGGCAGAGGATGTCGGTGCCTTCGGGGGTGGTGATGACTACGTCGGCGTGCTCGTTCTCCTCGCTCGCCTTTGGCAGCCATGCCTTGTGGAAGTTGCCGTCGTGGTGGGCTACGGTCTTCACTTTGCCGTCAACGGGGAACCAGTTGGCGTGTACGTTGAAGAGGCTCATGAAGATGCTCACCATGATGCGACGCTCGTGGAAGTAGACATCCTCGTCGACTTCCTCGATTACTACTACGCGGCCATCGGCTGGAGCTACTACCAAGCCCGTTGTGTCTTCTTCGGGGAAGAAGCGTATGGGGCAGCGGAAGAAGTTGATGACGATGCAGTAGACGGTGCCCATGATTGCCGTGAAGCACCAGAACGGCACCTTGCTGTCTATGAAACGCCAAAGCAGCAACGCGATTGCTGCGATAACGATGAAGCCATAAACGAGTGTGTCGGTTCCTTCGCGGTGAAGGCGTATTTTCTTTAGTTTCTTTATCTTTTTGATCATTGTTTGGTTCGGTATGTGTAAATTAGTTGTCGATAATCGGTTGTCGTAAAAATCGTATGCACGTACGCAGCCATTGTACGGATACATATATTCTGTGCAAAGTTACCGTTTTTTTATGGAAGTGACAAACTTTTTGTTGCTTTTATGGAAAACAAAGACGCCGAAACAACCCGGCGTGTCATGCTGACGGGTTGTTTCGGCGTTTATCTATAGGGGTGGTTTAGGGGGTGCACTTGTCTCAAGTGCACCAACCGATCATAAGGAATTTTCCTTGGTTGGCATTTTCCTTGGTTGGTGCAGTTGGTTGCATTCTGCTTGGTTGGTGCAGTTGAGACAACTGCACCCCCTGAGGCAAGTGCACCCCCAGGGATTACAGGAGTTCGTCGAACTTCTTGCGAAGATCGCCTTCTGTGATGGCACCTACATGCTTGCCAACGAGCTCGCCGCCCTTGAAGAAGAGCAGTGTCGGGATGTTGCGTACACGATACTCTGCTGCTACGTCGTCGTTCTCCTCGACGTCGCACTTGCCTACAACGATCTTGCCGTCGTACTCCTCTGCGAGCTTAGAAACGATAGGAGCGATCATGCGGCACGGACCGCACCATGTAGCCCAAAGGTCTACTACCAATGGCAGTTCGCCAGTTCTGTACTGTTCGATGTTCTCTGTTGTGATTGTTACTTCCATAGTTGTATTCGTTTATTTGTTAGTGATTATTCTTTATACTTGCGATGATGGCGCAAGGGTTTACCTCTTTGGAGATAATGATTAAATATCAAAATCTGTGCCAATGTACCAACGATTATTAGTTGATGCCATAGCGCACGCCTTGTTCTGCCATTTCGTCGAGCGAGGTGAGCAGCTTCTTGTTCACGTCGACTGTGATGTTACGGCTGTAGAGCTGTATGTTGGTGTTGTTCTTGGCATCGTGGATGTTGATGTAGAGCGGCACGTTGCCGGTGGAGTTCTTCAGTGTTGTCTCCAGGTCGGTAAGCTGTGCGTCGTTGAACATCGTGGCATCCATGTACACCGTGAACTTCTCTATCGACTTCTCCTTTACGTCGCTGAGGAACTCTATCTTCTTTATTACCATGTCGTAGGCATCGGGGTTGTTGCGGAAGCGTTGCACGCATTGTGCTGTGATATAGATGTGGTATTCCTCCTGCAGCATGGACTGCCATTTTGTCCAGTCTTCGCCAAAGAGTGCCAGCTCGCCTTGTCCCTCGAAGTCTTCGATGGTGACGATGCCGAACGGCTTGTTGTTCTTTGTCCAGCGTTGTGAAACGGAGGTGACGATGCCACCGAAGGTGAGTTCTTCGATTGAGGCGAACGCCTTCTTGTCCATCTCGCGGCCTATCTGTGGGCAGTGCAGGTTGCACATATGGTTGAGCACGACGGCGTAGTCGTCGAGGGGATGTGCCGAGAGGTAGATGCCCACCAGCTCGCGCTCGCGCTTCAGCAGCTCCATGGTGCTCCATGCTTCGCAGTCGGGCACGGGCGGTGTCTGTATCTCTACGCCTCCCATGTCGCCGAACAGCGAGTTCTGCATCGACGACTGTTCAGACTGGTACACCTGACCATAGCGCAGGAGTGTCTCGACGAAAGTGTCGCCCTTGGCGTTGGGGGCGAAGTACTGTTCGCGGCGTATGCCGAACGAGTCGAAGCCGCCGCTCAGTGCGAGCGACTCCATCGCCTTGCGGTTGACGGCGGAGAGATTGACACGCTGCACGAAGTCGAAGATGTCCTTGTACTGTCCGTTCTTATGTCGCTCGGCGATGATGTTGGTGGCAGCTGCCTCGCCCATGCCCTTGATGGCGGAGAGTCCGAAGCGCACCTCGCCCCTCTTGTTGGCGGAGAACTTCTGCTCCGAGTCGTTCACGTCGGGACCGAGACAGGGTATGTTCATCGCCTGGCACTCGGACATGAGCTTCGTAATCTTAGTGATGTCGTTGAGGCATCGGCTCATATTGCCCGCCATGAACTCGGCAGGGTAGTGCGCTTTGAGGTACGCCGTCTGGTAAGCTACCCACGAGTAGCACGTGGCGTGCGACTTGTTGAAGGCGTAGGAGGCGAACTTCTCCCAGTCGCCCCAGATCTTCTCGAGCACCTTCGGGTCGTGTCCATTCTTTTTTCCGCCCTCGATGAACTTTGGCTTCATGGCATCAACGATGGCTTTCTTCTTCTTACCCATCGCCTTACGCAATGCGTCGGACTCGCCACGAGTGAAGTCGGCGAGCTGGCGCGAGAGGAGCATCACCTGCTCCTGGTAGACCGTGATGCCGTAGGTGTCCTTCAAATACTTCTCCATGCAGGGGATGTCGTATGTGATTGGCTCCTTGCCGTTCTTACGGGCGATGAACGACGGGATGTAGTCCATAGGTCCCGGGCGGTAGAGGGCGTTCATGGCGATGAGGTCTTCGAACACCGTGGGGCGCAGCTCGCGCAGGTACTTCTGCATACCTGCCGACTCGAACTGGAACGTGCCGATGGTGCGTCCTTCCTGATAGAGCTTGTATGTGAGTTCGTCGTCAATGGGGATAGTGTCGAGGTCGAGCGTGAATCCGTCGTGGGTGAGGCGTATGTTCTCCACCGTCTCCTTCATGATAGACAGTGTGGAGAGTCCGAGGAAGTCCATCTTGATGAGTCCGGTCTCCTCGATGACGTGTCCGTCGTATTGTGTGGCGAGCAGCTTATGTCCTGGGTCGCTCTTGTCCTCAGCCGTAGACACCGGCACCCAGTCGCTGATGGCATCGCGGCAGATGATTGTGCCGCAGGCGTGTATGCCCGTACCGCGCACGGTGCCCTCGAGCATCTTTGCGTACTTTATGGTGTTTGCCATCTGTGGGTTGGCGCTGGCTTCGGCTTCGCGTAGCTCGGGCACGCACTTGATGGCGTTGGTGAGGTTCATCTTCATTCCGTCGGGCAGCTTGTCGGGGATAGCCTTGCAGAGGCGGTTGGATATGTCGAGCGGCAGTTTCTCTACACGCGCCACGTCCTTGATGGAGTTCTTCGTAGCCATCGTGCCGTAGGTGATGATGTGCGCCACCTTGTCGTGACCGTACTTGTCCTCCACCCACTCGAGCACCTTGCCGCGTCCGTCGTCGTCGAAGTCGGTATCGATATCGGGGAGAGAGATACGGTCGGGGTTGAGGAAACGCTCGAACAGCAAGTCGTACTTGATAGGGTCGATCTTCGTGATGCCCAGGCAGTAAGCCACAACTGAGCCGGCTGCCGAGCCACGACCCGGACCCACCATCACGCCCAGCTCGTCCTCAGCCGAGTTGATGAAGTCCTGCACGATGAGGAAGTAGCCCGGGAAGCCCATCGTCTTCATAATGTGCAGCTCGAACTTGATGCGCTCGTACACCTCGTCGGTGAGCGGTTCGCCGTAGAGTCGCTTCGCTCCGTCGTAGGCGAGCTTGGCTAAGTAGTCAGCCTCGAACTTGATGCGGTAGAGTTTGTCGATGCCGCCGAGTTTCTTGATCTTCTTCTCCGCCTCCTCGTGCGACATTATCTCGTTGCCGTTCTCGTCGGTGGTGAACTCGCGGAACAGCTCCTCGGGCGATATGCGTTTGCGTGTCTCTTCCTCCGTACCGAACTCCTCCGGGATGGGGAAGAACGGCATGATGGGCGAGTGGTCGATGGAGTAGGTCTCTACCTTATCCAATATCTCGAGCGTGTTCGAGAGAGCTTCGGGCACGTCGGCGAATATCTCGTTCATCTCCTCGCGCGTCTTGAACCATTCCTGCTTGGAGTAGAGCATACGTGTAGGGTCGTTCAGTTCCTTGCCCGTAGAGAGACAGAGCAGGTGGTCGTGCGCTTCGGCGTTCTCCTGATCGACGAAGTGGCAGTCGTTGGTGCAGACCACCTTTATGCCGTACTCCTTAGCGAGCTTTATCAGTTCCTTGTTGGCACGCTGCTGCAGCGGGAACGTCTCGCGGTTGGCACGTTGGTTCGGGTCCTTCACCTCGTGGCGCTGAAGCTCCAGGTAGTAGTCGTCGCCGAAGATGCTCTTATACCATTCTATCGCTTCGCGTGCCCCTGGTATGTCGCCCTTCAGTATCTTCGCCGGCACCTCGCCGGCGATACATGCCGAGCAGACGATGAGGTCCTCATGATACTTCTCGAGGTCGGCTCTGTCGGTACGCGGCTTAGAGTAGAAACCGTCCACCCAGGCACGCGACACGAGCTTGATGAGATTCTTGTATCCGTGGTAGTTCTTCGCAAGCACGATGAGGTGATAGCCGCCCGCGTCGCCCTTCTCCTTCACACGGTCGGCTTTGGTGCGGCGTGCCACGTACATCTCGCAACCGAAGATGGGCTTGAACGGCTCCTTGCCCTGTTCCTTCAACTTGCCGTTTATCTTGTTGCAATAGTTGTACAACTCTTTCACGCCGAACATATTGCCGTGGTCGGTGATAGCCATGCCGCGCATACCGTTAGCCACGGCCTTGTCGACAAGCTTTTCCACCGGCGACTGTCCGTCGAGAATGGAATAGTAGGTGTGTACGTGCAGGTGTATGAAGTCTTCCATCGTGCTGTTGCGATTTTTATGATTGAATGCTTTATAGTATAATGACTACAAAGTTACGCAAAAAAACTCATAACTCACAATTTTTTTCCTTCGAGCACCACCTTCTTAACAATCGGCGTGGTATAAGCATACGGGATGAAGTCGACAGACGGCAGTGGGGTAGTGATGAAGAAGTTGGCAACCTTGCCCTTCGCGATGCTTCCATAGTCGTGGCTCTCGCCCATAGCGTAGGCACCGTTGAGCGTTGCGGCGTTGAGTGCTTCGTTAGGCAGCAGTCGCATCTTGATGCAAGCAAGCGAAACCACGAACTTCATGTCGCCCGACGGCGTTGAGCCAGGGTTGTAGTCGCTCGCCACGGCAACGCTCAAGCCTGCGTCAATCATCTTGCGACCCTTGCCGTAAGGCATGTTCAAGAAGAACGACGTGCCGGGCAGCACGGTCGGCATCGTCTCGCTACCGCACAGAATGTCAATCTCCTCATCGGTCATGCTCTCCAGATGGTCGACCGACAATGCGCCGTGCTTCACTCCAATCTCCACACCGCCCGACGAAGCCAGTTCGTCGGCATGAATCTTCGGGCGCATACCCCATGCGGCAGCCGCCTCGAGCATACGCGCCGTCTCCTCTGGTGTGAAGAAGCCGCGGTCGCAGAACACGTCGATAAAGTCGGCGAGATGCTGGCGACCCACTTCGGGTATCATCTCGTCGATAATGAGCTTTACATAATCGCTTTGCGTCATGCCGCGAGCCACGGCGTGCGCTCCGAGGAACGTAGAAACAATCCTCGCCGGCGAAGCCTCCTTCATGCGCTGTATCACGCGCAGCATCTTCAGCTCGTCCTCGAGGTTCAGTCCGTAGCCGCTCTTTATCTCTATGCAGCCCGTTCCCTTGCGTATCACCTCGTCGAGTCGCTGCATAGCTTGGCGGAAGAGTTCGTCCTCCGAAGTGTTGTGCAGCAAGTCGGCAGAGTTGAGGATTCCACCGCCGCGCCGTGCTATCTCCTCGTAGCTCAGTCCGTTGATCTTGTCGACGAACTCGCGCTCTCTGCTGCCTGCGAAGACGATGTGCGTATGCGAGTCGCACCACGATGGCAGCACCATTCCGCCTTCCGCGTCGATAGTCTGGTCGAAGGTGCCCGTCGGCATTCCGTCGGCAACACTACCGAACGCAGCGAAGCGACCGTCCTCAACGGTCAGCCAGGCATCGTCGATAGTGTTGAACGCAGACATCTCCTTGCCCTGCAAGCGCAGCTTCGGAGCGTATTCGATGCCAGCGAGAGTTTTTATGTTCTTTATTAAAGTTCTCATTTTCAACTATAAAGCTACTTGCGTAAGAATTCGATTGAGTTAGCAATGTGCGGATACATCACCTCGTCGCGCACGATGAACGGCACCACCTTGCGGTATTCCTCGAAGATAGCCTCTACAGCCGGCGACGACTTCAACGGACGGCGGAACTCAAGAGCCTGAGCCGCGTTGAAGAGTTCGATGGCAAGCACGCGCTCCGTGTTGAGCACCACCTTATATAACTTGATGGCAGCGTTGGCACCCATGCTCACATGGTCCTCCTGGCCCTGGCTCGACGGGATGCTGTCTACCGACGACGGTGTAGCGAGCGACTTGTTGAGGCTCACCACCGAAGCGGCTGTGTACTGCGGAATCATGAAACCGCTGTTCAGACCCGGGCTTGCTACGAGGAAGCTCGGCAGACCGCGTGTGCCGCTGATGAGTTTGTAGATGCGGCGTTCGGAGATGTTCGAGAGTTCGCACATGGCTATCGAGAGGAAGTCCATCGGCATGGCTATCGGTTCGCCGTGGAAGTTGCCGGCAGAGATGATGAGGTCGTCAGCAGGACATACCGTCGGGTTGTCAGTTGCCGAGTTCACCTCGACATCAATCACCGAGTCGACATATGCGATGGTGTCCTTCACCGTGCCGTGAACCTGCGGAATACATCTGAACGAATACGGATCCTGCACGTACGACTTCGGCTTCTCTACAATCTCGCTGCCCTTGAGCAGCTCTCTCATGCGAGCCGCCGTGACAATCTGTCCTTTATGCGGACGCACCTGATGCACTGCGTCGGTGAACGGCGCCGTGAGTCCGTAGTAGGCGTCGAGCGACATGGCAGCAATCTTGTCAGCCCAATCGCTGAGGCGATGCGACTGCAGCAGCGCCCATACAGCGAACGCACCCATGTTCTGCGTGCCGTTGAGCAGTGCCAGACCCTCCTTCGATGCGAGCTGGATAGGCTGCCAGTTGAACTTGCGGAGCATCTCCTCGCCACTTATCACCTTGCCGTCGACCTCCACTTCGCCAAGACCGACGAGCGGAAGCGTGAGATGAGCTAACGGCACGAGGTCGCCCGATGCACCGAGCGAGCCCTGCATGTACACAACAGGATAAACGTCATTGTTGAAGAAGTCGATGAGACGGTTCACGGTTACGAGCTGACAGCCCGAGAAACCGTAGCTCAGCGACTGTATCTTCAGGAGCAGCATAATCTTCACGATGTCGTTAGGCACACGGTCGCCCGTGCCGCAGGCGTGCGACATCATAAGGTTAATCTGCAGTTGCGCCAGATCGTCGGCACCGATGCTCACGTTGCAGAGCGAGCCGAAGCCCGTCGTAACGCCGTAAATAGGTGTGGTTGTCTCCGCAATCTTGCGGTCGAGATACTCTCTACACTCCACGATGCGCTTCTGCGCGTCGTCGCTCAGTTCTATCTTGTAGCCACCATACACCACCTCGCCAATGCGTTCGATTGACAGGTGCTCGGCTGAAATCTGATGTTTTTTCATTGTCGTTGTTTTTAGTTGGTTGTTAGGGAAGGGGGTGCTTGTTTAAGGGGGTGCACTTGTCTCAAGTGCACCAACAAAGCAGAATAGTGCTAACAGACAGATTGGTGCACTTGAGACAAGTGCACCCCCTGATATTTCCTATATTAGATTGATGATGTCGTCGTCGACGATGCTTGGCATAGTCACCTGCAGTCCGTGCGAACGCTGCATCTCGCGCTCTATGCTATGTATAGAACCCTCGTTGCGTGCCCAGGCACGGCGAGCGATGCCGTTGTTCACGTCCCAGAACAGCATCTCGCTGATGTGTCGGTCGCTGTCTGCGCTGCCGTCTATCACCATGCCGAAGCCACCGTTTATCACTTCGCCCCAGCCTACGCCGCCGCCGTTGTGCAGCGATACCCATGTGGCGCCGCGGAACGAGTCGCCGATGACGTTCTGCACAGCCATGTCGGCGCAGAACTGCGAACCGTCGTATATGTTGCTTGTCTCGCGGAACGGCGAGTCGGTGCCCGACACGTCGTGATGGTCGCGTCCGAGCACGATGGGTCGGGTTATCTCGCCCTTGCGTATAGCCTCGTTGAACGCCAATGCAATCTTCGCGCGGCCCTCTGCGTCGGCGTAGAGGATGCGTGCTTGCGAACCCACCACGAGCTGGTTTCTGCCAGCCTCCACAATCCAGTGGATGTTGTCAGCCATCTGTCCCTTTATCTCGTCGGGCGAGTTCTGCATAATCTCCTCCAGCACGCGTGCTGCAATCTCGTCGGTCTTGGCAAGGTCGGCAGGGTCGCCCGATGTGCATACCCAGCGGAACGGACCGAATCCGTAGTCGAAGAACATCGGTCCCATGATGTCCTGCACGTACGACGGATAGCGGAACTTGCCGTCGGCTTTGCAGATGTCGGCACCGGCGCGCTTCGACTGCAGGAGGAATGCGTTGCCGTAGTCGAAGAAGTACATGCCGTTGGCGGCGAGGCGGTTGATGGCAGCCACCTGGCGGCACAGCGACGCCTGCACATGTTTGCGGAACTCGTCGGGGTTTTCAGCCATCATCGCCTTCGACTCCTCGAGTGTGAGGTCGGCAGGATAGTAGCCGCCTGCCCACGGGTTATGGAGCGAGGTCTGGTCGCTGCCTATGTCCACGTGTACGCCCTCGTCGGCGAGACGCTCCCACAGGTCGACCACGTTGCCCACGTAAGCCATTGACACCGTGCGCTTCTCCTCCACGCTGCGCTTTATGGCAGGTATGAGTTCGTCGAGATTGTCGTGCAGCTCGTCCACCCAGCCCTGGTCGTAGCGCTTCTTCGCAGCCAGCGGGTTTATCTCTGCCACCACGCTCACCACGCCGGCGATGTTGCCAGCCTTGGGTTGAGCGCCCGACATACCGCCCAGACCCGACGACACGAACAGCATACCGCGTATGTCCTGCGATCCGCCCTTCTCGCTACGCTGCTTGCGTGCCGCGTTCAGCACGGTGATGGTAGTGCCGTGCACGATGCCCTGCGGACCGATGTACATGTACGATCCGGCAGTCATCTGTCCGTACTGACTCACGCCAAGAGCGTTCATGCGCTCCCAGTCGTCGGGCTTCGAGTAGTTGGGTATCACCATTCCGTTCGTCACCACTACACGCGGAGCGTTCGGGTGCGACGGGAAGAGTCCGAGCGGATGGCCCGAATACATCACGAGCGTCTGCTCGTCAGTCATCTCGCTGAGGTATTTCATTGTGAGTCGGTACTGCGCCCAGTTCTGGAAGATGGCACCATTGCCTCCGTACACGATGAGCTCGTGCGGATGCTGCGCCACCTCAGGGTTCAGGTTGTTCTGAATCATGAGCATGATGGCAGCAGCCTGTTCGGAGCGGTGCGGATACTCGTCGATGGGGCGAGCGTACATATCGTATGTAGGGCGATAGCGGTACATATATATGCGTCCGTATGTGTCGAGCTCGGCGATGAACTCCGGTGCCAGCTGCGCGTGCAACTGTTTCGGGAAGTAGCGCAGAGCGTTGCGCAGTGCCAGCTGTTTTTCCTCGTGGTTGAGTATCTCCTTGCGCTTCGGCGCATGGTTTATATTCGGGTCGTAGGGCATCGGTTCGGGAAGGAAGTCGGGTATGCCCAAGCGTATCTCTTCTGAAAAAGTCATAGGGTTAGGTTTTTAGGAGCCCCTCCCCATCCCTCCCCGTCGGGGAGGGGGCGCAGGGCAGAATTATATATGCTTTGTTTCTTTTTTAAAAGGTTGCAGGGCAGAGTGATACATTTTTGTAATTAATAATTCAATCCTCTCTCTCCTCCCCGATGGGGAGGTTGGGAGGGGCTGTTTTTTTTTTATAAAATGACAGATTTTCTCTCCACTCATTGGCTCGACATCGTCACAACAATCCTCGGGCTCATCTATCTCGTTCTCGAATACCGTGCGAGCATCGCGCTGTGGGTTGTAGGCATCGTGATGCCAGCCATGGACATTTACCTCTACTGGAGCCACGGTCTCTATGGTGATTCCGGCATGGCTGTCTACTACACGCTTGCCGCAATATACGGCTATGCCGTGTGGAAGTTCGGAGCGAAATGGAAGGCAATGATTAAACGCAAAGGCTCTGATAAGAAAGAAGCTGCAAGCGCGGTTAGCTCTGATAAGATAGGAGCTGCAAACGCAGTTAGCTCTGACAAGAAAGAAGGCGCAAGCGCGGTTAGCAGTTCTTCCGAAGAGCTTCCTGTAACGTTTTTTCCTCGCCGCCTCATCTTGCGCACGCTCGGTTTTTTCTTCCTTGCCTGGGCTGCCACATATTATGTCTTGGTGGCTTACACCAACAGTACGGTTCCCCTGCTCGATGCTTTCACCAACGCTCTGAGCTTCGTCGGTTTGTGGGCATTGGCACGCAAGTATGTTGAGCAATGGCTCTTCTGGATAGCCGTCGACGTGGTCTGCTGCTATCTGTACGTGGTTAAGGGCATACCGTTCAAGGCTGGGCTCTATGGGCTGTATGTGGTGATAGCGGTCATGGGATATTGGAAGTGGAAGGGGCTTGCGAAAAAGGCGCAGGTATAGAGAATCTAGAACATCTAGAATATCTAGAAAATCTAGAATATCTAGAATATCTAGAATATCTAGAACGTCTATAGTTTCTCCTCCCCCAGCTGTTCCTTCAGCCTCTTTATCTCCTCTTCCTTTCCATAATACATCTTTAGCGCTCTTTGCTTTAAATCCTCGAAGGCTGCCTTCCACTTCGTAGCCTCCGCCTTCCACTTCGCAGCTTCCGCCTGCGCCTCAGCGAGGGCTTGCTTCAGACGTGGCAGCTCTGCCTCCAGCTGCTTCAAACGCTCGTCTTGCTGCTGGCGATATCCAGTGCGAGCGCGGTGCATACGCTCCTTTATGCCGCCCTCAGTGATAAACTCCTGCTCCAGTTTCTTCAAGAACGACATCATCATACGGTCGATGAAATGGCAGAGCGTGATGGCATAGTTGCACATCTGCTCGTCAGTCCACTGCGCGAAGAACGGCTCATAATCGGACAGGCGATTATGATAGCGACAATAGTTGAGCATATCAGCGTAGCGCGGTTCACCGCTAACAAAGAACTGTAGGTGACGCGACTTTATATAGTCCTCAAAGTCCTCGCGCAACTCCTTCAGCGAAGCGCGAGCCACGTTGAGTAGCTTCAGCTGCATCTCCGTGGAGGCGACACCGTCCGCCAAGCCTTCCACTATATTTTGCTTACACGAACGTGCTGCCTGTATCACTTGGTCGCGCGTGCGATCTTTGTATAAATGTATAAAGCGCTCACAGAAGGCGAACGCAAGCTGATATATCACATCCGACTTCTGATAGAAATAAAGCGCATCCCAATTGGCTTGCGATTTCAACACGTGCGGAGTATTCGAGGTTTCTGCCATAACAGATTAATAGTTTGATTTGTTTGCTGCAAAAATATATAAAAAAAGCGACACCACACTAAAACTCCCATTTATTTCGTACTTTTGTCCGCTGAAACACAACACTCATCCAGCAGACCAACTCTGTCGGATAAAAACATAACAACCATGTGCAACCAACCACACACTCCCAAAAGCTTTGCATCGCTACAGCCGGACGGCTTCGATGCGGTCGTCGTAGCCGGTGGCGACTTCCCCACTCATGCTGTGCCGCTTACGCTCGTCGAACAGGCACGGATGCTTGTGGCGTGCGACTCGGCTGGCGAAGAACTAATACGACGCGGATACATGCCGACGGCGATTATCGGCGACTGCGACTCGATGTCGCAGGAGTTCCTGACAGCGCACCGCGACATTATATATAAGGTGGAGGAGCAGGACTACAACGACCTTACGAAGGCAACGCGCTTCTGCGTGGAGCGTGGATGTCGCCGCATTGCTTACGTCGGAGCGACGGGCAAGCGCGAGGACCACACATTAGGCAACATATCGCTGCTCGACTTCTATCGTCGCGAGATGCACATCGCGGCGTTGATGGCTACCGACCACGGCGTGTTCCTTTCGGCTTCCGGCACAACGGAACTTGCCACCTTTGCCGGACAGCAAGTGAGCATCTTCAACCTCACGTGCTCGCACCTTGAGGGCGATGGTCTGCGCTGGCAGCCGTATACGTTCGCAGCGATGTGGCAAGGCACGCTCAACGAGACGACGGGCGAGAGCATCACGCTGCGTGGCGACGGCAGCTACATGGTGTACGGCGTGTACGAGTAGGTGAAAAACGTGCCTGCTTATTTTGTAATTTGCCGAGTTTATACTAACTTTGCACGCTCAAAACACCCCTTTCATCATTAACAATTTATATTTTTTATGTTCAAAAACAATTTCAACGCACGCCCTGTGGCATTGCATTTCAAGCACTTCACGCACCGCAGCTACGCTCTTTTCAGCTGTCTGGGTCGCGAGGTGCTCATCTGCACGCTCAGTGTGGCTACGCTCACCAACGCCAAGGCAGATGGCATCAGCACGAAGCCTGTAGCGTCGGCTCTGGCTCTCGACTCATTGAGCCGTGAGGAGGTGAAGCTCGACGAGGTGCTCGTAACGGGTTCGCGTGCTCCGCTCACTGCATTGCAGTCGGCAAAGATTGTGGCTGTCATTTCGCGCGACGACATTCAGCGTGCGGAAGCAGCGAGTGTCAACGACATTTTAAAGTTAGTCCCGGGCGTGGATGTCCGTCAGCGCGGGGGCTTTGGTGTACAGACGGACATCTCCATCAACGGCGGCACGTTCGACCAGATCACCATTCTATTGAATGGCATGAATATTTCGAGTGCACAGACGGGTCACAACGCTGCCGATTTTCCAGTTTCGCTTTCCGACATTGAGCGCATCGAGGTTCTCGAGGGTGCTTCGGCACGTGTGTTCGGTTCGTCGGCGTTCAGCGGTGCCATCAACATCGTGACGCGTGCCGATGCCGAGAGCAACGTGACGGTGGCTGCCGAGGGCGGCTCGTTCGGCACGTTCGGCGGCAACGCAAGCGTGAACCTTGCTACGGGTACGGTGCGCCAGAAGCTAAGCGGTGGCTACACGCAGAGCGATGGAGGGACGGAGAACAGCGACTTCCGTCGTCGTCGCGCCTACTACACGGGCAGCTGGAAGTCGCGCTACGTAGACATGCAGTGGCAGGGCGGCTTCTCGTCGCAGGACTTCGGTGCGTCTACGTTCTATAGTGCGAAGTTCAAGAATCAGTTTGAGGCTACACGCCGTTTCCTTGCGTCGGCACAGGCGGAGATAAAGCCGTGGGCTGACGAGCGTTTCGTGCTTACGCCGATGGTCTACTGGCATAAGGATGTAGACCACTACCAGCTAATAAAGGGCAAGGAGGGTGCTGCTGCCGGCGAGAACTATCACCGTCTCGACACCTACGGCGGCTCGCTCAACGCTCATGCCTCGTGGCTGCTCGGCAAGACGGCGGCTGGCGTGGACGTGCGCCGCGAGCATATCCTGAGTACGGCGTACGGCGATGTGCAGCCGGAGGACAAATGGGTGTCTATCGGCGGTACCGACCGCAAGTACAACCGACTCGGCGAGCGCACCAACACGAGTCTCTTCCTCGAGCATAACGTCATCGTGGGCGGCTTCACGCTGTCGGCTGGTTTGCTCGCCAACCGCAACACGGCGCTCGACGGCAAGTTCCGCCTGTACCCTGGTGTGGACGTGAGCTACCGCCCGAACGACGAGTGGAAGGTGTATGCTTCGTGGAACCGCGCGCTGCGCGTACCTACGTACACCGACCTTTATACCAGCAACTCGGTGCAGCAGGGCGACATTGCGCTGCGTCCGGAGAAGAACGAGGCGTTCAAGGTGGGCACGCGCTACCGCACGCACGGCTTCGAGGCGGTGCTGAGTGGGTTCTACTCGAAGGGTACGGACATCATCGACTGGGTGTACCCTACGGCTGAGAGCAAGAAGTATCAGGCTATGAACATCGGTAAGCTCGACAACATGGGTTACTCCGTTGATGCTGCGCTGCACCTGCAGGAGTTGCTGCCGAAGTTCTTCATCACGCGCATAAAGGCTGGCTATGCGTTCATCCATCAGAAGCACTCTACCGACGGTGATGTCTTCGGTTCGCTCTACGCCTTAGAGTATCTGCGCCACAAGGCTACGCTGCAGGTTGACCATCGCATTTGGCGACAGCTCACGGCATCGTGGGCGCTGCGTTGGCAGGAGCGTATGAACGGTTATCATCCGTACACAAAGGTGGATGTGCGCTTGCAGTGGTCTGCGCCTACATACAATATATATGTAAAGGCTGACAATATCACCAACCACCATTACTACGACCTGGGCAACGTGAAGCAACCGGGCATCTGGGTAATGGCTGGTGCAAGCGTGAAACTCAAATTCTAACGCTCCCACAGAATAGAGGGAACTGAAAACTCCCACAGATTTCACGGAATTCACGGAAGTACTTATAGAGAAAAACTCCCACAGAATTCCGTGAATTCTGTGGGAGTTCTTTGTATAAGTCACATCTGTGAAAATCCGTGGAATCTGTGGGAGGATATCTCAGCAGAATAAATCTGTGGGAGAACCGCTTACTTCAGGTCGCCCACCTTATACAGGTACTCAGCGATCTGCACCGCGTTGAGCGCAGCACCCTTGCGAATCTGGTCGCCCGAGAGCCAGAACGTGAGTCCGCAGTCGTCGGCGAGATCCTTGCGCACGCGTCCTACGAACACGTCGTCCTTGCCGGCTGTCTCCAGCGGCATCGGGTAGACGAGGTTCTGCGGGTCGTCCTTCAGTGTGCATCCCGGAGCCGCAGCGATTGCCTTCTGAGCCTCCTCGACGCTGATGGGGCGTTCGGTCTCAATCCATACCGACTCGGAGTGAGAGCGGAGCGAGCTGACACGCACGCACATCGCAGAGCAGCGCACGTCGCTGTGCATGATCTTGCGTGTCTCGTTGAACATCTTCATCTCCTCCTTGGTATATCCGTTGTCGGTGAAGACATCAATCTGCGGGATGACGTTATACGCCAACTGGTGCGGGAATTTCTCCACCTTCACCGGCTCGTTGTTCACCAGCTCGCGATACTGCTCCTGCAGCTCTGCCATGGCAGCTGCGCCTGCGCCCGATGCGCTTTGGTAGCTGGCGATGTGTATGCGCTTGATGTGGCTGAGCTGCTCCAGCGGCTTCAGCACTACCACCATCATAATAGTGGTGCAGTTAGGGTTGGCGATGATGCCACGCGGACGCTTCAGAGCATCCTCGGCATTGCACTCTGGCACTACCAATGGCACATCGTCGCACATGCGGAACGCCGACGAGTTGTCGATCATCACTGCGCCGTACTTAGTGATAGTCTCGGCATACTCCTTAGAGGTGCCACCACCAGCCGATGTGAACGCAACGTCGATGTCCTTGAAATCGTCGTTGTGCTGCAAGAGCTTCACCTCATACTCCTTACCTTTGAACGTGTATTTCTTTCCAGCCGAACGCTCAGAACCAAACAACACTAAATTGTCAATGGGGAACTCTCTCTCGGCGAGGATGCGCAGAAACTCCTGTCCTACGGCGCCACTCGCACCAACAATAGCTACATTCATTTTCTCTTATTTTTGTTTTTATTTATATGTATTTGCTTACTAATTGCCTAATGTTCGTGCAAAGTTACAACTTTTCTGTAATCTAATGACCGGTTTACATCTTTTTCTACTAATAAGTAGTTAAGAAGTTAGGGAGTTTTCGCGCCCTTCGGTCGCTAAGGAGTCAAGCCATTAGTGTTTTCTGCTTGATTTACAGCATTAAAAGCATTTGGCTTAACTCCTGAACTCCTGAACTCCTGAATTCTCTGAACTTGCGAAAGTTCAGTAATTTTATAAAATCTGACTTAAAGAATACAAAATCGGCAAAACGGAATAATATCGGTATGGAAATAATGACTACCTTTGCGGATGACAAAATAACTTTGCATACGAATCTTAATTACGAAACATAATGGCTAACGAAATGACAGAACTGAAGATTGACATGGGGCTCATCGCTCATTACGGCAATGCCGACTACATAGATGGCGACATGGTTGTGCTCGACGGCATCGACAAGGTGCTGCAGGTAGACGGCACGTTCAAGTTTGATATGATTATGATGGTCTACTGCACAAAGGGACGTATACAATTTGAAACCAACTCCAACGCATATACCGCAAAGGCGGGCGACGTGATTATCTGTCTGCCCAGCAGCACATGGGAAAACGTGATGGTATCGCCCGACTACGACTCGAAAAGTGTCGGCGTGTCGAGCAAGGCAGCCCAAGCCAGTGTGCAGGTGAACCGCGACTATCTTAATCTGCTCGGTTACGTATCGCACAACCCCGTGATCCACCTCAACGAGGAACGCCAACAGATGTTCTTGAAGTACTACGCCATCATTGCACACAAGATAAAGAATCCGCACGGCTTCTATCATAAGGAGATTATGCACTGCTTGCTGCAAAGTTCCATCTACGAGCTGTTCGCCATCATCACGCCCTACGTGGAGTATAGCATCGAAGGGGGCAATCTCAAGCAGGCCAACTTGCTCTTCCAGCGCTTCATCGAGATGCTGTCGGCGAACAACGGCAGGATGCAGCCCGTGAAGAAATATGCGCAAGAGCTGTGCATCACACCGAAGTATCTCTCGAACATCACGAAACAGGTGACGGGGCGCACGGCGCTCGACTGGATACACAGCTACACGGTGAAGGCGATAGAGAAGTATCTGCGCCGTTCAAACCTCTCCATCAAAGAGATATCGGAGCTGTTGGGCTTCCCCAACCTCTCGTTCTTCGGCAAGTTCACGAAGAGCCACCTCGGCATGTCGCCAACGCAATACCGCAAGGAGCAGAGCATGAGGAAGTAAGTATAGGGGGTGCAGTTGTCTCAACTGCACCAACCAAGTAGAATGTTCTGTTGGTACACCAAAGGGGGTGCAGTTGTCTCCGCTCGGCTTTGCCGCTTGCCAGAGCAAGAACTGCAC
>ERZ773114.1314-NODE-1314-length-26668-cov-23.727953_pt1 | contig 26668 bp, 30 predicted proteins | sample MGYA00580564_ERZ773114 | MGnify/ENA primary metagenome ERZ773114 (study PRJEB29015, sample SAMEA2737836) | human gut metagenome | biome: human gut; feature: human-associated habitat; material: faeces | place: China | collected 2012 ... | reverse complement strand
TTTACGGATGCCGCATACCCCTTGCGGGTGAAGGGGGTGCGCGGGACTGCGCCCGCAGGCGCGTTTCGGAGCGCAACCGCCGCAAGGCGGCTCTTGGCGCGGAGATAACCCAAGAAGGGGAAACAGGCGAAGCGCCGCCAGTGGCGGATGAAGCGAGGGCTGTTTTGAGGAAGACTCCCGTTTTTCGGGCGTCTTGCGCCCGGAAAACGGTTAGGTCGGCAACGTATTTCTTCGCCATTGAAAACTGACTCAGCGGGGAGAAAAGACTTTTCGACACGCTGAGGCTGCGGACTTGCCCGCGGCCCTCTTGTCCGATCAGGTTCAATCAGGCTTCCAGACCCACAGTCCGCATCACGTCCTCTACCAATCGGGCGGTGTCGGCCTCACCGTCTTGGCTGACCACGATGAGGTCGGCATACCGGGCGTAGAGAACGCAGCGCTCCTCATAGATCTCCCGCAGCGGCGTTCCTGCCGGCACGGCGATGCCCCGGTCATACAGATCCGCCGGCATCCGCTTTTCCAGCTGAGAAAAGGGCGTCTGGAGCCAGATCACCGTGCTGCCTTCCTTTAAGTGAGCCATGGCCTCCGGGTAGAGCACCATACTGCCGCCGGTGGCAATGACGGTGTGGGTCCGATTTAGATCCGTACCTACTTTATTTTCAATTTTGTAAAAGGCCTCCAGCCCGTCCTGCCGTAGGATCTCCGGCAGTGTTTTGCCGGTGGTCTGGACGATGAGATCGTCCGCGTCCACAAATTCGTAACCAAACCTCTCCGCCAGCGCCTTTCCGACGGTGCTTTTCCCTGTGCCGGGCATACCGATCAATACAATATTTTTCATAGGCAGAGCCTCCATGGTAAAAGTGTTTTTATCATACGCGATACACGGACAAATGTACATAGCAAAAATACACAAAAAATTCGACAAAGAAAGATCGACCTTTCATGACAGGGCGGACAAGACGCACCCGAAAATCACGGTCGAAATCTGTTAAATATGCGCATTGTCAAACGGCGGGCCATTCGGTACAATGTCTAAAAATGGTAATACCTATTTAGGGCCGCTTCATAATCGAAACAAGCGGTGAAACGGAAGGGAGGACCGAAATGAGTCAGAATCCAAGACAGTCCAAAAGCATCCGGGCGCAGCTGCTCACCGCTATGCAGGTGGGGGAGTATGCCCATTGTGACCGGCTTCCCCGGGAAAGCGTATTGTCGGAAATGCTGGGCATCAGCCGCACACAGCTGCGGGACATTCTGGCTTCTCTGGACCGGGAGGGCTTTATTACCCGGCGTCATGGAGTTGGCACCATTATCAACCGCCATGTCTTAGGCGCACCGGCCAGAATGGACATTGAAGTGGAGTTTCTGGATATGATCCGCCAGAGCGGACACACTCCCGGCGTGGCCTTTGTCCGGGCTGCCGATGACAAGGCGGATAGTAAGGTGGCCGCCCAGTTGGGCATCCCCACCGGAACGCCGATTCTTCGGATCTCCCGGCTCTGCACCGCCGACGGCCGTCCTGCCATCTACTGCGAGGACGTGGTGGAAAAGGCAAAGCTCCAGCGGCCCTATACAGCGGAAGAACTGCGCCAGCCCATTTTCGATTTCCTCCAGAATGTCTGCGGAATTTCGTCCTATCTGGACCTGACGGACCTGCGGCCTGTGGCTGCGGACGCTGCTCTGGCTGATGTTTTTCAGGTGCCACAGGGAACGCCGCTGCTGAACATGGACGAGGTGGACTATGATATTGAGGGCGCGCCGGTGTTTGCCTCCAACGAGTATTTTGCCGACGGCATCTTCCACCATACGGTCCTGCGGAAAAAGCTGTGACCTGCGGCCTGTCAGCCCAACGTGAGCGTGGCGGTCCATTTTGAAAATCAGGTCATCGCCGCTTGACCGTACCGCGTATTTGCGATATTATTAAAAATAATATTTATAATAAGTAAAACGATAAACGAACGATGAGAAAGGGGTATCTTACTATGGCCTATTTTTTCCAGGAGCCTTCCCATACCTTCAGCGAATATCTGCTGGTGCCCGGTTATTCCTCTGAGCACTGCATCCCCGCCAACGTGTCTTTGAAGACGCCGGTGGTCCGCTTCAAGAAGGGAGAGGAATGCCCCCTGACCATGAACGTCCCCATGGTCTCCGCCGTCATGCAGGCCGTGTCCGGCGAGCAGATGGGCATTGCGCTGGCCAAGGAGGGCGGCATTGCTTTTATCTATGTTTCCCAGTCCATTGAGTCTCAGGCGGCCATGGTCCGCCGGGTGAAGAACTACAAAGCGGGCTTCGTCATCAGCGACTCCAACCTCCGGGTGACGGATACTCTGGCGGATGTGCTGGCTCTGAAGCAGCGCACCGGCCACTCCACCATGGCTGTCACGGATGACGGCACCGGCACCGGCAAGCTGCTGGGCCTGGTCACCAGCCGTGATTACCGGGTCAGCCGTATGGATCCCGACGCCAAGGTGGCGGATTTCATGACACCGGTGGAGAAGCTCATCTACGCACCGGAGGGCACCAGCCTGAAAACGGCCAATGACATCATCTGGGATCACAAGCTCAACGCCCTGCCCATTATTTCCGAGGACGGCCATCTGGTGAGCTTCGTGTTCCGCAAGGACTATGATTCCCACAAGGGCAACCCTCTGGAGCTGCTGGACAGCCAGAAGCGCTATGTGGTGGGCGCGGGCATCAACACTCGTGACTACGAGGAGCGTGTCCCCGCACTGGTGGAGGCCGGTGTGGACGTGCTGGTGATGGACTCCTCCGAGGGCTATTCCTATTGGCAGAAGCACTGCCTGGAGTGGATCCGCGCCAAGTACGGCGATACCGTGAAGGTGGGCGCCGGCAACGTGGTGGACGGCGAGGGCTTCCGCTTCCTGGCCGATGCCGGAGCTGACTTCGTGAAGATCGGCATCGGCGGCGGTTCCATCTGCATCACCCGTGAGACCAAGGGTATCGGCCGGGGTCAGGCCACCGCAGTCATCGACGTGGCCGCCGAGCGGGATAAGTATTTTGAGGAGACCGGCATCTATGTGCCCATCTGCGCCGACGGCGGCATCGTGCAGGACTATCACATCACGCTGGCGCTGGCCATGGGCGCTGACTTCTGCATGCTGGGCCGGTATTTCTCCCGGTTTGACGAGTCTCCCACCAGCAAGATCCTTGTGGGCGGCAGCTATATGAAGGAATATTGGGGTGAGGGTAGCGCCCGCGCCCGGAACTGGCAGCGCTACGATCTGGGCGGCGCCGCAAAGCTGAGCTTTGAGGAGGGCGTGGACTCCTATGTGCCCTATGCTGGCGCTCTGGCAGACGGCATGGCCACCACGCTGGCTAAGGTCCGTTCCACCATGTGCAACTGCGGTGCGCTGACGATCCCGGAGTTGCGTGAGAAGGCCAAGCTGACGCTGGTCTCCGCAACCTCCATTGTCGAGGGCGGCGCCCATGACGTTCTGCTGAAGGACACCACCAACGGCAACCAGCGGGGCTAAGATATTAAAAGAGACAGCTTTCCCCGCCTCCTAATAAGAAAACATGAGATAGTCCAGTAAAATCAATGTTTTCAGAGGCAAGGAACACGATGTGAAGTCAAAAAATCAAATACTGGCAGGATAAAGGGTGCTGATGTGAAATATCAGCACCCTTTTCCTGTCCCAAACGCCATAGGGAATCCTATGGCGTTTTTACTTTCCATCAAGTACACGGAAAACTGTATTGAAAGGGGTGAGAAATCGAAGGTATTTCTTCATGTAGGAAATGCAAATCAAGTGTCCATAGGTTTTCCCACATGGAGAAGCAAGTGGGCACAGAATTGAATTTTTTCCGAAAACGAACACTTTTCCAGACCGCCGGAGGGAGGTGAGATTATGGCGGTATTTCGCATTGAGAAAACCCGCGACTACACGGTGATGGCAAACCATCATCTGCGGAACACGGCACTGTCGCTGAAAGCGAAGGGGCTGCTGTCCCTCATGCTATCCTTGCCGGAGGATTGGGACTACACCACCAAAGGTCTTGCGCGGATATGCCGGGATGGAGTGGACAGCATTTGTGCTACGGTCCGGGAGCTGGAGGATGCGGGATACATTATCCGTGAAAGAGTCCGCAACGCCAACGGGCGGCTCGGCAGCATCGAGTACACGATTTTGGAGCAGCCCAGGCCGCCGGAACCTAAACCGGGAAAACCTGAACGGGAAAATCCAGTTCAGGTAAAACCAGTCTTGGATTCTCCTGTCTTGGGAAAACCTGAACAGGAAAAACCCGCACAATTAAATACTAAAGGATCAAGTAACCAAATATCAAATACTGATTCATCAAGTACGGAAGGATCAAATCCTATCCAATCAAGTCCCCAAACCCCCGCAGAGACCAAACGAACCGGACGGGACTGGATGCGGGAGCGAGAGAGCTATCGGGAACTGATTTTGGAGAATATCGAGTATGACTATCTATGCCGGGATGACCGGCTGGATCGGGATATGCTGAATGAACTGGTGGAACTCATGGTGGATACCGTCTGTTCCCGCAGGGAAACGATCCGCATTGCCGGGGACGACTATCCGGCGGAGGTGGTCAAATCCCGGTTCCTGAAGCTGAACAGTTCTCACATTGAGTATGTGTTGGACCGTATGCGGGAGAACACCACCTATGTCCGCAACATCAAGAAATATCTGCTGGCTGCCCTGTATAACGCCCCGGCCACCATCGACAGCTACTATGCGTCCCTGGTGAACCATGACCTGTACGGCAGCGGAGAAAGGAGATGATAGGTCATGCAGGAAGAAGTCACCCAGCGCACCATTGCCCTCTGTGTGGAGGCCACCAAACTCTCCGCCGGGATGCTGCAGCAGGCCATGAAAAAAGTGCTGGACGAGATGCAGAAAGGAGTGACCGGCCATAAGACCAAGCTGCACCACGGAAAGCAGACCCTCCGGCAGCTGATGAAGCACAACACCGGCGTTTCCAACATCGAGATCACCGACCGGAACATCCGGGCCTTTTCCGCCACCGCCAAGAAGTACGGCATTGACTTTGCTCTGAAAAAGGATACCAGCGGCGAGATACCCCGCTACCTGGTGTTCTTCAAGGGCCGGGATGCCGACGTTATCACGGCAGCCTTTCGGGAGTTCTCCGCAAAGAACCTGGAGAAAGAGAAAAAGCCCTCCATCCGCAAGGAGCTGGAGCAGGCGAAACAGCAGTCCAAAGCCCAGCACCGCCAGCGGGAGAAGGTCAAGACCAAAGACCGGGGTGTGGAATTATGACGGTTGACTGGAAGAAAAAGCTGATCCCCAACCTCCCGTATCTGCTGTTCGTGTATCTCTTTGACAAGCTCTGCCAGGCGGTGCGCCTTGCGCCCGGCCTTGACGCCTCTGAAAAGTTCCTGCATTTGAGCCAGGGCTTTACGGAGGCGTTTTCTTCTGGGCTGCCAAGTCTGCATCCGCTGGACCTGCTGGCGGGTATCGCCGGGGCGGTCATTGTTCGGCTGGCGGTGTATGCCAAGAGCAAGAATACAAAGAAATATCGCAAGGGCATTGAGTACGGCAGCGCACGATGGGGCACGGCGGCCGATATTGCCCCCTATGTCGATCCGGTTCCCGACTGGAACATTCCTTTGACCCAGACGGAAAAGCTCACCATGTCCAGCCGCCCGAAAAATCCCAAGTACGCCCGAAACAAGAACATTCTGGTCATCGGCGGCAGCGGCAGCGGCAAGACCCGGTTCTTCGTCAAGCCCTCACTCATGCAGATGCACAGCAGCTATGTGGTCACCGATCCCAAAGGACAGCTTTTGTCCGAGGTGGGGACCATGCTGCGGCGGGGCGCCCCCAAGCTGGACGAGAACGGAAAACCCCTGCGGGATGCCCGCGGGAAGGTCATCTATGAGCCGTACCGCATTAAAGTCCTCAACACCATCAACTTCAAAAAGAGCATGAAATACAACCCCTTCGCCTATATTCGGTCGGAGAAAGACATCCTCAAATTGGTCAATGTCATCATTGCCAACACCAAAGGCGACGGAGAAAAATCCTCGGAAGATTTTTGGGTGAAGGCCGAGCGGCTTTTGTACTGCGCCCTGATCGGGTACATCTGGTACGAGGCGGAGCCGGAAGAAAAGAACTTCCTCACGCTGCTGGAGCTCATCAACGCATCGGAGGCCAGAGAGGACGACGAGGAATTTCAGTCGCCCGTGGATATTCTGTTCGCCAAGCTGGAGAAGGAGCACCCGGACCACTTCGCTGTGAAGCAGTACCGCAAATTCAAATTGGCTGCCGGCAAGACCTTGAAATCCATCCTGATTAGCTGCGGCGCCCGCCTTGCCCCCTTCGATATTGCGGAGCTGCGGGAGATCATGTCGGACGACGAACTGGAACTGGACACCCTGGGCGACCGAAAAACGGCGCTGTTTCTCATTATGAGCGATACGGATACCACCTTCAACTTCGTTATCGCCATGCTGCAAAGCCAGCTATTCAATCTCCTTTGCGACAAGGCGGACGACGTGTACGGCGGCAGGCTGCCCGTCCATGTGCGGTGCCTCCTGGACGAGTTCGCCAATATCGGGCAGATACCCAACTTCGACAAGTTGATCGCCACCATCCGGAGCCGGGAAATCTCGGCTTCTATTATTTTGCAGTCCCAAAGCCAGTTAAAGACCATCTACAAGGACGCCGCGGATACCATTGTGGGCAACTGCGACACCACCTTGTTTTTGGGAGGCAAGGAGAAATCCACCCTGAAAGAAATCTCGGAGCTGCTGGGCAAGGAGACCATCGACAGCTTCAATCAATCCGAGAACCGGGGCAGTCAGGTTTCCCACGGCCTCAACTATCAGAAATTAGGAAAGGAGCTGATGACCCAGGACGAGATTGCGGTGATGGACGGAGGCAAGTGTATCTTGCAGCTTCGAGGGGTGCGGCCGTTTTTCAGCGACAAGTTTGATATAACGAAGCATCCCCGCTACAAGTACCTTGCCGACGCCGACAAGAAAAATACCTTTGACATTGAACGGTACATGAAACGCAGACCGGCCATTGTGAAGCCGGACGAGCCTTTCGATCTGTACGAATTGAAAGCCACCGACCTTCAACCCAACAATTCAACTGAACGAAAGGAAATGTGAATATGAGCTTTTTTACTAACGCTATCGACGTTTTGCAGACTCTGGTCATCGCCCTGGGCGGCGGCCTGTGCGTGTGGGGCGGCATCAACCTTCTGGAAGGTTACGGCCAGGACAACCCTGCCTCCAAAAGCCAGGGCATCAAGCAGCTCATGGCGGGCGGCGGCGTTGCCCTCATCGGCATCACCCTGATCCCTCTGCTGTCCGGTCTGCTGTCCACCACCTAATGATTCTCCAAAACCGGCGGGGGCTTTCGCTTGATAGCGGGAGCCCCCGCAAAGGAGGTGATCTCCCTTGATATTGGATATGATCCAGGAGTGGTTCAAGGAACTGCTCATTGACGGTATCATTTCAAACCTGACCGGGATGTTTGATACCCTGAATACAAAGGTGGGCGAGATCGCCGGGGAGGTCGGCATGACGCCCGCCGCCTGGAACAGCAGCATCTTCAACATGATCCGAAACCTCTCGGAAACGGTGATTGTCCCCATCGCTGGCATCATCCTCACCTTCGTCATGTGCTACGAGCTGATCCAGCTCATCATCGAGAAGAATAACCTCCACGACTTTGACACCTGGATTTTCTTCAAGTGGATTTTCAAGACCTTCTGCGCGGTGCTGATCGTCACCAACACCTGGAACATCGTCATGGCGGTGTTCGATGTGGCGCAGAATGTGGTCAGTCAGTCGGCGGGGGTCATCATCTCGGACGCAGGCATCGACATTTCCGGCGTGGTGGGCAATCTGGAGACCCAGCTTGCCGACTGGAGCGTGGGCGCCCTGCTGGGGCTGTGGTTCCAGAGTGTGTTCGTGGGGCTGTGTACGCAGATTCTTTCCATCTGTATCTTCCTGGTGATCTACGGCAGAATGATTGAGGTGTATTTGGTCACCTCCATAGGGCCGATTCCCTTTGCCACGATGGTCAACCGGGAATGGGGCTCCACGGGGCAGAACTACCTTCGCTCCCTGCTGGCCCTGGGCTTCCAGGCCTTCCTCATTATGATCTGCGTGGGCATCTATGCCGTGCTGGTGGAGGGCATCTCCACATCCGGCGACAACATATCCGCTGCCATCTGGGGGTGCATGGGCTATACGGTTCTGCTGTGCTACACATTGTTCAAGACCGGCAGCCTTGCAAAATCCCTGTTCGGCGCCCACTAAAGGAGGCAGATATTTGAGAGTAGGCCTTATTGATGTGGACTCGCACAATTTTCCCAACCTGTGCCTGATGAAGCTCTCGGAGTATCACACCAGACACGGGGATCGGGTGGAATGGTGGGACCCTGCAAAGCAATATGACCTTGTTTATAAAAGCCGGGTATTTACAGACACCTATTCCAAAGACACCATACAGGTGAGCAATGCGGATAAGGTCATCCGGGGCGGTACAGGTTACGGCCCCGGCGAAAACCTCCCGCATGAGATCGAGCATATTCGGCCGGACTATTTTCTATATCCGCGGTTTTTAGGTACAGCCTACGGCTTTTTAAGTCGTGGCTGTCCAAGAAACTGCGGATTTTGTATTGTCAGCAAAAAAGAAGGGCGCAGGAGCGTCCGGGTGGCTGATCTTTCCGAGTTTTGGAATGGTGAGGAAGAAATCAAACTGATGGACCCGAACCTGCTTGCCTGTCCCGACCATGAAAGGCTCATTGAGCAGCTAATTGAGAGCCGGGCGCTGGTGGACTTTACCCAGGGGCTCGATATTCGCCTTATCAGCCGTGATAATGTATCTCTACTGAACAAAGTGCGGACAAAAGCGGTGCATTTCGCATGGGATAACCGGACGAGGACCTGACGGAGTATTTCCGTCGCTTTCGTGAACTTACTTCCATAAAGAGCGACCGAAACCGCCGTGTCTATGTCCTGACCAATTACGGCAGCACCCATGAACAGGATTTGTACCGGGTAAACACCTTGCGGGCATTGGGATATGATCCCTATGTGATGATCTATGAGCGTCCCACGGCTCCACGCATTACCCGCCATCTGCAAAGATGGGTAAATAATAAACGGATTTTTCATTCCGTATCAGATTTTAAGGACTATGCGCCGATGAAGAAGGAGGTGTGAAATATTGGCTTATGTAACGATTCCGAAGGACCTGAGTCGGATACAGAGCAAGGTCCTGTTCGGGCTGACCAAACGACAAGTGATCTGTTTCGGAGCGGCGGCGCTGGTAGGCGTGCCGCTTTTCTTTTTGGCAAAGGCGAGCCTGGGGACCACCACGGCGGCGCTGTGCATGATCCTGGTGATGCTGCCCTTTTTCCTGTTCGCCATGTATGAGAAGAACGGGCAGCCGCTTGAAGTGTTCCTGGGCCATCTGATCCAGAACAAATTCATTCGGCCGAAGGTCCGCATCTACCAGACAAACAATCTCTATTCCGCCCTGGTGCGGCAATCCAAACTGGAACAGGAGGTGAAGCGGATTGCGAGAAAAGGCAGAAAAACCGGCAAAACGTAAGCTCACCCGTGCCGAGCGCAAGCAGATCGAGGCGGTGATCCGGCAGGCGAAGGGCGACGGGAAAAACCATACGGTGCAGGACAGCATCCCGTTTCAGAATATGTTCCCCGATGGCCTGTGCAGGCTGGAGGGCGGGACTTTCTCCAAGACCATTGCCTTTGAGGATGTGAATTACCGCCTGGCGGGGCCGGAGGACCAGCGGAGCATCTTTGAAAGCCTCTGCGACTTCTACAACGGCTACGACCCCTCCATTGGCGTGCAGGTTTCTTTGGACAGCCGCAGCGGAGGCAACGCCGCCGATGAACTATTCGGCATCACCAGACAGGGCAACGACCTGGACCCCATCCGGGACGAGGCGGTTGACATTCTGCGGATGCAGTACAAACGGGGCAACAACGGCTATGTGAAAACCAAGTATGTGACCCTGACCATCGAGGCGGAGAACCTTCCCGCGGCGAGGGCCCGGTTTGCCCGCATTGAGACCGATACCCTCAACCGCTTCAAGGTCATGGGGGCGGCGGCTCATGTGCTGGACGGAAAGGAACGGCTGGAGCTGCTTTACAACATCCTTCACCCGGAGGGCGGACAGTTCGCCTTTGAATGGGACTGGCTCCCGGCCAGCGGCCTTTCGGTGAAGGACTTCATTTCTCCGTCCTCCTTCCACTTTGGGGAGACCCGCACCTTCCGCATCGGCAAACGGTACGGGGCGGTGTCCTTCCTGCAAATTCTGGCGCCGGAGATGCACGACCGCATCCTCACCGACTTCATGGAGGCGGATGGGAATATCATGGTGACCATGCACATCCGGGGCATCAACCAGAACGAGGCCATCAAAATGGTCAAGCGGAAGATCACCGACCTGGACGCCATGAAGATACAGGAGCAGAAGCGGGCGGTGCGCAGTGGTTACGATATGGACATTCTTCCCTCCGACCTGTCCACCTACGGCGGCGCGGCGAAAGACCTTCTCACCGACTTGCAATCCCGCAACGAGAGAATGTTCAATATGACTTTCCTGGTGCTGCACACGGCGGAGACCCGGCAAAAGCTGGAGATCGCCGTATCCCAGGCGGCCAGTGTCGCCCAGACCTACAACTGCCTTCTGACCCGGTTGGACTTCCAGCAGGAGGACGGGCTTATGAGCAGCCTTCCCCTGGGCCTCAACCGCATCAAGATCGAACGGAGCCTGACCACTTCGGCCCTGGCGGTGTTCGTCCCCTTTGTCACCCAGGAGGTGTTCATGGGCGGAGATGCCATGTACTACGGCCTCAACGCCCTTTCCAACAATATGATCCTGCTGGACCGCAAGCAATCCCGCTGTCCCAACGGCCTTGTGTTCGGCACGCCCGGCAGCGGCAAATCCATGAGCTGCAAACGGGAGATCACCTTTATCATGCTGATGACCCAGGATAATGTCATCATCTGCGACCCGGAGGACGAGTATTCGCCCCTGGTGAAGCGGTTGGGCGGCCAGGTGATCCGGCTGTCCCCGTCCAGCACCGACTATGTGAACCCCCTGGACATCAATCTCAACTACTCTGAGGAAGAAAATCCGTTGGCGCTGAAATCTGACTTCGTGCTGTCCTTCTGCGAGCTCATCATGGGCAGCAAGACCGGTCTGGAGGCCATCGAGAAAACCGTCATCGACCGGGCGGTGCAGATGATCTACCAGCCCTACTTTGCCGACCCCCGGCCGGAGAATATGCCGATTTTGGGCGACCTGATGAACGCCCTGCTGTCCCAGCACATCCCGGAGGCTGACCGGGTGGCCCAGGCATTGGACCTGTATGTGAACGGTTCGCTGAACTTCTTCAACCACCGTACCACCGTGGACATCTCCAACCGTCTTGTCTGCTTTGACATCAAGGGCCTGGGCAAGAACCTGAAAAAGCCGGGGATGCTCATTGTCCAGGACGCGGTGTGGAATACCGTCACCATCAATCGGGCGATTGGCCGGTCTACCTGGTACTTCGTGGACGAGTTCCACCTTCTGCTGAAGGAGGAACAGACAGCAGCGTACAGCGCCGAGATTTGGAAACGGTTCAGAAAATGGGGCGGCATCCCCACCGGGGCGACCCAGAACCCCAAGGACCTGCTTTCCTCCCCGGAGATCGAAAACATCCTGGAGAACAGCGACTTCATCTATATGCTCAACCAGGCGGCAGGCGACCGGAAGATACTGGCGGAGCGGCTGAACATTTCATCGGAGCAGCTTGCCTATGTGACCAACTCCGAGCCGGGCCACGGGCTGCTGTTCTTCAACAATGTCATCCTGCCCTTTGCGGATGACTTCCCGAAAGACACCGAGCTCTATAAATTGCTCACCACCAAGCCCAGCGAGGTTGCACACGAAACTGTGGACGACGAAAAGGAGGACCAGAATGGATAACAAGATGGCGGTTTTCAATAACCGCGAATTTGGCAGCATCCGAGTGATCGAAGAAAACGGCAATTATCTGTTTTGCGGATTTGATGTTGCGAAAGCCCTGGGATATGCAAAACCGAGGAACGCCATCAATACGCATTGTAAGGGGGCCCTGAAACGGGGCGCCCTTACAGAAGGAGGCGTACAGGAATTGACATTCATCCCGGAGGGTGATGTGTACCGCCTGATCGTTCATAGTCGGCTGCCTGGTGCGGAACGCTTTGAAAAATGGGTGTTCGACGAAGTTCTTCCCATGATCCGCAAGACGGGCGGGTACATGACTGCCTCCCTTCTGGAGCAGGCGGCGGAAAAGCCGGAAATACTGCTGGCCTTTGCCGACCAGCTTCTTGCCGAGCATGAGAAAAACCGGCAGCTCTCCGGCGAGGTGGAACGGCTGCGGCCGAAAGCAGATTTCTATGACGCCTTTGTCCATGAAGAAAACTGCACCAATATCCGGGCTACGGCGAAGGAACTGCAAATCGGGGAACGTGCGTTTTGCCGTTTCCTGATGGACGCGGGATTTCTGTACCGCTGCCCGGCCGGATACCTTCTGCCCTATGCCAAGCCCTCCAATAACGGATTATTCCGTGTGAAGGACTTCTGGAAATACGGGCATTTTGGACAGCAGACCTTGATTACGCCCCAGGGGAAGAATGTGATCCGTCTGCTGCTGGATGATGGGCAAATGCGGCTGGAATGGAAGGAAAGGATGGGATAAGGATATGGAACAGGAAAAGCTGTATGTCATCGAGGAAAAGACCTATGAGGCACATATCGACGAGGAAGTGCATCTCTACGGGCTGCTTCATCAGCTTGCCTTCCTTGCCGGAAAAATCAAGGACCGGGAGGATGTCGAGGCGTTCATTGCGGCGGCGAAGCGGTACGGCCAGATCGCCGATGACAAGTTTGATGCCTGGAACATTCCCGGCCGTTACCTGGTGTTCGGCGACAAGGCGGACCTTGCCGGGATGAAGGCGCGGGAGCTGTGCGAGCTGGACGCCTTCTATGTGGAGTGCGAGGACGACGAACCCGAACCGGGCAGCGGCCGCCAGGAGGAACACTATCTGATCCCCGGCAGCGGATTCCGGCTGCTAGTGAGCGAACTGCACATGTTCCTGGTAACCTGGTACAGCATCGCCAAGTGTCTGTCGCAGGCGCAGAACGAGAAGGATTTTCTCCGCCTGCAAAAGAAATACGGGAACTATGAAAAGACGCTGAACAGGCTGCGCCGCAAGCTGGGTCTTTCCGCTGACAGTAACTTTTGTCAGGATGAATTGGAGGCGGCGGTCATCAAGCGGTTCCGGGCAGAGCTGATCCCTGGGGAGCAGATCAGCCATGAATAAGCTCACCCATGTCAGCCTGTTTTCCGGCATCGGCGGGCTGGACCTGGCGGCAGAGGCGGCGGGCTTTGAAACGGTCTGTCAATGCGAGTGGGCGGACTATCCCTATTCCATCCTGCAAAAGCATTGGCCGGATGTGCCGAAGTTCCGCGACATCACCACATTCACGAAGGAGGCGTTTTTTGAGAAAACAGGACTTGAAACCATCACCATCCTCTCCGGCGGATTCCCGTGCCAGCCCTTCTCCACCGCAGGAAAACGGCGGGGCTTTGCGGATGAACGCTACCTGTGGCCGGAAATGTGCCGCGTTATTGCCGAACTGCGGCCCCGTTGGGTGCTTGGGGAAAATGTTGCTGGCTTCATCAATATGGGGCTCGACAAAACGATTTTTGACCTGGCAAAAGCGGGATACGCTGTTCTCCCATTCGTATTTCCGGCTTGCGGCGTCGGCGCATGGCATGAGCGCCAGCGAACTTTTATCGTCGCGGCTGATGTTTCCCACACCCCTTGCCTCCGACAAATCCACGGGGCGGGACGCTGCCAACCTGGATGTGTTCCTGTCGGACAACGGGATATTCCGCAAGCGGAACAAGGACGGGACGATCTGGAGCCTGTCCCTGTCGGCGGCGGTGTTCTATCTGACCCCGGCGGCGTCGGAGGGCTACCGTTCCACCTTGAAACCGGCGGCCTTCCGGGACAAATCCCCGTCCTCCAACCTGTCGGCCCAGGTGATCCGGCAGGAGCAGCCCCTTTCCGAGAAAGCGGCGCTGAACCCGGACTGGGTGGAATGGCTCATGGGATTCCCCCCGAAATGGACGGACGCATCCTATGGCGTGCCGAGCCCGAAGGAGTCCCCCGCATGACCGAGGACACCGACAACCGGGCGCTGCGGCTGAAAACCCTGGGGAACGCGGTCTGCCCGCCCCAGGCCTATCCCATTTTCCAGTACATCGCCATGATCGAAACCGGGGCCTGTGTCAATATCTGCCCCTATGGAACAGGAGGTGACGCACCTTGAAAGAGTGGAAAGCCCCCGAAAAGGAGGCGCAGAAGATGACCCGTGACGGGGCGGTATCCGTCAATCTGGTCACGGGCAAGACTACCTATCCCTCTGACCGGACGCCGGAGCAGGACTATTCCACATCCGGCGACGCGGCGGGTGCAGCCGGGAAAGCGGTGGACTGTGCGGAGCTGCACCGGGAACAGGCAGCAGCCAAAAAGAAGCGCCGCAAACAGCGCAGGGCCTATCGGGAGGGCGAGGCGGCAGCGGGCCGCCCATCCGCCCGATTGCAGTTTTCCGAGGCTGATCGGGCGGTGCCGGAGCTGCAAGGGGCCATTCGCAAGTCGGATAAGGCGGCGGACCGGCTGGATGCCGCCAGGGACGCGATCCCCAATAAGAGTCCGGGAAAGCCCCATGCCAATCCGCTGTCCCGCCCCATCCAGGAGGCAGGCGCAGCGATCCACGGCAAGGTCTGGGAGGTGGAGCAGGAAAATTCCGGCGTCCAGTCGGGCCACTTGGGAGAACGCAGCTTTGAGAAGGCTGTGGGCTACGGAAACCGCCGTGTCCAGAACTGGCGGGCGGAACGCAAGCTGAAACCCTGGCGAGACGCGGCAAAGGCGGAGCAGGCGGCGGTCAAGGCCAACGCGGATTTCTACTATCGGAAAGCCGTGGCGGAGAACCCCCAGCTTGCATCCAATCCCATCTCCCGCCTATGGCAGAAACGGAAGCTGCAAAAGCAATATGCGGCGGCATACCGGGCGGCGGGCAAGACCGCCCAGGCCGGGAAAACAGCGGAGGCCACGGCAAAGGCGGCCAAGAAAACCGCCCAGGAGTCCAAGCGCACCGCCCTTTTCCTGAAACGGCATTGGAAGGGCGCGCTGATCGTGGGCGGCATCGGCCTTCTGCTGGTGATGCTGCTGGGCTCTCTGCAATCCTGTTCCTCCATGTTCGGCGGCGGGGTGTCCAACATCATGGCGTCCTCCTATCTCTCTGAGGATGCCGACATGCTGGCGGCGGAAGAAGCCTACTGCGCCAAAGAAGATGAATTGCGGGAGTACCTGGATACCTACGAGGCCACCCACGACTATGACGAGTATCACTTCGACCTGGACGAGATCGAGCACGACCCCTATGTGCTGATCTCCATTCTGTCAGCACTCCATGAGGGGGTGTTTACCATCGACCAGGTACAGGGCGACCTTCAAACACTCTTTGACAAGCAATACATCCTCACCGAAACCGTGACCACGGAGACCCGCTATCGGACGGAAACACGGACGGACAGCGAGGGCAACCCCTACACGGTTCAGGTGCCCTATACCTGGACCATCTGCACCGTCACGCTGGAAAACTTCGACCTCTCCCATGTGCCGGTCTACATGATGGGCGAGGAACAGCTTTCCTTGTACGCCACCTATATGTCCACCCTGGGCAACCGCCCCGATCTGTTCCCGTCCTCCGGGTATGTGAACAAGTACATCGAGAACCCGCCCACCGCCTGGGAGATTCCCGCTGAATACCTGACGGACGAGCGGTTCAACACCCTCATTACCGAGGCGGAAAAATACCTGGGTTATCCCTATGTGTGGGGCGGCAGCAGTCCCAGCACTTCTTTCGATTGCAGCGGCTTCGTCAGTTATGTGCTGACCAACAGCGGCCTGTGCAATACCGGGCGGCTGGGCGCACAGGGGCTCTACAATATTTCCACCCCAGTATCCGACCCCCAGCCCGGCGATCTGGTGTTCTTCGTGGGAACCTATGATACCAGCGGCGTATCTCATGTAGGCATTTATGTGGGCGACGGGATGATGCTGCATTGCGGCGACCCCATCCAGTATTCCAACCTGAACACGAGCTACTGGCAGTCCCATTTCTACGCATACGGCAGACCGCCGTACAACTGATGGAGGTGATGAAGCATCAATATGGTTTCCTATGGGGGCGGCGCCAACAGTACCGCCCTTTTGATCGGGCTGCACCAGCATCGTATCCCGGTGGACCTGATCCTCTTTGCGGATACGGGGGCGGAGCACCCCCACACCTACGCCTATCTGGATGTGATGGATGACTGGCTGAAGGACCACGGGATGCCGCCCATTACCAGAGTGTATAAGACCACCCGTGACGGAAAACGGCTGACGCTGGAGGATGAATGTCTGCAAAGTTGCAGCCTTCCGTCCATTGCCTACGGCTTCAAGCGGTGTTCCCTGAAACACAAGATCGGGCCGCAGGAAAAGTTCTGCAACCATTACCCACCATGTCAAAAAGTGTGGGCGGCGGGCAAACGGGTGGTCAAGTTTATCGGCTACGACGCAGGCGAGGGCTACCGCAGTGACAAGGTGCTGCTGGGAGACCTGGCCGACCGAAAATACAGCAAGTGGTATCCCCTGATGGAATGGGGATGGACACGGGACGATTGCATCCGGCAGATCGAGGCGGCAGGGCTGCCCCAGCCGGGAAAATCGTCCTGTTTTTTCTGTCCCAGCATGAAACCCGACGAGATCACCGCCCTGCGGGAGCAGCATCCCGATTTGTTCCGCCGCGCCCTGGCGCTGGAGGACAACGCCCGGAAAAACCTGAAAACGGTCAAGGGCCTGGGGCGGAACTATTCCTGGAGAGAACGATTTGGAAAGGAGTTTTGCACACATGGCAACGGTTGAGAAGATTCGCAAAGACATCGAAAAGACGAAGGAGAAGATCTCCGCCCAGCAGAAGCGACTTCGGGAGCTGGAGGCGCAGCTCACCGAGGAAGAAAACCTGGAGATCGTCCGCATGGTCAAGGCGGTGCGCATGGACAACAAGGAGCTGACCGCCTTCCTGAAGGCCTACGCCAGCGGCCTTATCACCCTGCCCAACGGGATGATGGAGGCGGAGGCGGCGCCGGACCCCGATGACGAGGATATGGAAGGAACGGAGGATGGCGAAAATGAAGCGTAACAGAGTTTTTCGCCTTTTGGCGTCCCTGACGGTGGTGGTCCTGTGCATGACCGCCTTCTCCGTCACCGCCTTTGCGGGCGGCGGAGATGGCGACTACTACACCGGGGAGCCCGCCGAGACGACCCCAGAACCCACCGAGGAACCTGCCACCGGGGGCATGGAGCCGGAGGGCCAGCCCCTTACCCCGGAGGGCAACGCCACGCTGGTGGACGATTATTACGGTGACAAGCAGCTTATCACCGTGACCACGAAAGCGGGCAACTATTTTTACATCCTGATCGACCGGGCCAACGAGGACAAGGAGACCTCCGTTCACTTCTTGAACCAGGTGGATGAAGCCGACCTGATGGCGCTGCTGGAGGACGGGCAGGCGGAGGAAAAGCCCGCTGCTTGTACCTGCGCCGAGAAATGCCAGGCCGGTGCGGTGAATACCACCTGTCCGGTCTGCGCGGTGAATATGAGCGAGTGCGCCGGGAAAGCGCCGGAGGTGGAGCCAGAGCCCGAACCGGAGCCGGAGAAGGAGTCTGGCAGCGGCGACGCCCTGGTGTTGATCCTGCTGCTGGCGGCCCTGGGCGGCGGCGGAGCTTTCGCCTACATCAAGTTCATCAAGCCCAAGCAGGGCGCAAAGGTCAGCGCCGACCCGGACGACTATGAGTTCGAGGACGAGGAATACGAAAACGAGGATGCTCCTGAACACGAAGAACAGGAGGACCAGAATTGAGCAAATTGGTGATCTGTGAAAAACCGAGTGTAGCAAAGAGTATCGCATCGGCCCTGGGTGTCACATCCAGGGCCAATGGCTATTTTGAAGGCGGCGGCTGGCTGATTTCCTGGTGCATTGGTCATCTGGTGGGACTGGCGGACGCGGCCGCCTACGATGACCGTTATAAGAAGTGGCGGTATGAGGACCTTCCCATCCTGCCCGCCCCCTTCCGCTATGTGGTGTCCGAGGAAAAGGCCACCCAGTTCCACATTCTCCGTTCCCTGATGGAACGCCCTGATGTGACGGAACTGGTCAACGCCTGCGACGCGGGGCGCGAGGGCGAGCTGATCTTCCGGCTGGTCTATGAGGCCGCCGGATGTTCCAAACCTTTCTCCCGCCTCTGGATTTCTTCGATGGAGGACGCGGCGATCCGGGAGGGCTTTGCCGATCTGCGTCCCGGCGCGGACTATGACCCGCTGTATCAATCGGCACTTTGCCGCCAAAAGGCGGACTGGCTTATTGGTATCAATGCCTCACGGCTCTTTTCGGTGTTGTATCATCGAACGTTAAATATTGGGCGGGTGCAGACGCCCGCCCTGGCGATGCTGGCCGACCGGGACAGTAAGATCGTCCTGTTCCGCAAGGAGAAATACCATTATGTGCGGCTGGCGCTGGAGGGGGCCGAGGCGGTCAGCGACCGCATTGTTTCCCCGGAGGACGCCCAGGCCATCCGGGATGCCTGTGACGGGCAGCGGGCCGTGTGTGTATCCCTGGTGCGGGAGAAAAAGACGGAGAACCCGCCCAAACTGTACGACCTGACCACCTTGCAGCGGGAGGCGAACCGGGTATTCGGCTACACGGCCAAGCAAACCCTGGACTACGCCCAATCGCTCTATGAAAAGAAGCTGCTGACCTATCCCCGCACGGACAGCCGGTATCTGACCGGCGACATGGCGGAGACCGCCTCCGTGGTTCTGCATCTGGCAGCACGGGTGACGCCCTTCGATGCCTGCCCGGAGTTTTTCCCCGATGTTCTGGCGCTGGTGAACGACAAGGAGGTATCTGACCATCACGCGATCCTGCCGACGCTGGAACTGGAGAAAGCGAACGTTCCGGGGCTGCCTGTGGGTGAGCGCAATATCCTTCTGCTGGTCTGCTGCAAGCTGCTGTGTGCGGCGGCGGAGCCTTTCGTGTATGAGGCGGTCACGGCCACCTTCGATTGCGGCGGACATACCTTCACGGCAAAGGGAAAGCAGGTGCTTTCCAAGGGCTGGCGGGCCATCCAGGAGGTATTCCGTTCCTCCCTGAAGGAGAAGCCGGAGGATGAAGATGCCGCGGGTGTCCTTCCTGCCTTGACGGAGGGGCAGGCCTTTGAGCCGGTCACCGCCTCTGTCACCGAGCACTTCACTTCGCCACCGCGCCCCTATACGGAAGATTCCCTCCTGGCAGCAATGGAGAACGCAGGCAAGGAGGACATCCCGGAGGACGCGGAACGGCGCGGCCTGGGCACCCCGGCGACAAGGGCGGCCATCATTGAAAAGCTGGTGTCCGGCGGGTTCGTGGAGCGCAAGGGCAAGAACCTGATCCCTACAAAGGCAGGCGTTAACCTGGTCACGGTGCTGCCGGAGCTGCTGACCTCTCCCAAGCTCACAGCGGATTGGGAGCAGCGGTTGAACGAGGTGGCAAAGGGCCAGGCGTCGCCGGAGGACTTCATGGACGGGATCGAGGCAATGGCGGCGGAGCTGGTGCGGAAATACGCCCACATTTCCGAGGATGGGCAAAAGCTGTTCCAGCCGGAGAAAGAGACGGTGGGCCTCTGCCCCCGCTGCGGCAAGCCGGTCTATGAAGGCAAGAAGAATTTCGCCTGTTCGGACCGGGCCTGCCAGTTTGTCATGTGGAAGAATGACCGTTTCTGGACCAGCCGCCGCAAGGAAATGACCCGGAAGATGGCGGCCGACCTTCTGAAAAAAGGCCACACTTCCGTCAAGGGGATGTGGTCGGAGAAGAAAGGTTCCACCTATGACGCCGTGGTGATCCTGGACGATACCGGCGGCAAGTATGTCAATTTCAAGTTGGAGTTTCCCAAACGAAAGGATGGTGTGCATGGCAAAAAGTAAAACCGAGGTCAACTTCATGGAGCATTTGAAGCCGCTGCTCCCCGCAGGCGGTGACGCAAGCGAACTGGAGGCAGCGGCCCAGGCGCTTGCCGGACTTTCCCCGGAGGACCGTGACCTCCTGGCCGCTGTCCAGGAGTCTCCCTTCCGACTGACCACCCTGGAGCAGTTCCGGGAGTTTCCCGCGAATACCGAGTATTTCATTCTGGAGCCCAACATCCGCAAGGTGGAGGATGTGGGCTGGCGCTATCTGGCGCAGCATTTGGATGTCCTTCTGCCCCCGGAGCTGCTGGACGCCATTGATCCCGTTCCTTTCGGCAACCACGCCATGCGGGAGGAACAGGGGTGCTTCACCAGTAAAGGGTATCTCACCCTTTCCGGCGACGAGTGGGAGCATGAGCGTCCCAGGGAGAGGCAGACGGAGAAAAAGCCCTCCATCAAGGAGCGGCTGGAGCAGAGCCGGAAGGAATGTGCCAATCAGAGCAAGGCGCAGCCCCATCGGGAAAAGTCTGCGCCGGAACTGTAAGGAGGTGTCGTTATGCCCCATTATGACTATGACAAAGATTATCCCTTTGCCGCTTTCATCACCAACCTGGGCAAATATAACGAGGGTGCCCTTGTGGGCGAATGGGTGAAGTTCCCCACCACGGCGGAGGAACTGAAAAAGGTCTTTGAGCGTATCGGGATCGGTGCGAAGGACGACTTCGGGCAGACCTATGAGGAATGGTTCATCACGGACTACGACTGCTATGTGGACGGCCTCTATGACCTGCTGGGTGAGTATGCAAACCTGGACGAGCTGAACTACCTGGCTTCCAAACTGGATGATATGAGCCAGGATGAATATGAGCGGTTTCAGGCGGCTATGGAGATCGGCGATCACACGGGCAGCATCCAGGAGCTTATCAACCTGACGGAAAACCTGGACTGTTACGATGTTTACCCCGACATCCATGACCACGATGATCTGGGCCGGTATTATATCGAGGAACTGGACGCCATGCAGGTGCCGGAGCATCTGCGCAATTACATCGACTATGAAGCCTACGGGCGGGACATCGCCCTGGAGGAAAGCGGCCAGTTCACCGACCTGGGCTATGTGCGGGATACCGGGGACAGCTTCCATGAGTATTACGATGGTGAGCGCGGTAGCATCCCGGAGGAATACCGAGTAATGACCTTCCAGGATGACATCCCCGAAGAAGAAATTTCGGAATGGGCCATGGACCTTGCCTACGATATGGACGAGTTTTTCCGGCAGAACGATCCGCAGTATGCCGCCGAGCACCCGGAGGAACACGCGGCAAAGGAAGAAATCTACGAAAACCTGATGGCCGGGCGCATCTCCGCCCTGGACGAGAAACTGGCCGCCCTGGGGCAGACCCAGGAGGACTATCTGCCTTCGGAGATCGAGAAGTTCAAGGACGCCACCGGCTATGAGGAATTTCTGGATGTGGACCCCCAGGCGATCCGGGAGGCCATTGAAAACCCGGATCAGTCCCATGTGGACGAGATGCTGTCCTTTGCGGAGCAGGCAAACCGGGAGTATGAAGCGGAGTTGTACGGGCAGCAAGCGGCGCCCACCCCGGATGACCGAGAGACCGGCGAGACGGTGCGGACTCCCAGGGGCACCTTCCATGTGACGGATATGAGCCGGGAACAGATGGAGGCGGCCGGATACGGTTTCCACCACGAGTCCGAGGACGGAAAGTATCTCATCATGGCCAACGGCAGCCGCGCCTTTGCCATCCCCAGCGGAGACGCACCCGAACATACCGCGCCGGAGAAGTTGACTGTCCTGGTGGTGGAGCCCATGAAGGAACCCTATGTGAAGGAAATCGACCCCGGCCTCCATGCGCTGCAAGCGGAGGTGGGCGGCGACATTGCCGCCTCCTATCCCTTTGACGATCCGGTGGGGCTGGTGCTGAACGACGAGGGCAAGCTCATCGGTCTGGACCTGAACCGCTCTCTCCGGGACGAGCATGGGGAGATTTACGACATTGTGGCAGGCACCTTCTTGGTGGTGGGCCTGGGGCCGGAGAGTTTTGCGTCCCTGCCCCCGGACATGATCCAGAAATACACCGAGCAATTCAAGCGGCCGGAGCTGTTCGCCAGCATCAACGGGCAGATCGTATCCGTTCCCGTGGAGCCGGAAAACCCGCTGCGCACGGCGGAAATGACCCTGGAGGATGACTACGGCATGATCGACGGGATCATCAACAACGGCCGCCGTGGTGAGGAATTGGAGAAAGCCCAGACCGAGGCGCGCAGGACCACGCCGGAGAAAAAGCCTTCCATCCGGGAGCGACTGGAGGACGCAAAACGGGAGTGCGCGGAACGGAAAAGCCCGGACAAGCCTGCCCCGCAGAAGAAGCCCCCGGAGCTGGGCGACTTATGAGCCGGAGCAAGAAATGGCGTCTGGAATGGGCGTTCTTCCTGGGCGAGAACGGCAGACGCCAGTATAACAAGCTATGCAAGGGCTGTATCCATCCCTGCAAGCAGAGTTTCCGGGCGGTGGTGTTGTCCTGTCCGCACTATCTTTCCCTCCGTTCCAAAAAGTGCGGGAATTAGGGTTCAAAACAGTCAAAGAAACCGGCTGTGACGGCTTTTCCGTGTAGGGGCAGTATGATTTCCCATGTGGAGCGGCAGGGCGTTTCTGCATAGGGAAAACGCCGGATTTTCACCTTTTATCAAGCAAAATGGGAGCGTCAACATCGGATGCAGTTATCCGAGGTTGGCGCTCCCATTCTTTTTTTGTTCTGGCTGCGTCGCAGTCGATCAGTCATCCTCTAACAGCTTGGAGGGCGGGATTTTCAGCACTTGGGCGATCTTGAACAATGTTTCAAGAGATACGCCACGAACCGTACCTGTTCCTTCTACCTGACCAACGAAGTTGACACTTTTCCCGATCCTCTCCGCAAGGACCTCCTGTGTCATCCCCGCCTTTTTTCTGTAATATGCGATCTTCAAGCCCAAAGTGATATAGCGTTCTGGAAACTCCGTTTGCATAATATCACCTCCTGATATTATGCTACCAACAAAACAGGTAAATTATAATTGAGACCAATTAAAGAATTATTTACTTTAAGTCAATGTTTGTATATAATGAGAAGTGGATTGTTTACTTTGTTGGAGGGACTGGCTTGAAAATGGCGAAGATAGAACCGTGAACATATTTACTGTTAGTTTTTTTGGACACCGGATCATCCCGGAGTTTCGTGAGGCGGAGGATCGTGTGGAGGCGCTGGTTCATGCGCTGCTTTTGGAAAAGGAGTATGTGGAGTTCCTGGTCGGACGGGACGGAGATTTTGACCAGATCGTTTCCTCCGCTGTCAAACGCCAGCAGCGACTTGTTCGGGATGACAACAGTTCCTTGATTTGGATACTGCCATATCCCACGGCGGAGCTGCGCAACAATATGGAAAACTTTGAAACCTATTATGATGAAATCGAGATATGCGGCAGCGCGGCCAGCAGCCATCCAAAAGGCGCTTTTCAAATTCGCAACCGGCAGATGGTGAAGCGAAGCAATCTCGTTGTATTCTATGTGGACCATACAGGCGGCGGAGCTTATCAGACCATGCGCTATGCGCAGAAAGAAAAAAAGAATATACTAAATCTTGCTGGGGAAGGATACGGAGAAAAAGAATGAGCACCATCATCTTTCGGTGATGGCGCTCATTTTCAGTAGCAGTAGTAGGTGCTGTGGGAATGTGTGTAAACGGTCAAAGGGGCGGAGCTGTGGGAAACAATGTTTGCGGGCTGTGGGAAAGCTGACAGCTTTTCCATCGGGCCGTGAATATTTGTTTCCCATCGGTGAAGCGGCCGTTTTCCACATTTCCATAGTGCTATTCTGGGATATAGGAAGTCCCTCTTGTTATGAACAGTCGATAGATGGTCAAGGGAATATACCAGGCAGCCACCAGCAGTCGCCAGACCAGGACGAAACCGCCGATCACTCCGCCAATAATAAAGTTCAGCAGAAACAACGGAAGGGCGGTTCCCAAAGAGCCGCCCGGCACGATCCAGGCAAACATCCGTGGGATGCCAAAAGGCAGGCCGCAAAGGATGAACAGCCATACATAGTCGGTGACTCCATCTTTTGTGCAGGCGGATTTGAAAATGCAGTACAGCAAAGCCGCCACCGCCACGGGCAGCACGCTCTTCTTGAAAAACTCTTTGATTACTTCGGATTTCGTCACAGTCAGCACCTCCATTCCTGGTTCCATTATATCAGCCGTATAACCATGCGCCCAGGGGTTTTGCAAAGACTGTAAAAAGCGCCCAATCCCCGTTACTCCAAGTCGTTGCTCCGCTGCCGCTGCTGTTCCTGTTCCTTCGGCCTTTCCAGTAGGGCGTCCACATTCTGGCGGAGGGTGTCATACTCCTTTTCCTCCCGCCGTATCTTCCGAAGTTCCGTTTGCAGGGCGGTCTTGCGGGCGGAGAGTCCGTCCAATTCTGCTTTCAGCTTTTCGGAGGAAGGAAGTTTGGTGAGCCCGGCCTTTTTGATTTCCCTGGCTGCCGCCTCGAATAAGATAATCTCGCTCTCAAAGCCGCGCAGGAATTTTTCCTTGTCCTTTGATGCCTTGTATCGGTCATAGACAGGTTTCAGCTTGCGATAAGTGTCAAGCTGCTTTCCCAGGAGGGCAAGGTCGGCGATCCGCTGTTCCGTATCCCGCAGGCTCTCCCTGGTACGGATGGAGGCGGCGGCAACGGCGTCGCACCGTTCCACCAATTCCTCATAGCTGCCGATGCCGTGTTCGGTGAGAAAGTTCATGGTGGCGGCCGCACGTTTCAGATTCTCGATGGTCGCCCACCGCTGGTATCCGGCGCTCTGCTGGGCCTTGATATTGTTCTGAATGTCAATGAGCAGGCTGACCTTCCCGCTGCGCTGCTGGGGCTGTCTGGAGGGGCGGAGGCCTCCGGCAATGCGGGAGACAACGGCTTCTTCCGTGTAATCGGCGCCCAGGGTTTTGAGCCGGGTGAACCTCTCCTGGTCCGGCGCCCTGGCGGAGATATACTTTCCTCGCTTGATCTCGTACCCTTCCCGCTGTAACCGGGCAAGCAAATCTTCCAGGCTGGAGGATACGGGGATCAGCCGGTCGATGGCGGCTTTCAGCTTTGCCTTGTAGCTGGTGCCGTTCTGTGCGGCCTGATGCTCAATGTAGCTCTTACCCTTATCCCGGCCAGGGACGATGACGGACAAGCCGTGTTCTTTGCACAGCCGGTCGCTGGCCCGGCGTATCTCGTGATAGCTGCGCTTGTTGGAATGGTAGTGCTTGTGGTCGGTGAAGCTGACCGCATTGAAAATCAGGTGATTATGGACGTGATCCTTGTCAATGTGAGTGGTGAGGACAAATTCATATTTGCCGCCCAGGACCTCCCGTGCCAGTTCCATGCCGATCCGGTGGGCTTCCTCTGGCGACACCTCCCCAGGTTCAAAGGCTTGGATCAGGTGGCGGCCCAGGTGCGTGCCCTTGTCAATGGCATGGCGGCGTGTCCATTCAAATTCAATGTCGGCGGTCTCGGCGGCGCAGCCGAAGGAGGACACCAGCAGCTTCCCGTCTGTCTTGTCGGGGTTGCAGATATAGTCAATCGCCGCTTTCAGCGTTGACTTAATAGGATGCGTCTTTGTAACTGCCATATCTGATCCAGCCTTTCCCGGATTTCCTCCATATCGGCCTGATAGGTGGGACCTCCGGCGTTGACCCGCTTGGCGATCTGATTGATGTTCCGGCCAATGGCGGACAGAAGTTTGTTCATCTCCTTAATGTCCCTGGTGTCCACCTGGATGATATATCCGTCAATCGCCATCTTCCGCAGGTAGGCGCCGATCCGCTTTGTCTGGAGCTGGGCCATCTTCTGTTCCATCAGTTCCTTTTCCTCGGCGGTCACATAGAACTTCACCTGGATATTTCGTTTTCGGTTTGCCATCGTGGTATCTTGCCTCTTTTCGTATCAGGGTCTGGGATGTTCCCAACAAGCATTTTTCGGGTTTAGGGGGAGGGTTCCCTAAAGCCAAAAATCGCAAACGGGTACTCGTTTGCTGTGCTTGCTATCTACTCCATACCCCTACCGAAAGGCGGTATTTGTTGCGCATTCCCTTGATTTTGGACGCAAAAAAAGATTGCAGCCGCCATGCGCTGCAATCTCCCGATTTCTCATATTGTGAGGTTAATCCTCTGCTTTTTCGACTTCCGTTATCTCCCTTGCTGTTGCGGTTACAATCCGTATGCCTTTATCGCTCATACCGTCCAGCAGCGCGTCAAGCTGCCGCCGCCCGGTGGATTTCTCCGCATTGCTGTTCGGGAAGAAAAATTGATCTACCGAAATATGATACCGGGTTACAAGGTCATAGAATACCTGTAAACTCGGCTGTTGTCCCTTGTTCTCGATATTCGCAAGGTAGCGCGGGGAAATATATAACTCGTCGCTTACCTTTTTGCGGCTCTCGCCGTATTCATTTCTCGCGGCTTTTATAGCTGCCCCGAAAGCCTTAAAGTCGTACAATGGTACGGGTCTTTTTGCCATTTTCATTCACCCTGTTACATTTTACAGTTCACCTTTC
>ERZ773114.1291-NODE-1291-length-26951-cov-14.600089_pt1 | contig 26951 bp, 25 predicted proteins | sample MGYA00580564_ERZ773114 | MGnify/ENA primary metagenome ERZ773114 (study PRJEB29015, sample SAMEA2737836) | human gut metagenome | biome: human gut; feature: human-associated habitat; material: faeces | place: China | collected 2012 ... | reverse complement strand
AACGACCTGAACACCTCCATGGCGGTGACGGTGCTGTATGACGTGCTGAAGGCCAGGACCACCGACGCCACCAAGCTGGCGGCTCTGGACAGCTTCGACCAGGTGCTGGGGCTGAAGCTGACGGAGAAGGCGGCGGCCCTGCGCAAGACCCAGGCGGCGGCTCCCGCCGCAGGCGGCTTCACCGTCGTCAGCGAGGACGGCCGGGAGGATCCCCAGGTGGAAGCCCTGATCCGGGCCCGGGCCGATGCCAAGAAGGCGAAAAACTTCGCCGAGGCGGACCGCATCCGGGATGAACTGAAGGCCCAGGGAGTGGAAATCACTGACGTTCCCGGCGGCGTGAAGTGGAAGCGTGCCTGAGCATAGAGTATGAAAAACGGATCCCCGTGGGCCAGAAGGCTCACGGAGATCCGTTTTTGTGGAAACTTTTAAGCATGCTGTCCCTATAACGGAGCCTATGAAATGCTATGCGGATCTGTTTCCCGTGACAAGAGGGCAACCGTCTCCACATGCGTGTCATTTTAAGACATATCCCCACAAATCAACAGAAAAAATATAATTATCTTTATAATATGAATAGCAGTAATCAATAACCTACTACATTTATCCTTAATGTTTAATCAAAAAATCTGACTTATTCTCTTCATAACTCTTAAGAATACTTATAAAATGATTGCTTTTAATTGCATCGTAGTTATTCATTTTCTTTAATTCTAAATAATTTTTCTCCGCAATTTCCATGCTGGTATGGCTTATGTAACATGCTGTATATTCACTAATAGATGGAACGGCCCAAAGATATTTCTCTGATTTTACTACTTTGTTATCTTCATCATATATAATCGATAATGTTAAGTAATAAATCGTAACCATACGCGTTTCTGCTATAGAACTTGCAAGCTTCACCTGAAATCTATCGACTTCATTTGCACCTATACTTTGTGAAACATTAAATACTTGTTGTTTCTCTTTCCCTAAAACCACATCATAAGTATGAGAGGATTCTACCAATCGATAATGGGTCATTTGCGGATTGATCATATTATAGTAATCTAATATATCGAATGATATCTCTTTTATATAGGCTACTTGGTCTCCAATGTTTCTCAATTTTATATCAACAATAAATTCTTTATCTTCATTTAAAGAGATATCTACTATTTTTATATTTGATTGTTGTTTTTCTTCTGTAAGATTTGTTTTTAATATTGCAAAGAAAGCTGATATAATAGCTATACCTAAGCCGCTAAATATCCATTCTTTATTACTTATAATCCATTCTACCATGTCAATATTCTCCTTTGTTTTTTTATTTACCAGCTTTTCTCTACAACCGTCCTATTTATCTGATATTTTAAAATACAACATCCATTCCGTTTGTGTAATAGACTACTGCATAAACAACATTTAATACAGCATAGGAGGTTTCCCTTTGTTATCCACAACTTTTCTGACATAACCTTCCCACTTTTGAATTATTTGTATCCATTCTTTAGATTTAAAATAATCATCTAAATTGCAATTCAAATCAAATTCTGGCATATACACCCCAAGAATACCCTTTTCTAATATTCCTTCTGCAATAACCCCTTTCTCTCTCAGTATTAAAACAGGCAATCCCAATTGGAAAGCCATAGCCGGTTCAATTTGACAATATGGACTAGTTAACCATTTATTGGATAAATCATACTCCTCCTCGCCAATATCACTAATCGGTTTCCCTGTTCCTTGTTTAATTAAACTTCTTCTAAACGCTATTGTTACTAATCCATTTGATTCTAACATCAACCTTCTTATTGCTGTTAATGGCGCATCCATATCATAATCTGTCACCCCTAACGTTCTTGGTTGTAACTCTCTTTCTTCAAAATAATGAATTATTCTTTCAATAAATTCTTCTTGCCTTTTTTTAAATGGTCTTGGATAACTCAAAAAGATAGAACTACTCATTAAATCTCCTCCATAATTTCAAAATATCTTAATGCATCCTTTATCGCTTCCACTTTCTCTGCCGTCGGATGCTTCCGCGGCTGTTTCAATTCTTCTACCGCATTAGGAGCATCATACATCGGCAATCCTAAATCTCTCTTTACCTCTGCGATATATGCGGTATGTACTTTGAAGCCGTATTTAGCTTCTATGTACTCCTTTATCATTTTGTAGGTCACTCGTTCCTTGGGCTTGTATTCTTCGGCTCTTTTAGCGATATTATCAAGTGGAACTTTTCCCTCGCCCTCGCCAAACTCAACTTTTACGATTGCCTTTGCGGAAGTTCTCCCCGTCGAAGCGAATCGGGACGCAGACTTCCAAGATGCGGTCAAAAATGCGGCGGTCATCCAGATCGGCGGCTTGCTTCATAACGGAAAGCGGGATATTCGTGGTGGCGATCATGGGCTTGCCGGTCAGCAGCCGCTTGTCAACCACATCGAATACGCGCTCCTTACCGAAGCTGGTGTTACGTTCTGCACCCAAATCATCCAGAATGAGGAGGTCAGGGCGCACAAGCGATTTCATGTAATGGTCGCGGTCCGTGCCGAAATTGCCCTGCATATGGTTGACTACATCGGACATCCTCACAAAGAGAACGGACTCCAGACGGTCAATCAGAGCGTTGGCAATGCATCCAGCGGCATAGGACTTTCCCGTGCCAACATTCCCGAACAGGAGCAACCCGATCCCCGCCTTTTTGAACTCGTCCCAGTTCTGCGCGTAGCCCCTCGCCTTTTCAAGCTGGGGTGTCGTAACTGCGGCTGCCTCAAACCGCCAGTCAGCGGCGGGCATATCGTGGAACGCTTCACTGCGGAGCATCGTCATATAGGACATTCGCTCATATTCCCGGCGTTCTGCTTCTTCCCGTTCTCGGCGTTCGGCAGCGCATTTGCACATAACCGGGTGCTTGGTAAAGCCCTGTGCCTGAAGGCCTGTGGGGTATAATGCTTCTTTCGGCGTGCGGCACTTGCCGCAGTATTTCAGCCCATCGGCAGGATTGATATAATCGTCAGGTGCGGCATTAGCCGCTTCAACGGCATCAACCATTTTCGTAAAAATCGGATTCATAGACACTCTCCCTCGTTATCGTCGTAGGTGTAGTTTTTCGCGCTCCTGCCCTTGCTGTCCTCGTCCAACCACTTCTTGATGGTGGCGTAATGATTGGCATAGTGCCTGTCATTGGAAGCCATGTACCGGGACAGCCGCTCAATGTATTCGGCAGCTTTGCCGGGATAAGCCGTTTCCAGCTGGGTACATTCCTCGCCTGACAGGAAAACATTTTGGAACTCTCCATATCGGCGGCGCGTACTCTCTACTCTTTCGGTCTTACTATGCTCTTTATATTCTGTATCAGTATTACTTGCGGGCAATTTCTGCCCCATGCAAGGGGAAGAATCCTGCACATCCATTGGGCAGATATTGCCCTCTGGACGTGAAGAAACCTGCACCCTGTCCGGGATTTGCAGAAAGATGCGGTTCGCCTGATTCCATCCCTGACGGACGCGGGTGATCAATCCGGCATTTTCCAGCTCCCGCAGGGCGGTCTTGACCGTCCGCTCACTCCGGTCAAGATCGTTTGCCATCTGCTTGATCGTATAGATCACATACACATCCCCGTCCTCGGACACCCAGCCACTTTTCTGGGAAAGCATGGTGCGGTTGAGCAGAAGCCCATATAGCAGCTTGGCGTTGATGGAATATTCGCCCGCCAGCATGAAGCGCGGCAAGGGAATGAACGGCGGCAATGCGGTGTTCAATTTGAAATAGATTTTTCATCACATCCTCTCTGGTCTGGTGTGATACGGCTGCTATGGCGGTTTTCTGTCAGGTCCGCGAGGGGAGTACGCAGATGTGCCACCTTTTTTGCCCTCTTTGACTGATAATGCGGACAAATAACGACAACCGCCCGGAAACTCTGCTTGCAGTCGTGGACGCAGCGGCGGCAGAGCGTGTTGTACGCCTTGCGTCCCCGGTCATTCAGGAAGAACGACCATTCCAGCTTTTTTGATTTGCTCATGCGCGGCATATCTGTTCTCCTTTCCCGAATTACAATTCGTTTCTCTGCCGCACTTTCAGCAGTTCCCAGATCTCGGCCTGCCGCGCTTTCAGCTCGGCAACGTCGTCCTCATAGCAGCGCCCGGTGCTGTTGATGCGGCGGCAAATCTGGTTGACGCTCGAGGCGGCACGGCTGACGGCAGCGGCTAACTTTTTCTGCTCGGTGTAATCGACCTTGATGATGTACCCGTCAATCAGCATTTTCCGGGCATACGCGCCGAAGTTGCGGGTGCCGAGTTGATTCATCTTGTGGCGAACTACGCTCAATTCCTGCTCATTCAGGCAGATTTCCTTGCGGATGGGTCGTGTGCGGTCTGGCATATCAAAGAACTCCTTTCACTTTACAACGGACACCTTTTTGCCGTTTGTTGAGTATGGCGGCAAAAAATTTTTTCCTTTCACTTTACAACGGACATTTTTAAGTCAAAACGCAGGTATAGAAATGAGAAATTTTCAAAAAAATGTGCCCCTGCTTTTGCGAAAGCGGGAGCGCGGTGTATCTGCGGATATGAGATTTGAGAGAGTAGCAAGCACATCCGGTGTCCGTACACACCGGAAAAATGAGCGGTTCTGCCTTGCGCCCGAACTGCTCATTTTGTTGTTGGGGAAGCCCCACACCCCTTTCATGTCTGAATTGAAAATACCTCCTGAACTTTTCCGAAAAGCCCTTGCTTTTATTCGCTTTGACGATTATAATTATACTGTGATTTTATAAGCAGACGCAGAACCAAACTGCAACAGGAGTACCGCCTATGAAGTATTTATCTATCGTGCAAACCGCCGAACGCTGGGGTATCTCCACTCGCCGTATTCAGATTTTGTGCGGCGAGGGGCGCGTCCCCGGTGCGATCCGCATTGGCTCGGTCTGGGGGATTCCAGAGGACGCAGAGAAGCCAGCGGACGCGAGAATCAAGAACGGCAAGTATATCAAGAAGCCCACCGAAAACGAAAAATGAGCCGCAGATTATATCAGCGACTCTAACTCGAAATAATGGGGTCTATTCCATCTCGCGGGTGCGAATGCGCGCACTGACCCCTTGGTTACGGCTCTACCTAAATCGTCAATTCGACAGACAATGATAATGTAAAACCTGACATTGGATATTGAGTTTGAAAGGATATTATTTGCATGGATTGGAATTGTATGAATTGGGAGTTGTTCTGGACAGCATTTGGTGCAATAGGCGGAACGCTTGGAGCCATTGCGACAACAGCAGCGGTAATTGTTGCGTTGTGGCAAACAAAATATGCAAACAAGAAACGACTGAAAGTTGAGTTCTCAGATAATATTGTTGTGGTGCCATCGCAAGGCGATTTATCGCAGAAACACGAGTATGTTGGAATCACTGTTACAAATATCGGCAACAGGAGAATCAAAGTTTGTAATTGGCAAGTTCGGTTTCCGGATGGACATGGTGCGTTAATTATGCAAGACACATCCCCAATAGGAAAAATGCTAGCACCCGCGTGGCCTGTTTTACTTGAGCCAGAAGATCAAGCTTCCCAGTACTGGGAGAAGCGGCTATTAGATGAGGCGCCAAAGTACAAGAAAAAGAATTGCCGTCTATTGTGGATTGTAAAGGATAGCGCCAACAAGGTGTACAAGGTCAGATCACCTAAAACGATAGCAGAATACTTTGCTGAGGCGGAGGCTTATTATCATGCCAACACTTGAATGGATTGGAAAAAGCAAGGTGATCAATCACCATCAGGACGTGCCGTTTCGGGTGTTGGAGCGCAAGTACAGCTTTGATGAAAACGGGCAGCACGACGAGGACAACGGCAGCGAAAACATGATCATTCGGGGCGATAATCTGGAAGCCCTGAAAGCGCTGCTGCCCCGGTATGAGGGGCGCGTCAAGTGCATTTACATCGATCCGCCCTACAACACCGGCAACGAGGGCTGGGTCTATAACGATAACGTCAACGACCCGAAGATCAAGAAGTGGCTGGGCGAGGTGGTCGGCAAAGAGGGCGAGGACTTGACCCGCCACGACAAGTGGCTGTGCATGATGTACCCGCGTTTGAAGCTGCTGCAAAAACTTTTGGCGGACGACGGCGTTATTTTTATCAGCATTGATGATACTGAGTATGCCAATCTCAAGTTGATTTGTGATGAGATTTTCGGCAGTAACTGCTTTCTTTCCAATATCTCCTGGCAGCGTACATACTCTACCCGCAATGATTCTAAGGGTATCGTCAATGAAGTCGAACATCTTGTAGTGTATAGTAAACAGCCTGATTGGAACCCGAACAAACTACCCCGTACAGCTGAGATGGATGCAAAATACAAAAATCCAGACAATGACAGAACACTCTGGCGAACAGATAACGCGTTTGCACCGGGAGCTGCCACGCATCAAGGTATGGTTTATGCAATCCAGCACCCGTTTACAGGGAAGATGCTATATCCGGCAAATGGTCGTTGCTGGACGTTCGGTCAAGATCAAATGTTGGAAATTATGCGTGGATGGTGTGAATACGAACTCCGCGACTTAAATGACGCACATGAGCGTGCGGTTGTATGCGGCGTTCCGGAAAACGATGTGCGGCAGGGCGTACAGGCAATCATTCTTTCTGAATCGCTCGAAATATCCGCACAAAAGGCGCAGGCGGTATATGACCGTGGACAATGGCCGCGCTTTTTCTTCACCAAAGGCGGCAAAGGCGGCATTGCCAGAAAGACCTACCTCGAAAACGTGGGCGGGAAACTGCCGACAAACTTTTGGGCATTTACTGAGACTGGACATACCGATGAAGCCAAAAAGGAAATGCTGGCGATATTTGACGGCAAAGCCACTTTTGATACACCAAAGCCTCACCGCTTGATTGAGTTTGTTTTGAAAATTGCCGGAAATGAAAGCGCACTCATCCTCGACTCCTTCGCTGGTTCCGGCACCACCGCCCATGCCGTCCTCAACATGAACAAGGCGGACGGCGGACACCGCAAGTTCATCCTCGTCGAGATGATGGACTACGCCGACAGCATCACCGCAGAGCGCGTCAAGCGCGTTATCAAGGGTTACGGCGAGGGCAAGAACGCCGTGGAGGGGACGGGCGGCAGTTTCAGCTTCTATGATCTGGGCGAGCCGCTGCTGGTGGGCGATTGCCTGAATGAAGCCGTTGCCCCGGAGAAAATCCGGGAATACATCTGGTTCATGGAAACCAAGCAGCCCTACGCCCCGCCCCGTGGCGGCAATCCGTATTACCTCGGTCAGCACAACAGCACAGGCTATTACTTCTACTACGAGCCGCAGCGCGTGACGGTGCTGGATTATACGTTCCTCGCCACCATCACGGAAAAGACCAGCGGCACGATCATTTATGCCGACCGCTGCTCTATCGCAGAGGACAAGCTGGCGCAGATGGGCATTGTATTCAAGAAAATCCCACGGGACATCAGCAGACTGTAAGGGGGTGACTATGTATGGAAATGAAAGGGTATCAGAAAGCGGTCATAGCGGATTTGACGCATTATCTGGAACTGTTGAACGAAACGCAGAACTATATGACAGCGTTTGAGCAGTTCTGGCGGGAAAAGAGCGCCCCGGCGTTAGGGCTATACCGAAACGTTATAGCCGGGGTTCCGAACCTGTGCTTCAAGGTGCCGACAGGCGGCGGTAAGACCTTTATTGCCTGCAACGCCATTCGCCCGGTGTTTGACGCGCTCCCCGTCACCAAGACGAAAGCGGTTGTCTGGCTTGTCCCGTCAGAAGCCATCCTGACGCAGACGGCGAAAGCCCTGAAAGATACGTCCCACCCCTACCGTCAGAAAATCGACGTAGATTTTGGCGGGCGCGTGGAGGTCTACACCAAGCAGGAGCTTCTGAACGGGCAGAACTTCAATCCCACCGCCGTAACGGAGCAGTTGTCGGTTATGGTGCTGTCCTATGACTCTTTCCGCGGTCGCGGCAAGGAGGTCTTGAAAGCCTATCAGGAGAACAGCAACCTTGCCGCGTTTGCAAAGGCACTGGGCAAGCCCGACAGCCCCATTGAAAAAGCGGACGAAACCGCCCTGTTCCAGATCATCAACCAGCTTAACCCTCTTGTCATCGTGGACGAGAGCCACCACGCCCGTTCGGATTTGAGCCGGGAAATGCTGGCGAATTTCAATCCGTGCTTTGTTCTGGACCTGACCGCCACGCCGCGCAAGGACAGCAATATTATCTCCTATGTGGACGCGGTGCAGCTAAAGACCGAACACATGGTAAAGCTGCCCGTCATCGTCTACAACCGCGACAGTCAGGCAGAGGTCATTCTGGACGCAATCGACCTGAGAAACAAGCTGGAAGAACTCGCCGCAGCCGAATATGCCGTGAGCAAGAAGTATATTCGCCCCATTGTACTGTTTCAGGCAGAGCCGAAAGGCAAGGAAGAAGCCACTACCTTTGAGAAAATCCGCGAAAAGCTGATTGGCTATGACATCCCCGCAGAGCAAATCGCCATCCGCACAGCGGACGTGAACGAGCTGAAAAACACCGAACTCATGTCCGCAGACTGCCCGATTCGCTATATTATCACGGTCAACGCATTGAGCGAGGGATGGGACTGCCCCTTTGCCTATATTCTTGCGTCTATTGCCAACAAGACGAGTCAGGTTCAGGTGGAGCAGATTTTGGGACGTATCCTGCGTCTGCCCCACACCACCCAGCACAGGCAGTCATCCCTGAATATGTCCTATGTGCTGACATCTTCCAATGATTTCAACGAAACCGTAAAAGGCATCATTCAGGGCTTGAATGACGCAGGTTTCAGCGATAAGGATTATCGCGTTTCCGAGCCGCCTACGCCGAAAACCCCTGACCCGGTGCAAATCACGATTGACAATGGGTGTTCCAAAATGGAAACCCCTTTGGAATCGCCCGAAGAGGACGTTTCCGGTGTGGACTGGAAGTTAGTCAATGAAGAATACCAGCGGCGCAGAGAAGCGGAGAAATCACCTGAAACCACCCCGAAAGCCGACAGTATGTTATCCGAAGCGGAAAGCGCGGGACAAGCCTACAATGCCGCGATCCAGCAGTCGGGCAATGACCCCTATCTGCAAAAAACGCCGTGGGAGGTGCGGGAACAGATGCCTACATTCGCTGTCAAGCCGGAGTTCCGGGAAGATATTGAGCGCCTTGTCATCCCGCAGTTCTTTGCAGCTATTCCGGATACGCTGTTTACGGATGGTTCTCATGTGCTGCTGGATGAAGCGCAGCTTTCCGAGGGCTTCACGCTGAAAAACAAGGACTGCGACATTGATTTTGCCGCAGCGGATGATGGAATCGTTAAGGTGGATATTGAGAACAAGGAAAACGGCTTGCCCCGTGTGTTCAAAATGTCCAGCCCGGAGCAGCAGTATTTCAAGGAATACTTCAACAGTCTGCCCCCGGAAAGCCGGGTACGCCAGTGCAAGGAAATTATGCTCCGTCAGCTTAACAAGCTGAATGGCGTGGACGCTGCCGAACTGAAAGCCTACATAGAGCGCATTGTCGGCAACATGAGCAAGGACCAGCTTGCAGCAATGGAGAAAGCGCCGCTGGGTTACGCAAAGAAAATCAAGGATAAAGTGCAAGCCCTGTTGGAGCAGCATTGCCGGGAGAACTTCTCCGACTGGCTCTCCACCGAACGCATTGTATGCTTGCCGTATTATCGTCTGCCAGACGCAATTCATCCCGCTGCGCATACGGACATCTATGCGAAATCGCTGTATCAGGCAGAGGACGGCGATATGAACAAGCTGGAACAAAAGCTGATTATGGAATTGACCGCCTTGCCGAATGTGCGCTGGTGGCACAGAAATATTTCCCGTCAGGGCTTCTGTATCAACGGCTATATCAATCACTATCCTGATATTCTGATTTTGACGGAAAAGGGCAAGGTCATCTTTGCGGAAGCCAAGGGCGAACACCTGAAAAATGATGACAGCCGGGAGAAAATCGACCTCGGCGCAATGTGGAGCGGTCATGCAGGAAACCAGTATCGGTATTTCATGGTGTTTGAAAAGGATGCCGACCTGCCAAAAGGAGCAATCAGCATGAGCAAGTTTGTTGAGATTGTCGCGGCGCTGTGAATCCCGTTCCTGGGCGATTCTGACAGGCGGCAATAACGCACTGTTCATAACAGCCCCTATGCGGTTTCGCGGAACCGGACGGGATTGCGCCAATCCGCAAAAACCTTTCCCGTTCCGAACACCGGGAACACTGTACCGTAGAGCGCGATTCCGTGTAATGAGTATGCAAATCGGGAAATAACTTTTCGGATTTCACAAGCATTGATTTATGCAGCGGTTTTTAGAGCGGTAATCGGAACTTGTTCTGCCGTGGAGGTCGATAATATCTACCCCTGATTTTTCATCACCTATGGTGTGAAATAAGCCCCTGTCTCGACGCTGTGATTACGACGGAGAAACATTTTGATCTCCTTACAAGTTCATACAGATTCAGGCAGCAGGAGCAATTCTGCTGCCTTTTTCTTTGGGTGACTGTTCCGCTTACCTCGCGTATGTGGATTGTCATAATTTTCAAAAAGGAGCGTGATAGTAATGAAATCAGAAAACGTGAAAAGGGGGTGGTGTGCCGATGCAAAGCAGAAAACACAGGCGGATTCTGATGCAGGAGGCGGAATATGGCAAAACCGCTTGACCCCAAAGCGATAGAGGCAGAGCGGCAAACCAGCAGCCGAGCGGAACGCAGGGAGCAGAAGCGCCGCCAGATGCAGGACGAGATTTCTTATAATCAGCGTGGAAATGGAGTTATTATTATCCCACCGCAGAAACGGCGGGAACTTGCAGAGGAGCCGCCCAAACTCCGTGTTGCGGCGTATTGCCGCGTCAGCACACAGGAGGAACAGCAGGTCGGCAGCTTTGATATGCAGATCCACCATTTTACCAAGAGGATTGAGGCAAATCCACAATGGGAGTTGGTTGAGATTTATCAAGACGAGGGCATCAGCGCAACTACCGTTGAAAAACGTCTTGGCTTTCAGAAAATGATTGCCGACGCAGTTGACGGGAAGATTGACCTGATCCTCACCAAAAGCATCAGCCGTTTTGGTAGAAATATCGTGGATATTCTGGACAATCTGCGAACGCTTTCTGCCCTGAACCCGCCCGTTTCCGTTGAGTTTGAGACAGAGGGAATCACCTATACCGGCGATGGGCGAAATAATCTGCTGATCTCGCTGCTGGCGGCTCTGGCTGAAATGGAATCCCAGCAAAAGAGCGAGGCAGTTAAGGCTGGTATCCGCTGGCGCATGGCGGAGGGCATCTACAAGTTCTCCGTTCAGAATACGCTTGGCTTCTATCGTGATCATTTCGGGCGGCTTGTCATTGAGCCGACCGAGGCAAGAATTGTTGAGTACATCTATGAAAGCTGCTTGGAGGGCGCAACCCCGGCAGAAATCGCCGCCGCACTGACAGAACAGGGTATCAAATCTCCAATGGGGAACGATCTCTGGTCTGCCGGTACTGTCCGCAGCATCCTCCGAAACGAGAAATACTGCGGTGATGCCTTGATGCAGAAAACCTATACGAAGGATTTCCGCACCCATAAATCCGTCAAAAATACGGATTTGAATATGTATTTCAAGGAAAATCACCACACAGCGATTATCAAAAAAGAGGATTGGATCAAGGTACAAAAGCTACTGTCAGAGCGGCACAGCACAGCAAAACGAACTACATTGCGCCGTTTGAGCAATCACTTCGTCGCATACCGCGTAAAGGATGGTCTTTTCAAGGGCTATCTGATCATGGATTCCCGCTGGTCTTTTATGGAACGTCAGGAGTTTATGAAAATCGTGGATGAGGCGCAAAACACTATGAAATGAAAGGATTTTTACTATGAACTTCGATTTTTCCGCTTTGAACTTTGAAACCATCGACTCCAACATCAACGCCTACCCGGATATGTTCCTGAATCAGAACGGCGTGACTTTCACTAAGAAAGTGCTTGAGGACTTGGGCTATCCCGCCTACGTTTTGTGTCTGCTGGATGCGAAAGCGAGGGTATTTGCGATCCGTTCCTGCAAGAGCAACGAACCGAAGGGATTCAAGTTCTCCAAGCCGAGAGGCGAACAGAAAGGTGTTGTTACGATCTCCAACAAGAATCTGCTTGACCCGCTTCGCGCTGTCACTGGCGAGGACTGGATTCCCGGCAAGCGTTACAAGGTGCGCGGGTTCTGGGTCGCCGACGCAAAAACCATGTGCTTTGACCTCAATGAGGGCGTACAGGAAGATTTTCGACCTGTCACGCCGAGCAATGACGCAGAATAATCCCTGATATTCAGGGAGAAAAGGGAGAGCAAAAGAGCGACGGCAAGCCGCCTGTGCGAGAAAGCCACCTCTCCCTTTTCTCCCTCGCTGCGGCTATGGAAACCGTGGAAAACCGCAAGCGGTTTACGCACCGTTCCCACAGCCTGCGCTCACCCTCTTTTTCCTCTCTGGCTTTCTCCCTATACAAAGATAAGTGTCCATTTTCTATCCCGAAAACGCACAGTTGCCACGACGAACAGAGGGCAGCGTGCCAATATGGCAAAGAAAATCAAACGGCACACAGGCGGTTTTATCCTCAAAAAAGCCCCGAAGCACGACAAAAAAGAAACCCAGCACCACGCCATTGACGTGATGCTGGGTTTTTAGCCGTAAACTCACTCTGATATTAAGCCAAAGTGCCGCAGCGCATCCTTGATTGCCTCGACCTTTTCAGGCGGGCAGGGATGATACTCATGTTTTCTCCGTTCAACAGCATTCGGTGCTTTGTGCATATCCAGCCCGACCATACGCTTGACCTCTGCGATATATGCCGTATGGACTTTGAAGCCGTACTTTTCCTGCACATACTCCTGAATGCGTTTATAGGTCGGATGCTCCTTGACCTCGCCGGTTTCCACTTCCATTCTGACCTCAACCGTCAGTGGATTTGTTTCCCGCGACAAGAGGACCACCGTCTCCATATATGCATCATTGTCCAAACTCAAACACATATCTTCCGCAATGATTGGGAGCTTGAACTTGATGGACTTGAGCCACTGACCGTTGGGCTGCCGTTCCTCATAAATCTGGACTTCGGAAAGCAGCGATTCCATAAGCTGCCGCTTTTCCTGATCGTCCATGACGGAATAGAGCTTATCAAAGAAAATCAGCACCTTGTAGATGTTGTCGCCCGTCAGCTTTTCCGCCTCAATCGCCATCTTCTTGGCTCTGGCAGCAACGAGCTGGTTTTCCGCATCTTCGATCTTATCATACATCTTGTAAAGCCGGTCATCAAGGTCTGCTTTGCGTTTGATGTAGTGCTTATCATCCGGGTCGAGGGAATCAATCTCATCCATCAGCCGTGCCTTTACGGAATAGCTCTGGCGAAGCTGCTTTTCATGCGCCGCGATCTCCTGCTCAATGGCAGAGGTATCCACCTTCATGCTGATCTTTTCCTGCATCATGGCGGCGAACTTCGGATTGCTTACCAGCTTGACGATGACCTCTGCAACGGCGCTGTCCAGCAATTCTTCATTGATCTGCTTCTTATAGTCGCATTTATGTCCATGGGTCATCGTGCGGTGCTTGCAGCCGTAGTAATAAAAATCCTTGTATTTTGTGCCGTCTGCTTTATGCTTGATGCTTTTGTTTCCATACATTCCTACGCCGCAAACCGGGCATTTCACAATACCGGACAGCAGATGTATTTTTGTATCCTTGCCCCTGTTGACGCGTTCGTATTTTTCCGCTTGCGCCAGCAGCTTGACCTGCGCCTCGTGCCATAGTTCTTCGGAAACGATTCCCTCATGCAGGCCATCCACCAGCAGATAATCGTCCTGCTCCACCAGCCGGTAATCATTTCGGGTGCCATGCACCTTCTCCGTCCGACGTCTGCCATAGGCAATTTTACCGCAATACACCGGATTTTTCAGAATCCTGCGGATCAGCGCTGCATCGAATAAGGGATTTTTTCCGTTTTGCCTTTGGATTTTGTGAATCCCGTGGGTCGCAAGATATTTTGCAAGACCGTTTGCACCGGTATCCGTATGCACATACTGGTCAAAAATCACGCGGATTGCCGCTGCTTCTTCCTCATTGATGAAAAGCTGCCCCTTTTCCAGCTTATAGCCATAAGGCGCAAAGCCGCCGTTCCATTTCCCTTCACGGGCTTTTTGGATTCTGCCCTCCATCGTCTGCACACGGATATTCTCACGCTCAATCTCTGCAACCGCTGACAAAACAGAAATCATCAGCTTTCCCGCATCCTTGGAGGAATCAATCCCGTCCTCCACGCAAATCAGATTGACACCGAAATCCTGCATGACCTGTAGGGTAGACAAGACATCTGCCGCATTTCTGCCGAAACGTGAGAGTTTGAACACCAGTACATAGGACACGCCGTCCTTGCCGGACTTGATGTCCTCCATCATCTGATTGAACTGGATTCTGCCCTCTATGGACTTGCCGGATTTACCGGCATCCTCGTATTCGCCCACAATCTCATAGTCATTGAACTCGGCATAGGCTTTCATTCTGGATTTCTGTGCATCCAGAGAGTATCCGTCGATCTGCATGGCGGTAGACACGCGCGTATAGATATAGACTTTTATCTTTTCTTTTTTCATCGCATCTTCTCCACCCCAGCTTACTTTTTATCTGTTTTCTGCTCCAACAGCTTGATGGAATCCAGATAATCGCGCTCCACTTCGCTGAGGGTGCGGGCTTTGTATTTTCTGTACTCGCCGGTTGCCTTGTCGATGGCCTGCTTGTGGCTGACGCTTCCATTGCCAACCAGCAGCTGCTCTCCACTCATAGTCAAAATCCGATCCAGATGTTCCGCCCAATCCTGCATGGTCATTGCCTGTTCCCGTTCTGCCTGTCGTTCCGCAAAATCCAGATAGCCGGACACAAGCTGCCCCATAGCACGAAGCTCTTTCTCGTTCAGATAGTTCTTGGCAACTACCGCCTCTTTCAGCGTGGGCTGACTGCCCGCAAAGGTGGTCAATCCCATAAATTCTTTCTCCGCATCGGCACGTGTGTAGATGACCTCCGCCGCGGTTTGCCCATGAATGGCATAATGAATTTTATTTTGGACTTTCTTGAAAAACTGAATGGAGATTTCCGCCTTGGGGTCATAGTCAATACTGGTGGCGTAGATTTCAAGCACCTGTCGATAAAACACCTTTTCGGAAGCGCGGATATCGCGGATACGCTCCAGCAGCTCCTTGAAGTATCCGCCGCCACCCAGATTTTTCAGGCGCTCATCATCCAGAGCAAAGCCTTTTCGCATATACTCCTTCAAAATCCCCGTTGCCCAAATACGAAACTGCACGCCGCGCTGAGATTTCACACGGTAGCCGACAGAAATGATGACATCGAGATTATAGTAATCCACCTGATAAATTTTGCCGTCAGCGGCAGTTGTTGCAAAATTTGCAACAACTTCTTCTCGCTTCAATTCGCCCTCAGTGAAAATGTTCTTGATATGTCTGGAAATGGTAGATTTGTCACGCTGAAACAGCTCCGCCATCTGGTCAATGGACAGCCAAACCGTATCTCCATCGAAGGTCGTTTCGATCTTTGTCAAGCCATCCTCTGTGGTATAAATCATCATTTCAGAATTGTTCTGCTCATTCTCCCAGCGTTCCATGGTCGCTTCACCTCGTTTTCTGCCATTGCAGGAGCTTTTGCTCCTGCAATGGGAGTTTGGACACTTATTTCATGATAATTATATCATGCCGCTTTCGCTGATTCAATATCGTTTTCGCGAATTATCTCATCTGCCCCGTCTTTTTCAGGCACGGCTTCCTCTATGACGAGATCGGGCAGCGCGTCAAGATTCAGAACCACGGCATACTTTTCAATCAAATTTGCCAGCAAAGCGGCGAAACCGCTCCATTCATCTACCATAGGCAGTTTCCCTCTCTTTCTCCGTTCTGTGCGTATATGCCGCCAGCACTTCCTTCGGAATACGATCCAGCACGGCGACGGCATCCTCATAATCCCGATGCAGCTTGGCGTCAGCCAGCTTTTTCAAGGTGCTTTCCTGCGTGGCTTTGTCCAGCGACTGCTCCAACTGCTCCGTTTTCTTTTTCAGCTTTTTATTTTCGGCAGTCGTGACCGTGAACGCCGTATTGTACTTTTTCAGTGCCGTGTGCATCTGCTCCACAGCAGGAATATACTTGTCCAAAAAAGCGCCGATTTCTGCTGCTTTTCCTTTGGCATTGAACGCATTGACGCCTGAAAGCAATTCTTCCAGCTTGGCCTTCTGCTTGGTCAGGCGAGTCATTTCCTTGAATACCCGCGGCGGGATATGGTCGCGTCCGGTCTCACTGGCACTCTCGCCACGTTCCAGATCGGGATATTTTTTGACCATATGCTCCCAAAACCTGTCCTGCCACTGCGTCAGCTTTTTCTTGTTGCCTACGATTTCTTTGGCGCAAAGCCGTCCATCCTCTGTCAGTGGGACAAAGCAAAGGTGCATATGGGGCGTTTTCTCGTCCATATGCACCACAGCGGAGATAATGGTTTTCGGGTCTTGGTGTTCCCGGATAAAGTCCAGCGCCTCCTGAAAGTAGGCTTTGACCTCACTTTTCTTCTTCCCCTTGAAGAACTCCGGGCTGGCTGTCACCAGCGCCTCCACCACGCGCACGCTGTCGGAACGGGTGCGGCAGCCCGCCTCGGCAATCTGCTTTTCTGCCTCTGTGCGGTACTTGCGCTGCGGTGTCACCAGATGAAAATTCAGGTGACTGCGGGACATGTCCACGTCGGGATTGCTGGTGTATTTCTCCTTGGTGCGCTCATTGTGGGACTCGATATGCCCGATCTCCGGCCCCTTGTACTTGGCGAAGCGGAGAATGGCGTACTGTGCTTTCATCGGCGCTGACCTCGCTTCACCCACACGATGTCACAGTCCAGCACATCGGCCAGCTCCACGACCTCCTTGTAGCGGATGCTCTCCCGCTGCAATTTTGCGGACAGGTTGGAGACGCTGTCGCTCCAGTTATATTCCTCGGCCAGCCGGTCAACGATCTCCTGCATGGTAAAACCGGCGCGGACGATCTGCGATTTGATCTCATTTCTGATGCTCATAAAAACCTCCCAAATTCTTGTGATGAAAACAGCGAAGCGGGTTTCTGTTTCCGAAAACCTGCTTCGCTGTTTGGTGTAATATTCTGTTTTCCCAAAATCCGCTGGAAACGCGGCGGTCGATGCCCACTTCATAAGCGAGGGGTATCGACTTTTCGAAGCCGCGTGACTTCGCTCTAAACCGTGCAGCCCCACGCGCATCCGTGAAGCCGGTACGCGGTTCTGAGCAACGCGATTTCGTGAAACCATTTCTGCCAACAGTCAAATAGTTTGCGAATTTCACTTGGCCTGATTTATGCTCGAAAATATAGGCTCTGCTGGTCAGAATTTTTCAGTATAGCAGCATTTTGGTGTAAATGCTGCGTACATACGTACACGGCACGGCATCGAAAAATCACTCCTGTCATCTGTCCGGTACGTACGTACGCTCCGAGACATCAGAAAACCCGTTTATATTAGGTCTGGCAATCGCTTCAATACCGAAGAAGCCCCATACACGCCGTCCGGCAGCATTGGTGATCTTGTTGCAGTATTCCAGATTGTACTTGCTTTGGTTCGCAATCACACTCTCACTGAAACTGCGGCGCTTTAACGGCGTCAGATTGTTTTCCTCGCACCACATCCGATAAATTTCATACAAGTCTTTAGAACTGATGGTGCAGTCTGCTTTCAGCCGGATATAGCCCTCGGATTCCAGAAAATCAAAGATGTTGTTGTTATCCCGCTTGACTGCCTCCCGGTTATCCCGTGTGCGCTGGCTTTCCGTGAATTTGAAGTTGTTGGCAACAAGCCGCTGCAAGCCCTCAAACGCCCACAGGAAGATGCCCTCGACCTCTGCTTTCATCTTTTCGGCAAGGTCAGGATCATCTACCCGTCCGGCAGGTTTTTCTTTGGTGGTCAGTACAAGCTGTCGGCGGTAAAATCCGTCGCTTCGGTCATATAGCGCTTGCAGATCGCCATTGGAGAACGCCAGCAGGCGGGCAAGCATCCAACCCTGATAGCTCTGCTTACCCTTGCGCTCCAAATCCATTTTTCCTTGGGCGGTCACGATGGACTTGACATAGTTGGTCTGCCGCAGTGCTTCCATTCGCATATCATCATCGACACACAGCAGAATGTGTTCCAGATCCGCGCGGGCAAACCGGTTTTCAGAAATTTTACCGATGCTGCCATCCTTCATGTTGCTGCCGAGAAGCGCACCCAGCACAGCTCCGATCTGCGATTTTCCTTCGCCGCCGTTACCCTTCATCACCATCATCCGCTGTCCCTTGTTGCTGGGAATCAGGCAATAGCCAATAAACTCCTGTAAGGTTGGAATGTCCTCTGTATAGAGAAGCCCGTCCAGAAAAGAAAGCCACCGGACGGGAGCCGGTGCGTCAGGACGGTATGCCACCGGCAGTCTGCTCCGCACAATGTTCGGTCTGCCCTCGGTAAAGCTGCCGTCCAGCTTCAAGGTGCCGTTTGCCAGATGGATTCTATCTGCCTCCGGTGCAAAGTCCTCTACATGAGCCGCCAGCTTCATCACTTCCAGAATGTTGGTGATCTTGCGGGGGATATTGTTCACGGCGCAGCATTTCAGTTCCTCATAGATTTCGCCCCGGAGCGGCAGATCGTCGGTCACTCTTCCATCCGACGTAAAGAATGCACCGTTGGCAAAGATGATTTTCCGGCTGCTCAGAAATTCATCACAAAACAGCGCCTCATTGATATTGGTACCGTCAAACCAGATGGGAGTATTCCTATCAAGCGATTTCAGCTTCGTCACAGGCGTTCACCTCCTTTTCCGTCCGTTTCAGGCGTTCTTCCAGCCGGTCAATCATGCCGTCCTTTTGAAGCATATCCACGGTTTTCACGCGAACCTCCAACTCCGCAAAGGTTAAAATATCTGCCAGATCCTCGATATAATCGAGCATCTGGCAGGCTTCCACAAAGCGGTCATCCTCGTCCTCACAAGCTCCATATCCCTCACTCCCGCCTTGCGGCGAGAGTTCACTCATTTCGCTGCTCGTCCTTTTCCCACCGAAACCGCTTTGCTGGGTTTCGGCGGGAGCCCTGAGATCCTCCGGCGTTTTGGGTGCGTACTGCATCTTCCAATGCGCCAAAAGATGCAGATAATCGCACAATATCCGCTGACAATGCAGCGTCTCATTCTGGAACGCCTTTGCCAGCGGATATTTCGGTTTCCGCAGCGCTGCCGTAGCCGGGGGCTTGTCCGGGTCGATTCCAAAGTCATACGCCAGCTTCTTCGCCGCGTCATAGCTGCTCAGGTTGAACAACCTTGCCACAAGGTCGATCACATCGCCGTGGGCCCCGCACCCGAAGCAGTAGAAGTAATCCTCATTCAGCTTCATACTGGGTGTACGGTCGGCGTGGAAGGGGCAGCAGACCATGCTGCCACGGTTTACTTCCAATCCGTAGTATTCGGCAGCCTCTTTTACGGAAACTCCCATCTTGATTTGTGTAAATAAATCCATACCTGTTTCCTCCTGTAAAATAATTGAACTTCGCCGTTCTACCCGATGCCGTTCCTGCCCGAGTCCTTACCCCGGCGTTGCCTCTTCCTTGGTACGCAGAATGCGGTACTTCTCCGGAAGCATATCCTCATCGGACGATCATGAAATTTTCAAGGTGCTGCGTGGTTTACGTCTAAATTTTAGTAAGAAAACAGGCTCTTTCCCGTATATCCAAGAGGTAGGAAAAGTCGGATGAAAGTAGGATTTTTCCACGCTTTGAGACAAAAACGAAAAAGCATGATATAATACAGAAAAATGGAAAAGGAGGCTGTTGTATGCAAGTCAAGCTGACAATCGGAGAGCGGTTGAAAGATTTACGAGTAGAACGAAAGCTGACCTTGGAGCAGCTTGCCGCCGAGGTGGGTATCTCGAAATCCGCACTTGGCAAATATGAATCAGATAACGGCAAGGACATCAGCCCGTACAGCATCTTGGTGCTGGCTGACTATTACGGCGTTTCCTGCGACTATCTGATGGGGCGGACGGAAACAAAAAATCACCCAAACACAGCTCTGCATGAGCTGCATTTGAGTGATGCTTCGATTGATGTATTGAAAACGGGCAAGTTCAACCACCGGCTGCTGTCGGAGTTGATCTGCCACAAGGATTTCCAGCGCTTCATGCTGGATGCTGAGATTTACGTTGACCGGATCGCAGATATGCGGGTCAACGATATGAATGCCGTGCTGGAAGCCGTCCGGCAGATGGCATTGATGAAAAATGACGGTGAGGAAAATGACCTGCACCTGCGGACGCTGGAAGTGGCGCAGATTCGGGAAGATGAATATTTTGGAAGCCTGATTGCAGATGACCTGAAAGGCATCCTCCGTGATATTCGGAGTGAACACCGCCCCGATACCATGACTGCGGATGAAGTCTCCTTTGCAGAAAATATGCAGAACCAGTTGCGGGAGGCAATGAACTTTGAGGGCAGTTCCGAGGAAAAGCAAATCCGTGCGTTCATGGCAACGATTGGGCTTGATTATGACACACTCACGAAGGAAGAATTTGTCTCAATCATCAGCGGGCTTAAAAAGTCCAAGTACCTGAAAAGCCCCATCAGCCAGCGCGGGAAAACGACCATGACCCACGGCAAAGGGAAGCGGAAGAAACACTGAAACAAAGGCGGCGCTGCGGCGGGACGGGGGCTTTATATACCTCTGCCTCCTTTTCCGGCCAGTCGGATTTTGCTTCTCAAAAATCCTGCGTTTGTGACGTAGCCCGCGTCACAAAATCCGCCTGTCCTACTGCCGCAGAAAAGTGTCTGTCAACCGCTATCTGCCCGTACAGCAGATGGCGAAGCCAACCCCTTTCCCGCGTCAGCCGGAAGCAAAGGTATAACACACTAGACTTTGCAAAGCAAAATCGTGTGCCAACAGGGCGGCTCGCGCCCCTATTGGAAACCCAGCGGCAAAGAGAATATTCCCTTTGCAATCCCTTATTTCTTTCGCAGGTGCATATACAAACTGCCAAAATGCAGCTTGCAATGTCTGCTCTGAAAACACAAAACCGCTGTAATCTCCATCCTGCGCGGGATGGGGATTACAGCGGTTTCTTTCTGACGCACAGAGCAGCTTCACTCCGTATAATACTGCGCCTGTGCGTTCCAGAGCGCGTAGTATTTGCCGCCCCGATCGGCGAGCAATTCGGCGTGGCTGCCCTGCTGGATGACCGCGCCCTCGTGGAACACGGCGATCTCGTCGCAGAATTTGCAGGAGGACAGGCGGTGGGAGATATAGATGGCAGTCTTATTGCCTGCGATCTCATCGAACTTACTGTAGATCTCTGCCTCGGCGATGGGGTCCAGCGCCGCTGTTGGCTCGTCGAGGATGATGAAGGGCGCGTCCTTATAGAGCGCGCGGGCAATGGCGATCTTCTGCGCCTCGCCGCCGGAAACCTCGACACCGTCCTCGGAGAGATTTTTGTAAAGCATGGTGTCCAGACCCTTTTTCATCGCTGCAAGACGGTCTGCGAAGCCTGCATCGATCAGAGCCTTCTTTGCCCGGTTACGGTCATATTCCATGCTGCCCGCCACATTGTTGCCCAAGGGCTGGCAGATGAGCTGGAAATCCTGAAATACCACGGAAAATATGCCCATGTAATCGTCATAGCGGTACTTGCGGATGTCGATGCCGTTGAGCAAAATCTGCCCCTCCTGCGGGTCGTACAGGCGACACAGGAGCTTTATGAAGGTGGTCTTGCCGCTGCCGTTTTCGCCCACGATGGCAAGCCTTTTTCCGACCTTGAACCTCATATTCACATGGCGCAGCGCCCAGATGTCCGAGCCGGGATAACGGAAGGAGACGTCCCGAAACTCCACGTCATACTGACGATCCGACCTCTTTTCGGTGGTGAGACTCCCCTGATACATGGAATTGGGAATGTCGAGAAACGTATAGATGGCCTTGAGGAACTCAGCATTGGCCCGCATATGACTGACGGTGCTCAGTAGCAGGGCGGCGTTGCCGGAAAATGTGGTCACGGCGCTGACATACTGGGTCACGCTGCCGATGCCGAAGGCACCGCCCAGCGCCTTCAAGCATACGAACACATACACAACGCCGGAGAGAACAGCGGATAGAGAGGCGGCCAGCGCCTTGCTCAGTCCCACAGTGGTTTGGGACGCCTTTGCCACGGGAGAGCCAACGCCGAAGATATTCACTGTGCGGACATAATGCTCCGCCAGTTCGCTCTGGCGGTACATTCTGCGATCCATGTCTTTTTCCTTGTCCCCCGGCTGCATGAAAACGAAGTGGCTGAACACGCGATTGCCGAAGCATACCTGCTCTGCCAGCGTGTTCCAGGCAGAATAGGCTCTGCCGACCAGCGCCGGACCAAGGCAGGTAACGGCGGCAATCAGCAGAAGGATGCCCACAAGGAAAAGCGGGTGATTGAGAGCGGTCAATTTTCCCGCCGAGGTCGGGACTTGCCGGGTGAACAGGCTCACCGTCAAGGCGGCAGCCCCTAAAATGCCGGTGATGCCTTGGACTGCCTGCGTATAGTACAGCTTGAGATGGGCAAAGCCCCAACCGGACCAGTCGGCATTCTGCCGGATCTGAGAGAACAGATCACGTGTTTCCTGCCTGTCACAGTCGGCATAATCCATCCGCAGAAATTTCTCGGTATACAAAACTTCTTTCTGTCTGTCAAGCAGTTCGCTCCGGACATTTTTCCACCTCTCCAGCACGGCCTTGAGCAGCTCTGCCGCAGCACTGACCGCTACGATCCAAAGGACCCATTTGGCCAGAATCTCCGGTCTGCGAAGGGTGGATAGTTCATCGACAAGCCGGGCGGAGAGCCAGATGACCGCATAGGGCGATGCTGCCTCCACAACAGCACAGAGGATAAACGGCATAAAGCAGCCCGGTGCGATCCGGCGCATATCTCGTGCCGCCCGGCGGTGGATGGCAAAGGTCTCCCGCAGGCTCATACCCTCAGCTTTCTTCTTCATCCTGCACACCTCCTTCCTGATAATAGCGGCTCTGCACGGCAAATAGCTCCGCATAAGCACCGCCCTTTGCCAGTAACTCCTTGTGGGTACCCTCCTCGGCGATGCCGCCGTCTGCTATAAAGAGGATGCGGTCACAGAAGCGGGTAGACGCCAGCCGGTGGGAGATGAACACGGAGGTCTTACCCGCCGTCATATCGCTGTACTTTTGGTAAATATCGTTTTCCGCAATGGGATCCAGCGCCGCCGTAGGCTCGTCCAGAATGAGGATAGGCCCGTCCTTATAAAGCGCTCTCGCCAGCATCAGCCGCTGGGTCTGGCCGCCGGAGAGCTGTACGCCGTCCAGATACACCTCCCGGCCAAAGTGGGTATCCACCCCCTGGGGGAATTTGGCAATAGCCTCTGTCAAGCCGGCCTGTGCAAGGCAGTGATCGACTTTTACTCTGTCGATATGCTCGGTGGTCTGGGCAACACATTCCGCAATGGTGGTATCCAAAATGGAAAACCCCTGAAACACAGCGGAAAACAGGCGGTAATACGCGCTGCGGTCAAATTCACGAATATCCTGCCCGTTTAGCAGCACGCGCCCCTCGGTGGGGTCGTAGAAGCCGCAAAGCAGCATAACCATGGTGGTCTTGCCCGCACCGTTCAAGCCCACCACCGCCAGCTTTTCGCCGGGATGGATGGTCAGGTCTATGTGCCTGAGAATATCCCTCTCCGTGCCCGGATAGCGGAAGGACACGTTCTCCAGCCGCAGCTCATACCCGTCGGCTGCGGGCGGCTGCGCTCCGCCCTCAAACTGAAACGGCTCCGGAATGTTCAGATATTCCTGTATTTTGGACAGGTCGATGCTCTCCTTATGCAGTTGGCTGCACTGGGTCAGGATGCCGGTCACCCACGATGCAGCGCCGCTGACGGCGGTAAAGTAGAGCAAAAATGTCGATGCAGGCCAGCCATGTACCAGAGTTTGCCGAATCAGATACGCATACGCGATGCCGTTGCGAAGAAGCGTCAGCGCCACGTCAGCCACATTAGCCCAGAGATAAGTCCTTTCCCGGCGGGCGATGAAGGCGGAGAGTGCCTTCATGGATTTTTCCCGCAATTCCCGCAGCCAAGGGGCTAAACCAAAGACGCGGATGTCCTTGGCAAGCTGTATCTGCCGAGGCTGCGTCAGAAAATAGTGCAGTTCCTTGTCATACTGTTCCCGTTCATCCCGGTGGCGGTACTCCCACTCACTGATGTAGTGGGAAACGAAGAAGTCTGCTGCGGCGGTCAGCACCACCAGCAGGATCAAAAAGCGGCTCAAGCGGGAGAACAGCAGCAGATATACGGCAAAGCCGCCGAGATTTGCCAGCAGCTCCGTCAGCGTTCGCCAAATATGCTCCGCCGCATCGTCGTTGCCGCTGGTGGCCCGCTGCGCCTGCTCCTCCAGCTTCAGAATTTTGGAGTCGTGGACATTTGGGTAGGAGGTCTCGCCGCTTTTCCGGGAGATCATGCGGATGATGGCACAGCGAACATCGATCTCACCAGGCATCCGGATGGCATCGCAATACGCCGCAGCCCCCTGTAAGAGAAGAAGTGCCGCTGTGAAAAATCCGATAGTTGTCAGCAACTCCCCCACGGGAACGCCCTGCTCCACCCTCGTAAGAATTTCCGGTGTGACATAGAGCTGCGCCAAATCCAACGCCACTTTGATGGCCGCGACCACAACGCAAAGGAGCGGCACTCTCCTGCGCTTCTCCCAAGCGGTCCGCACCATAAAGCAGACATTTTGCCGGACGCTGTACTTCGGTTTTTCTCTATGTTTCATGTCGTTTCACCTCACGCACATAGCATAGCAGAAAAAAATCGTCCCCGGTTGACTCCGGGGACGAATCGCTTTTTCCGGGGGATGAATTGCAGCTCTCACTCCTGCGGAAGCAGTATTTCAGTGGTGAATGCACCGTCCTCGCTGTTGCGGCTGATGTATCCGTCCAGCCGCTCCACGATGGCGTCGATGCGAACAAGGCCAAAGCCATGCCCCTCGCCCTTGGTGCTGCGGAACAGCCCTCCCTCCTTCTGCATTTTCTTCCCGGCGGTAAAATTGGTGAAGGAGATGTAGAGCTGGGTGTTTTTCATATCCATATAGACCCGGATGAGGCGCTTATCCTCCGGCAGCTTCATGCTGGCCTCAATGGCGTTGTCGAAGAGATTGCCGAGGATGCAGCAGAGATCGATCTCCGAGGACTTCAGCCGGACGGGGATGTGGGCATCCGCCACTACCTCGATGCCCTTTGCCTTTGCAAGGGAGATTTTGGAGTTCAAGATGGCGTCGGTCATGGGATTGCCGGTCTTGATGACCGTGTCCACGGTTTGCAGATCGGTGTCCAGCAGGTCGAGGTAGTTTTGGATGGCGTCCCAATCTCCCGCGGCAGCGTAAGCCTTCATGGTCTGAATATGGTTGCGGTAGTCATGCCGCCAGCCGCGGATCTGGCGGTACATATTGTCTACCTCCCGGTAATGCGTTTCGATCAGCTCCTGCTGATAGGAGGCGAGCTGCTTTTCGATTTTCTTTGCAAACAATTCCATACGCCTTACCTCATGTTGATAATGGCACGGTTGACGCCCTCATACGCGCCCCGCGGCAGCGGGATGGCGGTTCCGTCGCTCAGCCGGATCTCCGTCTTGGTGACGCGGCTGATCTGCGTCAGATTCACGAGCGCAGAGCGCCCCACGCGGTAGAAGCACTCGTCGAGCTGCTTTTCAAGCTCGCCCAATGTCATTTTCACCGTCACATCCGTTCGCGCGTGAACGGTCACATAGTTGCCGAGCACATCTGCATATCGAATCTGATAAATCGGCACACGCACCATTTCTCCGCCGGCCTCGAAATGCAAGACCCGTTCGTTTTTTGTTAGCTTTTCCACGGCGCGGTCCAGCACCGACCGGAGCTTTTCTTCCTTCACGGGCTTCATCAGATAGTGGAGCGCTGCCACCTCGTAGCCCTCTGAAATATAATCGGAGTAGCCGGTGATGAAAATGATCTGCACCGTGTCGTTGCTCTTGCGAAGCTCTTTTGCCATCGTGACGCCGTCCATCGCGCCCATTTCGATATCCAGCAGGAGAATGTCGTAGTCGCTTTCTTCTGCGTAGCGGAACAGGAAGCTCTCGGCGGATGGAAAATCGTCGATATGCACCGTGTGACCGGCGGACGAAGCCCAGGCGCGCACCATATTCAAAACAAACTGTCTGTCCGCACCGGAGTCATCGCAGATTGCAATTTTGTACTTCATACCCTCACCGTTCCTTTTATGATTAAGACATCCGCCTCAAATCATTCCAAAGTGACGCAGTGCCTCCGTAACTGCCTTTTCCTTCTCCGGTGGGCATTGGGGCTGCCTGGCATCCTCGGATTTCGGTTTATTGTAGTTCTCGCGCTCAATGATGCCATACTTCTGCTTCACCTGCGCGATATAAAGACTACTGACCTTCAAACCGGTATGTTCCAAGACATATTCTCTGATTTCCTCGTAGGTTGCTTTGCTCTCCGCAGCAGTCAAATCCAGCTCGTCCATAGTCACTTCGATCTCGATATGTTCCTTGCTTTGAAGTTTGGACAATAAACATACCGTCTCGACATGGGCCGTGCCAGGGAAAAGATCCACGGCGCAGGCCCGGACGGGGCGGTAGCCCAGGGGGGCGAAGCGGGCCACATCCCGGGCCAGAGTGGCCGGGTCGCAGGATACATACACAATGCGGCCGGGTGTCATAGAGGCGGCAGCCTCTACCACATCGGGCGCCAGGCCCTTCCGGGGCGGGTCCACGCAGATCACGTCGGGCCGCAGGCCCCGCTGCCGCAGCTCCGCCGCCAGCCGGGAGGCGTCGCCGCACAGGAACTCCACGTTCTCCACGCCGTTGCGGCGGG
>ERZ773114.1279-NODE-1279-length-27065-cov-3.548093_pt1 | contig 27065 bp, 20 predicted proteins | sample MGYA00580564_ERZ773114 | MGnify/ENA primary metagenome ERZ773114 (study PRJEB29015, sample SAMEA2737836) | human gut metagenome | biome: human gut; feature: human-associated habitat; material: faeces | place: China | collected 2012 ... | reverse complement strand
GGGGGCGGACCGCCTGTGCTCCTATGGTGACTGGGCAGCCCTGAGCGATACCTGTGATGCCGCCACGGCGGCCTATCTGAAGCCGGAGGTCTCTGACGGGATCATCGCCCCCGACTATACCCCGGAAGCCTTGGAAATCTTAAAGTCCAAGAAAAAGGGCGGATACAATATTGTGAAAATTGACCCGGCCTACGTTCCTGCGGTGCAGGAACACAAGGATGTCTTTGGCATCACCTTCGAGCAGGGACGCAATAACTTCAAAATTGATGCGTCTTTGCTGACCAACCTGGTGACAGAGAATAAAACCCTTCCGGATCAGGCCAAAATCGACATGATTGTGGCCCTGATTACATTGAAATACACCCAGTCCAATTCCGTCTGCTATGTAAAGAACGGACAGGCCATCGGCGTGGGGGCGGGCCAGCAAAGCCGCATCCACTGCACCCGCCTGGCGGGGAACAAGGCGGACAACTGGTATCTTCGCCAGCACCCCAAAGCTCTGGGTCTCCAGTTCCTGGATACCCTCCGCCGTCCGGACCGGGACAACGCCATTGACGTGTACCTGTCCGATGAGTATGAGGATGTGCTGCGGGAAGGTGTATGGCAGACCAAATTTAAGGTGAAGCCGGAACCCCTTACAGCCCAGGAGAAAAAGGAATGGATTGCGACCCAGACCGGTGTTACCGTGGGCAGCGATGCGTTCTTCCCCTTCGGGGACAATGTGGAGCGGGCCAGAAAGTCCGGTGTCTCCTACATTGTGGAGCCCGGCGGTTCGATCCGGGATGACAACGTCATCGAGACAGCAAACCGATATCACATGGTCATGGCCTTTACCGGCATGCGCCTGTTCCATCACTGAGGCAGAGGAGGTCCCTATGAAAATTCTTGTGGTAGGCGGCGGCGGCCGAGAGCACGCTATCATCAAAAGCTTGAAAAAAAGCCCTCGGGTGACGGAGATTTACGCCGCTCCCGGCAATGGCGGCATCGCCGCCGATGCCATCTGCACCGGCATTGGGGCGAAAGACCTGGCGGGCATCACAACCTTTGCCAAGGACAACGCCATTGATTTTGCGGTGGTGGCCCCGGACGATCCCCTGGTCCTGGGGGCAGTGGATCTGCTGGAAGAGGCGGGAATTGCCTGCTTTGGCCCCAACAAAGCGGCTGCCATTCTGGAGGGGAGCAAGGTCTTTTCCAAGGACCTGATGAAGAAGTATCACATTCCCACCGCCGAATACCGGGTTTTTGACAACATGGACGAGGCGCTGGACTATCTAAAGACCGCCCCCATCCCCACTGTGGTTAAGGCCGATGGCCTGGCCCTGGGCAAAGGCGTCACCGTGGCCATGACACGCCAGGAGGCGGTGGCGGCAGTGCGCGCCTGCATGGAGGACAAAATCTTTGGAGAGAGCGGCAGCCACATTGTCATCGAGGAGTTCCTGACGGGCCCCGAGGTCTCGGTTCTCTCCTTTACCGATGGCAAGGTGGTCGTTCCCATGGTCTCCTCCATGGACCATAAACGCATTGGGGATGGGGACACCGGGCCCAACACCGGCGGCATGGGCACCATTGCCCCCAATCCTTACTACACCGAGGACGTGGCCAAGGTGTGTATGGAGACCATTTTCCTGCCCACCATGCGGGCCATGAATCAGGAGGGCCGGACCTTCCGAGGCTGTCTCTATTTTGGCCTGATGCTCACGGAGAAGGGCCCCAAGGTGATTGAGTACAACTGCCGCTTTGGGGACCCGGAGACCCAGGTGGTTCTCCCCTTGCTGGAGAGTGATTTGCTGACCATCATGGAGGCCACTGCCAAGGGCACGCTCTCGGAGACCCCGGTGCAGTTCAGCGACAAGTCTGCCTGTTGTCTGGTGCTGGCCTCCCAGGGGTACCCCAAGTCCTATGAGACAGGGTATCCCATCACCATTCCCGCGGACCTGGATGCCCAGGTCTTTGTGGCCGGTGCCAAGCTGGAGGAGGGCGTGCTCAAGACCTCTGGCGGCCGGGTCCTGGGGGTTACTGCCGTGGGAGATACCCTCCAGGAGGCCATTGACAAGGCTTACCGGGAGGGGGCCAAGGTGACCTTTGAGAACGCGTACTACCGAAAGGACATTGGTGCCCGGGCTCTGCGGGCAAAGGAAGAGGTAAAATAAATGGTATATCGGGTCTATGTAGAAAAACGCCCAGGGCTCACAGCGGAGGCTGATGCCTTGGCCAGCGATATCCGGACGCTTTTGGGGATTGCTTCTCTGGAGAGACTGCGTCTGCTCAACCGCTATGATGTGGAGAACATCACGCCGGAGCTCTTCGATTACAGTGTCAAAACGATCCTCTCAGAACCGCAGCTGGATCTGGTGACGGATACACTGCCCCAGGAGGGAATTGTCTTTGCCGTGGAGTATCTCCCCGGACAATTTGACCAGCGGGCTGACTCCGCTGCCCAGTGCATCCAGATTCTCTCCCAGGGGGAGCGGCCCTTGGTGCGCTCTGCCCGGGTGTATCATCTGACGGGGCAGCTGACCGCGGCGGAAGTGGCGTCCATTAAGAAATATCTCATTAACCCGGTGGAGGCCCGGGAGGCCTCTCTGGAGCCCTTTGAAACCCTGGCCATGGACTATGCTGTCCCCGAGACGGTGGCGACGCTGACCGGCTTCCGGGAGATGGAGGAGACGGAACTGCAGGCCATGGTGGCCGAGTATGGTCTGGCCATGGACCTGGATGATCTGCGGTTCTGCCGGGACTATTTCCGCACCGAGGACCGGGACCCCACCATGACCGAGCTGCGGGTCATCGATACCTACTGGTCGGACCACTGCCGGCACACCACGTTCCTGACCACCATTGACGGGGTGGAGTTTGCCAGCCCCATTCTTCAGCAGACCTATGAAGAGTATCTGAATACCCGCAAGCGACTGAACCGGACCAAACCCATCAACCTCATGGATATCGGCACCATTGTGGCCAAGTACCTCAAAAAGCAGGGGAAAATGCCCAAGCTGGATGAGTCCGAGGAGATTAACGCCTGCACGGTCAAGATCAAGGTGGACACCGAGGCGGGGAAAGAGGACTGGCTGCTCCTGTTTAAGAATGAGACCCACAACCATCCGACCGAGATTGAGCCGTTTGGCGGCGCTGCCACCTGCTTAGGCGGTGCTATCCGTGACCCGCTTTCCGGACGTACCTATGTATATCAGGCTATGCGTGTGACCGGTGCGGCTGATCCGACCCGTCCGATGTCGGAGACACTGCACGGCAAACTTCCGCAGAAGCGCATCGTAAAGGATGCAGCACATGGCTACAGCTCCTACGGTAACCAGATCGGTCTTGCTACCGGCTATGTAAAAGAGATTTATCATCCAAATTATGTGGCAAAACGTATGGAGATCGGTGCTGTTATGGCAGCAGCTCCGCGCAAAAATGTCATCCGTGAGACTTCCGATCCGGGCGATGTAATCATCCTGATGGGTGGACGTACCGGCCGTGATGGTATCGGCGGCGCAACCGGTTCTTCCAAGGTACATACCGAGGAGTCCATCGAGGTCTGCGGCGCAGAGGTTCAGAAGGGCAATGCACCGACCGAGCGTAAATTACAGAGACTGTTCCGCCGCCCAGAGGTCAGCCGTCTGATCAAGAAGTGTAACGACTTTGGCGCCGGCGGCGTGTCGGTAGCGATCGGCGAGTTAGCTGACGGACTTCAGATTGACCTTGACAAGGTTCCGAAGAAATATGCAGGTCTGGACGGAACGGAGATTGCGATTTCCGAGTCACAGGAGCGTATGGCTCTGGTGGTAGACCCGAAAGATGTTGATAAGATGCTTGCTTATGCAGCAGAAGAGAACCTGGAGGCAGTTCCGGTTGCCGTTGTTACCGAGTCTCCGCGTCTGGTTCTGAATTGGAGAGGCAAGACGATCGTAGATTTAAGCCGTGCATTCCTGGATACCAACGGTGCTCATCAGGAGACAACCGTTACCGTTGAGGTTCCGACCAGGGAAGGCAATGTATTTGATAAACAGGAAGTAAAGGATGTCAAAGAAAAATGGCTGTCCATGCTTTCTTCCTTAAATGTATGCTCCCAGAAGGGTCTGGTTGAGATGTTCGACAGCACCGTGGGCGCAAGCAGTGTATTCCTGCCATACGGCGGTGTCCACCAGATGACCGAGACACAGGCGATGGTGGCAAAACTGCCGATGAGCAAGGGCAAATGCGATACCGTTACCATGATGAGCTACGGCTATGATCCGTACCTGTCCAGCTGGAGCCCGTACCACGGCGCTACTTACGCAGTGCTGGATTCTGTTGCTAAGATCGTGGCAAACGGCGGTGATTTCCACAAGATCCGCTTTACCTTCCAGGAGTACTTCAAACGTATGACGGAAGATCCGAAGAGATGGGGCACACCGTTCTCCGCTCTGCTCGGTGCTTACAGTGCGCAGCTCGGATTTGGACTTCCGTCCATCGGCGGCAAGGACAGTATGTCCGGCAGCTTCTATGATGAAGAGCACGGCGAAATCGACGTACCGCCGACACTGGTTTCCTTTGCAGTTGATATTTCCGATACCAAACACGTGGTATCTCCGGAATTTAAGAAAGCGGGCAGCAAGATTGTTCTCTTTACCATCGAGAAAGATGCACATGACCTGCCGGTTTACAGCCAGATCATGGATGGTTACGAGAAAATCTACCGCGATATGGAGTCTGGAAAGATTATTTCCGCATATGCGGTTGAGGGTGCTGGTGTGGCAGAGGCTGTCAGCAAGATGGCATTTGGTAACCGCCTGGGCGTAAAGATTGAGCACAATGTAGATCCGAGAGACTTCTTCGCCGCTGGCTGGGGCAATATTGTCTGCGAGGTTCCGGACGGCAAGGTAGGCGAGCTGTCCATTCCGTACACCGTGATCGGTGAGGTAACCGACAAGGGAACCTTCGAGTATGGCAGTACCGTGATCTCCATGGAAGAGGCTCTGAAAGCATGGACCGGAACCCTGGAGAAAGTGTTCCCGACCGCTTCCGGCGCACCGATGAAGGCAGCAGAAGAGACACTTTACAATACCGATAAGGTATATGTATGCAAACATAAAGTGGCAAAACCAACCGTATTTATTCCGGCAATGCCGGGTACCAACTGCGAGCTGGACAGCGCGAAAGCGTTTGAGGCAGCCGGAGCGGAGACGATTGTGCGTGTATTCCGCAACCAGAATGCATCCGATATCCGTTCTTCCATCGAGCAGTACAAAGAGGATATCAAGAAATCCCAGATCATCATGTTCCCGGGTGGATTCTCCGCAGGTGATGAGCCGGATGGTTCGGCTAAATTCTTCGCTACGGTATTCCGCAACGAGGCGATGATGGAGGAGATCGACAAACTGCTTCATGACCGGGATGGCCTGGTACTGGGTATCTGCAATGGCTTCCAGACATTAATCAAACTGGGACTTTTAACCGGAGGCAAGATTGAGCCTCAGAAAGCAGATTCCCCGACTCTGACAACCAACAACATTGGACGCCACATTTCCCGCATGGCATACTTAAAGGTTGTATCTAATCTGTCCCCGTGGCTCAGAAAAGCAGAGCTGGGAGGCGTATACTGCAACCCGATGTCCCATGGTGAAGGACGTTTCGTAGCCAACGAGGAGTGGCTTGCAAAACTTCGCGCAAATGGTCAGATCGCGATCCAGTACAGCGATCCGAACGGAAACTTATCCGTCAGCGAGGAGTGGAACCCGAACGGTTCCTACCAGTGCATCGAGGGTATCACAAGCCCGGATGGACGTATTCTTGGTAAGATGGGTCACAACGAGCGCTGCTGGAGCGATACAGGCATGAATATCTATGGAAATCAGGATATGCAGCTGTTTGCTTCAGGTGTGGAGTATTTCAAATAAAATGAACACCTGCTTTTAAGTAAGGTAGAAATAGACCGGACCGCAGAAATCTGCCCCGGTCTATTTTTTGTGTGATAGAAAATTCCTTGGAATTCCCCATTACACAAAAAGGCACATTCTTTTATGCCGCAGAACCTCGAAAAAACAATTTTCAAAAATTATAGATAATTTTTACATAAATCGCCTCCTGCATTTTACAGACCATCTTTAAGATAGAATCTGGACACAGCACAAGTGATTTGACAGAAGAGAAGCGCGGCAAAGGACTCCCGATCACGATTTTGACATAGATGGCTGGTTCCAAGGTAAGAGAGACTGGGAGATGGGACACCGCAGCAGGAGGAGAACGAATGAAGGTAAGTATGAGACGTCTGATGGCGCTTGCGATGGCAGGCACGATGACATTGATGGCAGGATGCAGCCAGGCATCCAGCTCGGCGACAGGAAGCAGCGACACACAGATCGCGTCCGGAGAGAGCGGGGCAGAGAAGACGGCATCCGGCGATAAAACGGTGATTGAATACTGGCACTGTAACGCAGAAACCCAGGGAGGTCTGGTCGTAGACGATCTGGTAAAGAAATTTAATGAGGAAAATGACCACATCGAGGTAGTAGCGAAATACAACCCGGATATGTACAAAGGTCTGATGCAGAACCTGCAGGCGGAAGCGGCGACCGGAAATACACCGGCGCTTGTTCAGATTGGCTGGGCATTTCTGGATTATTTCTCCAATAACTTTGACTATGTGGCGCCGCAGGATGCGATTGATAAATTCGACAGCGAGGATGCAAATTTCTTAACCGACAATTTCCTTCCAAATGTCTTAGACCTGGCAGTCAACAGCAACGGCGAGCAGGTCGGAATCCCGTACTCCTTAAGCAGCCCGGTTCTCTACATTAATAAAGATCTCTTAAAAGAAGCGGGCCTTTCCGAAGATGGACCGGAGACCTGGCAGGAAGTACAGGAATTTGCCGAGGCAGTCAAAGAGAAGACAGGAAAATATGGTTTCTATATGCAGGAACCGGCAGACTTCTGGGCGCAGCAGGCATTGGTTGAGAGCGCGGGAGCGGATATGTTGACTGCGGATGCATCCGGCAAGAAAAAAGCAAGCTTTGCAACCGAGGACGGCATTGCGGCAATGCAAATGATGCAGGATATGGTAAAAGATGGTTCTGCCCTTCATGTTTCATGGGAAGAGGGCTGCCAGAGCTTTATCGACGGCAACTGCGCGATGCTTTACACCACCATTGCGAGACGCGCTTCCGTACAGAAGGGGGCACAGTTTGACGTAGCAACTGTGAAATCCCCGCTGTGGAACGACAAGGAGCGCAAGGTTCCGGCAGGCGGCTGTTTCTTAGCCATCACCGCGCAGAGCGACGAGCAGATTCAGGCGGCATGGGAGTTTGAAAAGTATCTTTACAGCGTAGAATCAATGGCAGCATGGACCGAGGGAACCGGTTATGTACCGCCGAGAAAAGATGTGGCAGAGGCAGAAAATGGATTGAAAGATTTTCTGGCTGAGAACACAATGATGAATGCAGCGATTGAGCAGATGGACGGCGTTGTATCATGGACCGCATTCCCGGGCGATGCAGGCCTTGAGGCAGAGCAGCTTCTTCTGGATATGAGAGACCAGATTCTGGGCGGTCAGGTATCTGCGAAAGATGGTATGACGAGCACACAGGATGCGATCAACCAGCTGCTGGATGCACAGTAGGGACAGGCAGCCTGACGCTTGGAACAGCTTTCGGGTGGCAGAAAAATCATTACAAAATTTAGGACAGAAATGAGAATGGGGTTGTTGCGGAATAGCAGAACGTGTTTTGGCAGAATGGACTGCGTGCAGATAAGACGCAGGAAGCGGCCGGAGCGCGAAAGAGCTGTTTGGCGGCAGCCCCTTCATAAAATGCAGGCTCAGGGTCTTTCCAACACCTGCTGTTGTGGCTGGGCAGGCGCCGAAAGATTCCGAGCGTACATTAGAATGGAGGAAATAGTTTGAATCGGGAGGACAAAAAACAGGCAGCGCTTGGATATGTTTTTTTGCTGCCGTCGCTCGTCATGTTTGCGGTATTTATGTTTTATCCGCTTTTTTACACGCTGTATTTGAGTTTTTTTGAGTGGAACATGGTAAAGCCGGTCAAGAAGTTTGTGGGACTGGGGAATTATATTTCCGTTTTGAAGGATCCGAATACATGGAAAATCTTTGGCAATACATTCTGGTACATCGTGATTCTTCTGGTGTTTAACTTTGTGATGCCGTACATTTTATCATTCATTCTTTCGTGCGTCATCAAAAAGGGACAGAGTTTTTACAAGGCGGTTTTTTTCCTGCCGAGTGTGATTTCGCTGGTCGTCGGCTCGATTCTGTATACATGGATTCTGAATCCGATTTCGGGTCCGGTCGCGATTGTGGCAGGCTGGTTTGGGCTGAAACTGCCGTTTTGGTCGAAAACGGAGGGCTGGGTCATCGCGGTACTCTGCATTATCACGACCTGGAAGACGTTTGGCTACAATTTCATCAACATTCTGGCGGGCGTCTCCGGTGTCTCAATGGAGGTCATCGAGGCGGCGCGTCTGGAAAATGTGCCGATGTGGAAGATTTTTAAGGATATCGTCGTGCCGATGAGTTCTGCAACTGGAATCTATGTGTTTATTACGACGATCGTGCAGGGACTCCAGTATGTGTTCACGCCGATCAAGGTCGTCACACAAGGAGGACCGAACTATGCCAGTTCGAACCTGATTTATATGTCGTACCATGAGGCGTTTACACTCTATAAAACAGGAACTTCCTCGGCGGTATCGGTCATGACGATGGCACTCTTTATCATTCTTTTGGTGCTGGAATTCCGGTTTGTAGAAAAGGGGGTTTACTATGAAAACTAAAGACAGACAGATCGGCTGGCATCTGTTTCTGGTGGTGGTCGTTTTCCTCCTTCTTATGCCGATCGTATTTGCAATTTCCAACTCTTTCAAGACGATGCAGGAGGCGTTCAACACAGTTTTTCAGGTGATTCCGCTGCATCCGACGCTGGAAAATTACCGGCATGTATTTGACAAACTGCCGTTTGTGAAAATCACGCTGAATACGTTTCTGATTGCATCGACGGTCACGATTTTTAAGACAATCACGGGACTTCTGGCGGCGTATGCGTTCGTCTATTTCCGGTTTAAGGGAAAAGGATTTTTGTATTTTATTATGTTAAGCACGCTGTTCATCCCGTTTACGGTCACGATGATTCCAAATTATCTTCTGATCTCTAAGATCGGTCTGCGCGATCGCATCTGGGGCGTCGCACTGCCGCAGCTGGCGGATGTGCTGGGAATTTTCCTGCTGCGCCAGGCAATGCGTGGAATCCCGCTGGCACTCATTGAGGCGGCACGGATGGAAAATATCCGGCACATGAAAATCATGCGCGACATTGTGATTCCGCTGGTGCGTCCGTCCATCATTTCCACCGGCATCATTTTCTTTATCAATTCGTGGAATGAATATGTGTGGCCGGTGCTGATCTTAAAATCCAAGGAAAATTATACGCTGTCGCTGGCATTGCAGATGTACATCAGTGCCGAGGGCGGTACGGAATTTACGATCGCGATGGCGGTGTCGGTGCTCACGATGCTGATTCCGCTGGTACTGTATATCATTTTCCAGCGCTATATCATCAATACATTTGCGGCGTCTGGATTGAAGGGATAACGGGAGATTGCGCTGGACATAAGAAAGGGATAGATTAATTCAATGAAAAATATTGTATTTGAAAATGTTAAAAAAGCGTATGGCAAAAATGTGGTCGTGGAGGACCTCTGCATGGAGGTAAAGGAGGGCGAACGCCTGATTTTATTAGGTCCGTCCGGCTGTGGAAAATCGACGACACTTCGCATGATTGCGGGACTGGAAAATGTGACCGCCGGAAACCTGTGGATGCGCGACCAGGTGGTAAATGATGTGCCGTGCGGCGAGCGCGGTGTCTCGATGGTGTTTCAAAACTATGCGCTGTTTCCGCATATGAGCGTCAAGAATAATATCATATATGGTTTAAAAGCGCACAAGATGGATGAGAACGAGATCAATGCGCGCTTAAAAGAAGTCCTCAAAATGCTGGAATTGGAAGGGCTGGAGGATCGGAAGCCGAAGGAGCTTTCCGGCGGACAGCGCCAGAGAGTGGCATTGGCGAGAGCCGTGGTAAAGCGCGCCGACTATTTCCTTCTGGACGAGCCGCTGTCAAACCTGGATGCACAGCTTAGGATGCGTGCGAGAAAAGAACTGGTAAAAATCCATGAAATGTACCACCCGACGTTAGTCTATGTTACGCACGACCAGATCGAGGCGATGACGGTTGGCGATCGGATCGCGCTCATGTACCGGGGCAAGATGGAAATGCTCGATACCCCGTCACACGTGTACAATCGTCCGGCAAGCGTGTTCTGTGCGAAGTTTATCGGTTCGCCGTCCATGAATATCGTGGAGGCGGAATATCATAACGGGGCGCTTGTCATCGGGAAACAGAAGGTAGAACTTCCGGGTATCTGGCAGCGGATCGCCGCGCAGTGCCCGTCGGGACTGCTGTACGCCGGTGTCCGCCCGGAACACGTGATGATGAGCCGCACCCCGCAGGAGCGGTCGATCGAGGGCGTGGTCCGTTACGTGGAGGATTACGGAAACCGGTACGGTGTTTATATTCAGGTTGAGGGAGACAAGAACGAGCTGATTGCCATCCGCGAGGGCGAGATTCCGCAGCCGGGTGAGAAGGTATACATCCATGTGGAGACGGAAAAGCTGCATCTGTTTGACCGCGGGACGGAGAAATCGCTCGGTTACCCGGAGATGGTGATCCGCGCACAGGAAAAGCTGGCGGTGCCGAAATTGGAAAAGGCGATCGCCCAGTAAGAATAGAGATAATAGAGCGAAAAAAGTGTTTTCAAAACAAGATTCTGAACGTATATTTTGAAGAGGAGACATGCAATCATGAGAAAAATTCTTATCAGTACTAATATGTATAAAGGCAGCGAGTTCGGTCAGGTTCTTCCGTACCTCAAACGGTTTCCGGGACAGGTGGGAGTCGAGGTGTTCCCGATGTTTCATGAGGAATGCTTTGAGAAGAACCTGCGGGACGCCATGCCGCTCTTAAAGGAAGTCCCGGTCAGTTTCCATGGTCCATATTATCAGGCAGAGCATTCGGCAGCGGAGGGGACTGTAGAGTATGCGCGCACGATGGAGCTGCTTGAAAAGACGCTTTCGTATGCGAAAGAGCTTTCAAGCAAATATCTCGTTTATCATCACAACAACTGCCGCATCATACCGGGCGAGAAGGAAGACCGCGTCCGCGTTTCCTGTGAAAATTATTACACCGTGAAACAGCTGTGTGAGGAGGCGGGAACCCAGGTGGTCGTGGAGAATGCCGGAGTTCTGGAGCGCGGAAACCGTCTCTTCGATGAGCAGGAATTTATCGATCTGTGCCGCCGGGAACAGTATGCAGTGCTTATCGACATCGGGCACGCCTGGGCGAACGGCTGGTCGCTTAAGCGGGTCGTAAACGCGCTGGCGGACCAGATTGTGGCGTACCATCTCCACAACAACGACGGTGTCCACGACAGCCATCAGAGGATTCATGAGGGAACACTTGATTTTGACGGCTTCTTAAAACTGGCAAAGCAGGCGACGCCGGATGCCGAGTGGGTCATGGAGTATGCGATGGATGTTTCTGGAAATGTGCGGGGGATTGAGGACGATCTGCAGTTTCTTTTGAAAATGGGAAGTGCTGCACGATGACACAGTGGCAGTGAATTTTGCCGAAAAGCCCCGCCTTGTCAACTCTTAAAAAAGCTGATATACTGGACATAAGATTGTGAGAAAAGATGTCCGGAGAGAACATCCGGACACGGTAAAAATGAAATTTGACAGCGGGAAAGGAACGGCAGGATGTTTCGTCTTTGGGGAAAAATGATGAAGGAAAACCGGATGCTTAGGGATATTGTGATCAGCAACGGTGATTATACAATGTCGAGAACGGCGATGGTGTTTGACGCGATCGACCAGATTTGCTATGCCTTTGATCTGGGGCATCCGGTCTGGCTGGATAAGACGATCGAGGAGTTCAAACGCCACGATAAGGCGCGTTTTACCCAGGACAACTTTATCGAGAGCATCGATTTCGATTATCTGGAGATACAGGTGCTGGAAGAATAAAGGGCAGGCAGCCGTTACAAAAAGACAAAGACCGGGAGGGGCGAGATGGCACAGGCGATAACGGATGTGAAAACATTTCTGGAAGACGCCAGACAGGCAGTGGTGGAGCTGGCGGAGTTTGAAAAACAGGAGGAGACGCTTGCTCAGGAAGAGAAAAAGCGTCTGCGCGTGCTGGAGACGGAGCGGAAAGCGGTGGCGGATGCCGTGAATTCGACCGTGAAAAAGCGCCGGGATGAGATTGAAAAAAGCTATGACGATGAGCTTGGGAAGCTGCAGGATAAGCTGAAACGCACGCGGACACGCCGCGAAAAGGCGAAAAACCAGGGCATCAAGGAGCGGATTAAGGAAGAAACGCAGGAGCTTCACGCGCACAACCGAGAGCTTGCCGTGCGGATGCGGACGCTGTTCCAGTCGGATCGTGTTCCATTTGTCTGCAAAAGCCCACTGTACTATGCGCTGTATTTCCCGAGATTCAAAGAATTTCTGACGGTGTTGATTACCTTTGCGATCTGTTTCCTGTTGATCCCGTGCGGCATCTACAAGCTGCTTCCAGAACAGAAGACTTTATACCTGGCGATGATCTACGGCGTGGATGTGGTTGTTTTTGGCGGACTGTATATCCTGATTGGAAACTGGACGAAGGATCGCCATCTGGCGGCGCTGCAGGAAGGACGTTCGATCCGCAGTCTGATCGCGGCGAACAACCGCAAGATCGCGGTGATCACCTCCTCGATCCGCCGGGATCGCAGTGAAGCGCTCTACGATCTGGAAAAATACGACGATGAGATCTCCCAGATGGAGCAGGATCTGGAGGAGACGGCGAAGAAGAAAAAGGACGCATTAAACACCTTCGAAAATGTGACAAAAACCATCCTGACCGATGAGATCACCAGCAACAGCCGTGCAAAGCTCGAACAACTCAAAGAAGGTCATCAGGAGGTCGAGAGCCGCCTGCATTATACCGAGACGGTAATCAAGGAAAAGAGAATCTTTATCACAGATACCTACGAGTGCTACTTAGGCAAGGAATTTCTGAATCCAGAAAAGTTGGACGCGCTGAAACATATTCTGGATAACAGCACAGCCGTTAATTTAAGCGAGGTCATCGCAGAGTACCGCGAACGCGGCGGAAAGTAAACTGTGGAAATTATTTCATAAAAATAAATAATTAGATATAGGAACAACCAGAAAAAAGATGTGACACCGGGCGCTGTAAAGCTGCCTTCTGTCACATCTTTTTTCGTCCGTGTATATATCCTTCAATTTTCGCATAATTTCCTGCCACCCCGCCTATAATAAAGGTAAAACAACCCCTGTCCAACAGGCAGGGAGAAAACAGGACGGTGTGGGAGATGAACAGACGGGGACGCAGCCGGTTCGGTGGCAGTCCGGAGATATATTACTACAATTCAGCCCGCCGGGACGCGGTGGGAGAGCTGGCAGGGCAGTTAAGTGGGCTGATTCAGGAAGAAATGACCCGAAGGCATAAAAAGAAACTGGTTTTCCTCTGCATCGGCACGGATCGCTCGACCGGAGACAGTCTGGGACCGTTGATCGGATATAAACTCAAACAGGAACGGCGGCGCGGTACGCTGGTATTCGGAACACTTGATCGCCCCGTGCACGCGATGAACCTGGAACATTACGTGCAGGTTTTAAAAAATGGGTACCCGGATGCGCTGGTGGTGGCGGTCGATGCCTCGGTTGGCGATGAAAGCCACGTCGGCTATGTCACGCTGGGGCGTGGGGCTTTAAAGCCGGGGCTTGGCGTCTGCAAGGAGCTTCACGCGGTCGGAGATCTCTTTATCACCGGGATCGTGGCGGGCTGCAGCCATTACGATCCGATGATGCTGCAGAGTATCCGCCTGGCACTCGTCATGCAGCTGGCAGACTGCATCAGCGCGGGGATCGGGCTTGTCGAAAATTTTTGCCTGGATGCTGCCTCCGTTTGACAAATTTTGCATGCAATCGGCGTTATGATAGGCGGAAAGAAATTCATCATACTCCTGAAATTACGGAAAATCATGTTACTGTATTTGAGCAGGTATTTTCAGCACTGAAAATGCTGCACGGTGCAGCAATCAAATCATGGAAGCAAGTACAGACCCGGTTTCAGGAGAATCTATCATAGCGGGGTGAACATATGGGAGAATATTCTGGTTCCCGCGCAGAACTGCCGAAAAATATCCGGCAGATCGGCGAGCGGGATGAGGTGGTCCGGTTGTATGTGGAGGATTATGTAAACACGTATTTGAAACAGGTATATCCATCCGGCGGACCGGGACTCCGAGTCGGGCTGCTGCTCGGAAATTCGGATCCACAGCAGGAGGTTCCGTGCCTCTTTGTGGACGGGGCGCTGGAGATGGAGGAGGTTGTGCCGTCCGGGGAGAAGATTGTCTTTTCGGAGGCGGCATGGAAAAAGGCATACCAGCGGATGGAGGAGACATTTCCGAAAAAGACCGTGCAGGGGTGGTTTATCTGCGGCGCGCCGGGGTGTATGTTAAGTCCCCTGACCTACTGGCGGCTGCACAAGCAGTATTTCGGTGGGAAAAACCAGCTTATGTACATAAACAGCGGCGTGGACGGTGAGGCGGCATACTATGTGATGTCGGAGGACGGGTTTTACCGTTTGAAAGGATATCATATATACTACGAGAAAAACCAGATGATGCAGGACTATATGATTCTGCGGAAGGACGCCCGCCGGGTGGAGACAGGCACCGGCGATCGGGTGATCCGCGATTTCCGTAACCGGATGGAAGAGCGGCAGCAGGAGGCGGCGTCGCGTTACGGGACGATCCGGGCGCTGGGGACGCTGTGCGGCGTGCTTTCGGTCGCGGTGCTTGCCGGCGGCGTGGTGCTTTTCGGCAATTACCAGAAAATGCGCGAGATGGAGAGTGTGCTGGTATCCGTCCTTCCGGATGGTGTGCGGGGCACTGCGGACGGGAAAGAGGCGGTCACGGTGGAACAGCTCCGCGGCAGTGTGACGCCGCTTGAGAGCGGCGAGGCCGGCGCGGATGTGGATGCAGACGGAACAACAGCGGAGAACGGAGGACAGGCGCATAAATGGACACTTGAGAGCGCGGCGGATGGAGACACAGAGGGCACTGCCATAGCAGGCAGACAGAATGGACAGGCTTCCGGCGGGCAGAGCGAAGAGGACGGAAAAATGGCGGAGACGAAAGCCCCGTACATTTTGCCGGAGCCGGAGGCACAGCGCGACCTGCCGAATCCGGGCGGCAATTCGACGGCGGGACAGGACTATCCGGTCACAAACTTGAAGCCCGGCGGCACGTACACGGTCGGGGACGGGGAGACGCTCTATGGGATCTGTTTTAAGCTTTATGGCAATATCCGTCATCTGGACGATATCCTTGCGGTCAACCATCTGACCGATGAAAACCGCATTATCGCAGGGCAGACGCTGGTGCTGCCGGATGTGTCCGGAGAATAGCAAAAAGATAATGCCAAACCATCTAAAATAGTGTATAATCAAGATGGCAGTCCAGCTACAGGAGATAAAAAAATGAGTGAGATGAACCCGATTGAACGGGAACAGAAGAAAAAGCAGCTGAGAGGGCGTGTGATCGACACCGCCACGCAGGACATGTTTCCCCGCCGGGGCATAAGCCACGGGGAAAATGAGGAAGAGGTGGCGGAGAAAGCCGAGCGCCATTCCAGACGGAAACGTCTCCGCAGGGTGCTGACGGCGGTGTTAATCGCGGCGCTTTTGGCGGCTGGTTTTATGTATTATAAAGATAACCATGCCTACACGGACTATACGGTGGCGTGGGAAAAAGAGATTGCGGCGAGTGAGAGCAGCACGACGGAATTTGTCCCGTTTGGGGAAAATGTCCTGAAATACACGAAGGACGGAGCTTCCTATCTGGACAAGTCCGGCAAGGCGGTCTGGTCGATGAGTTATGAGCTGAAATCACCGATCTGCTATGTCAACGGCGATTATGCCGTGATCGGGGACCAGCAGGGCAATGATATTTATATTGTGGACAAGACCGGAAGCCAGGGACAGGCGACGACGCTTTTGCCGATCCTGCGCGTCAGCGTATCGGCATACGGCATCGTGGCGGCGCTGGTGGAGGACAGCAATGCTTCGTATGTGACCTTTTTCAAGAAAGACGGCAGCGAGCTTGACTGGGCGATCAAGACGGTTATGTCGGGAAATGGTTACCTGATGGATGTTTCCTTATCGCCGGATGGTACGCAGGTCATGCTTTCCGACCTGTATCTGCAGGACGGGGCACTCAAAAACCGGATTGTATTTTACAATTTCTCCGAATATGGAAAGAATTATCCAGACCGTCTGGTCGGAGGTTTTGATGAGCTGGGAGACAGCATCTGTCCGCGCGTCCGGTTCCTCGACGAGGATCACGCGTGTGCATTTGCGGATGATCAGGTGGCATTTTTCTCTTTGGAAAATGTAACAAGCCCGGCGCTGGTGCGCCAGGCGGAGATCGACGGGGAAGTCCGCGGCGTGGCATGGTCGAAGGACTATGTGGCGGTCATCTCGGACAACACCGAGGGCGGAAGTGAGAGCCGTTTGAGCATGTTTAAATCCGATGGAACCGCTATGGGTACGGCAGATTTCTCGTATTCGTGGCGTAACATAAATATACAGGGCGATTTCGTCATCCTAAATAACGAAAATTCCTGTCGGGTCTACAGTCTGTCCGGCAAGGAGCGGTTTGCCGGGGAGTTTGATTTCTCTGTGGCGCAGGTAACACGCGGCCGCGCGTTCAATTCACTGATTATCAGCGGCGGCGACCGGATGCGCGAGATCCGCCTCAAATAACACACGTTTAGTTTTTAAAATTAAGATACATAGCAGGAGGTTACTTATGAATCAGATTGACACATTATCCGTAAACGCGATCCGGATTTTATCCGCAGACGCAATCCAGAAGGCAAATTCCGGTCATCCGGGACTTCCGCTGGGATGTGCAGCAGCGGCTTATGAACTGTGGGCACATCATATGAACCATAACCCAGCTAACCCGAAGTGGGAGAACAGAGACCGTTTCATCTTATCCGGCGGTCATGGTTCCATGCTGCTGTACTCTCTGCTGCACCTGTTTGGCTACGGAAATCTTTCCAAAGAAGATCTGATGAACTTCCGCCAGTTAGATTCCAAGACTCCGGGACATCCGGAATATGGTCATACCGTTGGCGTTGAGGCGACGACCGGTCCGCTGGGCGCAGGTATGGGTATGGCAGTCGGCATGGCGATGGCTGAGGCACATCTGGAAAGCGTATTCAACAAAGAAAATTATCCGGTAGTTGACCATTACACCTATGTATTGGGCGGCGACGGATGTATGATGGAAGGCATTTCCTCTGAGGCATTCTCTCTGGCAGGTACCCTGGGACTTTCCAAGCTGATTGTTCTCTATGATTCCAACCGCATCTCCATCGAGGGAAGCACCGACATCGCATTCCGTGAGAATGTACAGGAGCGTATGCAGGCATTTGGTTTCCAGACGATCACGGTAGAAGACGGCAATGATATCGACGCGATCGGCAAGGCGATCGAGGCTGCAAAGGCAGATACCGAGCATCCGTCCTTTATCACCATCAAGACGCAGATCGGCTTCGGCTGCCCGGCAAAACAGGGCAAGGCGAGCGCACACGGCGAGCCGCTGGGCGTGGAGAATGTGGAAGCACTCAGAAAGAACTTAAACTGGCCGAGCGAAGAGCCGTTCTTCGTACCGGAAGAGGTATACAAAAACTACTCCGAGATCGCAGAGCAGAAGGCAGAGGTAGAAGCTGCATGGAACGTGATGTTTGCCGCTTACTGCGAGGAATATCCGGAGATGGAAGCGCTCTGGAACCAGTATCACAATGCAAAGGCGGGCGAGGCGCTGAAAGATGACGCCGGATTCTGGGCAAAACAGGAGAAACCGGAAGCAAGCCGTGCGATCTCCGGACGCCTGATCAACTACATCAAGGATGTTCTGCCGAACCTGTTTGGCGGTTCTGCTGACCTGGCACCGTCCAACAAGACCAACATGAAGGATGCGGGCGACTTCTCCAAGGAGGACAGAGCTGGACGTAACCTGCACTTCGGTGTCCGCGAACTTGCGATGGCAGCGATCGGAAATGGCATCATGCTGCACGGCGGTCTGCGTGCGTATGTATCGACCTTCTTTGTATTCAGTGATTACTGCAAACCGATGGCAAGACTGTCTGCACTGATGGGCGTGCCGCTGACCTATGTATTTACGCATGACAGCATCGGCGTTGGCGAGGATGGACCGACCCATGAGCCGATCGAGCAGATGGCAGCGCTGCGTGCGATGCCGAACTTCCATGTATTCCGCCCGTGTGATGCGACCGAGACAGAGGCAGCTTGGTACAGTGCTGTTACTTCCGAGCACACACCGACCGCACTGGTGCTGACCAGACAGAATCTGGAGCCGATGGCAGGCAGCAGCCGTGAGGCATTAAAGGGCGGCTACATCATCGACGACTGCGAGGGCACACCGGAGTTAATTCTGATTGCCAGCGGTTCCGAGGTAGCTCTGGCGGTTCATGCAAAAGAGACTCTGGCAGCAGAAGGTCAGAAAGTCCGCGTTGTCTCCATGCCGTGTATGGATCTGTTCGAGGAGCAGAGCGAGGAGTACAAGGAGTCCGTACTTCCGAGAGAAGTACGCCGCCGTGTAGCAGTAGAGGCGCTTGGAAGCTTCGGCTGGGACAAGTACACCGGCTTAGACGGCAAGATCATCGCGATGGAAAGTTTCGGCGCCAGCGCACCGGCAGGGCTTCTGTTCAAGAAGTTCGGCTTTACCGTTGAGCATGTGGTAGAGGTGGCTAAGAGCCTGAAATAATGCTGATTTTGGTAAAAAAATAAGATAAAAGACAGGCACCTGTCTGTCGGCAGAAAAGAATGCGGTACCGCTTAAGCAGAAATGCGCCTTTCTCCGGCAGGCAGGTGTATTTTGCTTTCCAAACCTTGCAAAACGGGGATGCATTGCGTATAATAAGAGCCAGCGCAGAAAAAAGATGAGGGCATAGAAGAAAGGCTGCCAGTGCAGCCGTAAGGGAAGGGATCCAGACATGGAAAAAAAATGTATTGGGATAGACGTCGGCGGAACGACGGTTAAGATTGGTATTTTTGAGACGGACGGAACGCTTGTTTATAAGTGGGAGGTTCCGAGCCGCAAGGAAGAGAATGGGGCGTACATTCTTCCGGATGTAGCCGCTTCGATCAGGAAGAAATTGAACGAGCGGGGAATCCCGATGGATGCCGTGATCGGCGCAGGCATGGGATTTCCGGGGCCGGTGCAGCCGGACGGCTATGTGGAGGTCTGCGTCAACTTAGGATGGCGCGATCTGAACCCGCAGAAGATTTTGAGTGAGTTATTAGATGGAATGCCGGTCCGCTCCGGTAATGATGCTAATGTGGCGGCGCTCGGCGAGATGTGGCAGGGCGGCGGCAAGGGCTGCCATGATATCGTGATGGTGACGCTGGGAACCGGTGTCGGCGGCGGCGTGGTACACGATCAGAAGATCGTTGCAGGACGCCACGGACTGGGCGGCGAGATCGGTCATATCCATATCCGCGAGGGCGAGAAAGAAACCTGCAACTGCGGCGGACACGGCTGTCTGGAACAGGTAGCGTCCGCGACCGGTATCGCCAGGGAGGCGAGACGGAAGATGGCGGCAAAGCCGGATGCATCGGTGATGCGTGCCTACGGTGATGCGATCACCGCAAAAAATGTGCTGGATGCGGCAAAAGCCGGGGATGCACTGGCGCTGGAGGTTATGGACACCGTGTGCTATTATCTCGGATGGGCGCTGGCGACCATTTCGATGACCGTGGATCCGGAGATTTTCGTCATCGGAGGCGGCGTATCCAAGGCGGGGACTTTTTTAACGGATTGGATTGACCGCTATTACCGCGAATTGACCCCGATCTCTGAGAATAAGGGCGAGGTTCGCCTGGCAACATTGGGAAATGATGCAGGTATCTATGGGGCGGCGAGACTGATCTTAGATTAGGCGCCTTGTTTTGAGTGACAGAGTGCAGGGTAAATGGTCTGGACGTTTGAAGGAAATAGGGATAGAAAAACGTTCAGATATGACGAAAAATGCTGTAGACAAGAGGAGACCCCGGAGCGGTCAAGCATCCGGGGCAATTATGAAAAATCTATGTGCAAAATCACTATAAAACAAATTTGAAAAGTGAAATCTTTTATGCTTTTAGTATAAAAATAAGATATGAATAAAATATGAACACCGTGTAAACAGATTATGAAAATTGGCGATTTTGTACAAAAAAGTTTCATGAATCAGAGGTTTCTCTATCAAAACAGAGGATAGAAAGAAAAATGGCAGAATTTGCAGCGCACGGTGCGAATCAGGAGGAAAAAATGGCAGCAGAAAAAGCAAAGAAAACGATTGTAATTGGACATAAAAACCCGGATACGGATTCGATTTGTTCTGCAATCGGCTATGCGAATTTCAAAACACTTCAGACGGGCGGCGAATATGTACCGTGCCGTGCCGGAGAACTGAACCCGGAGACAACCTTCGTACTGGATTACTTTAAGGTAGATGTGCCGAAACTGATTAAATCCGTCAAAACGCAGGTCAAGGATATTGAGATCCGCGAGACTCCAGGTGTTTCCAAGAATATTTCCCTGAGAAAAGCATGGAACCTGATGCAGGAGGATGGTCTGGTAACACTTCCGGCTGTTACCGATAAGAATATACTGGAAGGTCTGATCACAGTCGGCGATATCACCCGTTCTTATATGAATGTATACGACAGCAGCATTCTTTCCAAGGCATGCACCCAGTATGCAAATATCATCGAGACCCTGGAGGGCGCGATTTTTGTTGGCGATGAGAAAGAGTACTTTGATAAAGGAAAAGTCCTGATTGCGGCAGCTAATCCGGATATGATGGAATATTATATTGAAGAGAACGACCTGGTTATCCTCGGCAACCGCTATGAGTCGCAGCTGTGCGCGATCGAGATGGGTGCAAGCTGTATCATCGTGTGTGAGGGCGCTGGCGTTTCCATGACGATCAAAAAACTGGCACAGGAGCGCGGCTGTACCGTCATCACAACTCCGTATGATACCTACACGGCAGCCCGTCTCATTAACCAGAGTATGCCGATCAGCTATTTCATGAAGACTGAGAAGCTGATCACCTTTGATACAGATGATTTCATCGATGATATTAAGGATGTGATGGCAAGCAAGCGTTTCCGTCATTTCCCGGTACTCGATAAAGAAGGCAAATACAAAGGCCTGATTTCCCGCCGTAACTTACTGGGTGCGCGCGGCAAGAACGTGATTCTGGTCGATCACAATGAGCGCGGCCAGGCGGTAGACGGCATCGAGAATGCCAATATCCTGGAACTGATTGACCACCATCGTCTGGGTACTGTGGAGACAGTCGGACCGGTCTTCTTCCGTAACCAGCCGCTCGGCTGTACGGCAACGATCATCTTCCAGATGTACCGCGAACAGGGGCTGGAGATCGACAAGACCATCGCAGGTCTGCTCTGCAGTGCGATCATCTCCGATACGCTTCTGTTCCGTTCTCCGACCTGCACACCGATGGATCGGGCGGCAGCGGTTTCTCTGGCTGAGATGGCAGGCATCAAGCTGGATGAGTTCGCAAACCAGATGTTTGAGGCAGGCAGCGAGTTAAAGGGCAAGAGCGATGCAGAGATTCTGTATCTGGATTTCAAGAAATTCTCAGCTGGAAAGACAAACTTCGGCGTCGGTCAGATCAACTCCCTGAATGCAGAGGAACTTGGAAAGCTGAAGAACCGTATGCTGCCGTTTATGGAGAAGGCGCGTGAGGACGAAGGTCTGGATATGATCTTCTTCATGCTGACGAATATCCTGACGGAGACGACCGAACTTCTCTGTGTTGGACAGGGGGCGGCACAGGTTGTGGCAGATGCGTTCCACGTAGGTGATGCAAATGAAGAGCTGAAGCAGACGGCAACACTGCCGGGCGTTGTTTCCAGAAAGAAACAGCTGATTCCGGCACTGACAGTGACACTGGAGCAGTAAATCAGGTGACAGTGCGCGGACGGGATTGTTTCATACGGAAAATCCAGTGATAGTTCGTGCAGGGCAGGAAGGTCGGACGGAAAGGAAGGATACCATGACATTTGTATATCCGGCGGTTTTTACGCCTAAGAAAGATGGAAAAGGGTATGATGCATATTTCCCGGATTTGGAGTGCTGCGAGGCGGAAGGTCCGGATCTGGAGGATGCGGTGGAAAATGCGCGGGAGGCAGCGTACAACTGGATCAGCCTGGAGCTGGAGGAAGAGGGCGATCTGCCGGCACAGACGCATATCGATGATATGAGCCTGCCGGAAGGAAGCATGGTGAAACAGATCATGGTCCGGATCAAACTTCTCCCGGACAACGATTAAGAGGATATAGGGATGGCACAGAAGAGAGCGGCTGGAAAGCCAGAAGAGCGTCGCCGGGGAGGAGCAAGGCAGAACCCGGAAGGACAGTTGAAAAAACGGATGGAGATCCGGAACACTCCGGGACCGCGCGCCCAGTGGAAGCCGGGCAATATGATTTATCCGGTTCCGGCGGTGCTGGTCACAGTGGCGGACTGCGAAGGAAACAGCAACATCATCACGATTGCCTGGACGGGCACGATCTGTACGAACCCGCCGATGGCGTACATTTCGGTGCGCCCGGAGCGCTATTCTTACCATATGCTGCGGGAGAGCGGTGAGTTTGTCATCAACCTGGCGACGGAGTCGATGGCGTATGCGACCGATTACTGCGGCGTCCGCTCCGGCAGGAATGTGGATAAATGGAAGGAGACAGGGCTCACACCGGTTCCGGCGCAGACGGTGAAAGCGCCGGTGATCGCCGAAAGCCCGGTCGCGATCGAGTGCCGGGTGACCGAAGTCAAGGAACTGGGGTCACATCATATGTTTCTGGCAGAGGTAACGGGTGTCAGCGTGGACGAGCAGTGGCTCAACGAGCGCGGCAGCCTGGAGCTTGCAAAGGCGGAACCGATTGTGTATTCGCATGGCGGCTATTATGGGCTTTCAGAGCTTCTTGGAACATTTGGATGGAGTGTAAAGAAAAAGAAGAGGTGCCAAAGATGAAAAATAATGTAACCCTGATTGGTATGCCGTCCGCAGGAAAGAGCACGGTCGGAGTGCTTTTAGCAAAGAGACTGGGCTATTCCTTTATAGATGTGGATTTGCTGATTCAGGAACAGGAAGGTAAGCGTCTGCGCGAGATCATCGAAGAACAGGGACTGGATGGATTTCTCGATGTGGAGAATCGCGTCAACGCGGGGGTGGAAGCCGAGCAGGCGGTCATCGCACCGGGTGGCAGCGTGATCTACGGAAAGGAAGCGATGGAACATTTAAAATCCATCGGACTGGTTGTCTATCTGAAAATTACTTATGACGAGCTGGTAAAACGCGTCGGCGATGTCAAGGACCGCGGCGTGGCGCTGAAAGACGGCATGACACTTCTGGATCTCTACCATGAGAGGATCTCGTATTTTGAGAAATACGCGGACATCACGATCGACGAGGAAGGTAAAGAGCTGGGGGCGGTGGTTGATGAGCTGCGCGAAATATTGGAAGAGCGCGGTTATGTGCTGGGAAGTGCGCCGGAGGAAGAGTAACAATTTCACATGAGAATGGGGGCAGCCGGTTCTGTCGGTGGTTTTCATAACGGGTTACAGTGAGAAAAAAATCAGTTGCAAAACAGTTGAAAATCCAATACAATAGAATAGTAACCATTTTTATAGAATGTTAACAGTCGGGGTGCAAAGATGCGGAATCTTTTTTGCATCCCTTTTTTGAAAGGTGTGCGTATATGACTACAGTGAAATCTCTGTCCAGAGAGATGAAATTCTTTCTTCTGGCACTGATTCCGATCTATTTCATTTCAGTGGGGCTGATTATACAGCCGTTTGATTCCATTGTGACTGGTATCTATGAAATCATAAGGGAACCGGATTTCCTGATCACCGATTATATTGCGGTCGGCGGCATGGGAGCCGCGTTTGTCAATGCCGGGATGATGGCGCTTATCAGCATCTACTTTGTCTATAGTCTTGGGATGGAGATGGACGGGCATACGATCACGTCCTGCTGTCTGATGTTTGGATTCTCTTTGTTCGGAAAAAATCTGATGAATATCTGGGCGATTTTTCTGGGTGTATTTCTCTATGCAAAATATCATAAAATGCACTTATCCAACTATATTTATGTCGGCATCTACGGAACGAGCCTGTCTCCGATCATCACACAGCTGATGCACGTGGTGGAGCTGCCGATCTGGCAGCGCTTCTGTGTGACGATTCTGGTGGGAATCTGTATCGGATTCGTGCTTCCACCGCTCGCGACGCATTCCCACTATGCCCATAAGGGATATTCCCTTTATAATGTGGGATTTGCCTCTGGCATCATTGCGACGGTCCTGGTCTCCACGTTTAAGTCCTTTGGAATTGAGACGGAGGCGCGTCTTATCTGGTCCTCCGGCAATGATGCGATGCTTTTAGGGCTGCTATTTGTCCTGTTTGCAGGCATGTCGGTGGTGGCAGTGCTGTGGCGCGGAAAAGATACGCTTTTAGGGTATGAAAAACTCCTTGGGACAACGGGAATCGGCGGTACCGATTACCTGCTGGAATTGGGCGGTGCGGTGACGCTTCTCAACATGGGACTCAATGGTCTGTTTGCGACCTTCTTTGTGCTGGCAGTCGGTGGAAACCTAAATGGACCGACGATCGGCGGAATCTTTACCATCGTTGGATTCAGTGCGACTGGAAAACATTTGCGGAATATTTTCCCGATCATGGCGGGCGTCTGCATTGCGAGTACCGTCCGGGCGTGGGATATCACGAATCCGTCGGCACTTCTGGCGCTGCTCTTTTCCACGACGCTGGCGCCGATCGCCGGAGAGTTTGGAATTTTATGCGGCGTGTTAGCCGGTTTTCTGCACGCGTCGGTGGCGCTCAATGTCGGGATCGTGTATGGGGGCATGAACCTCTATAACAATGGATTTGCGGGCGGTATCGTCGCAATGTTCCTGGTGCCGGTGATCCAGTCGATCCGCGACCGGAGGGCGCGGGCGAAGGGAGATCTGTCGCTGTAAGATTTCCTCTTTTTAATGGAATCTTAACACGAAAGAGGCATAGAGATATTGTATCATTATAAAAACACCACATTTATGATACCTACTAAACATAGAAAGGAATGATACATATTTCAACTTCATTTGCGCTTCTGGTCGTAGCGATTATTATCCTTGTCTGCATCGCGGGAAGCCGTCTTTCGGGGCGGCTGGGGGTGCCGACGTTGTTTATTTTTATTATGCTGGGAATGCTGTTTGGATCGGACGGTATTTTTAAGATTCCATTCGGCAATTTTGCACTGGCGGAACAGGTCTGCTCGGTGGCACTGATTTTTATCATGTTTTACGGCGGGTTCGGCACGCGCTGGAGTGAGGCGAAGCCGGTCGCGGGGCGGTCGATTTTGTTATCCTCGGTGGGTGTAGTGCTGACGGCGCTTTTGACCGGCCTGTTCTGTCATCTGGTGCTTAAGATGGCACTGATGGAAGGAATGCTTCTCGGCGCAGTTCTTGGATCGACCGATGCGGCATCCGTGTTCTCGATCCTGCGTTCGCGCAAGCTGAACCTCAAATACGGCACGGCATCCATGCTGGAGTTAGAGAGCGGAAGCAACGACCCGTTTGCGTACATGATGACGGTGATTCTGCTGTCTGCGATGACGGGGAGTGTGAGCGGCGGTTCGGCGGTTCTGCTTTTGATCCGCCAGCTCGCATTCGGGCTTTTGACCGGCGCGGCGATCGCGTTTCTGGTGACATGGCTTTTAAAGCGGTATGCCTTTTATGGCGAGGGATTTGACACGATCTTTGTCTTTGCGGCGGCAATCATTTCCTACGCGCTTGCATCCCAGATTGGCGGAAATGGCTACTTAAGTGTGTATTTGACCGGTATTATCCTCGGAAATCAGGAGCTGAAGAACCAGAAAGCGCTGGTTGGCTTCTTTGATGCGTTTACCGGTATGATGCAGATGCTTCTGTTTTTCTTACTGGGACTTCTGGCGTTTCCTTCGCAGATGCCGTCGATCGTGCTTCCGTCGATCGCAATCGCATTGTTTTTAACATTTGTGGCGCGTCCGGCGGCGGTTGGCTTGCTGCTCGCGCCGTCGAAACCGCCGATCGGGCAGTATCTGGTTATTTCCTGGGCGGGTCTGCGCGGTGCGGCATCAATCGTATTTGCGATCATGGCGACGCTCAGTGAGGGATATATGAAATATGATATATTCCACATTGTGTTCTGCGTTGTTTTATTTTCCATCATTTTTCAGGGTTCGCTGCTTCCGAAGGTGGCAGAAAAATGTGACATGATCGACAACTCGACCGATGTCATGCGGACGTTCTCGGACTATACGGGCGATATGCAGATTCAGTTCGTGCAGCTTCCGATCGGGGACAATCATCCGTGGAAAAACCGTAAAATCTGTGAGATCGAGATGCTTCCGGGTATGTTAATCACAGTGATCCGGCGCGGCGCGCAGACGATTGTGCCCAAAGGACAGACTGTAATTCAGGAAGGGGATACCGTCGTCTTGGGTGCAGAGGGCTTTACGGACAGCCAGGGAATCCTTTTAAAAGAGATTTTGATGACACCAGATCACCGCTGGTGTGGTAAGAAGATCGCGGAGGCGCGCTTCTATAAGAATACGATCATTGTGATGATAAAGCGGGGCAGCCAGATCATCATTCCAGACGGCGGTACGCAGATACTGGAAGGCGACCGGGTGGTTGTATACTCGCAGAAACTGCCGCAGGTGGAAGGGCGTGTGAAACACGAAATCGGACCGGCCGTATCGGCTGCTGTTCACAAGTAAGCACGTTTGCGTGAACAGTAACGCGGATTCATCGTTACTGTTCACGGGTAGGCACTTTTGGAACCGAAAGTGCCGTAAGAAAACG
>ERZ773114.1269-NODE-1269-length-27168-cov-13.002582_pt1 | contig 27168 bp, 18 predicted proteins | sample MGYA00580564_ERZ773114 | MGnify/ENA primary metagenome ERZ773114 (study PRJEB29015, sample SAMEA2737836) | human gut metagenome | biome: human gut; feature: human-associated habitat; material: faeces | place: China | collected 2012 ... | reverse complement strand
AGATCGAGGCCAAGGCCCTGCGGAAGCTCCGCCACCCCTCCCGCAGCAAGAAGCTCAAGGACTTCCTGAACTGAGGGACCGGCCATGACATTGGACTTTGACCGTATGCCCTCTCTGGTGCAGCCCCGGTTCAAGGGTGGCCAGGGGAGGCCGAGACCCGCATCTTTCAGGACGGTATGGGCAAGATCCTGCGGCTGACGCTGGAGCCCGGCTCCTCCATCGGCCTTCATACCCACACCGACAGCTGCGAGGTCATGTATTTTCTGTCCGGTACCGGCGTGTGCCTGGACGACGGCGTGGAGGCGGCGGTTTATCCCGGCCTGTGCCACTACTGCCCCCAGGGCCACAGCCACAGCGTTGTAAACACCGGCACGGAGCCCCTGGTGATCCTGGGCATTGTGCCCAGCGCAAAATAAGAGAAAGAATCGACGAATCATGGATCTGCAACAGTTTTTCAAGGAAAATCCCCGGGTGGCCATTGCCTTTTCCGGCGGGGTGGACTCGTCTTACCTGCTGTATGCCGCTCTGCGTTACGGCGCCCGGGTCCGGGCGTATTATGTGAATTCCGCTTTCCAGCCCCGGTTTGAGCTGGAGGACGCCCGGCGTCTGGCCGGGGACCTCCACGCCGACCTGCGGGAGCTGCAAGTGGACGTGCTGTCGTCTCCCACCGTGACGGCCAATCCGCCGGACCGGTGCTACCACTGCAAGCGCGTGATCTTCCGCACCATTGCCGCCGCAGCGGCGGAGGACGGCTTTCCGGTGCTGCTGGACGGCACCAACGCCTCCGACGACGCCGGAGATCGCCCCGGCATGCGGGCTCTGCGGGAGCTGTCGGTGCGGTCGCCCCTGCGGGAGTGCGGCCTGACCAAGGACGAAATACGACGGCTGTCCCGGGAGGCAGGACTTTTCACCTGGGACAAGCCCGCATACGCCTGCCTGGCCACCCGCATCCCCACCGGACAGCCCATTACCGCCCGGGACCTGGCTGTCACCGAGGCGGCGGAAACGTATCTGTTTTCCCTGGGCTTTACGGACTTCCGGGTCCGCCTGGCGGGCCGCAGCGCGAAAATTCAGCTGCCCGCCGCCCAGATGCCCCACCTGCTGGAGCACCGGCAGGAGATCCTGGACCGCCTGGGGCAGGACTACGACGCCGTATGGCTGGACCTGGAGGCAAGAGCATGAACAGCGAGATCCGCAAAATGCTGGAGGGCGTGCGCCAGGGGACCGTGTCCGTGGATGACGCGCTGCTGGCCCTGAAAAAGGAGCCCTTCACCGACATCGGCTATGCAAAAGTGGACCTGCACCGCGGCATCCGCCAGGGGGCGGCGGAGGTGATCTACGGCGCGGGAAAGACTCCGGCCCAGATGATCGGCATCATCGGCGTCATGCGCCGGCGGGGTCAGCGGACCATTCTCATCACCCGCCTGTCTCCGGAGGCGGCTCAGGAGATTGCCGCCGCATACCCTCTGGACTATCACGAGGATGCCCGCTGCGGCATCATCGGCACTGTGCCGGAGCCTGACGGCATCGGCCGCATCGTTATCGCTACCGGCGGCACCAGCGATATCCCCGTAGCCGAGGAGGCCGCCCTGACGGCGGAGGTCCACGGCAACGAAGTGCTGCGGCTGTACGATGTGGGGGTGGCGGGCCTGCACCGCACCCTGCACCATATGGACGATATCATGAGCGCGTCGGTGATCGTGGCCATCGCGGGAATGGAGGGGGCTCTGGCCAGCGTGCTGGGTGGTCTGGCGGATTGTCCGGTGATTGCGGTGCCCACCAGCGTGGGCTACGGCGCCTCCTTCGGCGGCCTGTCGGCCCTGCTGTCTATGCTGAATTCCTGCGCCAGCGGCGTATCGGTGGTGAACATCGACAACGGCTTCGGCGCCGGGTATTTGGCCAGTATGATCAATCACATGGAGGGAAAGAAATGAGGACCCTGTATCTGGACTGCGGCATGGGCGCCGCCGGAGATATGCTGACGGCGGCGCTGCTGGAGCTGCTGCCCCAGCCCGACGAATTTGTCAAGCGTCTCAACGGCCTGGGTATTCCCGGGGTAACATACCGCCTGGAACGGGCGGAAAAGTGCGGCATCACCGGCTCCCGAGTCACCGTGACGGTGAACGGGGAAACGGAGCATGACCACGACCATCATCACGACCACGACCATGAGCACGACCACGACCATGAGCACGCCCACCATCACCACAACGGTATGCATGAGATCGGCCACATTGTGGAGCGGCTCCCGGTGTCCGACCGGGTGCGGAGGGACATTCTGGCGGTATATGACGGCATCGCCCAGGCGGAGAGCCATGTCCATGGCGTGCCGGTGACGGACATCCATTTCCACGAGGTGGGCACCATGGACGCCGTGGCAGACGTGACGGCGGTGTGCCTGCTGATAGAGGAGCTTGCACCGGACCAGGTGATCGCCTCCCCGGTCCATGTGGGCAGCGGAACTGTCCGCTGCGCCCATGGTATCCTGCCGGTGCCTGCCCCGGCCACGGCATACATCCTCCGGGATGTGCCCATTTACGGCGGCGGGATCGACGGGGAGCTGTGTACCCCCACCGGTGCGGCTTTGCTGCGGCACTTTGTCACCCGCTTCGGCGATATGCCGGTGATGACCCTGCGGGCTGTGGGCTGCGGCATGGGCCACAAGGACTTTCCCCGGGCCAACTGCCTGCGGGCCATGCTGGGGGACACGGCGGCAGACATCGGCGACGTGTATGAGTTGGCCTGCAATCTGGACGACATGACCGGCGAGGACATTGCCTTCGCTATGGAGCGTCTGCTGGAGGCCGGGGCGCTGGATGTGTACACCGTGCCCATTGGCATGAAAAAATCCAGGCCTGGCGTGATGCTGTGCGTTCTGTGCCGGGAGGAGCAGCGGGAGGAAATGGCCCGGCTGCTGCTGCGGCACACCACCACCCTGGGCGTCCGGGAGAGCCGGCACCGGCGCTATACCCTGTCCCGCGCGGAGGAAACGGTGGATACACCCTGGGGCCCTGTGGCCCGGAAGCTGTCTCAGGGCTGGGGCGTCCGGCGGCAGAAGCCGGAATATGAGGACCTGGCCCGTATTGCCCGGGAACAGGACCTGCCCCTGGACCAGGTCCGTCAGCAGATCAGGTAAACAAAAAGCCTCCCCCATGGCATCGCCATGAGGGAGGCTTTCACTATTTTTCCACCGCTTCCGCTTCCTGCCGCAAAAACGACACGAACTGCCGGGCTGCCAGGGAGACATATCCCTCCTTGGGCAGGAGGATGCCCATGCGCCGGGCCACCGGCGGCATCAGCCGTGCGGCATAGACCCGGTACGATGTGCGCTGCAGCAGCAGATGAGGCAGCACACTGACGCCCAGACCGCTTTCCACCATGGCCAGAATGGTGTAGTCATCCTTCACCCGATAGCCCACCCGGACCCCGGCCTGCCGCAGCTGCGGTTCCACCGGGGCATTCTCCTCCGGCTCCAGCAGGATGAAGCATTCCTCCCGCAGCTGCTCCAGGCTCAGCTCCTCCGCTCCGGCCAGGGGATGTTCCCGGGGCAGGATCACAGAATAGCAGTCCTCCAGCAGGGGCAGAAACGTCAGATCCTCGGTCCCCGGGTCGATCATCAGCCCCAGGTCCACGGTGCCCTCCCGGAGCCACTGATCGATATGGGCCACGTCACCCAGCTTCAGCTGAAACCGAATCTGGGGATACAGCTGCCCGAAGGCCTTCAGCCGCTGGGGCAGCCAGTGGCAGGACACGCTGGTAAAGGTGCCGATGGACACCGTGCCGCCCCGCAGGTCCCGAATCTGGTCCAGCTGGTCCAGAAGCACCAGCTCCTGGCGCACCAGCTCCTGCAAAGTCGGCAGCAGACACCGGCACTCCGGCGTGGGCATCACGCCCCGCTTGCCCCGAACAAACAAGGTCAGTCCGAACTCCGTCTCGGCGGATTTCAGAATCTGACTGACCCGGGCCTGGGTATAGTTCAGCTGCTCCGCCGTGCGGGTTAGACTGCCGGTCTCGGCGATTTTGGTCAGGATGCGATATGTGTTGTCAGCCATAAGCTTTTCTCATGCTCCCCACGAAATATATTTATTTTACAGGATGCGCTTTATGCGGTATGATAAATTGGTTCCGCGAAAAGCGGAGTATTTTGTGGAATAGGGACAAGGAAGAAAGGAAAATCGCTATGAGCCAGTCTGTCATCGAGGAAACCCAGGCCCCGCCTGTCGGGGCCGAAGAAACCCACAAGGGACCCACCTGCTATAAAAAGGAGATCGGACCCGAAAACTTCATTTTCATCGTGCTGTTTGTGGCCTTTTTTGCGCTGTTTGCCGCCAAAATGGGCCTGGGCAACACCATCAACACCATGATCAACACCGCCTTTGTCCTTCTGACGGATACGGTGCTGTATCTGACGGCCCTGTGCGTCATCATGGGGGCCATTTCGGCGCTGTTTTCCGAGTTTGGCCTGGTGTCGCTGATGAACCGGATGCTCAACCCCTTCATGCGGCCGGTATACGGCCTGCCGGGGGCGGCGTCCGTGGGCGTGGTGACCACATTCCTGTCGGACAACCCGGCCGTTCTCTCCCTGGCCCAGGACCGTTACTTCAAAAGCCTGTTCAAGGCGTATCAGTTTCCGGCCCTGACCAATCTGGGTACGTCCTTCGGCATGGGCTTCATCGTGTGTACCTATATGATCAGCCTGTCCCCCGGCAAGGGGGTGAACTACACCGGCGCGGCCCTGACTGGCCTTCTGGGAGCGGTGGTAGGCAGTATCGTATCCACCAGGATCATGCTGGCATTTACCGCCAAGATATACGGCCGGGAGCAGCCCATGATTGACGGCGGCACCCTGTCCCTGGGGGGCAAGCGGGTGCGTCCCGTCCGGGCCGGCGGCACCGGCACCCGCTTCATGTCTGCCCTGCTGGACGGCGGCATGGACGGCGTGAAAATGGGCGTGAGCATCATTCCCGGCGTGCTGGTTATCTGCACGGTGGTGATGATGCTCACCAACGGCCCGGCAGAGAGCGGCCTGTATACCGGCGCGGCCTACGAGGGCATCGAACTTCTGCCCAAGCTGGCGGATAAGCTCAGCTTTATCCTGACGCCGCTGTTCGGCTTCTCCTCGCCGGAGGGCCTGGCGGTGCCGGTGACGGCTCTGGGCGCAGCCGGTGCGGCCATCAGCCTGGTGCCCCAGCTGCTGGCCGAGGGGAAGGCTGCCGGCGGCGACATCGCGGTGTTTACCGCTATGTGCATGTGCTGGAGCGGCTATCTCAGCACCCATGTGTCCATGATGAACAGCCTGGGGTGCAACCATCTCATCGGCAAGGCCATCATCAGCCACACCGTAGGCGGCCTGTGCGCCGGCGTGGCGGCCCACTGGCTGTATGTGCTGTTCGCGCTGCTGTAAAGTCTACTGTATCTGTGGAAACGTGTCAAGAAAAATCGAGCCGGTCTTCGAACCGGCTCGATTTTTCTTGCTTTATACAGATCAGACCCTGGGCCTGTGCCGCACGCACAGAAGGGGGCAGACTATCAGCAGAGCCAGGGGGATGAGATAGGCATACAGAGAGCAGGTAACGGGGGTCCACAGGCGGGCCAGGGACAGGATGCCTACCGCCCGCACGCCCACCAGCTCCAGGGCCGCCGGGCCCACCAGTCCGGCGCAGCATACCACCACGGCAGCGTTCACCGTCCGGCACAGGCTCGACAGCAGGCACCCGGTCATGGCGGCAGCCAGCAGCACCAGCAGCCGCAGCAGCAGGCATCCGGCCAGCCACTGTCCCACGGTGCAGTCTGCGGCCAGGTCTGCAAAATAGGTCACACTGCGCAGCGGGGCGGACAGGGCCGTCAGGCCGCCGTAATACGACGAGACCTGGTACACCTGCCGCAGGGTCAGCCATACCGCTGCCGCCAACAGGGCAGACAGGGTCAGCTTGCAGCGGGGCGCCCGGCGGCGGCCCCGGGGCGTGGTCTGCAGCAGCGGCAGCATTCGCTGCTGCCGCTCTCCGGCGAAGGCGCCTGCCGTCAGCAGTGCCACTGTCAGCAGTGCCGCCATGGACGGAATGCGCTGACTGCCGCCCACATCGCCGCCGCACAGAGTGAACATGGGCGCAGGATTCAGCACCCACAGGCCGGTATCCTGCTTTTCCAGGGCCTCGGCCTCCACGGCGGACAGGGCCGCCAGCTGGGTGGAGCGGATCTCGGACTCCGGCCAGCCTTCCACCTCCGCTATGCGGGCCCGGATGGCCCGGAGGGTGTCCTCCGTGGCTGGGCCCTGGAACTCATTTTGAAAGGCGGCGGTGTCCGTGTCGTACAGGGACACGTCCGCCGTGGGGGCTGCGGCTGCCCGGAAGCACCAAAGGGCAAAGACCAGCAGCACCAGCAGTCCCTTGTGATACCATAGGATTTTCCTGAACTCGAACCCCGTCAGGGTCAGCCGGCCGGAGGCCCGGGAAAACACGGGACGCAACCGGGCCGCCAGACGCTGGAACACGTTGGCTCCGGCCATGGGCCGGTGATGTCCGGCATAGACCACGGCTCCTGCCGCTGCCAGAACCAACAGCGCCGGCAGCAGGGCGGTACACAGCATGGCGCCGTTTACCGCCCGGCCCAGCAGGTTGATATTCAGATAGTGCAGAAACGTCTTTTCCATGCCGACGAAGGAAAACACGTTGATATACCGAAGGGCCACGATGGCATAGCTGTCCGGCACAAAGGCGAATAGACTGTATTCCACCGCCAGAAATGCGGCGGCGGCCACCATAGCCGTCTGCAAATGGTGGATCAGCTGAAGAATCAGCCACAGCAGCAGTCCCATCAGCCACATACCAAGAGCTTTGAGCAGGTAATACGCCCAAAGCACCTGACGAAGCGTCAGCGGGTACGGGAAATTCTGAAAAATTTCGCTGGACTGGGCGGCGGCGGACAGGTCACCCAGCCCGCCGTACAGCAGACTGTCGGTGACAAGGCCCGTCAGCATCAGAAGGGCTGTGCCCAATGCGGCGGAAAGGCCCAGAATCCCCACCCGCCGCAGGGCCAGCCATGTCCGGCCCCGGGGGCTGCCAAACACCAGGTAGCGCAGACTGCTGCGGCGCTCCTCCGTCAGCCGCAGCACCGTTACCAGCATCCACAGCAGAATGCACACGGACAACACACCGTCCTGCAGGAAATTCTCCAGTCCGGCAGTCTCCGTCAGGGTCAGGGACACATCCGTGCTGCGGGGAAAGTCCCGGTCCGTTTTCTTCACGTTTTCCGCATGGAATTTTCCGGCGCTGCTGTCCATGAAAATGGACAGGGTGGGCATATTGGCGGCGTTTTCGTGGATGGTATCCAGATATCCGGGATACGACGCCAGGTAGTCCAGCTGCTGCCGGAGGGTCTGCTGGGCCTGCTGCCGGGCGGTAAAGGCGGCTTGTGCCTGGTCACTGAGATCATATGCCATGGCTGCCGCCTCATAATCGTCGCCCAGCACCTGCCGGGCCTGATCCCGGTATAGCTCCAGCAGGTCCGGGTCATCCGTGCTGCGCCAGAGCAGGGCCGTCATATAGCGGCGGCTCTCCGCCTCCATCTGAGACAGGGCGGCAGACGGGTTCGGGCTGGCTGCCAGCTGAGCCACGGTCTGCCGATAGGCGGCGGCAAAGCCGGGGGCGTTGTGATGGTCCACCCGGTGGAAAAACACCACCGCCGCCATCAGCACCAGCAGCCACAGCAGACTCCTGCGGGAGAAAACACGCCTGCACTCACGCATGGGGATGCAGCCGCCGGATATAGGCGTCCTCCAGGTTGGCCGCACCGCAGCCGCGGATAAATTCCTCCGCCGGGGCGTCTGCCAGCAGGACGCCGTGGTGCAGCAGCAAAATCTCACTGGCAATGGATTCCACGTCGCCGGTGATGTGGGTGGTGATAAGGACGATTTTGTCCCGGCCCAGCTGCCGGATATATTCCCGCAGGCGCACCCGCTCCTCCGGGTCCAGTCCGGCGGTGGGTTCATCCAGCAGCAGGACCTTGGGCGCGCCCAGCAGGGCCTGGGCCAGCATCACCCGCTGGCGCATGCCGCCGGAAAAGCCGCCGACCCGGCGGTGGGCCGCGTCCCACAGGTTCACCACCTGCAGCAGCTCCCGAAGCTGTTCCCGGGCGGCCCGGGGCCTCAGCCCCTTCAGCTGGGCCATGTACAGCAGGAATTCCCAGGCGGTCATGTCGTCGTACATCCCCTGGCTCTGGGGCATGAAGCCCAGCACCTGCCGGAACGCCGGCCCCATGGACAGAATGTCTGTCCCGTCGAAGGCGATGGTCCCCACCTGGCGGGGCAGCAGGTCGCAGATCAGGTGGATGAGGGTGCTTTTCCCCGCGCCGTTGGGGCCCAGCAGGGCCGTAATGCCGGGGGTGAAGGTGTGGGTAAAGTCCGTCAGGGCTTTCTTGTCCCCGTAGGAATGGGACAGGGCGTGAATGGTCAGTTCCATATTATCCGTGGCTCCTTGCCGTGGGGTCCGCCAGCTGGATCAGCTCCAGGCGGTCCAGGTGGTGGGGGTCGATGTAGTGGGTGATGGTCCCGCCGTCGGCGGAGAGGTAAATGGCGTTGGCGGTGGTGTATTCCAGGAAGGGGAAGTATAGCCCTATCCGTTCTTGCTCAACCTTCCCCAGAAGCTGGTAATCCCGGTCCAGGGCCCAAAGGGTGCGCTGCGTGAATTCCTTGGAGTCCGAGGTGCGCATGAAGATATAGTCTTTGGTGTAGCTTACCTCTGCGCAGTAGACATCCATGGGGAATTTTACGGACTCCTGATTGGTGGCTTTGTCGTATTCACAGAGTCCTACACCGGCGCGAAAATAGTGCAGCACTCCATCCAGATTCACGATCTGACTGCTCATCTCATCCCAGTCCTCAAATACCCGCTCGATGCGCCCGGTTTCCAGGTTGCCTTCTGCATAGGCGCGCTTTTCGGTGTTTGCCTGGGGCAGGGGAAAGTAGAGGTACCCGTTGCTGACAGACACATCCTCCGATGGCCACTCTGTGTGAAGCGGGATATCCTCCTGAAACAGCCGGGTGGTCGCTCCGGTTTCCAGCTGGATCTTGTAAACCGGCAGCGCATAGTCCGGGTCGGCCTGCGGCGGCATGGCCACGTAGATCAAGAAGCCGTTATCAAAGAAGTAACTGCCGCCTAAATGACTGGTCCCATTGGGCTCAAACTGCTTGGGCAGGTCAACAATCTCCCGGTGATTGGTGGCATCCATATCCATTTGAATCAGGGTGAACTCCTGATTATTATCCTGTACCCCATACAAGTGACCGTTGTAGTACCCAAGAGCAGTGTCCATGTATGCATTGCAATTGGTGTCCTCATGCTTGCATTCAGGCTTATTGCATAGGATGTGGAAATCATGACTGCCCGGGTCAGCAAAGCGGACCAGGAAATCCAGCAGGGGATTCATACAGTAATTCCCTTTTTCAGTCTCTATGAAAAAGACGTCTATGTCCTGATACCGGTACGCTCCCGGCTGGACCTCAAAGTCTGCGGCAGTGGGTGCGGCGGGCTTGGAGGCGCAGGCGGTGAGGGCGAGGGCCAGGGCGAGAGCGAGAAGCAGCGAGGGGAGAAGGCGTCGTTTCATCAGAAGAACTCCTTTCTGTGGCGGGCGATATCGGATAAACCCATTATAGCAGATGGATTTATCCGGTGTCAACTGTGAGTTAGCCGTGGGCTCTGGCATTGCTGGTGTCCGGCATCGGAAGGAGCTCCAAATTGGACAGATCGCTGGTGTCGATATAGTGGGTGATCTTTCCGTTGAGCCAGAAGTAGATGCTGTCTGCCGTGATGGCATACGGCTGGGGGAACCATCTGCCGATCTTTTCCTGCGGGGCCTTTCCCAGCAGGTTATAGTCCCGGTCCAGCACCCAAAGCGTGCATTGCTCAAAGTCCTCGGTATCCGTAGACCGCACCAGAATATAGTTCCGGGTATAGCAGGGGTTCGCCGTGTATACCTCCATAGGGAAGCGGACCGTTTCCACGCCTGTGGCCCTGTCGTATTCACACAGGCCGGCATCCGCCTTGAAGTAATACAGAACGCCGTCCTGCTCCATTGCCCGGCTGTTGCGATCGCTCCAGTCGGGAAGGGTTGCTTCCACCCGGCCTGTTTTCAAGCTCCCCAGGGCATAGGTGCATTCACCGGTGACCCCGTTGGTCATCATAAAGAAGAAATCATCCCCGCAAATATTCGCAGATGAGCTTCCGCAGAAATAAGTGAACAGCGGGATATCCTCCTGAAACAGCCACCGGCCCTTTCCGGTTTCCAGGTCAAATTGGTAGATAGACATGGACCATTCCGGGTCCGTTTCGATGGCGTCGTACATATAAAACAGAGAGCCGTTGTGGAACAGCAATTCGCCGCTGCCGTGCCGCGCACCATCCACAGCCGTCAGAACCGGCAGCTGCCCCACCTCCCGACGGTTGGCGCCGTCCATATCCATGCGCTGTACTACCGGACCGTTGTTTCCGTAGGTGGTGGTGTAAAGATGCCCGTTCCAGTATCCCAATGCATAGTCGGTGTATGCATTGCAGTTATCGCTGCCATGTCCGCAGTTGGGCTTATTGCACAGGGGGTAGAAGCTCCGGCTGCCCGGCTCGGCGAAGCGGATGATTTGATCCCAGCCCAGGTAATACTGCCCCTGCTCCGTCTCCACAAAAAAGCCGCCCATGTCCTGATACCGGTATGCTCCCGGTTGAACTTCAAAGTCTGCGGCGGTGGGGGCAGCGGGTTTGGCGGCGCAGGCGGTGAGGGCGAGGGCCAGCATCATGCATATAAAAAAGAGCGTTTTTTTCATAATATCTCCTGTGATTTTCATGTTTGACCTCCAGCCTTTTCACGGTGTGTTTGTGGGTACAGGCGGTGGACCATGGCATCCCTCCTTATGGCGTGGGGGCGGCTTCTATCCGCGGGAAATGGCTGCATGCGCACAGCCCAGAAGAAACCCCTCTAATATCTAAACGCCTGAAACAGCAATTTGCAACAGAGTTTCCATAAACTTTCTAAAATTTTGTTGAATTGAACATATTGCGAGGGACGAAATTGTGAATAAAAGCAAGAAAATTGAGGCGTGTACAAGTCGGAGACTATACAAAGTCCCGCATCTTCTCCTCCCGTCGATTTGTTCTGAAACGGCGATTGCGACTCTACTCCCGTATTGCCTTTTGGGTAAAATCCGCCGTGCACCGTTTCCGACAGGGGAGGAGCGGCATAGGATGGGATACCCGCGCCGGAGTGCGGCGGGGGAATCCGGATCGTGAGGTGCGCTATGAACTGCATACATAATTCATCCGGCGGCTCCCTGCGGGAGCTGCTGAGCCGGAACGTGGGTCAGTACGCTGCAGCCAGCTTTCTGGTGGGCTCCTGTCGCCTGGTGCGGCAGGAGGGCGTTCTGGAGGAGGTGGGGACGGACTATCTGGTGCTGCGGCAGGGGAGCGCCCGCACCGGGTGCGACCTGTATGCCCTGAAATTTATCGAATTAACGGACAGCGCTGGAACATGACACCGTTGCGCCCGGCATCGGTTTGTGGTATGCTGGGGGCAGTGAGGTGAGGGCATGTACTACGTCTATATGCTGCGGTGCCGGGACGGGAGCCTGTATACCGGCACAGCGGCGGACCTGTGCCGGCGGATGCGGCAGCACGCGGGGGGAGGCTCTGCCTGCGCCCGGTATACCCGGGCCCATCCGCCCCGGGAACTGGCCGGGGTATGGCGCACGGAGCGGCAGGGGGACGCTCTGCGGCTGGAATACGCCGTGAAGCAGCTGACCCGGCGGGAAAAGCTGGCCCTCCTGCAGCGTCCGGATACGGCGGCGGAGCTGGTTTCCGGCGGAGCCGTGTTTGAGCCGGTGCCGGGGGTGACGCTGGATATGTGCCTGGAGGGAACGTTTCATGGATAAGCTTTACGCCGCCCCTATGGAGGGGCTTACCGGGTATTTGTGGCGGCAGGTCCACGCGGAGCTGTTCGGTCCGGCGGACAAATATTTTACGCCGTTTCTCTCCCCCAACGCCACCTGTACCTTCCAGCGGAAAGAACTGGATGAGATCGACCCGGAGCACAACCGGGGACTCAACGTAGTGCCCCAGCTGCTGACCAACCGGGCAGAGCATTTCCTGTGGGCTGCCCGGGAGCTGCATGACCGGGGCTTTCGGGAGGTGAACTTCAACCTGGGCTGTCCGGCAGGTACCGTGGCCGCCAAGCGGAAGGGGGCGGGCCTGCTGGCCTATCCCCAGGAGCTGGACCGGTGCCTGGAGGAGATCTTTGCGGGATTGCCCCGGGGAATGACGGTGTCCGTCAAGACCCGGATCGGGAAAAACGACCCCGGCGAATGGCCGGGGCTGTTGGAGATCTATCGGAGGTACCCTCTGGCGGAGCTGATCGTTCATCCCAGGCTCCAGAAGGAATTTTACAAGGGAACGCCCCACCGGGAGGCTTTTTCCACCGTCTCCGGCCCCTGGCCGGTGGTGTATAACGGCGATATATGGACGGCGGAGGACGCTGCGGCGCTGTCCCGGGACTTTCCCGGGACAGAAGCGGTAATGCTGGGCCGCGGACTCATGCGGGACCCCAGCCTGCTGCGGCAGCTGCGGGGCGGCCCCGCCGCCTCGGTCCGGGAAGTCCGGACGTACCATGACCGGCTGCTGGACGCCTACCGGCAGCGGCTCTCCGGCGATCTGCCGGTGATGCACCGGATGTGGGAGCTGTGGACGTACCTGGCCGCCGGGTTCGACGGGGCGGAGCCGTATCTCAAGCGGATGCGCAAGGCGAAGAATTTATCGGAATATCAGGCCGCGGTGGACGCACTGCTCCGGGAGCAGCCGCTGGTATACAGCAAGGAGGGATGACCATGCGTCTGCTGATCGCGGAGGATGAGGCAGACCTGGGGGAGGCACGGACCGTTTTTTGAGAAAAATCATTTTTCGGCGGACGCCGTCCACAACGGGCGGGACCATTGTCTTTACGGCGCAGCTGCGATAAAAAACGCTTATGGAAACGTTAGAAGGTGAAAAGCGTGTATTTTGCATACGGAGAAGCCGAAGCTTCCTATTTGCGGCAAAAGGATAAGCGGCTTTGCCAGGTCATTGACCGCATCGGGCATATCGACCGCCCAGTGGATACGGACTTGTTTTCATCCGTCGTTCACCACATCATCGGGCAGCAGATATCCACCAAGGCACAGGCGACCATCTGGCAGCGGATGCAGGATGCACTGGGCACCGTCAATGCCGAGACCATCCTGACAGCAGGTGTTCCCAAGCTGCAGGGACTGGGTATGACCTTCCGCAAGGCAGAGTATATTACGGATTTTGCCGAAAAAGTCCATACGGGCGCATTTGATCTGCATGCTGTGGAGCACATGAGCGACGAGGATGCGATCCGGGAATTAAGCAGCCTGAAGGGCATCGGCGTCTGGACGGCAGAGATGATTCTGCTTTTTTGTATGCAGCGCCCGGATATTTTCAGCTATGATGACCTTGCCATCCAGCGCGGGCTGCGCATGGTATATCACCATCGCAGCATTGACCGCAGGCTGTTTGAAAAATACCGCCGTCGCTTTCACCCCTATTGCAGCGTGGCAAGTCTGTATCTCTGGGCTGTGGCAGGCGGCGCAATCCCGGAGATGAAGGACTACAAGCCGAGTAATAAAAACAGAGGCAGCTTTTGAAGCGAGGTGCAGATTATGCTATTTGTGCAGCATTACGATTCACCGCTGGGCGGCATCCTGCTGGCAGCGGACGGAATCGGACTGAGAGGTCTGTGGTTCGACGGACAGAAATACCTTGCCCGTGATCTGCCCGCAGAGCGTATCGGGCAGGATACACCCGCCCTTGCAGAAGCCAGGCGTTGGCTGGACATTTATTTTGCTGGCAGCCAGCCGGATTTTCTGCCGCCGCTGCACCCCGTCGGCACCGCGTTCCGGCAGTCCGTGTGGGAAATCCTTTTGCAGATTCCCTACGGAAGGACTACGACCTACGGCGAGATCGCACGGCAGCTTGCTGAAAAGCAGAAGCTTCCCCGGATGTCTGCGCAGGCGGTCGGCGGTGCGGTGGGTCATAATGAGATATCCATCATCATTCCCTGTCACCGTGTGGTCGGCACAAACGGCAGCCTGACCGGATACGCCGGGGGCATTGACAAAAAGAGGAAGCTGCTGGAATTGGAACATACCGATATGACCGGATTTTTCGTGCCGAAAAAGGGCACTGCACTTTTTTGACAAGCTGAAGGGGCGGCGTGACTTCGGTCACGCCGCCCCTTGAAAACACAAGGCTTTCCTCATTCTTGGATTTTACTGCTTTACGCCCACCAGGCATTGGGCTCCGGCGGATTTTTATGGGCGGCTTTATGCAAGAATGTCCGTCAGGTCGTCGAATACCTGGGACTTGGTGACCACCACCACATGGTCTCCCTCCTGAATCGTGGTGAGGCCGCCGGGAATGATGATTTTGTTTTCCCGGGCAATGGCGGCCAGCAGAACGCCCTTTTTCAGGGCCAGGTCCTTCAGAGGCTTGTCCAGCACCGAGCGGCTGGAGGCGGTGGCGGTGAACTCCAGAGCCTCCACGGAGCCGTCCAGCATTTTATACAGGCTCTCCACAGTGCTGCCCTGGGAATTGGCCAGAGCCCGGACATAGCGGGTGATCTGGTTGGAGGTCAGATCCTTGGGACTGATGATACTGCCCAGCTTTGTCTCCTGCACCAGGTCCATGTAGTTGGGCCGGGTCATTTTGGCCAGCACCTTAGGGACTCCCGCCCGCTGAGCCGTCAGGGCCATCAGCAGGTTCTCCTCGTCCCGGTCCGTCAGGGCCACGAAGGCGTCGGTCTCAAAGATGTTCTCGCTGTCGATCAGGTCTGCATCGGTGCCGTCACCCTCAATGATCATGGCGCCGGGCAGGGAGGCCGACAGACGCAGGCACTTGTCGTGCTTCATCTCGACAATGCGGACCTTGGTATTGCTGCGGGCCAGCTCCCAGGTCAGGTACATGGTGATGCGGCTGCCCCCCAGAATGGATACGTTCTTCACTCTTTGCAGGGTGCGGCCGATGCCCCGGAGCATTTTTTGCAGCTCTGCCTTGGTGCCCACCATATAGAGCTTGTCCCCGCTGCGGGGCACGAAGGAGCCGTCGGGGATGATAAAATTGTCCCCCCGGTGGGCGGCGCAGATCAGCACCTCCGCCAGGCGATTGCGGTGGAAATCGTTGAGGGATACCCCGGCCAGGGTGTCCTGCTCCGTTACCTGAAAACCGATCATATCGATGCGGCCTCCGGCAAAGGGCTCCACGGAAAAGGCCGCCGGGAAGCTCAGGATCCGGGCGATCTCCTGGGCTGCCCCCAGATCGGGGTTGATGAGCATGTCCAGGCCGATCTCCCGCTTGAGCATGGTGTCATCCCGGCGATACTCGGGGTTGCGTACCCGGGCGATGGTGTGCTTGGCCCCCAGCTTTTTGGCGATCAGGCAGCACACCAGGTTCGTCTCGTCCAGATTGGTGACGGCGATGACCAGGTCCGCGCCGCGGACCCCCGCCGCGTCCAGCACGCTGATGCTGGCTCCATTGCCCTCCACGCACATGACGTCCAGGGTGCTGTCGGCCCGGTGCAGGGCCGCGGCGTCGTCATCCACGATGGTGATGTCGTGATCCTCTACCGCCAGCTGCCGCGCAATGGCATAGCCGACCTTGCCGTTGCCTACGATGATGATTTTCATGCTTGCTCCTCTCCGCTGCCCGACGGCAGCCGGCTGCGCCTGCGGCGCAGGATAACGGCGCTGTATTCCGCGCCCATGATCAGCACCGTGCCGCTCATATACAGCCACAGCAGCACCACGACTATCGTGGCGATGGAGCCGTACAGCACGGAGTAATTGGCAAAATGCTCCACATAATAAGAAAACGCCAGGGACAGGACCATCCATGCCGCCAGAGAGATGCCTACCCCGGGAGCAACTTCCTTCAGGGGACGGCGCTGGCCTTGGGCCAGCATATACAGCACCGTCAGCATCAGGAACATCACCACGCCCAGAACGATGAAGCGCAGATAGCTCCACAGGTCAATGAAGCCCTGCGGCAGGGCAATGAGCCCGGACACGAACTCCAGGGCCCGGCGGCCCACCGTTACCAACAGCAGTGTCAGCCCGATGGAGAGGATCAGCCAGACGGTAAACAGCAGAATGGCCAGCTGGTTCAAAAGCATCTTCCGGGGCGGACCCATGTTGAAGGCCTTGCGCAGGGAGTGCAGCAGGCAGCTGGTGGCACGCATGGGGAACCAGATGGAAAAGACCAGACTGAACCACAGCAGCTGGCGGCTGGCGTTGGCGGACACATATTCAAGATACGACTCCAGCACCGACATCACGTCCGCCGGAACGATCTGGGACAGCACCTGGGTCACGCTGTCCACGTCCAGTTTCAGGATGCCCAGCAGGGTGCTGATGAACACCAGCAGCGGAAACAGCGCAAACAGCAGATAATACGTCAGCGCTGCGCTGTCCCGGCCCACGTCATGCAGATAATACCGGCGCACCAGCTGCACCGCCACTTGCCCCGCTGCGGTGCGGGGCAACCATGCCTTTTTCACAGGAGTCATCCCTCCTAATTCCCATACAGTGTACCACATAGCGGCCAAAATGAAAAGAGAAATTTGTCCTGTTGGCTTTCGACGGTCCTGTTTAGCAGATTTTTGTAAAAATTTTATATGTTTTTTTGTATTTCCCTCTTGCGAGTTCTCGTTTGCTTTGATATAATCATTTCATCCAGAGAGAAAGTCGTTTCTGGAATTTACAGTAAAGAGGGTCGAATTATGGACAAACTTACCAACATCGTACGGGACGAAATTTCCCGCCAGTACAAGAGCGTTCGGCAGTTCGCTTTTGCGGTTGGCATTCCTCTGTCCACCATCAACAGCGCGCTGCACAACGGCATCGGCGGTTCCTCCTTTGACACGGTGGTCCAGATCTGCCGCACCCTGGGCATCTGCGCTCTGGGCGAGGAGAACATCCACCTGACCGAGGATACCCAGCGGATCCTGGATCAGTATGCCAAGCTGGACGATTACGGACGCCACACCATCTCCTCCGTGATGCAGGTGGAGTATGACCGCTGCACCAAGACGTTTGAGGACAGCTCCGAGCTCCGGGGCGGCTACTCCAGCGTCAACCTGTCCGCTCCCATTGCCAATGACGAGCCCGTCTCCATGAACGTGCTGGCCAGCCGCGAGGACTGAGCGGATCACATCATTCGTCGGTAAACAGCATAAAAAGAGGGTCTTCGACAGGGGTCGGAGACTCTCTTTTTATACGTTTCCACCAAAAATGCGTGTGATTTTTGGCGATTTTACGGAAGATTACGGTTGAAATTCCACGGTGTATCTGATATAATACAGTGTAATTGGCGGAACAGCGGCATTTTGCCCCGGGAGATTCTCGCGTTCGCGCCACCTTTTCAGATGGGAGAAAGATGCATGAAAGCAACAAGAAAAACCGGCACCTGGCTGTGGGCACTGCTGGCAGCCGCAATACTGACGGCGCTGCTGACGGCCACAGCCTTTGCCGGAGGCAACGATTTCCGCTGCTGGACCGTGGACGCCCGGCAGTGGACCAACCAGGGATACCGTTCCGAAAAGGATGGGGTATGGTATCTGTTTCTGCCTGCCGACGAGAGCCTGGCGGACACGGTGCTGTCCTTCAGCGGCAGCGTGACGGCAGCTTCTGCCGGGACACTGGACCGGGAGCATGGCACCCTTACCGGCGCGTTTGCCGCCAGCGACCGGGTGACCCTGACGCTGGACGGCGGTAAAACGGTGCAGATCTGCGCGAAGCAGAGCAGTCTGCCCAGCTTGCGCCTGACCCTTAACGGTACCACGCTGGAGCAGGTGCACCGGGACAAGAACGTGAAATATCCCGGCAACGACCTGGTGCTGACGGACGGCGACGACGTTCTCACCGGCACCGTGGAGTTCAAGGGCCGCGGCAATTCCACCTGGAGGGAATATGCCAAGAAGCCCTATCAGATCAAGTTCAGCAAGAAAACCTCCGTGCTGGGCATGCCTGCGGCCAAGAAGTGGATCCTCCTGGCCAATGCTTCTGACGACAGCATGATCCGCACCCGCCTGGTGTATGATGCGGCGGAGCAGATGGGCTTTCCCTATGTGACGGAATATCAATATGTGGACCTGTGGATAGACGGCCAGTATCTGGGTGTGTATCTGCTGGGCGAAAAGGCCGAGATTGGCAAGGGCCGCCTGAACCTGCAGGACCCCGCCGGGGCCATGTTCGAGCTGGACAACGGCTTTGCCACCGACGAGGACCACTATTTCTTCGAGGGGCGGCTGAACAGCTACTTTGCTCTGAAGGAGATCGTGGAGGAGGATGACGCGCATATTGCCCAGGCCATGAGCAATTTCCAGACCGCCATGACCCGCTTTACTACGGCGCTGACCTCAGAGGGTTGGGAAAATCTGTCCTTGGCCCAGCTCAACGCCATGATCGACGTGGACTCCCTGGCCCGCTACTATCTGATGAACGAATACGTCCTCAACGGCGAGTCCTTTTTCACCAGCTTCTTCTGGTATCAGGACGGCGCGTCCGACGTGCTGCATGTGGGTCCTCTGTGGGACTTTGACACCTGCATGGGCAACAAGAACGAAAAGGTCACCGACTACAACGCCAGCAGCACCTCCGTGCTGATGAAGAAGATGCTGAACATCCCGGCGTTTTATCAGCGGGTGCAGGAGCTGTACACCCGGTATAAGCCGGTGCTTACCGGCATGGCCGGGCAAATTGACGGCCGGAAGGCCGAGATCGGCGTCTCCGCCGACCTGAATTACCTCCGCTGGAACACCCTGGGCACTGCAAACCCCAAGCCCGGCGGTATGCCCTTTGCTCCCATCTATGACGAGGCACTGGACCGGGTGCGTACCTGGCTCAATGGCCGCGCAGGGGCGTTCACGCCTGCCGTGCGTCCCCAGCAGCTGGGCTATTACTTCAACACCGCCCGCACAGTGATGTATCTGACCTATTCTGCCCCCCAGCAGACGGCCCTGCGTTTCGCTGTGTGGGGTGAGCAGGACGGGCAGAACGACCTGCACTGGTATCAGGCCAAGAAACAGAATGGCCGCTGGGTGGCCGAGGTGCCTCTGATCAACCACCAGGAGACCGGCACCTATATGGTCCACATTTACAACCAGAACGGCCTGCCCCAGGGACTTCTGGACCACGGCACCGTGGTGGTGGACAACTTGGTCCAGCAGGAAAAGCCCGCCCTGAAGGCGGCGCTGTCCGCTGACGGACGGTATCTGAACCTGACGCTTACCGGCGGCAGCGACCTGGCAAAGGTGTGGTTCCCCACCTGGAGCCAGAAAAACGGTCAGGATGACCTGCAATGGTACGAGGCCCGGAAGCAGGCGGACGGCAGCTGGACATATTCCGTGCTCCTGAGCCGCCACAACACCACCGGCACCTATTTCATTCATGCCTACGGCAATAGCAAGCAGAATCTGGTGGCCCATACCACCGCTTATGTGGAGAAGATTCCCGGGCCGGAGATGAAGGCCGCCGTGTCCGCTGACGGGCGGTATCTGGACGTAACGCTGACGGGCCGCAGTGATCTGAGCCGGGTGTGGTTCCCCACCTGGAGCCAGGACAACGGTCAGGACGACCTGCGGTGGTACGAGGCGGTGAAGCAGACAGACGGCAGCTGGACCTGCCGGGTGCCCCTGTCCAACCACGGCAGCACGGGTACGTATTTCATCCACGCCTACGGCAATGACAAGAAGAACCTGGTAGCTCACACCACCGCTTATGTGGAGAAGCTGGTGCAGCCGGAAAAGCCCGCCATGACGGCGGTGCTGTCTGCCGACGGAAGATATCTGGACGTGACTCTGACGGGCCGGGGCGATCTGAGCCGGGTATGGTTCCCCACCTGGAGCGCCGTGAACGGTCAGGACGACCTGCGGTGGTACGAGGCGGTCAAGCAGGCAGACGGCAGCTGGACCTGCCGGGTGCCCTTGGCCAACCACAAGAACGCGGGGGGCTATTTCATCCACGCCTACGGCAATGATAAGCGCAATCTGGTGGCCCACACCACTGTTTCCGTCGCTCAGGCCGTGTCTCCCCAGGTGTGGACCCAGCTGTCCGCCGATGGGCGGTACATGACTGTGACACTGACAGGCCGCAGCGATCTGAGCCGGGTGTGGTTCCCCGTCTGGAGCGCTGTCAACGGCCAGGACGACCTGCAGTGGTACGAGGCGAAAAAGCAGTCCAACGGTGACTGGACGTATACGGTGACGCTGGCCCGGCACAAGGGTGCGGGTACGTATTTCATCCATGTCTATGGCAATAGCAAGCAGAATCTGGTGGCTCATACCACCGCCTATGTGATCTGAAAGGAGGAACGAGCAGCCCGGAACACCTGATGGAGATCCCCTGCGATGAGTAGGAAATCAAAAACTGTAACGGAGGAAAAATATGAAGAAGGCATTATCTCTGCTTCTGGCGCTGATGATGGTGGTGGGTCTGGTCATGCCCCAGACCTGGGCCACCGGGCTCCAGGAGACGGAGCCGGACGCTGCCATTACGGAGACGCAGCCCGGCGAAACCGCAGAACCTGGCGCACAGCTGCCCCAGGCGGATACCATGTCCGGCAATTCCGCCGGGCTTACTCCCATCACCCGCACCAAGAATGCCGTGGCCAGCGGCGTGACCCTGGAAAAGGTGGTCATGCGCAACGTCAACGGCAGCCAGGTGGTGGGCTACCTTTCGGAGATCGACCTGAGCAAGGATGTGACCCTGAAGGCCAGCTACACTGGCTATTACTACGACGGCAGCACCGCTGCCCAGCGCAAGGCTATGGTCAGCAGCGGCCGGCTCAAGTGGGAGATGTCCCAGACCACCGCCCAGGCTGCCGCCTACGGACGGGCCTCGGATACCGAGGGCCGCGTGGTACTGGCTACCAACGCCGACTACTACAACATGCAGACCGGCGCGCCCACCGGCTACCTCATTATGGAGGGCAACCTGGTAAAAACCGGTAATGAGCCCTTCTTTGCCATTCTGAAGGACGGCTCCGCCGTGATCCGCAAGGCGGGCAGCGACACCTCCGACGTGGTGGAGGCCGTTTCCGGCCCCTATATGCTGGTGGAAAACGGCCAGATCGTCCCCGGCCTGGACCAGGGCGACCGCATGCCCCGCAACAGCGTGGGCATCCGTGCCGACGGCTCCGTGGTGTTCTTCGAGGCCGACGGCCGCCAGGAGCCCATGTCCATCGGCATGAGCATGTATGAGGTGGCCAGCTTCCTGAAGGATGCCGGCTGCGTCACCGCTATTTATCTGGACGGCGGCGGCTCCGCCACCGTGGCAGCCTGTTATGAGGGCACCGACGAGCTGGTGGTTCGCAACAGCCCCAGTGACGGCCTGGAGCGCACCGTGTCCGACGCCCTGCTGGTGGTGTCCACCGCCCGCTTTGACGGCGATTTTGACCACGCGTCCGTGAGCCCCCAGAACGAGCTTTATACCCCCGGCAGCCGGGTGCCCTTCACGGCCCTGGGCGCTGACTCCGCAGGCGGCGCGGCCGACCTGCCTGAAAGCGGCCTGACCTGGGTGCTGGATACTCCCGCTGCCGGACGGATCGACGCCGCCACCGGTGTGTTTACCGCCGCCAAGGGCTATGTGGGCGATGTGCGGGTCCGCCTGACCTATCAGGGCCAGAATGTGGGCTCCGCCTCCATCACCATCGCCGAGCCCGATCAGGTGTCCTTCGCCGGCAAGACCCTGTCCCTGGACTATGACAAGACCAGCGACCTGGGCCTCACCGTCAAAAGCAGCCTGCGGGATATCCACTATCACGACGGCGACTTTACCTGGACCATCCGGCCTCTGACCGAGGGCACCACCGCCGCCGACATCGGCACCATCGTGGACAATCAGCTCCATACTGCCGCCAAGGCCAGCCAGACCCGTAAAGCAGAGATCACTGTCACCTATACCAAGGCAAACGGCCAGGAGCTTACCGATACCGTCACCGTGGAGATCGGCAAGATGCCCACCATCCTTCTGGACTTTGAGGACGAGAGCTCCAAGTCCGGCGTGAACGTGGGTGCCAACGCCGTGTGGGGCAACCTGAATAGCTTTTCCGGTCACAGCGCCCATAATCTGCCCGGCGTCAGCGACGCGGGCTTCGGCGTGGCCGGTCAAGTCAGCAAGGATCCCAACGGTCTGGACATCCCCTACGGGCCCATTACCGATTTCGGCCTGGCATGCCCCGACTTTATCAGCAGCAACGCGGAATGGGACTGCAACTCCGCCGGCGCACCCTATAGCTGGGACTGCGCCCAGGACCCCGCTACCCTGTTTCGCTCCATGGGCTATGAGTACTATGTGGGCGCCATCTCCACCGCCCAGGAGGGCGCGTGGGATATGTATGCCCGCCGCGTAGCTTCCGACGAGGGGCCCGTGCGCTTCGGCCAGAAGTCTCTGGAGTATCATTACGATTATACGAAGATCTCCGGCACCAACAACACCAACGAATACCTGCGCTACAGCGGCGAGGACGTGGTCATCGAGGGCCGTCCCACCGCCCTGGGCATGTGGGTCTACGCCCCGGAGGGCACGCCCAACTACTGGCTCAGCACCAGCGTGTCCTATTGGAACGGGGAGAAGTACGTTTCCACCAGCTTGCTGCACCTGAAGACTACCACCGTCAACGCCGCAGGCGAGACCGTGGACACCACCACCCAGTACACCGGCATCAACTGGTCCGGCTGGAAGTATGTGGAGGCCGATCTGCGCAGCGTGTATGACAAGGCCCAGGACGTGGAAAACCATCCCCTGAAGATCACCGCCGGCCAGGTGCTGCTGTGGACCATCATCATCGAGGGCGGCACCGGCGACGTGGACGGCAACAAGATCACCTGCGGCTCCCGGGCTGCCGGAAGCCTGTATGTGGACAACATCCGCGCGGTGTACGGCACCACGGCTGACGACCTGGAGAACCCCGTCATCACCTCTGTCCGCGGCGGCAGCGCCTCCGTCACCGGCTACACAGATCTGACGGAGCTGGCTGAGGACGGTTCCACCGTGCTGACGGACAATGAGCTGCAATTCTTTACCGGGTATTATGATCCCCAGGGCGAGAACCGCACCGGCGTGTCCGCCGAGAACACCGTCATCACCATCGACGGCCAGGACATCCGGAACTTCGCCAACACCGACCAGGCCGTTACCGGCACCGTGACACTGCCCAATGGCCGCCACAGCATCAAGGTGGAGATCATGGACGGCTTCGGCAACCGGGCCAGCGTCACCCGCTCCTTCACCGTGAAGGGCACCGCCAATATCCCCACCGTGACCCTGGACACCCCGTCCTATGCCCTGGTGGGCGAGAACTATGTGGTGTCCGTCACCTCCCCCAACGCCGGTAAGATCGACTCCGTCACCGCCCAGATCGTGTACGGCAACGTGGACCTGTTCGACACCGACGAAAACGGCGGCAAGGGCGCCTTCAACACCTGCGCCTCCCTGGCCTACGGCTCCGGCTTCCAGGGCTCCAGCTCTGCTGCCCGCCGCACCACCACGGAAAAGACCGTCACCGTGAACATGAACCGTACCGGCTCTGCCGGGAAGGACCTGTTCACCTTCACCATGCCCATGCCCGCCGGGGCCACGGCGCTGGACAGCCTGCCCATCTCCGTCACCGTGACCTACACCTGTGACGGCGTCACCTACACCACCTCCACCGGCAGCCTGCGTCTGCCCATGCAGGGCTACTACACCGTCACCTCCGACATCATGGTGGAGGGCGCGGCAGCGGCCCGGCTGTATGTGAAGGACATCAACGGCAAGGCCGCCTCCGGCGTGGACCTGTATGTGGGCGACACCCGCATCGGCACCACCAACGCCTCCGGCCAGGTCAGCACCGACTACTTCAACAAGCTCTCCGCCGGCTCCCGTACCGGCGTCACCGCCCGGAAGGACAATCACCGCTCCTTTGAGACGGTCATCGTCACCCGCCGGGCCGGCGGCAGCGCCGATGGTATGCCCAGCTTCGTGCAGCTCAACGCCACCCCCAATGCCCAGAGCTGCCAGAACATCACCTGGGTCACCAATCCCCTGACGGCCCAGGCCAAGGCCACCGTGCAGTACTGCCAGCAGAGCAGCTTCAAGGGCAACTTCCCCTCCAGCGCCCAGGGTCAGGTGACCCTCCGCGAGTTCACCACCTCCGGCGACGCGGCCTATGTCAGCTCCGTGTCCCTGACCGGCCTGAAGCCCGGCACCACCTATGTCTACCGGGTGGGCGACGGCAGCAAGTGGTCTGAAAACATGACCTTCACCACCAGCCAGCCCGGCGCGGACACCACCCGCTTCTTCGTCATCGGCGATACCCAGCTCTCCGGCAATGCCGAAAGCGATCAGGATGAGATCCGGCTGATGAACGCCATTGCCGCCAATATCAACGGCCAGTCCATGAACTTCGGCATCCAGACCGGCGACTTTGTGGACAACGGCGGCAACCTGGGCCAGTGGAGCGAGATCCTGGACGTGTTCTCCCGGAACTACGCCGACCTCCCCGTGGTGCAGGTCATGGGCAACCATGAGTACTACGGCGACCTGTCCGGCGGCAACGCCGCCAGCCTGTGGACCCTGCCCGACCGGCTGTATTACTCCGTGGAGTACGGCGATGTGTATGTGGCGGTCATCAACTTCGCCGCCAATCTGGAGGATGCCTGCCAGTGGCTGATCCAGGACGCCGCCAAGTCCGACTGCACCTGGAAGGTGCTGGCGGTCCACCAGCCCGCGTATTACACCAATCCCAACGGCAGCAGCGAGGCCTTCAACCGATATATCCCCGCCGCCGCTGAGGCCGCCGGCATCAACGTGGTGTTCTCCGGCCATGACCACAGCTATGCCCGCACCATGGTCCTCAAGAACGGCCAGCCCGTGTCCGAGGCCGCCCAGAATGGCCGCCTGCCCGCCACCTACGGCAAGGGCGTGCTGTACTACATCTGCGGCGACCTGGGCGAAAAGTCCCGCAGCACCGAGTACAAGGCCGTCAACAACCCCGACTTCCACTTTGCCCAGGTGTCCCAGGAGTATGACTCCCTGTACCTGGCCGTGGAGGCCACCGCCGACGCCATGACCGTCCGCACCTACTCCGTCAGCGCCGAGGGCGCCCAGTCCCTGCTGGATACCTACACCATGCGGGTGCCCGCCTCCGTGTGCCGCGACAAGGGCCACGACTTCTCCGGCGACACCGTGTACGTCCGTGACGGCAAGCTGGTCTGCTCCTTCTGCGGCCAGACCGTGGAGCTGAAGGACTCCGGCTACACCGGCTGGGCCCGGGACGAGGCCACCGGCCTGCGGATGTACAGCTATAACAACGCCTGGCACACCGGCTGGTTCATCATCGACCCCGAGGTGTATTGCTTCGACAAGAATGGCATCGCCTACGATGGCCGGGTCACCCTGTACGGCAAGCAGTTCGTCTTTGACGACGGCGTGGTGGTCAGCGGCCCCACGGGCTTTGTCAAGCGCGACGACGGCAAGACCCTGTACTTCGAGAATGGCCGCATCGCCTCCGGCTGGAAGGACATCGGCGACGCCACCTATTACTTCGAGACCTCCGACCTGGGCGATGACTTCGGCGTCATGTACACCGGCCGCCGCCTGATCGGCAAGACCTGGTACGAGTTCGGCAGCGACGGCCGCCTGTATCAGCTGCTGCGGGGCCGCATGTCCGCCGATGAGAAGGAGATCGTGGTCACCATCACGCCTCCCGCCGGTCAGGGCAGGAACTACAGCAATATCATGGCCGCCGCCTGGAGTCAGCAGGACGGCCAGGACGACCTGGTCTGGTACAATGCCACCGCCAACGGCGATGGCACCTACACCATCCGGGTCCCCATGTGCAAGTACAACGTGGTGGGCCGGTATCTGGTCCATGTGTATAACCACGGCATCCACGGCCAGCTGCTGGACGGTCTGACCTTCCAGAACACCCATGTGGTGGGCCACACCGACACCGTGGCCAGTGATTCCAGCACCTGCGTCAGCGCCGGTCAGGTGAAGTACGTCTGCCGCTACTGCGGCGCGTCCCACACCTCCAGCACCCCCGCCAAGCGCCACACCGTCTCCGCCGTGGTGGACAGCGAATGCCGCACCATGACGGTGACCATGGACGCTGGCAACGGCCATAACCACTCCAACGTCCGCTTCGCCGTGTGGAGCAGCGTAAACGGCCAGGATGACCTGACCTGGTACACCGCCAAGAAGAACGCCAGCGGCCAGTGGACCTGCACCGTGCCTCTGGTGAACCACAACAGCACCGGCACCTACTTCATCCACGCCTACTCCTCCGACTCCGGCCAGAACCGGCTCATCGGCAACACCACCGCCCAGGTGGCGAAGCTCCCGGCTCCCGACACCGTCACGGCCCAGGTGTCCGACAACTGCCGCACCATGTCCATCCGGCTGGATACCGCCCACAGCTACAGCGGCATCCGCTTCGCCGTGTGGAGCAGCGCCGGCGGCCAGGACGACCTGGTCTGGTACACCGCCAAGAACGGCGGCAGCGGCAGCTGGACCTATGACGTGGATCTGGCCCGCCACAACACCACCGGCACCTACTTCATCCATGTCTACAGCGGCAACAAGCTGGTGGCTCACACCACTGCCCAGGTCAAGAGCCTGCCCGCTCCCGCCCCCGGCGTCAAGCCCGGCCTGACGGCTGCCGTCTCCGCCGACAACGCCGCCATGGAGCTGGCCCTGACCACCACCGCCAAATACGGCAAGGTCCGCTTCGCCGTGTGGAGCAGCGCCAACGGTCAGGACGACCTGGTCTGGTACGATGGCCGCCTCACCGGCAGCACCTGGTCCGCCGGTGTGAAGCTGTTGAACCACAAGACCCTGGGCGGCTACTTCATCCACGTCTATGCTGACGGCAAGCTGGTGGCCCACACCACCGCCAATGTCTACGGTATGCCGCCTCAGCAGAGCGCCCAGGCCATCGTCACCGACGACTTCGCCTGGATGAAGCTGCGGCTCTACAGCGCCACCGGCTACAGCAGCATCCGCTTCGCCGTGTGGAGCAGCGCCGGCGGCCAGGATGATCTGGTCTGGTACAAGGGCGAGAACATCGGCGGTGCCTGGATGGCTGCGGCTGACCTGACCCG
>ERZ773114.1244-NODE-1244-length-27441-cov-5.770649_pt1 | contig 27441 bp, 20 predicted proteins | sample MGYA00580564_ERZ773114 | MGnify/ENA primary metagenome ERZ773114 (study PRJEB29015, sample SAMEA2737836) | human gut metagenome | biome: human gut; feature: human-associated habitat; material: faeces | place: China | collected 2012 ... | reverse complement strand
GGACGACTACGTCATCACCGAAAACTACTATAACCACGAGACTTTGGGGCAAATCAAGATTCGCAAAATCGGCAACGTGCTGACCGGATACGAGAACGGGCAGTTCGTGTACGAGACGGACAATCTTGCCAATGCCACCTATGAGATCCACGCGCAGGGCGATATTCCTACGCCGGACAATCAAGGCACGCTCTGGTATGCAGACGGTGACCTTGTTGCCACCGTTACCACAGATGGACAGGTGGACGAGTTTCAGTTCAGTCCCACGCGGACAACCGCCACCTATGATTTCTTAAAAGTGACCCACGATGGCACGAAAGGCGAAGTTGCCATTACCCTGCCGCTGGGTACTTACACAATTTCCGAAGTACAGGCTCCTTACGGATATGTCCATACCGACCACACCTATACTGTGGTGCTGGACTGGGATAACCAGTACAACGATCTGGTCCTTGCGAAGACTATCATCGACCACACGCAGGACGGCGATGTTGTGTACAATTACTCTATTATAAATGCAGGCAACGCCAGCGCCGAGCAAATTGAAAAACAGGTTCTTGTCTTTGAAAATTCCCGCGTGCTGCCGGTTGTCGAGGAGGGCAAAGTCGGCGTTGGTCTGTACAAGCTAGACCGCGACACCTGCGACTTGACTGATGAAAAGCCCTATGCAGATGGCTGCAAGACCCGCGCCTCCCTCTTGAACGGTAGCAGCAACCGTGCTGACATTCCGGCTGATGCCAAGATGGTCGCGGGGGCTGTCTATGAGCTGTATACCGCAGACGACATTTACAGTATTTCCGGTGAGCTGCTGGCAGCCGCCGATACGCTGCTGGGGACAGCCACTACCGATGAAAACGGTCTCGCCTATTTTGACGTGGATGTTCCCCTGCGCGGCGAACATTACGGCAGCAGCGATGCCCACGACTGGACGACCAACAGCGGCCGCTACTATCTGCGTGAGGTCAGCGTGCCGGACGGTTACTTGATCGAGCAAAGCGTGATTCCTGTTGAGTTCACCTACGAAAACCAATTTATCGCATGCCAGATTGTTGACTGCCTGCACTCCGACAAGCAGACCACCGTAGAGATCGACAAGCGCGCTTTCACCGCCGATTCCAACGATACCTTTGCCCTGCCCGGTGCCACTTTGACCGTGACCGATTGGAACGGCAATGTGGTGGATAGCTGGGAGTGCGGCGACACGGCCCATGTGATTCGTGAGCTGCATCTTTCCCACGACTTTGCCGGGAACCGCGATACCACCAAAATCTATACCCTGACGGAGACCCGCCCGGCAGACGGCTACGTCACCGCCCGCTCGATTCAGTTCCGCTTGGAGCAGGCCACGGACGACAATGGCTACTTGCAGGAAACAGCGGTCTGGGTGCTGCGCGAATCCAAAGATTCCGAGTACCAATCCGGCAGCATTATCTCCCCCACCGCATTCTCCGATGATACTGTGGCTACGATTCCCGCCAAGCTGCGCGCATTCTGGGATAATCTAATGGGCAAGAATCCCGATGCAGACGGCGTTGTCATTGCCAACTGGTACTGCGTGAACGGCACGCTGGTGGTGAATTTCACCGATGCCGCTAATGACCGCGCCTTTGCCAAGTGCCTGCGGGAGAGCGATTTCTCCGATTTGACGTTTGATACGGTCTATCTGAACGACGCGGCAGCTCCCGCGTTCTTTGCCGATAAGCAGGTTGCAGAAAAGCCCGCCGATGCCGAAATCACCTACTCTGCAAGCTGGATTCTGCTGAAGGATTCCGATGGGTTCAGCCAGACTGTGACGATGCTGGATGCGCCCACCCACGTAAAAATCAGCAAGGCCGATATTACGACTCACGAAGAAATCCCCGGTGCCACGCTGCGTGTGCTGGATAAGGGCGGCAATGTTGTGGACGAGTGGGTGTCCGAGGACACGCCGCACTACATGGAGGCCGTGCTGGTTGCGGGCGAGACGTATACGCTGGAGGAAACCCTTGTGCCTGATAATTCTGGGTATGTGCCTGCCAATTCCATTCAGTTCACGGTCGAGGATGACGGCAAGGTTCAGCACGTTTTTATGCAGGATGACTACACGAAAGTGCAGATTTCCAAAACCGACATTGCCACCGGCACGGAAATCAGCGGTGCAAAGCTAAAAATCACGGACGCAGACGGCAAGACGGTTGCCGAATGGGTCACGGACGGCACACCCCACTATATGGAGCGCATCCCGATGGGTACGTACACCCTGACTGAGACGATGGCTCCCACTGAGCAAGGCTATGTCCGCGCCGAGAGCGTTACCTTTGAGGTTGGCCCTACGGGGGATATTCAGCGCGTGGAGATGAAAGACGACTTTACCAAGGTTGAAATCTCCAAGGCTGACATGACGGATGGCCGTGAGCTGCCCGGTGCGAAGCTGAAAATCACCGATGCCAACGGAAGCTCCATTGCCGAGTGGGAGACCAACGGCCAGCCCCACCGCATCGAGCGCCTGAAGCCCGGTGAGTACACGCTGACCGAGACGGCTGCCCCGGCCGGGTATCTGCTCAGCGAGGAAGTACACTTCACCGTGCAGGAGACCGGGGAAATTCAGAAAGTTACGATGTACGATGCCCCGGCGCATTCGCTGATTTTCACGAAGCGAGATATTGCCACCAATGCAAAGCTGGTAGATGCCCGCTTAACGATCCGCGATGCCTACGGCACGACCATTGACCGTTGGACGACCACAGACGGCGACCATGCCATCCGCGTACTGCCGGAGCGTTCTGCCGCCAAAGACCCGCGCAAAAATCTGCTGCTTTTATCTGACGACACCAGCGAACACGTCTACACGATGGTGGAAGAACTGGCCCCGGACGGCTATCTCGTTGCCGAGAGCATTACATTCAAGGTCATGCAGATGAACGATGCCCTTGTTGTGTTCGTTTGGCAGGATGGCGGCTGGCAGAAATCTTCCGAGGGGTATCTTGCCATGTATGATGAGCGCACCGATACGCCCGTTCCCCTTGTGAAAACTTTCCCGCAGACCGGCAGCATTTTATAAAAACTGTGCCAAGTTGTTACGCTGCGCACAATTTGAGATTGGAGTGATATTTTGTCTGTTTCCTGTTTTACTTCCACCAATTTGCACCTCTGTAAGTTCCTGCGCACCACAGGCCGCGATTGGCGCAACACCATCTACATTGAGTGCGGCGACTGCCAGCGCGCCGTGAGCCGCAGTTGCAAGAATCTGCTCTGTGCCTTTGACACGGCCGGTACGCCGGTAATCGTGCCAGTGCATGACGTAGAGTACCTGTTCAGCACCACTGTGGACAAGTCCGAGTGCCGCGCCATCCTCACGAAAGCCAATTTCTGTGAGCTGTACAAAGGTTGGATCGATGAGCACATCCGCGACCCTCACGCCTGCCCGCTGAATGATTTGTATGTCAACTGGGAGATTCCCGATCCTTGCGCGGCGAGGATTTTTCTGAACCGGTAAATAGGCACTAAATAACAACACCCCAAAGTGACTCTTAGCCATTTTGGGGTGTTGTTTGCGTTATCTGTTTCCAATTTTACTTCCATCAATTTGAATATTTGCAAAAATCTGCGTTGCGACTTCGCTACAATCAGCGTATAATCCCCCACATTTAGGCTTGAAGCTCGCTTCTTCTATAAAACATATTTTGTCTTTTCGATTGTATATCATCATTTTATGTTTGACAAAGTCAAGCGTAAAGACTATACTCATTCATCGAAAGGAGATGCTCCATCTGCCATGTATCAAAAGACACTATCCTATTACATCACTATGCTGTACCGCAGTTTCGCAGGCTTCACAGGTGATAAGCTGCAAGAAGTCGGGCTGAATTTCGGGCTTTTGTTTTTTATTGTGTACATTGGGAAAAGGCCGAACTGCACCCCATCGGAATTGACAAAAGAACTATCTCTTGACTGGGGCCACAGTCAAAGATGTATCAACCGCCTTGTAGATGATGGCCTTATTACCAAAGAAAAAAACGGTCGTCATTACATGTTGAATCTGACAGAACGCGGGCAACAAGCATTTACTATCGCTCACCAGGTATTCTTCGACTGGGATGCTGCCTTTATGACAGGACTAACCCCAAAGGAAAAGGCACAGTTGCTGGCTTTACTGGAAAAAGCAGCAGAAAGGATTCCTCATCATGTACGAAACGATCAATAGTCCAATCAATTATGGCGGGCTTGAACTAAAGAATAGAATCATCTTTGCTCCTACGACGTTCGGACTTTCAGATGATGCGTATTTTGAAAAAATCCGCAAAATCGCTGCCGGCGGATGCGCGATGATTATTATCGGAGATGTTCCTGTTGGCAAGAGCCAATTTGAAAAATCTCTGTTTGATAAAAAAGGGTTCGCATATTATCAGAAATTGGCTGAGATTGTCCATAGCTATAACTGTCGCATCTGCGCACAGTTGCATCAGTCTGACTCTAACATGCTGGCTATGCTGAAATATGTGCCCGGTGTACTGACAAAGAAAATCTCCATGCAAGAACTTCGACCTCTGCTGAATGCCGAAGTTGCTCCTTACATTACCAAATTGTCAGTCCACAAGATTCATAAAATCATCAATGGTTTTGGAGAGGCTGCTGTCCTTGCCGTTCGTGCCGGGTTCGACATGGTTCAAATCCATGGAGATCGTATGTGTGGCAGTTTCAGCTCATCCGTTTTCAATCACCGCACCGATGAGTACGGCGGCAGCGCAGAAAATCGTGCTCGGTTTGCCGTAGAATCTGTCCGTGCAGTTCGCAGCCGGTTGCCGGAACTTCCTATTGATTATAAACTGGCAGTCCGACAAGAGGAGCCTCACTATGGTAACGCTGGTGTGGTCGAATCGGAACTGGAAATTTTTGTGCCAATGCTCGTTGGTGCCGGTGTCACCAGTTTTCATGTAACTTTGGCGAACCATTCCAGTTTGGAAGATACAATTCCTCCTGCAAACCATCCTTATTTCAAGGAGCAGGGGTGCTTCTTGAAATTCTGCGATGAAGTTCGACAGTATACTGATAAGCCCATCACCGGTGTTGGCGGGCTGACGCAGCCGGATTTTGTAGAGCAGCAATTAGCCAGTGGGCGTATTAGCTGTGCCGCCATGAGCCGTCAGCTTTTAGCTGATCCCGAATGGCCGAACAAAGTTGCAGCAGGACAAATCAAAGATATTCATCGCTGTGTCCGTTGTAACAAAAAGTGCCTTGGCGGCTAGCAGCAGCATCAAGGCACTCATTGTATTTATGAAAAAGGGTGAAGGAAATGAAATACTCTATCGTATTTAGCAGCGTAACCGGCAATACTCGCCAATTGGCCGATGCCATCCTCTCCGTCCTTCCGCAAGAAAACTTACGCTATTTTGGACCTCCGGCCGAAATCGCGCTTGAAGCAGACCGCCTCTATGTTGGTTTTTGGACGGACAAGGGGCATTGTAATAAAGAGATTTCAACTTTTTTGAAAGGCGTAAAGGGCAAAGAAATTTTCCTGTTTGGTACCGCCGGGTTCCGTGGTAGCCAAGAATATTTCGATAAAATTCTTGACTCTGTTCAGAAGCACATCGACCGTAGCAATACTGTAATTGGCACTTTCATGTGCCAGGGCAAAATGCCTGCATCTGTGCGTGAGCGCTATGTGAAAATGAAGAACAGTCCCCTGCCTATCCCGAACATCGACAAGATGATTGAAAACTTTGATAAAGCCATTTCGCATCCGGATTATGAGGACATAGACCGCTTAAAGGGTTCCATCACACAAGTCTAAAAAGTGTTAATGCAAAACGGCTTCTATTTTATTTATTAGCAGCATTTTAAAGGGAAAGAATTCGCTCCAAAATGAGCAGATTCTTTCCCTTTTTATTGAAATTTCTTTTTGTTACGCTTCTTTGGTGTTCAGAGTTTCTGCCTTATCTGCTTTACAACCTCCAAGTGTCTATTTGCATAAAACTTTTTTACGGCATCGTTTGCGTGCTCAGCCTCTGAATGCAGAGCGTTTTCCAATTCCTCAAAGTTTTTCCTTGTGGTTTCTATATCCGTCTCGTCACGTTCTACTACGCCACCCCTAAAAGATATTTCTTTTAATGTGGTTAGCATTTCTTGCTGTTCCGATATATTTGCTTCTTTGTACGCAGAGACAAATGCAGTAAGTAGTTCGTCATCAAAGCATACAAGTACTATAGATTTTGCTGCAAGACCTTTTTCGTATGTTGGGTTCTTTAAGTAATCCATAAAGAAAATTTCATTCATTAAGTATGGCCACTGATCTTGAAACTTTTCTATTTCCTTATTGAGCGTTTGCTCTTGTGGTGTCAGTCTAGTTTCCTCCTCGTCTCTCATGAGTCTTCGGTGTCCACGTTCTTCACAAATATCTCCCTTTATAATTTTAGCTTTTCTATTATGGAAGCCTTGAATCATTCTTGCATCATCAACGTCACACTGTATAGGAACACCTATTTTGCGGAAATCATCAAGTCTTCCTAAAAGAGCCACATAATCATCCGTTGTTAGCTTTCCATCATATGCCTGCTGTAATACTTGTGGCAGCCCCCGATCGATAATCTCTTGGCTCAACTCCCAGAAAGCTTTATCGAGGACTTCCCTCTCCGGAGCAGTTTCCTTTACGGAAAAGCGTTGTCTCAAAGCAGTTTTTATCCGCTGTTCATCCCACTCGCCTTCAATCATCCAACGAATAAGCGGTTGAATTCGATATTGTGCGTTATATCTTTTATACTTACTATTTTCATCATCTTGTATTGTCTGCCATGGCGGGGATTTCCGTTTTTTATCCTCTGACGTTCTTTCCAAAAAGTTGAAAGTGTATTCATCATATTCGTTCAATTTTTTGTAGTTTCCGCCTTTCACTTCGAAAAGGTATGCAGCAAACACATATAGCGCACCGCCCATACCATCAGTAGGAAGTTTCAGGCGACACCATAATTCATACACACGTTCAAAATCTATCAAACATGATTTGAATGTTCTGAGATTACGGGTCTCGCTTTCTTCGAATACTTGGAATAGCTTTGGGCTTTCCGTTTTCAAAAATTCCGTGTATTCACTTGTTTTCGCCTTGTAGTTTCCAATCATTTCCTGTTGGATTCTTCGATATTCCACATCCAACTTGACTGTTCGTTCTACAACTTTTTCCTTAAAAGTTTTGTAATTTTCCTCGTCTTTTATATTATCCTCTGATGCAATTATTACCGTCTTAATTCCTTTGTCTTCTACATAGGTGTTTATAATTCCCAATAAATCAATTACGCCAATTTTGCATCGTTCAAAATCGTCAAATACTAAAACTAATTTCTTTTTTACAGGTTGCTCTTCCCCTGCAACTATACAATAGACTTCTTTTTCAATCGGTAAAAAATCATAGACATCAATGGACAGCAACATATTCGCACTTTTTGCTATTTTTTTGATTTTTCCAAAGTCGAACAATTCGCCAAAAGCCGCTACCTTTTCTGAAAGCTGTTTTACGACATTCACACCTTTTGCAATATGTCCTTTCCCCGATTTTTCTGCCTTATTGAATGTCTGGGCATATACCACAGCTTCCTTTACCTTTTTGGTTAATGTATTTGTATCCTCAATTCCGAATAGCGACACAACCGCCATCAAATATTGGGGGCCCTGATTCAATTTCCTTTCTATTTGGCGCATTAGATATGTCTTCCCGCTACCCCATTTTCCAGTAACGAGCAGTGCACCATTCTGTTCCTGCTCTTTTATATAATTTTCAATTTCTTCTATTGTTTTCACAGAAATCATTCCTCCCATATCATTTCAGAAACTACAAGTGCTTTTAGTCTAGACTTCTCACGCAGTTTCCTCCGTTGTCCGCTCTTTCCTATACTGCACCGGTGACTTCCCTATCTCCTTCTTAACCACCCTGCTGAAATACAGCGGGTTCTCATACCCTACGATTTCGGAAATTTCCTTGATGTTGTAGGTCGTCCGCTCCAACAGGCTTTGGGCGTTGACCATGCGCAGGGAGAGGATGTACTGGGCCGGGGACATACCTGCGTACTGTTTGAAATTGTGTATAAACCAGTTGGTGCTGATGTGCAGGGATTCCGCATAATCGTCTATGCTGATCTTTGTGTTATAGTTCTCGTTGAAGTAAGCCGCCGCGCGTTCAATTTGCTCTTGGACGTCGCCGGTGGCTTTTTTCTGTTCATGCTGTTGGCGGTCCACCAACAGCAGAATATCGTTGAACAGCGATGCAATATAGTCCTCGTACCCATAGCGGCACAGCTGCAACTCCTGAATGATTTTGCGGAACAACGCCTTGTAATCCGGCAGTACACCGCAGTAGAACACATGCTCATCGAGCGAGATGCCGTGATACGCCAGTATGTTCTTTACATCGCTGCCTGTGAAGTGAATCCAGAAAACTTCCGGGTTATCTTCCAGATAATATACATATTTTTGAATTTCTTCCGGCTTGTAAAGCACCATATGGCCCGCGCTGACGATTTCTTCCTTGCCGTCAAACCAGAAATGCGTCTTGCCGTTTGCCACATATAAAATCTGGTAATCCCTGCGCCCTTTCTGCCAGTAAGTCGGTAGTTTGGGGCGCGTTTTCAGCCGGTAGGTGCCACAGCTGCCCACCACCAACGGCGTGGAGTTGTCTTTGAAATCTGTACGGGAATTGTTCAGATAGCCAGAGTTAATGTACACAAAAATCTCCTCCTGTTTTTGTGAATATTGCGAGGTGCTTCGTCCATTTTACCTTCACTTTACAAAAAGCCATTGATTTTGTGCATATTTAGTGCAATACCGTTTATGTTTTATTGTATATAGAAATTGTATAATAATTTCAGACGGAACGCAAGCAGAACTGTATAAATCACAGGAGGAGAATGGATGATGATTCCGCACTATTACGAGGACCCGCACACACTGCATGTGGGTACCATGCCGAATCGTGCATATTACATTCCGGCATCCCGGCGCAGCGATGCCTTAGTCGAGCACCGCGAGACCTCGGATCGCTTCCAGCTTTTGAACGGAAGCTGGAAATTTCGGTACTACGCCAGTATTTATGACTTGCAGGATGCTTTCTATGAGGTCGGCTATGATGCCTCCGCTTTTGACAGCATCCCGGTCCCCAGCGTGTGGCAGAACCACGGTTACGACCACCACCAGTACACCAACATCCGTTATCCATTTCCCGCTGATCCGCCGTATGTTCCCAAAGAGAATCCCTGCGGCGCTTACCTCTACGACTTCACCTACCAAAAGGATGCCGCTGCCCCGCGCGCATTTCTGAATTTTGAGGGCGTTGCCTCCTGTTTCTACGTCTGGCTCAACGGTCAGCTTGTCGGGTACAGTCAGGTCGCCCATTCCACAAGCGAGTTCGATGTAACGAAGTTTTTACAGGACGGCACCAACCATCTGGCGGTCCTCGTGCTGAAATGGTGCGATGGCAGTTATATGGAAGATCAGGATATGTTCCGCATGAACGGCATTTTCCGTGATGTCTACCTGCTGCACCGACCGGAACAGTGCATCGAGGACTATTTCATCACCACCGACATCCACGGCAGCACCGCAGAGGTTGCTGTCCGCCTGCGTTACTACGATTCCGCCGTTGCCACCCGCATCACCCTCTACGATGCAGCCGGCACGATGGTCGGCAGCGTAACGCCCGTGGAAGCACCGGATGATGCGGAATTCCCCTATCATGCAGAAATCACCATTGTTGACCCGACACTCTGGAACGCAGAGCAGCCCTACTTATATACCCTTGTGTTGGACACGCCCAACGAGACTATTACGGACCGTGTGGGCATCCGTGAGGTTCATGTTGCCAACAACCAGATTTATGTCAACGGCCAGTCCATCAAGTTCCACGGTGTAAACCGCCACGAATCCGACCCCGTCACGGGATATGCTGTTGGCTTTGAGCAGACGAAAAAAGACCTGCTCATGATTAAAAAGCACAACTTTAATGCCATCCGCACCAGCCATTACCCGGATGTGCCTTACTTCTATCAACTCTGCGACCAGTACGGCTTCTTTGTCATTGATGAAGCCGACAACGAGAGCCACGGTGCGTCCGAATACTATTGCGAGGGCAACGAAAGCTGGCCCAACCACGTTGAAAACTGGAACAAGCCCATCGCAGACAACCCGGAGTTCACCGAGGCCACCGTAGACCGCACCCGCCGCTGCGTGGAGCGCGACAAGAACCGTCCCTGCGTCATCATCTGGTCGATGGGCAACGAGAGCGCCTACGGCTGCACGTTCGAAGAAGCGCTGGCATGGACAAAGAGTTTTGACCCCCGCCGCCTGACCCACTACGAGAGCGCCCAGTACCGCAGCAAGAACCGTAAATACGATTTCTCGAACATTGATATGTTCAGCAATATGTACCCTTCTCTCGAAAGCATTCAGGAATATCTGGACAACGAGCCGGACAAACCCTATATCATGTGCGAGTACAGCCACTGCATGGGCAACGGCCCCGGCGATTTGGAGGATTACTTCCAGTTCATTCAGAGCCATGATGGCTTGGTCGGCGGTTTCCTGTGGGAGTGGTGCGACCACGGTATTTATAAAGGGAAGATGCCAGACGGCCGCGGCATCTATTATTACGGCGGCGACCACAATGAGTGGCCGCATGACGGCAACTTCTGCATGGACGGTCTGGTTTACCCCGACCGCCGCCCGCACACCGGGCTGTTGGAGTTCAAGAACGTCTATCGCCCGGCGCGTGTTGTGAAGTACGACCGGGAATCCGGCATGCTCACGTTGCACAACTACATGGACTTTGTTGATTTGACCGAGTATGCCGCACTAACCTATCAGGTAAGTTGCGACGGCGAGGTCATCGACAACGGCTTCATCCCTTACCCTGACGGTTTCACCCTGCCGCCGCACAGTGAAAACGCCTTGCCGTTGGCCGTCCATATTCCCGATAAAGGCAAGTGTTTCCTGAAAATCTTCTACCATTGCGATAAAGACCTGTCCTTGCGTTCGGAAGATCATCTTCTGGGTTTTGATGAAATCCTGCTGGAAAACGAAGACAGCCGCAACCAGAAAACCTTGGCTATGTGGAGTGATGCCTCTTCCAACAGCACAATCACTGTTCAGGAGACGGACCGCCATTTGACGCTGCGCGGCAAGAACTTCACCTACAACTTTAATAAGCTGACGGGTCTGTTCGCCGCGATGCAGTACGAGGATGCAGTCCTGTTGGACAAGGAAATGGAGTTCAACATCTGGCGTGCTCCTACGGACAATGACCGCAAGCTGAAGCTGGATTGGCTGGCTGCCCGCTACGACCACTGTATGACCAACGCCTACCGCACCGAATATCAGGTGACGGACAGCGGTGTGACTCTGCGCGCCAAAGTCGGCATTGCACCGATCAGCTTGCAGAAATTCCTTGATTTGGATGTCTGCTGGACGATTTCCAACAGCGGTGCAGTAACGCTGGCACTGCACGCTGAGCGCAACACGGTATTCCCCGAACTGCCGCGCTTTGGCCTGCGCCTGTTCCTGCCAAAAGAAATGGCCCGCGTCAGTTACTTCGGCATGGGTCCGATGGAAAGCTACTGCGACAAGCACCATGCTGCCAGCCACGGCTACTTCAGTTCCACCATCTGGCAGCAGCACGAGGACTACATTCGCCCGCAGGAGAACGGCAGTCACTATGATTGCGATTATGTCCAGCTGGATGGCGCTGGCATCAAACTTACCGCTGTCGGTGCAAAGCCGTTCTGCTTCAACGCCTCGCACTACACGCAGGAAGAGTTGACTGAAAAGGAGCACAACTATGAGCTGCATCCCTGTGACAGCACCGTTCTCTGCCTTGACTATGCACAGAACGGTATCGGCTCTGCCAGCTGCGGGCCGCGTCTGGCGGAGCAGTACCGCCTTGACGACGCTTCCTTCGATTTCAGTATCCGTCTGATTCCCGAAAAAGCATAACCTCTACACAAAAGAATGGAGAAATTCTCATGTCTGAAAACACTGAAAGACGTTATTTGAAGTGGTATAACAAGGTCGGATACGGCTCCGGCGATGTTGCGGGCAACGTGGTCTATGCGTTCCTCTCCTCGTTCGTTATGATCTACCTGACCGACACCGTCGGCCTGAATCCCGGTATCGTCGGCACGCTGATTGCTGTGTCCAAGCTGTTTGACGGCCTTACCGACATCTTCTTTGGCTCGATGATTGACAAGACGCACTCCAAGCTGGGCAAGGCTCGCCCGTGGATGCTCTACGGCTACATCGGCTGCGCCATCACACTGGTCGGCATCTTCGCCATCCCCATGGGCATGAGCGAGTTTGCCAAGTACGCATGGTTCTTTATCTGTTATTCCTTGCTGAACGCTGTGTTCTACACGGCCAACAACATCGCCTACTCTGCCTTGACTTCCCTTGTCACCAAGAACAGCGCCGAGCGAGTCGAGATGGGTTCCTACCGCTTCATGTTCGCATTCGCCACCAGCCTTGCCATTCAGTCTTTCACGCTGCTGGCTGTCTCTGCACTGGGCGACACTGCCGAAGCATGGCGCACCGTGGCTATCGTCTATGCCATTATCGGTCTGATCGTCAACACGCTCTCTGTTTTCTCCGTCAAGGAGTTGCCGGAGGAAGAGTTTGTCGACACCACGGATAAAGCCGAAATCGAGAAAGACGAGAAGTACGGTCTTGTCGAAGCTGCCAAGCTGCTGGTCTCCAACAAATACTACCTGATGATCTGCGTCACCTACATTTTGCAGCAGATCTATGGTGCCATGATCAGCATGGGTACCTACTACACTGCTCATATCCTTGGCGACAAGAACCTGTTCGGCGTGTTCTCCTGGGCCATCAACATTCCTTTAATTATTGCACTGGTCTTTACCCCGACCCTCGTTGCCAAGATGCACGGTATGTACAAGCTGAACGTCGGCAGCTATGCCCTTGCTACCGTGGCCCGCGCGCTGGTTGCCGTGGCCGGCTATACTGGCACCGGCGATGTCAAGATGATGCTGCTCTTCACGGCCATTGCTGCACTGGGTCAGGGCCCGTGGCAGGGCGACATGAACGCCGTTATCGCCTCCTGCTCCGAGTACACTTGGCTGACGAAGCACAAGCGCGTAGACGGCACGATGTACTCCTGCACCTCGCTCGGTGTCAAGCTGGGCGGCGGTCTCGGCACCGCCATCACCGGCTGGCTGCTGGCGTTCAGCAACTACGATAAGGCGCTGGCCGTACAGCCGGAATCCTGCATCAATATGCTGAAACTCATGTACCTCGTGATTCCCTTTGTGCTGGACGCCATCATTACCTTTATCCTCTCCCGCATGAAGGTCGAGGAGGCCAACGATAAGATCCGCGCCGAAATGAAAAACTGATATTCACTATTCTCCTTCTAAAAAAGGGCTTCCGCATCTGCTGGCGGAAGCCCTTTTTCTGTATAGTGCTTTACCCTCTAAAATCGGCCAAAGCACTGGCTATTAAATCTATTGGCGGCGAAGATATAGATGGCTCTTCTTTCTGCGAATTCCGAGTGCGTCCCATGGTCTGCTTTTCTAAGTATTCCTGCACGATTTGCTCAATCAAGGCGCGGTCCGTCTGCTGAAAAGACTTCGCATCTGCCTTTTCATAGCATAGAATTGCATCGGCAAGATACTGTGCTTTGCCCCTGTCACGCTGCCGTTCCAAGTATTCTACGGCGCACACATGGTCTGGGTTTTCCATGTCAAAGCGAACCGTAAATCGTCCCCGGTCTTTTTTCAGCTTCATGGTTCATCACGCCCCTGTCACTGTGCAGCGGTAAAGATACTCAAAGCCCTTGGCGTTGGCATTCACGTCCTCCACAAAGACGGGGTGTGCCACCTTGCCGGATGTTTCGATTTGCCGCCGCAGCAGGCAGGCTCCGCCGCCCACGAAGATCACACGCCCTGTGCGCAGGTCAAGCTGCCGCTCGCGCAGTGCGCCCAACATATCGTTGACAAACTCCTGCGCCTGATATTCTACCAGCGCGGCGACTTCTTCCCCGTAGCTGCTCCCCTGCCCCTGCAAGAGAATGGCATCCACATCTGTTTCCTCTAACAGAATGTCCAAATCGGAGCTGGCTTTAGAGCGGATGCGGTTGTACAGCAGAATCACGCCGTTTTCCAGTGAGTCACAGGTAGACAGGTCGGCGCGGCCGTTCTTCAGCAGCAGATAGTCCGCTGTGAAGCCGCCCACATCCAGAATCAGCGCGCGCGGTACCGTTGCCAGCTCGCCCAACATCATGGCTGCTGCCGCAAATGCCTGCGGATAGCACTGCACATTGCGGATCAGAATGCTGTACAGCTTGTCACGGTAGGAAAAGTAGATAGGTTCCTTGCGCTTGAAGTAGCGCACGAACGCTTTGTTCTGCGCACCAAAGTGTGCGGGCGGCAGTCCGATGGCAAGGTCAATGGGCATCAGCCCGGAGGTATAAGCGCCCTGCGCTTCGATTTCCTCCGCGATGGCAAACAGCGACAGGATAAAGAAGCGCTCGTCTGTGGTTTTGTCCTTCTGGTACGGGATGCGCTGCGCGGACAGTGTATAGTAGCTGCCGCCGTATTTCAGTACGTCCCTGCCGTAAGGTCTGGTTTTGCTTTTCTGTACACCGGAAACAATGGCGTTTCCGTGGACGGTTTTGACCTGTTTGTTGCCGTGGTCGATAGCAATAAGCATAACATCAACTCCCTTCGATGCTTATATTTACCTTATACGTTTTGAATACGTCATTTCCCAACAAATTTACGCATTATTTTTTCTTATACGCAATAATACGCATTATTTATTTGTTTGCATTTCCCCGGCGGGTGCGCTATAATGGGCAAGGTAAGTAAAAACACAGGAGTCTGCCATGAACAAAACGCTTGAAATCAGTGCTATGCAGTATGATTTTCATACCTTGCTGAAAGTTTCCGATATATGCGGTCTTACCGGCGAAATCGGCTTCCATGATACGGACACCGGCTACCTCGTCAGCTTTCCCGATGATGACGGCAAAGCCGATCAGCGTATGGCAGAATATAAGAAGCGGCTTGTCGATCTTGAAAACAACATCTGGAATCGGTAATTTGTGTGACCCGCCGGGGAAATTTATATAGATAAAATGGCAGCCCCTTCTGCTGAAATTGCATCAGCGGAAGGGGCTGTATTTATATTGTATTCAGTATTTCCAACGCCCTTGACAGGGGCATAACTTTCTGGCATTTTGCCTTTTGGAAATCATATCTTGCTTTCTTACCATCTGGCATTACTGCTATGGCATTTTCTGTCAGGACAGCAGCTTTCAATTTGGGAACATATCGGTGTACCTTTCCCTGCCGGTCAATCTTGGCGTGAGGCAGAATAAGTTCCGCCGTTCCCAGTTTGATTTTTGCTTCTTTCGGCAGCGGTGAAAGCCACTTGTAGGTATCGCGCTCAGAAGCAGTATCCCACATAGAATACTGGTATGCTCGCCCGCCAAAGAAGCTGTCCTGCTGTTCCCTATATTCAAAGTGTTCTGTCTGCTGCGTTACCATCTGCGCCACGCGAGCGGCATTCAGTTCCATCTCCTCTAAGCGGATGTACTCATGCCGTTGGTGCTCGCAGTAGTAACCACAGCTGATATTGACCGCCGCTGTTTCCAGATACGGCGCAATATAGGATATATCACTGCACGAACCGCCTGCTGTTTCAAATCCGAACGAGGTAACGAAGTCCTCAAACTCTGGGTTATCGCAGCGGTAAAACACGGCATCATTGCTGCCCCGGCGGTCAAGCTCTACGATGTAGTTTACCTGCGGCCGCAAAGAACCTCCTGTGAATTTCTTTGCCCCTATACAGCCGACTTCCTCATCCTCACAGAAAAGCACATGACAGTTTGTTGTGCGCAGGATCTGCAAAATCATCCAGACTCCGCATCGGTCATCACCGCCGATGCCCTGCGGTGACATGGCTACTGCCCCATCTGCCGAATAGCATATCTGCTCGACAGGTTGGCGGTGAACCGTGTCCATGTGGGCCACCAGCAGCACGGGGATTGTTCCCTCTGCATACAGATAGCCGGGCTTATCGGTGATGGGGTAACCCCTGCTTTTCAGTTCGGCTTTCAGCGTCTTTTTCAATTCCATCTGCGGCAGGCGCAGAATGGTTTCAAACGTCAATTCTTGCATGGATTCCTCCTTTATGCGGCAAGGCCGTTCATCTGATTTGGGCAGAAACGATTGGCACCGATGGGAAGGCAGCCGCTTATGGATTGCGCAGTTTCTGCATACGCTTATCACTTGCTCATAGCAGGCAGGGCAAATCCCACGCTGCTCGCCGGAACGGGTAATTCCGATGCGCGGCATACCGATAAACTCCTCTCCGCAGGCAGTGCAGCGATAACTGCATTCCTTACAGTAAAAGTGGTTATCAATATATCGCCCATATCCATGCACCGTTTTACCGCAGCCTTTGCAGACAAACATACTACCGCATTCTGCACAGCGTATCGAGCGGTGGTCTTTCTGTTCCCCGCCGCAGCAGACACAGCGGGCCACCGAGCCAATCGTCATTTTGCCATAGTCGGTCTCCCCTTTCAGCAGAGATACTACCGCATACCCATACTCATAGTCGGGATAATGATTGCTGTCCGCCGCAGATTCGCAGTAAGGTTCGGTGTCTTTTCCGCGCTTGATCGACCACAGATTCGGCTTGTCAAGGCATGTTGCGATAGCCTGTTGGACGATGCCTCGATACAGAGTTTTCTGGTCTTCCAAATCTGTAGGATACAGGCGTGATTGCAGCAAAACATTATCCTTATAGCAGAAAATTTCTCGCGTAATGCGCGGGGCTGTATGGAAGTCCTGCGTGTACTCGTCACTGACCGTGAAGAAAATCATACTGACGGCATCGCCCATATAGGACTGGCAGCCGCCGTGATAACTGCCCCTCTCTAAGCAGTGGCAGGAACTCCAAGTGTTGTCGCGGTTAGACATTTCGAGAAAATCGCAGGGGTGGATAGATAACACAGCGGTTTTCTCTATATGCGCCGGGTTCAGGGCATCGGCCAGCCGCGCAAACAGTGCATTGTAAGGTTTGACCGTGCGCATATAGCGGTTGTCCGGCTCGCCGGCCTCCGCTTCTTCCTCGATTTGGTCGAGATGAAATTTCAGGCAGAGACGATTGATAATGCGACTCGCCTTTTGCCCCGGTGCACACTTGATGCCGCCGTACTGTCGAATCGTGTCCAAGCGGTACTCGTTTGGTATCCTGGCATAGTCTGCGGTTGCCGCGCGCAGGGCTGTTTCAAAGTTCTCGTACACTGTATCATCCGTGCAGGCCCTGCGGCCCAGTTCAAGGATGGCGGCGCGCGTTTCATCTACCGTGATGCGGTCAATTTCCCGGCGCTCCTCCACGCGGAACACGATTGCCAGTTCTTTCTCGTTCCATATCGGATGCCTGCGCAGAAGCTGCAAAAGCCCCTGCTTCTGTTCACTCCATTGTGTAAGGTTTGCTGTGACACCTTCCTCCGAAAACGGCTTCTGATACTTGTGCATGACCTCGTAAAATTGCTGTTTGAGTTCGTCCATCATTGTAATCTCGCCTTTCTTGATTTTTTATTTTTAACGCCGGGCGGCGCTAAACCAAAACAAAAAAAGCGAGAATAACTTTTCTTCGCTGCCAATCGCAGCACAAAAGTCATTCTCGCTTTATGCGGGGCATCCTCCCGGCGGATAAAAAATGCCCGCATTGCACAGACCAGACGGTCAGCGGCATTGCAGGCACAAAGTACAAAAATAACAACGTGTGTCAGTGCAAATTGCTTTACAGGACACATAAATTATTTACATTAGTATGATAACACACTTGAGGGTAAACGTCAATTCTCTTTTTATCTTTACACCCTCATACACCAAATTCAAAAAATCAATTTGAAAGACATCAATAATCAAAATATTGTAAAAAGATTATCTGGCAATAGCACCAACTAAAACAGGTACAAAGCATTATAGCGGTTTGGACGTTTTCTTCGTCCTCGGTCTTACTTCGCTTTTTATTCAAATTACGTGCTCATTTAGTATGTGTCGTCAGATGAAATAATCAAGTAATAATCTTCCGCCAGCGCATTTAAAGCAGAACGCGACACTAAACCTGTTGGAATTTTAGAAAAATCCGAAATGTAACAATTAACGATATTAAGCGATAAAATTTTCTTCAAAAAATCTTTAGTAAAGTCACTTCGCTCATTTTCTGTGTAGAGTCGATCCAACAAGTAAAGAAATATATAACTAAACCCTGGTGCATTCGAACCAAAGTACACATCGTTTTTGCATATATTATAAATTCGGCATAAGAGCGGTGACGAAAAAAGATTCTCATCTTCTGGCGGATTTAATGTTGCCGCAGACAAAATATTGATGAGCAAAGAAATATAGTACCTTCCATACCGCTTCGATTTAATATTTGCCTTGCGGTATTCCCGAAGAGTGTAATCTAAATAAGCAGTCAAATCATTCTCATCTTGGCTAATTTGCAAATCAAAGAATGTCGTAATCTCTGAGATTTTATCGATATCTGCCACAAAGAAGCTCTTTATCCAGAAGCAGTCTGTGCGTGGAATTTTATGTCCCTTTCGCTTCTGTTTACTAATAATTGTCGAATCAATCGAGATTCCTATTCCCTTAAGAACATTTTGTGCCACATATACCCTGCTAATATCCGCCCCTGAAAAGTTTTGACAGTACAAGTTTTTTTTATCAACAACAGAAGCATTCAACGTTCCACATGCTACTGCTGCTACAAAAAAGCGTTGCTGCATAAGTAATTCAGCACGCAAGGTATACAGCGTAGAAACAATCTGTGACAGTGTTGAAGCCTCGAGGTAAGCGCAGTCACTAAAAGCATAGGCCTCGCATCCTTCAACAAGGCTACGTTGCAGGCAATTTGTGAAAATAGAAATACTTTTGCTGTACGAAGTAGCATCATCAGTGGATAGATTTTTGGTTCCGAGCAAGTCTAGAAAGGCAATATAGCTCATAAAATCCCCCCATAGCATAAGTCACTCGACTACACTATTAGATGTAAAATCACCGCCGAATAATCTTGAAAAAAGCAAGGTATGGATAATAACGAGCAACTCTTTCATACATCGAGAGCGGGACAATCTTTACTGTCCCATTTTTCCAACTCTTTCGCCCAAAAAAATCCAGAATCTTTTGGGCCTCCTTATGACGTTTTGGACGACGGTTCATCACTAACATAATGTAAGGGCCTGGGTTTGGAATCTTTTTGTACTCCTTTTGAACTTTCTGCCGAGAAAGCTGTTTTTCCTTAGTAAAGTATAATAATTGTTGTTCAAGGGAGGGTTCAACTAAAATGTAAGGTTTCAAAAAGTCAATCCAAATGGCCTCATACTTCTTGCAGTCAAAATTATCTACTCCGATATCGTGACACGAAAACGCAAAAGAGTAATAACTTATGCTATCCAAGCAAACTTGTTTCGCTTCATCCGGAACGGTCAGATTATGTTCGTAGGCATAAGCCAATTTCTTCTGTGAAAATTCTCTACGGAACGCAAGATCATTTTTCGGGGAAGTAAAACTTCCCCAAGAATGGTACATCGCAATATCCGTAAGAATATCAACACAAATCGATTCAACCGCCTTAATGCTAGGAACTGCATAAACCGCATTGACATTTTGCTTGGCTCTCACTGTGGCCTCATAATGAACAAGGTCAACTTCCACAATATGAGAAATTTTAGCCGAATCAAAGTATTCCGCCGTGATAATGTAAGACGCAGCTGCATTTGTAGAAACGATAATGCGAAGATCTCCTGATTCAGCGATGTCGGCAGGATTAGGAAGCAACTCGATTCGTATCTGCGGAATAACTGCACCGCACACCTGATTCAGTGTATTGATACGATTATTTAACTGTTTTTGCAAATTGTTGCGTAGAGAAAGAACAAGTTGCGTTTGAGTGTTTACTTCTCCTCTAGAATCTCGGATAGCAACAACGGCACGGCGAAGAATATCATTGCTACATGATAAGAGAGGCGGAATAGATTTGGATTTCTTTTTCATAGAGAGTGGCCTCCTGTATTATCCATAATAACGCAAAAGCTTTCTTTGAGCAACAGAAAAAGCAGCATACAATGCATAATTAAACATGCCGAAATGTATCGAATAAATATCCATATCTTCGAAATCAATAGTATCTCAATAGAATTATAGACAACAAGGATTTTTTTGCAATATAGCAAATCCCACAATATTTCCAGACGCAATTTGTATGAGATGTTCACTTACATCCCAAATTGATTAGCTCCATTAACAAGTGAATAGAATGAATCGTTTTTTGATCGAAGACCTTTTGAAATCCTCGAATACTCCAATTCTGATATTCAATTGGAGTATTTTCTCTTTTAGTGAAGTCCGTCGGTTTTATTATTAATTTTGTTAATAGCACGCTTGATAAATACAATTCTTCTTTGAGATACAACTCATCTTTTTTGATTTCTAGTTATAGTAGAATAACTTATTCGTAAAGTAAAAGTCTCCCACTTACATCATCATTGTAAATGAGAGACTTTTCTGTTTTATGATTTCTTCGTTGGTGAGTTTTTCATCCTCAACCCCAGCCAACTTTCCAGTGTCTGCAAATCGCTAAACAGAATGTCGTAAACCTCATCGCTTACCAGCGGCGTATGGGCTTCATACGCCGCGCGGCAGCGGTTCAGGTGGTCTGTCAGTTCCCGCAGCTTGTCGATAAAAGCGGCTTTTTCCTGCCATTCTTCGGTTCTCATTGGCTTTTGGGGGCGCAGCGGCCGAAATTCAACTCGTGGATCACCGACAGGATGGTTTCATCGTCATCCCAGTCGGCGGAAAACGCTGTCGGCGCATAAGTGCCGTCCAGTAGGACCATTACTCTCCCCTGCTCAATGCGCAGGGTCACATCCTTGCGCCGGGCGCAGACGATGGCGAGATTTCCGATTTGCTTCATAATGTAAGCACTTCCTTTCTTACGCAGCCTGTAAAGCCATAGGCAGCACCTTACGGCTCCACAGGTCAATGAATTTCTGTACTTCTTCTGTTGGTTTGCTGTTATGATCGCCGTGGATCTGTGCGATTTTGCCATCGCGCACTTCTACGGTCACATACGGCTTTTTCGGCTCTTCCACGCGGCGAACAAATACAATTAAGCATCTGCCCTCTGCCACGTTGTCAATATATCCGCCAACACAGTGGTGCAGCGCTTTTCCCTCGTCAACAAGGTCGTTGGCTCGTTGTGGGCAGACGATTTGCAGTTCTTTATTGGAAAGAGCCGCTTTCCGCGCAAAGCCCGCGTAGGCCATGCAGAATGCCTTGTTTTTCTGTGCATCGTTGATCTTTTGGATACGCTCTGCTTCTCGGTCATGCGCCGCTGCGCAGTTTTTCGGGAACAATACCGATTTATCTTTCATGTCATAGGCCTGCCTGCGGCACATATGCAGGTAGTCCACATAGGTTGTCACCAGCGTTCCTATTGTCAAATCACGGTATCTGTTGAGCGGGCGTGTTTCACAATAAATTGGGAATTGCGCCTCCATGTAGCGCATGAACTTTTCCGCCGTCATGTACCGGAACACATCCGTAGGAATTTCCGCCACTTTGTTGTCGATTTTCCATTGAAATAGCGCTTTCCTGCTGCACAGGTTGATTGCCACATAGGGTTGATACTTTTTCAGCATCGCCATGGTTGCATTTTTCTCCAGCAGAAAAGACACATCTTCTTTCTGCACGCGCAGAATACGATGCGTTTTGGTTTGCGTTTCATCCAATGCATCACTGAACCCGTCGCGGTAGACAACGTCTGACACAATGTCCCTAAAGCCCACTTTCGTCAGTCGTTCGATCAAAAGCGGGTGCTGTAAGTACATTTTCAGGTAGTAGCTGACCTGCATCGGGTTATATGTCTGCTCATAGAACTGCCGCAGTGCGCAGTATTCCCAAAGCGTGCCATACAGCACTTTTTCAAGTCCCGGCAGATATATTGCACCGATTTCTTCAGAAATAAAGCACTCTATACCGAACAAGGCTCCCGGATGATGGCCGTGCCGCCAATGGGTCACACTATCATAGTCTCTACTATAATAGTAGGGCTCAATGGTCGCCTTTTTGCCATCATCGCCGCAAACAAATATACGCATGACTTCATACGCGGATTTTCTGGTGGTATCCTTTCCTTTGACGTAAGACCAGTACAGCTTATAGATACGCACCACAAGCTCCTGCGGGCTGATTCGCCGGATCACCTGACAGGTTTCCCTGTCCTCATGGTAGGCGGCTCTTTTCCCCTGTGCCTTGGCTATGACTTTCTGTCTGCACTTTGGGCAGCGCAAAACATCGTTGTTTTTTGGTCTTTTGATTACAGAAAACTTCTCGCAATAGGTGCAGCGGGCTTGTGCTTTTGCGCGACCGTTATTGTAGTCATAGAACAAATAGTGCGGCATAATGTGCTTATCCGCCCAGCGTTTCAGGTTGGAGAGTGTTTGCGGCACACTGCGCATTTTGTCCCGAACTACAGTATCACGCTTGTAACGGCGGATTTTCGCCTGTCGGTCACGGATATCCTGTTGATAATCGTCCAAATGCCTCAGCACCAATGTCGGATTTGCTTCAACATGGATGTACCTTGCAATCGTATGACATCCTGTTTTTTTATAAAACACACAAGCGGGCAGGAATGAACCACTATAATAACCCGTCAGATTCGTCAGCATGGCATCCCGCCATTTGACGTTTCCTGCGGCATCGCGTTCCAGCGTGGCAAAGTCATCCTTGCCCTGAAACACGACCCATTTTGGCATGCGGTCATTTGCTTTCAGCCGTTCACATTCATAGAAGTAAACCGCCAGCACCCTATGCCCGCCGAGCAGCTTGACGGCGGCGGTAACAAGGTATTTCACCCGTTCCGTGTACAGCACCCCGGCATTCAGGCTGATGTGCAGCGGAACATTGGCTGCATGGCGGCAGGCTCGTTTGTCCAGTTTCATCCTGCCTCCTCCTCTGTGCCGAAGTCACCGAAAGTAAGCTGTTCTTCGTCTATGGGTTTCGGGGCAGGCTTGGGCGCTGCCTTTTTGGGCTTTTCCTTTTTGCCTGCCTTGGTCGCTTTCCCATTGTAGGTCTTGGGTACAAACTTTTCTTCGGGTTCAGCGTCCTCCTTGGCATCGGCATCGCGGAAATATTCCCGCGCCCACTGGTAGCAGAGTTCGTCCGGCACATTGCCGCCGAAACCGCCGCCCATAGGCTTTTCGTCATTGTCCTTCATTTCCTGTTCCAGATACTCCCTCGCCTTGCGGTTGATGTAGTGAAAGCAATTCAGCATCTTTTTCTTGGGTTTCATCACAAGGCGGGCGAAGGCGGGGTCAGCTAGACATTCGGTCTGCACGTCCTCCATAACGCAAAGCTTCATATTGCGGCGGGTCAGGCGCTCGGTGTCCTGCGAGACGCGGTTCATTGATGCCTGCATCACGTCGTCATCCGACATGGCCGCAAGGCGGTCCAGCTCCTGCTGCTCCCGCAGTTTCTTCTGCGCCTGTTTGGCCTCCCATTCGGCTTTGCGCTTAGCTTCGGCAGCATCAAATTCAGCCTTTTTGCGGGCTTCTTCATCTTCTGCCTGCTGATCCGGCTTTTGAGGTTCTGTCGGCTCAAATTCTTCGCTGAAAGAATCTACAGTTTCACTGTCCGAGGACACTTCAAAAGCATCATCCTCGACATCGCGGTTCATCATATCCATTTCAGAGAGTATACCCATCATTCTGTCCTTTCTAAAAAAGGCAGAGAGCTGCCCAACGGTAGCTCCCTGCCATAACTTTGCGCGACTTTATGCCGCTTTTTCATTTGTTTCTTCCTGCCGCAAAGCAAGCTGCCAGTCATCTATGCCCTTGCAGGCAGTATTCCAGACAAGGCTTGTGCTTTGCAGCCCGGCTGCGTGGGCAATCTGCTGGACCTTTTCAGCCGCAGATGCCACATACTCATTTTCTAACTTGTCCATGTCGTAGGCTTCCACGACCAGCCTGGTGCCGTTCTGCGCCATGCAGCGCAGCGCGGATTCCAAGCCGTTCAAGCTGTTCACCCCTGCCACAGCGACAAACGAGCGTCCTGTCAGGCAGTGGGCAATATCCGCTTTGAGCAGCCCTTCGGTCACATACACGGTCTTGGCGAACGGCTCACCCACAAAATGCAGTGGACTGCCGGAGGTCACGCCATGCGGCTTGCCTACGGACGACAGCCAGATATACTTGGCCCCACTTTTGCCCGGTGGGTCATCCCTGCGGCGCAGCGGCGTGTCCAGCCGTATCTGCATACCGCAGATCAGACCGTCCATACCGACAGCCGGGAGCAATATACCCGCCGTGCGGCTGCCGAAATTGATCGTCCACCGTCCGGTATCGTCTTGATAGAAGCCCGGTACGCCCTGCAAGGTGCAGCCCTGCCGCCGCAGATGCTCGGCATAACTTCGGCACAGAAACGCAGGCGGGGTTGATTTGAACCCGAACCTTGCGATTTGTTCCTCAGTCAGCCCGCGCCGCGGTGACAACAAATGTACCTTGTGCGTGGGTGTCAGCGGCAGCATGGAGAGCAGCAGCGAGTAGGTCTGGTGTATCTCCTGCGGGGTTGCGCGGACATTTTGCTCCGGCTTTATCCCGATGCAGTCATTCACCCTTGGCCGGGGCGTGTACCGTCCCAGCGCTTCACATATCTCACGGTAGGCATCGGCATTGCTGGTGCAGTTATAGCGGGCATACAGTGCCAGCATACCACCCGCCGCGCCGCAGCGGTTGCAGCGCCAGACATTTTTGTCCGTGTTGACGTTGAGCCGCCCGCGCTGGTCCCCACAAAAGGGGCAGTTTAAGTACAGGCTCGACGGCAGACGGCGACGGACAGTAAGCCCCAGCAATTCTACTACATCGGCAATGCCAAACGGAAACGTATCGGAAGATGAGGTCATGCAAAACGGCCTCCTTCCCGGTTATCCTACCTGCTTCTCCTGCAAGCTGTCCCATATGATGGCGGCCGCCGCGCGGAGAATATTGTTCTCTCCCTGATAGCCTTTCACATACCAGCGCAGGCTGGCGGCACGGCGGTCAGCGACCTGTGCCAGCGTCCAGCCCTTGCAGGTGCCGCAGTCTACGATGACGTTCTGCGCCTGCTCGTAGGTCATCTGCTGACGGATCTCCTCCACCGGGCTGCTTTGGGTATACGCAGCGGCGGGCGGCTCCTGTTCCAGCACAATGACATTCTGCGGCGGTTCTGGCGGGGTCTGTGCAGAATGCACGGATTCCGGCACAACCGTCTTAGGCTTTTCTACGACTTCTGCTGTGACCCGTTCGGGAGCAGGCATATCGTCTGCCATGATGGCATCCAGCGGGTCAGTCTTGGCAGACTCCTGCGGGGTAGCTTTCACGGACTCCGGCTGCTTCTGCACAGGCTCTGCGACTTCCACTTTCGTCTGCACAGGCTTGGCAATCTCTGCTTTTGCTCCCACCGGCACCTCACTGCCGTATTCCTCGGATTCGCTGCCCACATCGGCAAACTGGATGCCGAAACCAGCATTGGAGAGCGCCGTGTCCAACGCTTCCTCCTGTGCAGCCTCCACATACAGCCCACCGGGCGTTGTGTCCAGCGTGCAGTTGGCAACATAGCTGCTCAACGGCTCGGCATCCTCGCGGTCACGGTAGACCTTGGCTTCAAAAATGGCCATCTTCTCGGTGATGCGCAGGGCGTTGAGCTTCAGCCGCCCCGTGGGGCATGCCAGCCGGAACCACAGCTTTTTGTACCGCAGGTCAAGGCGCATCACGTCCTCCCCGGTTTTGCGGGAAGTTGTGCGGCGCAGAAATTTCAGCGGGTCAAAGCCGGGTACATGGTTTAAGGATGCCACAGTGGCGTTGGTGGTGTACAGCATAGGTCCTTGATTCCCTTTCATGGGTGATTTCTCCCTTCATTATTACATTCAGCCGGCCTGTTGCAGTTCCGGCAGTGCATTTCGTTCGGTGTGGTAAGCCTTACAGTACAGGCGGATGCGCTCACCCAGCATGGTGTTGCGCTTGCTGATATCCGCGCGATGGACCGCCATAAACAGAATCGGCTTATGCCCCACAAGGATGACTTTTTTCTTGGCGCGGGTTACGGCTGTATACAATAAATTACGATACAGCATGATTATGTGTGCCTTGACGATGGGGATAATGACCGTTTCAAACTCTGACCCCATCGCTTTATGAATCGTTGTGGCATAAGCAAGGTCAACGTGCGCCAGCTGTTCCGTCGTGTAAGTCAACTTGCGGTCGTCGCCAAACTCCATCTGCACAAGCCGTTCGCCTTTGCTGTTCGTGGTAATCCCGGTAATAAAACCGAGGTCACCGTTGGACACTTTCTCGGTGTTCTTTGTCTGCATAACACGGTCATGGACGCGAAAAATGCGGCTGCCGATCTTCACTTCTTCCTCGGTCGAGAGGAACGGATTGACCCGTTCCCGAATAACACGGTTAAGCTGCTCGGATGCCGCCTCGCCTTTCTCACGGAACGGCGAAAGGATTTGCACGTTCTCGATGCCACGCTCGGCGGCTTCTTTGCAGTAAATGTCTTGGATGCGCCGCGCCGTTTCGATTTGCGTCGGGCTATCCACAAACACAAAGTCATTGCCGTAGTACAGCTTAGTGCTGCCCTCGTTGATAAACTTTGCGTTGTAGGCAATCAATCCGTCTTTCGACTGGCGGAAGATCCAATCCAGCACTGTGACAGGCACCATTTCGCTGTGGATCAGTTCATAGAACACATTGCCCGCGCCCACGCTGGGCAGCTGGTTCGGGTCACCTACAAGAACGACCCGCGTGTGCTGACCGATACGCTTGAAAAACTGCTGTGCCAGCCACATATCCACCATAGAAAACTCGTCCACAATGACGAGGTCGGCATCCACAAAGCGAACGCGCTCGCCATCGCCTACTTCTTCCCCGGTGCCGAGGCCCAGTGCGCTATGCAGCGTGCGGGCTTCGTCCACGCCGGTGCTTTCCGCCATGCGGCGGCTGGCACGACCCGTAGGAGCCATGAGGGCGACCTTCCCTTTCGGGTGCAGGTTCTTGAACACTTCGATAATGGCCTTTAACACGGTGGTCTTGCCGGTACCGGGCGAGCCGGTGATAATCGTCAGCCCATGCTGGAACGCTGTGCGCACCGCCTGTTCCTGCTTTTGGGAAAGCGTGATGCCCAGACTTTCGCGCACCGATTCCAGCGCAGACTCGATATTCTCGGCTACGCTGATGTTGGCAAGCCGCTCGGCAATCATGCGGGCGGTGTCGTCCTCCTGCCCGAACACACGCGGGCTGTACAGGTACTGCTTGTAGGCGACCACTGCGCCGTGCAGAATCATCTGCTGCAAGGTTTCCTGCACTTCCTCGGTGCGGACACGCTGTTCCGGGATGGGAATGGGCGCGTT
>ERZ773114.1240-NODE-1240-length-27551-cov-24.197883_pt1 | contig 27551 bp, 25 predicted proteins | sample MGYA00580564_ERZ773114 | MGnify/ENA primary metagenome ERZ773114 (study PRJEB29015, sample SAMEA2737836) | human gut metagenome | biome: human gut; feature: human-associated habitat; material: faeces | place: China | collected 2012 ... | reverse complement strand
TCCCGGATACGGCCTACGGCTTTGTGTCCGGCGGCGACCCGGCCTCCATCCCGGCCCTGACCTATGAAAAATACCAGCGGGTGTACCGCCGCCATTACAGCGCCGACAACTGCTGCATCACCCTGTACGGCAAGATGGATATGGCCGAGAAGCTGGCTTTTCTGGATGAGCACTATCTGAGCAGGATGCCCAAGGGAACCAGCCGCCCCCGGCTGACGGTGCAGGATCAGCAGAACGGCGTGCGTGTGCACATCCCGTACTACACCGAAAACCCCGAACCGGATCAGGTGCAGTGTGCACTGGCCTGGTACACCGGCGCGTTTGCTGACCGGGAGCGCCAGCTGGGCGTGGAGATCCTGCTGGATGCCCTGCTGGGCACCAACCAGTCCCCGCTGAAGGCAGCTCTGCTGGAGCAGAAGCTGGGCGCGGATATTGACATTGGCTTTGACGACAGCACCCTGCAGCCCACGCTGGAGCTGGTGCTGCGGGGGGCCACCGCAGAGACTGCCCCCAAATTTGCAGCTGGCGTGAAACAGGCCGTGACCGACCTGCTGGCAGGGGGCATCCCCGAGGAGCTGCTGCTGGCCAGCCTGAACGCCATGGAGTTTGCCTCTCTGGAGCGCCCGGGCAGCCTGCCCGACGGTGTGCTGGATGCCATCTATGCCGCCACCGGCTGGCTCCACACCGGCGACCCGGCTCTGCTGCTCCACACCGACAAGCTGTTTGCTTCCCTGCGGGAGAAGCTCTCCACCGGCTGGTTCAATGACCTGCTGAAGGATCTGCTGCTGGCCGAGCCGGTGCAGGTGATCCAGACCCCGGCCCTGCCCAGGAAAGACGAAGAGGATGCTGCCCCTGCCCGCAACGACGGCAAGCTGGTGCTGGACCATCCGCTGACCGTGGCCGACCTGGGCGATGGTGACAGGAGCGCTGCCGGTACGGTGGAACAGCTGGCCGGTGCGGAGCTGCTGCACCACCCCTCCAAGGGCAGCCTGTATCTGAATTTCTACTACGACCTGGGCGAGTGCACCCCGGAAGAGGTGCAGTATCTTGACCTGCTGACCGATATTCTGGACGAGCTGGATACCCCGGAGCACACTGCCCGGGAGCTGCAGACCCAGCGCGCCACCTGGCTGGGCAACAGCATGGCCTGCATCAGCTTCTGGACCGGGCGGCAGGAGGGCAGCCCCTGCCACGCAAAACTCACCTGGAACATGAGCCTGTTGGAGCGGAATCTGGACAAGGCCATTGCGCTGGGCAGTGAGTACCTCTACAAGACCTGCCTGACCGGCCCCAAAGCCGAGGAAGCCTTTGCCCGGGTGCTGAGCCAGCAGAAGCTGAGCATGGAACAGCAGTTCATCCAGCAGGGCAACCAGTACGCTGCCGTGCGTGCCGCCGCCCACTACTCAGTGGAGTATGCCCTGAGCGAGAGGTGCAGCGGCGTGACCGGGTACCACTTCCTGTGCGGCCTGCTGGAACAGGCCGACTGGGCCTCCATGGGCAAAAAGCTGGAAGCGGTGCGGGAAAAGGTGCTGAACCATGCAGCCCTGACCGTCAGCCTGCATGGCAGCGAGGAAGCGCTGGCAAAGCTGCGTGCTCTGCTGCCCGGCAGTGCTTTTGCTGCCCAGGGCCGCACTGCGGCCAAGCCCTACACGGAGGTGCTGACGGCCCCCGTGAACGAGGCCTTTATCATTGACGGCGGCGTGAACTATGATATCCTGACCTGGCCCATGGAGCGGCAGGCCGACCGCCGGGTGCTGGCCCGCATTATGAGTTACGAATACCTGTGGCACAACATCCGTGAGGTGGGCGGCGCTTACGGCACCGGAATGCTGACCCGTGCCCAGACCGAGGGACTGTACACCTACCGTGACCCCCACCTGACCGAGAGCTACGAGACCTTTGCCAAGGCTCCCGGGGTGCTGGCAGGCCGGGAGTACACCGAAAAAGACCTGACCGAGTTCATCGTGGGTGCGGTGTCCGAGATGGATTCGCCCAAAAAGCCCAATGCCGAGGCCAAGGAGCTGGACCGCCGGTACTTCTGCGGCATCACCGATGCCATGCTGGCCGCGGACCGCAAGGCCCTGTGCAGCGTGACGGCTGAAACGGTCCGGGCACAGGCCGCAGATCTTGCAGACCGGATGGCAAACGCTACCCGTGTGGCCTTTGGCAGCAAGGACGCTGTGGAAGCAGGCAAGCAGCTGTTTGACCGCATTGAGACCCTGTAAGCAGAACCGAAACTGAATCTGTAACGAAAGCAGGCACTCTGCCTTTGCCCCGGACGGGGCGGGCGGAGTGCCTGCTTTTTTGCGCAAAAGGTACTTCACGCGCCTGATGTGCCTGTGCGTGGAAAATCCGGGAGAAAAACGGAGATTTCTGCACGATGCGATACAGCGATGAAAAATAAGAGTTCAATTTATACAAATAGGATTTTATGACACTAAAAGTACAAAACGGCCCTGCAAAAGTGCGCGCTGTTGCAGGGGACGAAAAGCTGGTATCCTTGTGCCAAGCCAAACAGAAAGGATGTGAGAACACAGGATGGCGCAAGCAAAACAGCCGGGCAGGGACAAGAGCCTTGCCAGCCTGCACAAGGCCACCGACACCCTGAGCACCATGCTGGCGCAGGAGGTCAGGGAGCTGAATGCCAGGCAGAAGGCCCAGCATACCGATGGCTCCGACCCGGCCCTGATGAAAGGGCTCAAGGAGGCCACGGCGGTGCTGAAGGATCTGGCCGCAGTGGCCAAGACCCTGAACGATCAGGGTGCGGATGCCGAGGCCCGGGCGTGCGGCGTGGTGCTTCTGCCAGCCGTGGAGGACGTATGAATGCAGAGATCGTATGGCGGCCCCAGCCCCGGCAGGCGGAGTTCATGCGCCGCCCGGAACCGGAAGCCCTGTACGGGGGCGCGGCAGGCGGCGGCAAGAGTGACGCGCTGGTGATCGAGGCCCTGCGGCAGGTGCACATCCCCCACTATCGGGGGCTCATCCTGCGCAAGACCTACCCCCAGCTCAGTGATCTGGTGGACAAGAGCATGGCCTACTACAAGCGGGCTTTTCCTGCGGCGCAGTACAACGCCACCAGCCATGTGTGGGTGTTCCCCAGCGGGGCAAAGATCTACTTTGGTTCCATGCAGTACACCAAGGACCGCACAAATTATCAGGGCAAGGCCTTCGACTTCATCGGGTTCGATGAGCTGACCCATTTCGAGTGGGAAGAGTACAGCTATATGATGAGCCGCAACCGCCCTACCGGCCCGGGCACCCGGGTCTACCTGCGGGCCACCACCAATCCCGGCGGTGTGGGGCACGGCTGGGTGAAAGCCCGGTTCATCACGCCCGCTCCGCCCGGCACCCCCATTGTGGAACAGTTCCCGGTGCGGATGCCGGACGGAACCGAGAAGGTGCTGGAGCGGGCAAGGGTGTTTATCCCGTCCAGCGTGTTCGACAACCCCGCCCTGCTGGAAAATGACCCGGACTATCTGGCCAGCCTCGCGGCCATGCCGGAGGCCGAAAAGCAGGCGCTGCTCTATGGCAGCTGGGACAGCTTTTCGGGGCAGGTGTTCACCGAGTGGCGGAACGACCCGAACCACTACGAAGACCAGCGCTGGACCCACGTCATCGCGCCGTTCACCATCCCGAAGCACTGGAAAATCTACCGGGGCTACGATTTCGGCTTTTCGAAGCCGTTCTCGGTGGGGTGGTACGCGGCGGACGAGGAAGGGCGGCTCTACCGCATCAAGGAGCTGTACGGCTGCACCGGACGCCCCAACGAGGGTCTGCGCATCGACCCGGTGGAGCAGGCACGGCGCATCCGGGAGGCCGAGCAGAACGACCCGGTGCTCCGGGGCAGAGTCATTCAGGGCATCGCCGACCCGGCCATCTTCGACGAGAGCCGGGGCGAGAGCATCGCCGCCATGATGGAGCGAGGGCCGAACTTTCTGCACTGGATGCCCGGCGACCACACCCGTCTGGCGGGCAAGATGCAGATGCACTATCGGCTGAATTTTGACGGCGAGGGCAGGCCGATGCTGCAGGTGTTCAATACCTGCAAGCACTTCATCCGCACCATCCCGAACCTCGTGTACGACGAGAGCAATGTGGAGGACATCGACACCCGGCAGGAAGACCACATCTACGATGAGTGCCGCTATGTGCTGATGGAAAATCCCATCTCGCCGCCCCGGCATACATCGGCCCCGCCGGTGCTGGATGACCCGCTGGAGCTGCATCGGAAGGCGAAGTTTCTGAGGGTGTAAAGGCTCTCCCTTTGGGAGAGGCTGGGGGCGGAGAAAAACGATAGCGCCCTGCAACAGAGGGCAGGAAGGAGAAAAACTATGGATGAAGCAACAAAACTGCCCATCGGGCCGGAAGAGGTGGCTGAGGCTGCGCAGATCTTGCAGCGGTACAAGGCGGGCAAGGCCGCGCTGGACAAGCGCCTGGTGGACAACGAACTGTGGTTCCGGATGGGACACTGGAAGAACTACCAGAACCCCATGATGGAGGGCAAACCCCAGCCGTCCAGCGGCTGGTTGTTCAACTCCATCGCCAACAAGCATGCCGACGCGATGGACAACTACCCCAGCCCCAACGTCCTGCCCCGTGCCGAGGACGACGAGGCGGCGGCACAGGCGCTTTCCAGCGTGCTGCCCGTGGTGCTGGAACAGGCTGACTATGAGCAGGTGTACAGCGACACCTGGTGGCGCAAGCTCAAGCAGGGGACCGGAGTCAAAGGCGTGTTCTGGGATTCGGAGCAGCGGGGCGGTGTGGGCGAGATCGCCATCCGGCCCATGAACCTGCTGATGCTCTACTGGGAGCCGGGCGTGGACGATATTCAGGCGTCGCCCCATTTTTTCTCGCTGAGTCTGGCCGACACGGCTCAGCTGGAAAGCCGCTGGCCCCAGCTGGCCGGACACACTGCCAGCGTGCTGGACGTGCCGCATTACATCCACGACGGCGGCCTTGATACCAGCGACAAGAGCGTCGTGGTGGACTGGTACTACAAAAAGCTCTCCCCCGAGGGCAGGAGCGTCCTGCACTACTGCAAGTTCTGCAATGGCGTGGTGCTCTACGCCAGCGAGAACGACCCGGCGCTGGCCGAAAGAGGCTTCTACGACCACGGCAAGTATCCCTTTGTGTTCGACGCGCTGTTCATGGAAGAGGACAGCCCGGCGGGCTTCGGGTACATCGATGTGATGAAGGAGTGCCAGACCGCCATCGACAAGATGAACCACGCCATGGACGAGAACGTCCTGCTCTCGTCCCGCCAGCGGTATGTGCTGAGCGACACGGCGGGCGTCAATGAGGAAGAGCTGACTGACCTGTCGCGGGACATCATCCATGTGGTGGGACGCCTGAACGACGACAGCTTCCGGTCTTTGCAGACGGCGGGTCTGCAGGGCAACAGCCTGAGCTACCGCAACAGCCGCATCGAGGAGCTGAAGGAGATCAGCGGAAACCGCGACATGACCCAGGGCGGCACCGCAGGCGGCGTGACGGCAGCTTCGGCCATCGCGGCCTTGCAGGAGGCGGGTTCGAAGCTCAGCCGGGATATGCTCAAGAGCGCTTACAGGGCATTTGCCAAAGAGTGCTGCCTTATCATCGAGCTGATGAGGCAGTTCTACGACGAGGAGCGCATCTTCCGCATCACCGGCAAGAGCGGCGAGAGCGAGTTCGTCCGCTTTTCGGGCCAGGTGCTCCGCGCCCAGCCTGCAAGAGTCGTGGGCGGCGTGGAGCTGGGCAGTCATGAGCCGGTGTTCGACATCGTGGTGAGTGCGGAGAAAAAGTCCACCTTCTCCCGCCTGTCGCAGAACGAGACGGCCAAGGAGTGCTATCAGCTGGGCTTTTTCGCCCCGGCCAACGCCGACGCCGCGCTGGCGGCGCTGGAAATGATGGACTTTGAGGGCATCGAAAAGGTGCGCCAGCGGGTGCGTCAGAACGGCACCCTCGCCCAGCAGCTGGCGCAGATGCAGGCCCAGATGGCCCAGCTGACGGGTCTGCTGGAAGTGCAGAAAAAGTCCGAAGCCCCCAAGCTCAGCGGCCCGGCACAGGAGCTGAGCACGGCTGCGATGGCGAGGGCGATGAAGACGCAGAAAGGAGAAATGAGATGATAAAAGTAAACTACACCGAGCTGGACGGCCCGGCAGGTCCCACCTGCCGACTGGAAGCTTCGGGACATGCGGGCTATGCCCCCGCCGGGCAGGACATCGTGTGTGCGGGGGCCAGCACCCTGATGCAGACCCTCTGCGCCCTGCTGGCGGGCGAGGAAGGCACCAGGAGCGGCGTGTGGGACGAGCCGGACGGCCCGCGTCTGGCCGTGACGGCGGCAGCACCCCAGAAGCCGTGGGTGGAGGGGGCGTTCGAATTTGCAAAGGCGGGCTTTGCTCTGCTGGCAGAACGCTACCCGGACAATGTTCGCTTCGCCGATTTGAGCGGACGGGGAGAACAGTCGATGGTGGATCTGCAGCTCTTTGCCTCGGAGGGCGGCGATGCCGCCGCCCCCTCCGCTCCTGCCCTCAGCCATGCACAGGCTCAGCAGGCCATCGCCTCCGGGACTATGAAGGCGGATGAGGGCCGGGAAGCTTCGGATGTGCCGACACCGGCGGCAGTGCAGGAGCCGGAAGAGCGTCCTGCACCGCCCGAACGCCCTGCGCCGCTGCCGCTCCCGCCCATCCCGGGCCTGAGAGAGGGCGCGAACACCGTCCGCGCCCTCCACGCCCGCTGGGCGGCGGAAGAGGCGATGCTTCGCCGGGATATGCCGGATTTTTCGCTCAAGCAGGAGCTGGCGAACCCCGAGATGCGCCGCCTGATGGAGCTGCCCGGGATGCGGATGGGTGACGCCTACCGTCTGGCCCACTACAACGACGCTCTGCGTCAGACCGCCCAGACCGTGGAGCAGGGCGTTGTGGAGCGCATCCGCCAGCGTTCGGCCCGCCCGGCGGAAAACGGTACCAGCCCCGGTGGTGCGGCCATCACCCGGGCCGATGTGGCCAGCATGACCCGCGCCCAGCGTGAGGCACTGGAACGCCGTGCGATGCACGGGGTGAAGATCAGTTTTTGAAAATTTTGATACAGAAAGGACAAATGACATGAAAAGCTACAACCTGAAGATGAACCTCCAGCTCTTTGCCGACCCTTCTGCCAGCCTGCAGAACACCACCGGCACCATGACCAACGAGATGAAGACCTTCTACGAGAAGCGTCTCATTGACCAGGCAGAGCCCCGTCTGGTGCATGATCAGTTCGCGGACTACTATCCCGTACCCCAGAACGGCGGCAAGACCATTGAGTTCCGCAAGTACGACAGCCTGCCCAAGGCCGATACCCCGCTGACCGAGGGCGTGACTCCCAACGGCCAGACCCTGAATGTGACCACCATCACCAGCGACCTGCACCAGTACGGCGGCTGGACTCCGCTCACCGATGTGCTGCAGATGACGGCCATCGACAACAATGTGGTACAGGCCACCCGCGTTCTGGCAAGCCAGGCGGGCCGCACCATGGACAGCATCACCCGCGATGTGCTGGCCGGCGGCACCAACGTCATCTATGCGCCGAAGCTTTCCGCAGACGGCACCGAGACTGCCGTCACCAGCCGCAAGGCGCTGGACAAGAGCTGCACCCTGACCCCGAAGCTGTTCTTCCAGGCCGCGGCACAGCTGGGCGCGATGAACGCTGACCCCATCGGCGACAGCTACATCGCCATCATCCATCCCTACGCAGCCTACGACCTCAAGACCTGCAAGGAGTTCATCGAGGCCCACAAGTACGCCGACCCCGACACCATGTACCGCGGCGAGATCGGCAAGCTGGGCAACATCCGCTTCATCGAGACCAGCGAGGCGAAGATCTGGAAGGACGCTACCTGTCCGGAGGGTCTGGCCGTCTTCGGCACCCTCGTGCTGGGCGCCCACGCCTACGGCGTCACCGAGCTGGAAGGCGGCGGCCTGGAGCACATCGTCAAGCAGCTGGGCTACGGCGACGATCCGCTGAACCAGCGCGCCTCTGTGGGCTGGAAGGGTATGCGCGCCGCCGAGCGTCTGGTGGAGCAGTACATGGTGCGCATCGAGAGCGTGTCCAGCTATTCCACCACTGCGGCGGCAAACTGAGCCAGCCGGAAAGGAGAAGCTATGGCAGAAAAGAAGAATGTCCGCATCCGGCTGTTCAAGGACAACAGCCGGTATAAGGGCGATCTGTTCGTGAGCGTCAACGGTGTGAACTACAAGATCCGCCGGGGCGTGGAGGTGGAAGTGCCGCCTGAGGTGGCCGAGGTGCTGGAACACAGCCAGCAGCAGGACGAGTACACCGCCGCCCGCATCGCTGCGGCAGAGACTGCGGCCCAGTAAAATAAGACAACGCGGCCCGGCAGAAACGGCGGAGAAGGCCGCTTCTGCCGGGCCTTTTTGGAAAAAGCGAAAGGAGGCTTTTTATGACGGTAGGAGAAGCGATGGAGCGAGCCGAAGAGCTGCGCCCGGGCAGCCGTGTCGCGGCCCGCACCCGGCAGCGCTGGCTGTGCGAGGTGGACGGGATGCTGCGGGAGAAATTTTTCCGGCCCAGCAGCGCCGACAGCCGGGAGGGCGTGGGCGCGGACATTGCATGGGACAACGGTCTGCGGGATGACGACGTGCTGCTGGTGCCGCCGCCCTTCGACAGCCTGTACCCGCACTATCTGTGCGCCATGACGGACGCCGCGCTGGGCGAGAACGACCGGTACGCCGGTGAGCAGGCTCAGTACAACAGCATCTTAGCCGAACTGGCCGCGTGGCTGCGGCGGAAGAATCTGCCCATCCGGGGCTGCAGCTGGCGTTGGTAAGGAGGGAGAAAGATGATACTTTCGAACCGGAACAGCCTGAAAAACACCCGGAACATGCTGCGGGTGTTCGGCGGGCTGAACGAGACGTACAGCTGCACCGAGGCAGAGTACAGCGCGGGCATCAACTTTTCGGCCCGGAATTTCCCGGCCCTGAGCACCCGTCTGCCCCGGCGGAAGCTGCGGGAGGAAGCAGACCTGAACGGGATGTATCACCTGAACGGCCTGTTGACCGTCTGCGGCAGAGACCTCGTCTACACGCCGGACGACACGGATGAGATGGAAGTGACCCTGAAAGATGCCGTGGAGGACGGCAAGAAAACGCTGGTGGGCATCGGAACGAAGATCCTGATCTTCCCGGACAAGCTGGCTTTCGACACTGCCAGCCGGAAGGTGAGCGCTCTGGGCGCGGTGTGGTCGGGCAAAAACACCAGCGTAGAGTTTGCACCCTGCGACGCGGAAGGCAAGGTCTACGAGGTGAGTGGCTGCGGCCCTGCTGAACCCGACAAGCCGACGGATGGTCAACTTTTTCTGCGGGTGGAAGACCCGGAAAAGCCATGGAGCAGCGAGAGCACGCTGGAAGTATATAGTGAGGCGTCCGGCAACTGGTCGGCGGTGGTGTTGGACTACTGCCGCATCTCGGCAAAGGGGGTGGGAACAGACTTTGCGGCAGAGGACACCGTGACCCTCACCGGCTCTGCAGCAGAACAGGCCGGGCAGTGGAACGAGCTGGACGGCGACCGCATCGTCTACGACGCCGGCACAGATGCTCTGCGCGTCAAGGCCGACCCGGGCGGCGAGTGGTTCTATGGCCGTCTGACCCGCACCGGCGCAGCGGTAAGATGGGTGAGTCTGGACGGCAGCGTCAGCCGGGAGTTCGTCTCGGCAGAGGTGGTGGAGCTGGAACGCCGGGTGCCGGACATGGACTACCTGACCGAGTGCGACAACCGGGTGTGGGGATGCTCCAACAAGGAGAACGTCATCTACGCCTGCAAGCTGGGCGACCCCACCAACTGGTTCTCCTACCGGGGCATTGCCGCCGACAGCTATGCCGTGACCGTGGGCAGCGACGGGGCGTTTACCGGCGCGGCTACCTGTATGGGATACGCGCTTTTCTTCAAGGAAAACACCCTTCACAAGCTTTACGGCTCCAAGCCCTCGGATTTCCAGCTCAGCAGCCTGCGCTGCCGGGGCGTGGCAAAGGGCGCTGCCCGGAGCCTCTGCGTCATCAACGAGACACTTTATTATCTCTCGCCCGACGGCGTGATGGCCTGGGACGGCAGCATCCCCACCAAAGTCTCGACGGCCCTCGACCCGGCCCGGCTGCGGAACGTGAAGTCGGCGCTGGGCGGCGCGCTGGACGGGCGGTATTATCTGCACCTCGTGCGGGGCAGCGGCGAAGCCCAGGCCGTGCGGCTGCTGGTCTACGACACCGAACGGGGGCTCTGGCAGGAGGAAGATGTCTGCTCCTACGAGATGGCCGGAAGCGGCGGGCAGCTCTATCTCTGGGACGGAAAGGCCATCTGGGCCGCAGATGCAGACCGGGAGGAGAACTGGCAGCAGGCGGGCGGCATCGAGGACGGCGTGAGCTTCGAGCTCGTCAGCGGGAACATCGGGCTGGACAGCCCGGAAGAGCTGTATCTCTCCCGGCTGACGCTCCGGCTCGAGGCCGAGGTGAAGAGCCGCATCGAGGTGGCTGTGAGTTACGACAGCGGAGCGTGGGAGACACTGGCCCAGCTGACCGCCGACGGGCGGCGCTGCTTCGATGTTCCGTTTGTGCCGAGGCGGTGCGGGAGCCTGCGGTTCCGGCTGAAGGGCAGAGGTCAACTCACCCTGCGCAGCCTGACTCGGACGAGCGCCGCCGCGAAGGGCGGCATTCTGGCACAGGAGGTGAACTGAACATGGCAAGTGTCACGGGACTTTCGAAGATCGGACTGCCCCATCTGAGCGAGAACATGGACGCGGAGGATGCCCGCGCCATCCGTAACTACTTATACCAGATGCAGGAGCAATTACAATATGTGCTCTGCAATCTGGACGTGGAAAATATGTCGGAGCCGCTGCGCGCCCGGCTGAACAGCATCCAGTGAGAAAGGAGAATTTATGAGCACCGAGAAAAAGAAAGAACAGCAGCTGCTGGAAGATGTGACTGCCCAGCCTGCAGTCCAGTCCTCCTACAGCACTGCGGGACTGAACAGCCGCAAAGAGGTGGAGAATGCACTGACAAATGCGGTGTACACCCCCGGCCAGAGCGTCACCGACGCAGCAGCGGACCTGAAAAACTGGCAGCAGAACCGGCCGGGCAAGTATGAGAGCGCCTATCAGGGCCGCATCGAAGACCTCATCGGCCAGCTGCTGGAGCGGAACAGCTTCCAGTACAGCTATGCACAGGACCCGCTCTACCGCCAGTATGCCCAACAGTACACCCAGAACGCCCGCAACGCCAGCGCGGACGCCGCCGCACAGGCTGCGGCCCTCACCGGCGGCTACGGCTCCAGCTATGCGGCCAGTGTGGCCCAGCAGGCGTACCAGCAGCAGATGGGCGCGCTGAACGACGCCCTGCCGTCCCTCTACCGGCTGGCGTTGGACACCTACAACAGTGAGGGCGACGATGTCGTGACCCGAATCGACCAGCTCAACACGCAGGAGCAGAACGCACAGGCGCAGTATAACGCGGAGCTGTCGGACTATTACAGTCAGCTCGACCGGAAGGGCAGCGCCTACAATGCTGCCTACGAGCAGGACTATGGCCGCTATCAGGACTATCTGGGCCGGCTGGACACCCTGTACGGCTACTATTCCAATCAGGAGCAGCAGGCCATCGCCAAGCGCCAGCAGACGTTCAATAATGTGCTGAGCATTCTGGGCGTTATCGGCGACGCGGTGCAGCTGGCCATCACCGGGACCACCGGCATCGGCTCGCTGATGGGTACGCTGGCCAACACCGGGTACAATATGTACGCGAAAGACCGCGCCTACGCGGCCGAGCGTGCTGACGCTGCGTGGGACCAGCAGATGCAGGAGACCCAGCGGCAGGACAGCCTTGCCCAGCAGAAGTACAAGAACGAGCAGGCGGAGCGGCAGTATCAGGACACCCTGCGCCAGCAGGAGTTCAACAACAATGTGACCAGCGAAAAGCTGAATATCGCAAAGGGCGAATGGGCGCTCAAGCAGTCCAAGGCAGCCCAGAGCGCCCAGCAGGCTGCGGCAAACGCCGGGGCAAAGAGTGCGGGCAGTTCGGGAGGCTCGGGCAGCGGGTCAGTGCTGTCGTCCGGAGGCAGCACCATCGTACCTTACAGCGCCGCCCGTCTCTACCGGCAGGGCAGGAGCGATACGGCCATCCGCAGCGAACTGCTGAAGGAGGGCTACTCCAACGATGAGGTCGCCAATATCCTGAAGCAGCTGGGAAACTGAGAAATACGAAAAGGCCGCAGCGTGGAACACGGAAAGGTGTTCTGGGCTGCGGCCTTGGTTTGTTTATAAAGTAGAAGAGGAGGGAGAGTAGCTCACGAGTTGCGCTTGCTGACTTTTCCGCAGCCCCTTGGCGGGGCCTTGAAAAATCAGAGCGCGGCCCCAGCCTCACCTCCCTGTTTCCGCCGCAGGCGGCGGTCGGTTCGGCTGCACTGGACATCCCCACAATAGAAAAAGACCCGCAAGCATTTGCTCGCGGGTCTTTTTAGTGGGGTGCCCAGTGGGACTCGAACCCACGGTCTCCAGATCCACAATCTGGCGCGTTAACCGACTACGCTATGGGCACCACATCAATGCGCCCGAAGGGACTCGAACCCCCGGCCCACTGCTTAGAAGGCAGTTGCTCTATCCACCTGAGCTACGGGCGCACGTTGTTATCCCATTGGGTTCTGATATGGTTCGCAGCTGTGAGTCGAAGCACGCTGCGAGAAGTATAATACCATAGCCCCGGGGTTCTGTCAAGAGAAATTTGAAACTTTTTTGCGCTTTTTGCAAAAGGCTTCTCACAGCAGCCACATCCCCACAAAGCCGAACGTAAGCCCGAAGGCTGCGCCTGCCAGCACATCCCGGACGAAGTGCGCCCCAGAAAGCACCCGCAGCAGACAGATGAGGGCGGCGATGGCCAGCATCACGACGCCGACGGCAGGGTAGAAGTAGAGCCACACCATCCCGAGGACGGCGGCACTGAGTGCGTGGCGGGAAGGGCAGGAATTGCCGTGGGTCTCCTTAGATACCAGCGGCACGAAGCCCGGCTGCTCATAAGGGCGGGGAAAGTTGAGCCTCGCCCGCAGGATGGTTCCCAGCCCGAACGCCAGACCCGGAACGAGAATGGCCCGGGCAATGACCTGCATAAAATCAAGAGCGCCGCCGCCCCGTCCGATGGTGAGCATCGTGAACCACCGGAGGTTGAGCAGCACCAGAAGCACCGGATAGCAGACGAAAGGCACGAGGGGGAGCCAGCGGTTGAGCAGGATGATGCTCTCCCGCAGGGCGGGATGTCCCTCGAGCCAGTCTGTCAGTTTTTTATATCGTTCCGGTGTCATGCTGTTCCCTCCCTGAGAGATTCATTCAAAACAGGTGTTGAGATAGTTTTCTACATCGAAAGGCTCCGGCGTGGAGTCCTTGCGCAGGTAGAGGGGATGGTGGGGGTGGCCCTTTTTGCTGCGGGGGCCGAAGGTCACCCAGGGGATGTTCTTTTCCCGCGTCAGGGCAACCATCTCCCGCATCAGGCCGGGCAGATAGTCCCGCTTTTCAATAAGAGTACCCCATGCGGCCCACATGGTGGGCTCGGTCTGGGCCAGCACGGCCTGCAGCCAGCGGAGATTTTCGTCGCAGAGGGTGCGGTCAGGCGTTTTGTCCATGTCGTTGGGGTTAGTGGCCCGCTGGGGGTAGACGTTGAACATGATCCAGCTGTCGAAGCCGTTGGCGTTGGCCAGACGCTCGACGCTCTTCAGAGTGGGGTCCAGCGCACCGGGCTGGGCGGTGCTGGGGTTGATGCCGATGCACACCAGCGGGCGGCGGCCCACCCGCCCCAGCACATAGCGGTAGGGCTGGTAGGTGTGGGGCTCGTAGTACCACAGACCGCCGGGATATTCGTCGGCTTCCAGCCGGGGAAGAGTTTCACAAAGCATAGCTTACCTCACAAGAAACGTGTGTTTCTTTTATCGTACCTTAAAATTTGTGCGAAAGCAACACCTTGCGGCGAGAAAGTCTCCCATAATTTCGATTTTCATGCTATACTATCCCTTAGAGGAAAGTATCCCTCTTCGCTTGCTGAAAAAGCAGAAGGAGTTTTGTTTATGATAGAAGATTACCGCAGCGCCCAGCGTGCGGGCCAGCGCGCCTACCGGGCCAATGTGGCCCGGGGGCAGTCGCCCTATCTCGCGGTGCTGGACGACATCCTCACCGATGTGGACATCGTGGCGCAGGAGCCTCTGGGGCTGGTGGACATCCCGGCCGAGAGCATCGTGGGTACCAAGACCGCCGGACGCCACACCGCCTTTGCCTCCAATTTCATGCCTCTTCTCGACGACGACACCGAGTTTGCAGTCAAGTGGTCGAACCTCTGTGACGCCCATCTGGAAGAGGGCATCCACACCCCTATTATTGCCTTCGAATACCTGAACAAATTCTATGTGCAGGAGGGCAATAAGCGTGTCTCCGTCCTCAAATACTATGAGGCCGTGAAAATTCCCGGCACTGTCACCCGGCTCATCCCGGCAAAGAACGACACGCTGGAGAATAAGCTCTATTACGAGTTCCTTGATTTTTACAAGTTTTCCCGCATCAACTACGTCAGCTTCTCCCGGCTGGGGGGCTATGCAAAGCTGCAGACGCTGGCCTGCAAGGCCACGGGCGAGGCGTGGACGGACGACGACCGGCTGAATTTCTCGTCTCTTTACACCATGTTCAGCCAGCAGTTCTATGCGCTGGGCGGCGGCTCACTGGGCCTGACGCCGGGCGACGCGCTTTTGGTGTACCTGTCGGTGTACCGTTACGCCGACGCCTGCGAGTCCACCCCGACCAAGGTGCGGGAGAATCTGGCCCGCCTCTGGGACGAGGTGAAAATTCTGGCAGAGCCCCACGCTGTGGAACTGCTGCTGGAGCCGAAGCAAAGCTCTGAGCCGCTGCTGAGCAAGCTGAATATTTTCAGCTCCCGCCCCAGCGAGCTGCGGGTGGTGTTCCTCCACGAGCACAACGCCCAGACCAGCGCATGGGTGCGCGGACAGGACAAGGGCCGCGCCGCGCTGGTGAAAGCTTTCCCGGATAAGCTCTATGTCAGCTGCCGGGAGAACGTCAACCCCGAGGTGGATGCAGAGCAGGTGCTGGAAGAGGTGGCCCATGACCATGCGGACATCGTCTTCACCACCAGCGCCCGGATGCACACCGCCTGCCTGAAGGTCGCGGCCCAGCACCCCAAGACCCGTTTCTTGAACTGTTCCCTCAATGCGCCTCATCCGCTGGTGCGCACCTACTACCCCCGCACCTATGAGGTGACCTATCTGCTGGGAATGCTGGCGGGCATCGTCTCCCACAGCGACAAGGTGGGCTATGTGGCTGCAAACCCGGTGTACGGTGTGCCTGCGGCCATCAATGCCTTTGCTCAGGGCGTGCGTGCCGTCCGGCCCGACAGCCGGGTGGTGCTGCGCTGGGCCTGTCTGTGCGATGCGGCACACCCGCAGGATTTCTCTGACAGGAAAGACATCGAAGTCTTCTACAGTCAGGACTTCCGGGAGCCGGAAGGCACCTACCGCGATTACGGCCTCTGCCGCCGCCTGCCCGACGGCGTTCTGCAGCCGCTGGGCCTGCCGGAGTGGCGGTGGGATGTGTTCTTCACCGAGATCGTCCGCTCCGTGTTTGCCGGAACATGGGACAGCGCCCCCGGCGGCAGGGCGATCAACTACTGGTGGGGCCTCAAGAGCGGTGCCGAGCGGGTGGAATACCCCACCCGGCTGAACGACGGAACCATGCAGCTGCTCAAAATGGCAGAGCGCCAGCTCTGCGATGGGGAGATACAGGTTTTCCCGACCGAGAGCTACAGTCAGGGCCATGCCCTTCACCATGCGGCTTCCGGCATCTATACGCCCAAGGAACTGATGGAGATGGACTGGCTGGAAGAGTGCGTGGAGGGCGAACTGCCCAGCTACGACGAACTGGACGCCAAGACTCGCAGCCTTTTGAACATCAATGGTCTGGACAACGTAAAGGGAACGCCGCAGTAACAGGCAAAGACCCAAGGATAGAAAAGAATGGAGCAAAAGCATCGTGAAAATACTTGCGATTTCGGATGTGCCGTCCAAACTGCTCTGGGACGAGAGCGTCCGCAAGCGGCTGGAAGGCATCGACCTTATCCTCTCCTGCGGTGATCTGCCGAAAAAATATCTCGAATACCTCACAAACTTCACCACCGTCCCCATCCTGTACGTCCACGGCAACCACGACGGCAGTTACAAGGAGTCAGAACCGGGTGGCTGCATCTGTGTGGACGATGCGGTCTATGTCTGGAAGGGGCTGCGCATCATGGGTCTGGGCGGATGCAATCGGTACAACAGGGACGATACCTTCCAGTACACTGAGGCTGAAATGCGGTGGCGCGCCCGGAAGCTCTGGCTCGCGGCCCGGCGGGCGGGCGGCATCGACATCCTGCTGACCCATGCCCCGGCATCCGGCCTCAACGACGGCACCGACAAGGCCCACAAGGGGTTTCAGGTGTTTAACGATCTGATGGACCTGTATCAGCCCAAGTGGTTCATCCACGGACATATGCATCTGAATTATAGGGCAAATCTGCCCCGTGTCTGCACCCGGGGCGGCACGACGGTCATCAACGCCACCGAGCGGTACGAGTTTGAGATACCCGACCCCGTTCAGGTGCCGAAGCGGAAGCTGTTTGGGCGGGGATAAAAATCAAAGAAAAAGGAGAAAGACAATGGAGATAGAACGCGCCTTGCAGCAGCTGGAATTGCTGCAAAAGAAGCTGTACGCCTACCACTGTGCGGACAGCTCCCTTTATCTGGACGCTGTGACCACCGCGCCCAGCGATACCTCCGAGGGCCGGGGCGTGGCCATGAGCATTCTGGCGGGAGAAAGCCAGAAACTGACGACCAGCCCCGAGACGAAAGCGCTGCTGGATGAGCTGAGCGCCCGGGCCGGGGAGCTGGACCTCGTCCACCGCCGCGAAGTGGAGGAGCTGCGCCGCAGCTGTGAGCAGCTGACCCGCATCCCGGCTGACGAATATATGGCCTACAAAGAGCTGTGCAACCGGGCGGACGACGTCTGGCACAAGGCTAAGGCACAGGACGATTTTGCATTGTTCTGCCCCGTTTTGCAGGAGCTTGTAGACTACAATCGCCGCTTTGCCGGTTATTATGACGCCTCGAAAGCGCCCTATGACGCTCTGCTGAACGAGTATGAGCGTGGCGTGGATAGGAAGATGCTGGACAGCTTCTTTGCGACGCTGCGGGAGGGGCTGGTGCCGCTCATCCACAAAATCGGCGAGAAGCCGCAGATCGACGACAGCTTCCTGCATCAGGAGTATCCGGCAGCACAGCAGAAGGCCTTCGCCGACTATCTGATGGAGGTGATGGGCCTCGACCGCAGCCATTGTGGTCTGGGTGAGACGGAGCACCCCTTCACGCTGGAATTCAACAATAAGGATGTCCGCATCACCACCAACTACGACGAGCACAATGTGGCATCCTCGATGTACTCTGTCCTCCACGAGGGCGGCCATGCTCTGTATGAACTGGGCATCCGGGATGACCTACAGTACACCTGTCTTGCGGGCGGCGTCTCAATGGGCGTCCACGAGAGCCAGTCCCGTTTCTATGAGAACCTCATTGGCCGGTCGCGGCCCTTCGTGGAAGCTATCTATCCCAAGGTGCAGGAGTTCTTTCCCCAGCAGCTGGGCGGCGTGAGTGCAGAGCAGTTTTACCGCGCTGTCAATAAGGCTCAGCCCAGCCTCATCCGCACCGAGGCCGACGAGCTGACCTACTGCCTCCACGTCATGGTACGGTATGAGATCGAAAAGCAGCTCATCGGCGGCACGCTGGAAGCAAAAGATGTGCCGGCTGTCTGGGCGAAGCTTTATAAGGAATATCTGGGCATCGAGGTGCCGAATGACCGGGATGGCTGTTTACAGGACAGCCACTGGTCGGGCGGCGCGTTCGGCTACTTCCCGTCTTACGCGCTGGGCAGTGCCTACGGCGCTCAGATGCTCCGCCGGATGGAGCAGGACGTGGACGTCTGGGGTGCAGCGGCAAAGGGCGACCTCACACCCATCACGGCGTGGCTGCGGGAAAAAGTCCACCAGTACGGCGGGCTGATGGAGCCTGCCGACGTGGTGAAGAATGCCTGCGGCGATTTCAGTGCTGAGGATTATATCCAGTACCTTACCCGAAAGTACACCGGGCTGTACGGCTTATAAAAAGAAAAGGCGTCTGCACAAATGACTGTGCAGACGCCTTTGTTCGTGTTGAGGAACATCACAGCTCCAGCTTGCCGGAGACTTTGTTGATGACATAATAGGCCATACCCTCTTCAGGCTTGACGTAGACCTTGCAGGACTGGACGCCCACTTTATGGGTGGCGCGGTAGTCGGCTTTGGCGCGCTCGATGACATCGGTGATGTTGTACTGGTTGGTGCCGAACTCGACATAAACCTCCGGGGAGAGCGGGGGACGACCGCGCCGCTGTGCAGCACCAGAAGATTTGCGCTTCTTCGGCTCTGCCGCAGGAGTCTCAGGAGCAGCGACAGCTGCGGGGGCAGCAGACTTTTTCTCAGACATAGCTTATACCTTCTTTCCTGTATTCCACTGCAAATTGGAAACGTGGATGATTTCCGGGCCGGAAGCTGTATTACCGGTCAATCCGACCGCTTTCTGTTCGTGCCAACGATTGGAAGCACTATACTTATATAATAGTTATTTCTTTGACGTTTGTAAAGTGTTTTTTGGAAAAAGCATCCCCATATTTCTGCGCCCGGAGCACTAAATTCCGACAAAAAGGGGAAAGAATGCCCTATAAAAAAGAAACTGTCCGGATTTGTGTGCGGCGCAGCGGAGAGAAAAGAAATGCAGCGCGCGGGGAAAAGCAGAAATTTCCGGGGAATTTACCCGGCACAGCAGTCCTCGGCCCGCTTCACGACGGGGGCGAGAAGTTCCTCGTCCCAGTCTTCGGCGAGGACAAAAAGGGCCTGATCAATGACCTCCTGTGCGCAAGCATCCGGGCGGCCCTGTGCCAGCCGGAATACTGCTGCCAGCAGCCGCAGTTTGAGGGCGCGGATGTCCTCCGGCGCGGCCCAGAGCCGGGCGAGGTCGTAGTTGTCGGTGTTGCCGCAGCGCATGGTGCAGGTGGCGCAGTTGGGGGCGACGCGGTGCTTTTCTGTCTCGACGATGCTGTACATCCGGCGCAGCGCGTCTTCGGCAGCGTCCGGGTCTGCAGCCAGCCGGAGACCGGAGGCCAGCACACGGTCGGTGTCCTCGGTCTTCGGCTCGTTGACGGTGGAGCGGGCCAGCCCCACCAGCGCCCCTAACAGCGCGTCGCGCTGGCGCTGGGCGTCGGTAACGGGGGCAGAAAGAAAATGATTCATAGAGAGTACTCCTTTGGGTACGATGTTGTCTCTCTCAGTATACACGCCCGCGGCCCAAAAAGGGAGAGGAAATTTGCAGAAATTTGATGAGTTGTGAGCTGCATCTTGATTTTGAGAGAAAAATCCGCTATAATAACTATGTTGTCTGTAAAACAGAATACGCCGGTGTGTCGGAATGGCAGACGAGGGGGACTCAAAATCCCTTGCGTCATTTCGAGAGGCGATTTTGAAAAGTTGAGGATTGATGCGGTTTTTTGGGCTTTCCTAGGGCAGCGAAAACGGAGCATCCCTCCTGAACATCCCTCCAATCTTCCAAACCAGCTTCTTCTGGACATTGTAGACGCTTCCAGAGCATCCACAGATAACCCTTAAAATTGAATATCAGCCGATGTGTCGGAATGGCAGACGATGTAGACTCAAAATCTATTGGTAGTAATACCGTGTGGGTTCGACCCCCACCATCGGCACTAAAAAGCAGCTTGAAATCGAAAGATTTTTGGCTGCTTTTCTTTTTAACACACTTCTTCTCATACTTTTGTGTTCTCGGGGAAAATGCTGACGATGGCATTGGCAGAGGACACTTTGCTGGAGAAATCCAGATGTGTATAAATGTTGCTTGTTGTGCTGATGTCGCTGTGACCCAGCCACTCCTGAATCTCCTTCAGGCTCACGCCATTGGCATAGAGCAGACTGGCGCAGCTATGGCGCAGATCGTGAAAGCGGATACGCTTCATCTGGTGTGCGACCAGAAAATCCGGGAAATGCTGGCTCAGGAAATCGGGCCGAATCCGTTTTCCCATCGGGTCTACATAGATATAGTCAAGATAATCGGTGCAATAGCTTTTGCCGCAGACCTTCCGATTCTGCTTCTGCTCCTTTTTCATTTTATTGAGCATCTGCTCACAGGCAGGAATCAGGGGAAGTGTCTGGCAGCTCGACTTTGTTTTTGTCTTATCTCGTGCTAAGCCTAAAATTGAAAAGCATTTCTTCTGATGAGTAGATCACACGATCACCCATGACATTGGTGTTATAGACTTCGTTCGTTGTCGGATTTTTGGTATTGTCAAGATCCGCTCTTCTGTTGTACAGGAAACCGATTAGCGGCGCATCGCACAGCACATCTACATTGCGTTCAAATACCTTTGTACCCGATATGGATTCAAACTGGGTTGTCAATTTTGTGACACGCTCCGCATGGGAACCTCTGAATCGATATTGTTTATCAAACATTGTTCCACTTCTCCTTATGCAAGATGAGTTTCAAACTCATCGACCTTATCAAAGCGATGACGGCTTCCAATCTTATCGCTCATGTACTTCTCCGGCCAGATCACCATCGGGTATCCTTGATGAAAATGATAACCTGTTCTGCAACATCAGGCAGTGCTTTACATACAGATGCGATACGCTTTTTATCAAACGCAGACAGAGGAGCGTCCATCACGAGGGGATAAGGCTCAGACTCTAGCATCCGAAGTTCTTCCGAACTTGCATTTTTGTTTTCGCGTGCCATCTTGATGATGCCTGCAATAAATGCAAAAATAACGGAAATGCTCTGTGCGGTAGAGGTTTCCACATTGTCTTCCTCATACCCATTTACGGTAACGGTAATGTGATATTTTTCATCAATCGAAAGCGACAAGCCGCCTTCCTAAATATCATTGAAGATCTCATTGATTGTCGCTTGAAGTTTCGTCCGAACCTCAGTTTCGCTTTTCTTATACACCTCGGACAACTGATTATAAATTTCAAGTGCATAGGAACGGCAAATTTCAATCATGCGGTTTTTGTCGTCCTTAAGGCTAAGTTCTCGTCTATTCGTATCTGCTGTATCCCGTTCACGGGTAAGGCGATCCTGCTCAGAAGTTAGATCTGCAATTCTACGAACCTGATCAGATGCAGATTTTTTGCAAACGAATATTTCGTTTTGAAGTTTTCGTACTTCCGCAGCGACATCAACACTTGTAGCCAACTGGCTTTCAACCCGACGCAACTCATCCTGTGCATCTGTGATTTTATCAGCGTCATCGCTAATGAGTCCATAGGATGCAGCAACAGAAGCAGAAAGATTGGTTCTCTCTAGTGTGGCAATTCGATTTTTCGCATCCTTTTTAAACTGCGATGCGGTCGCGCTAATAGACTGCGGAGGCAAGTAGTCCATCAGAGCCTTAACATTTTCGTATGCAACGGTACCTTCATCTAAGTGTGTCCCACAGATACATTTTTTCTGACGGAGCAAATACTCGATGGTTTTTACGTGCATATATGGAATGTCCGCATTAGGGATAGTTTCATCCTTTAACATCTGCAAGGCACGGTAGATGAGGCTCTTGGAGAAGAAAGAGCTTGCCCCCATATCGAATGTATGGAACATTTCCTTGCAGGTCTGAGCCTGATGTTTCTGTGCGCTCTTTATCTCGCTTTCATGCTGTTCCTTCTCTCGTTGCAGCTTCTTTCCGTCATCATATTTTTTTATTTCTTGTGCTTTTTCAAGCATCCGCTGCTCGGCCTGCTCTCGCTGTTCCTCTGCCGTTTCAAGCTCTGTAGCAATTTCATCAAGCCGATTTTGACAACGTTCAACCGTTGCAGCATACTGCGAAAGTTTTACATCGCTGTTCCTATCAAATGCCTTATCAAAACTTCCAACAACACCCGAACTGCCCTTAAAATGGCTGATTGCAGAAAGCATACCGTTCAGGCCAAGCAAACTGTTGACTGCCTGAGCAGAATCATCGCTTTTCTTGTTGCCGGCAATGTCTTTACTCATTTTCTCAATACGTTCGCCATCGAAGAAGAAGTACCGTGACAGTTCCTTGGGCAAGATGTTTTTAACGACATCCTCACACGCAGTCCTTTTCTCATATAAAATGAACCGAAATGCTCTGCGGGCGGCGCACACAGAAATCGTTCTGGATGTCCTGACGGCGGGTGCGGTTGATCATTCCGGCAAAGCTATGCAAACTCTCCACATCCTGAAGGATTCCCACGCGGGCAGTCCGGTCAAGCGGCTGAGCACCCTTAAGCTGTTCCATAATCTTTTTATAGGTCGGATTATCCTCAATAACGCTGCGTCCCCAGCTGGTCTGCGCAGCACAGGATAAGTGTTCGGTAGCTTCAGAACGCCAATTCTCCACCTGATGGCGAATCAACCGCGCTGCTGCATTGATCTCGGCGTTCGGCTCTTGCATTTCCTTGAAGGTTTTCTTGTCCAGAATCACATCAGGCCGCAGCGTATTCAGCAAGGTATACAGGTCATCATCGTCGGTCTGCACTGGTGTTGCGGTCAACATCACAACAGCATCCGCATTATCGGTAAAATAACATGCAACCTTATAGGCACCTGTATCCGAATGACGGATATGGTGCGCCTCATCAATGATTACAAGGTCAAAGTGAATCGGATCTTCCAGATCAAGCAGACCCTTTTGACGACCTTTTCCGTTAAGGAGTTCCTTTGTCATCAGCGAGTACGGCAGAACGGTCTTACGGAGTGCAGCAGGCCACGCGCCATCCTTATCACATTCGTTGATTGCTTCCCGGAGCAATGCACCATCCAGCTCCGTAAAGCTCTCGTCAAAGCGTTTCATCTCAGAGCGCCATTTATGCTCTGCAACCAGCGGCTTCGGGCAGATGATCAGAACCGACTCAAAGTCCTCGTCACGCGCCTGCAATTCACGCAGGATCAGACCCGCCTCGATGGTTTTACCAACACCAACGCTGTCTGCCACAAGGATACGCGGACGCTCAGAATGAATCATTTTCAGTGCCGAACGGAACTGGTAAGGAACAAAATCCACACGAGCCGCATTCAGAGAATACAGCTGGTCATTGGTGGGGTTGCAGAGTTGCTGTGCGGTCAGAAGAATTTTTAACTCATCAATGGACACGTTACAACGCTTCGGTGTGGCATTTGCCAGCAGAAGCTGATCCACATAATATGTTCCGAATCCGGTGTCCATGAACATAACCTGATATTCTGTAGCATCACCACTGCCATGAATCGCACTAATTACACCAATTACTGTTGGATTGCTTTTTCTAACAACTGGCGCACCCACAATAAAGGGGTCAGCCATCACCTTGACAGGCTGTTTAACGCTGCGTTCTGCAACTGTTTTTGCTAACTGGTCAGACGGTTCCGGGATACAGAGAGGATTCGCATGGTTTGGATCAGTCACAACGGCTCTAAATTCCTTGGCTTCATTGATTTCATCCTTTGAGCCACCGAATAGCTCCATGAAATTGACATACCGTGTCAGATCCACCTTAATAACATCAAGTGGATACACCTGTACGGTAGTATGTGCCCAGTCGTTACGGACCTCAAACATCTGTCGGATTGCGTCCTTCATCAGACGATAATTCGTAAAATATTCATAGTTACCCAACGGGTACAGGTTACGTTTCAGTACACATAGAAGTGCCTGTAAATCAAGTCCCTCCAGCGTAGTAACATTATTCTGCTCGACCTTTTGCAGCTGCAAATCGGACAGATTTGCGCGAACGGTGGTTTTCCACCAGTTCTGCGGATCAATCTGCTTCAGGCGAGGTTCCAATCACTTGCAGCAGACCTGTCCCGCCTTGTTAAGATATACATTCATTGTGAAGATTACTTCGGTATATTCCATGGTCTATTCTCCTCACCAATATTTACACGATGTCAATTTTGACCAGCCGCTTTTCAAGCGTAACACCGGTTTCCTTGTCTGTCAGTAGGAAATAATAGTTGTTTTCACGGGAGTAAGGACGATTTCTCAAGGTAAGGATCACATCGGTGTAACGCTCTGCGTCGCTGCAACCAGCCATTTTATCCGCTTCGACGGTCTTTTTGGTGGAAAGCGCATCCCCGTGCTCATTGATGATGCGGATCTCATAGCTTGCCGAGAGCGTAGTATCCGTTACCGGCTCCGGCTGCAAGAAGCGCAGCTGCACTTTGCGATCCATCAGGACTTCCGGTGTGGGCAGCAGCGAGACTACGGCTTTCTGAGTCTCAACACGACCGGCCTGTGTGTGCACATCCAGTACAGGAACCAGCATTTCCTGCACAGATGCGCCGCCGTGTACATAGTTCTGCCCGCCGCCGACGTACTTAAAGATCGAGCTGCCAAGCGGCGTATACACGGTGCGGGGGTCGGCAGTATCCAGAACTTCGCCCAGCGGATAGCCCACAGCACCGGCAACCGTGCCCGTTTCAGCCGAAATGATATACCGTTTATTCTTGATCTCTGCCTGCGGCAGGTTGATGACCTTATCACTCTCTTGGATCGGGTCATGCTTATACAGGAAGCCGTGATCTGCGGTCACGATAAAATGCCGGATGTTTGCGCTGTCGGTCAGGCGGCGGATTTCCTTGTACAGTTCTTCCACCGCTTCTTCACAGGCGGAGAACACCTCGTTTTCTGTCCGTGCTGCATCGCCGCGGGCATCGATCTGGTTATGATAGACGTAAACCACCGTTTTGCCGGAGAAATAGCTGCGCAGCTCATCGCGGCGCATATTCTGCATCTGGTCAAACTGGATGCAACCGCTGTTCTTTTCCGTGGCTTGCAAGACGCTCTCGCGTGCTGCGGTGCCCGCAGTTTTTCTGCCAAGGATAGTCACCGTACCGTCTGGCTGAAGTTCAAGACTGACATGGGGCAGCAGCGCAGCCATGCCAAGCTGAGTATAAGAGGGCACCGTACTGACCGCAGGGGTCAGCTTTGCACTGCACTTGGCATCCATGGCAAGCTGTTCAAACAGCTGCTGGCCTACCTCGTAGCGCATGGCGTCCGAGATAAACACCACCACACGCTCCCGTGTTCCACTGACATTCCGGCTGTAAAAATGGGTCTGCCGCTCTGTCTGGAAGGTGGTCAGCTGGCTGGCAAGGCTCTGGCACCAGCGCACCGCCAGAGGATCAAGGAAATAGTTGGTGTACACCCTTTCCACAAGAGCTTGCAGCTTTTCCATTTCCGGGGTGCGCAGAATCTGACCGTAGTTCAGGTAGAACTTCCGGTATGCGGTATCCACCTGCCATGCGCCGTTCTTGTACTGTGCCGCCAGTGCATCGATGCCGTCTGCCGGGATGAAGTGCAGTGCTTCCAGCACCGTGCAGGCATTTTCCAGCAATGCGTACTGGCTCTGTCGGGCAGGTTTTGCGCCAAAGTAAGTTTTGCTGCGTTCCTCGCAGATCTGCCGGATGCTATGGCCTTTCAGGGTAGCAGAGGTGTTTTCTTCCAGCAGGCGGGTCGTGATCCATGTGCTGATCTGTTCCTCTGCCGCATCGAACACGGTGCAATCCAGCAGCAGATCTGGGTTTGTGTGCTGCACCTGCCCCAGAACCTGCATGGCGTTCAGTTCCTGTGCAGCAGTATGGGAGAAGCGCTCAAAATAGGGCTGGTCGGGCAGATAGTTCATCATGCCGTCCAAGAAGGTCAGCACCTCGCCCTCCTCCGGCAGGCTGCGATCCAGCCACGCATCCGGGGCGTCCACATCCATGGCATGGGCGGCGTAGGTGGCAAACAGGCAGGATACCAGATCCTTCAGGCTCTTTTCGGCAGGGTTATAGCCGAACAGCCGCTTGCAGACCCGCCAGAAATCCGACACCAGCCCAAACTTTGCAAAGAGCTGCAAGGATTCGTTTTCGGCATCCAGCGCACCGTGCAGAACCTGCCGTACCACTTCTTCGGGCTTGGGCTGACACTTGCACAGCACTGCCAGCATTGCCAGTGCAAAGGTATCCTCGGTATAGGCCGGGGTGCCCAGATCATAGAACCGCTTGGTGCGATCCTGTGCGGCAAAAAAGTTGATGTGCTCCTGCACAAAGAGCTTTGTTCTCTCGTCCAGATTGAAGTCCTGTGCGATCATGGTCGCCTTATCGGTGGAGAACTCCTGTGCGTAGCGCAGCATATCGGCAAGGTGGTTTTCTTCCAGCGTAGGCTTTGCAAAGGGGGCGTAGAGCAAAAAGCTCTCGTCTGGGTGCTCCAGCTCCAGCATCCATTTGGTGGCAAACTGTGTGTGGGGCTCCATGTGGTATACCGTTACGCCGGGGATATTCAGCTGCGATACTTCGTTTTCAAAGCTGGCAGATTCGTCGTACCAGAACACCAGTTTGCGTTGCTCGCCCTGCGCAAACATTGCCCGGAGACGATCTTCGATCTGGCGCAGTGTCGTTTTAGCCATGCGTGTTCATCTTTCCTTTTTTATATTATCGTTATAAACATCAATACACCGGAGCGGTGAGGTTCGCCCCGGTGTATCGGTTCTACGTTATTTAATTGGCACCAGCACGTTCGGATTCTTGCCATCGGCGGCAGTCTGCGCCTTGACATAGTTCACCTTTACGCCATCGTCCAGATCCAGCGCAATGCGCAGCGCCGCAAGGTGGGCAATGTTTTTTTCGTACTTTTCGCACTCCTCTTGCTGCAGCTTCAGCTTGTCCAGACGCTTCTGTGCAAGGGCTATCGTGCGGGCATCGCTGCTGCTGGAAATGACATTGTTTTCCTGCACGATCTGCTGTGCGTAGGTGCGCAGCAGCGGGCTGAGGTAGTTGTTGTAGACACGGCCTGTGGTGTCTGCATCCCAGCGCCTTGGCAATAAACGCAAGGTTTTCTTCCAGCGTATCGGCACCGTAAACCACACGGACGAACTCCACAATGCGATTCACAAGGTCGTTATCCCCAAAGTACTCCTCATCGCACAGCGGCAGGACATTATCCTTCACCGGCTGGAGGGTCACATATTTGCTGGCATCCCATTCGCCGCCGGCATATACCAGTCCTTCCGCATCCAGCGAGTACCGCCCAAACAGGCATCCCACCGCATAGGAGAGCAGACTCTTGATTTCACGGGTCAGGTCGGCACGGCGCACGGTCACGTCTTTGTCTTCCACTTCCGGGGTTAGCTCGTCCTGCAAGCCGTAAATATCAATAAAAATGCGGTTCAGTTCTTCTTCGTTGGCTTTGAGCTGCTGGAACAGCTGCTCACATTCTTCCTGCCATGCGGCAAATTTATCGCTAATCAGTCTTCCTATTTTTTATTCTTCCTCCGACTGTCCGGTTGCAAACGCCTTTGAACCAGTCATAAGTTGGTTGCAAGTTCTAATCCAAATTAGGATTCCGTCACTCAACAGCAAACTATCTTGCCGCGCTTGTTTTTGGTAGCTTGAGCGAGCGACAACCACCAGCTCTGCTGGTGGAATAAAAACGG
>ERZ773114.1239-NODE-1239-length-27554-cov-3.811448_pt1 | contig 27554 bp, 20 predicted proteins | sample MGYA00580564_ERZ773114 | MGnify/ENA primary metagenome ERZ773114 (study PRJEB29015, sample SAMEA2737836) | human gut metagenome | biome: human gut; feature: human-associated habitat; material: faeces | place: China | collected 2012 ... | reverse complement strand
GTTGGGTGAGCAAAGAGAACCTGGCGCGTATGAAAGAGCTGACCTACAAAGCGAACGACGTGCTGAAAAAACTGTTCGATGATGCTGGTCTGATTCTGGTCGACTTCAAGCTGGAGTTTGGTCTGTACAAAGGTGAAGTGGTACTGGGCGATGAGTTCTCCCCGGACGGCAGCCGCCTGTGGGACAAAGAAACGCTGGAGAAAATGGACAAAGACCGTTTCCGCCAGAGCCTCGGTGGCCTGATCGAGGCCTATGAAGCCGTCGCCCGCCGCCTGGGTGTACAGCTGGACTGATTTTTCTGTTCATCATCTTGCCGTGCAGCTGGCACGGCAAGACAACCGCTCTCGGAAGATGTGCATTGAACGCTCATTCCTCCGCCATTTCATCCCGCTTTCCTGTGGTAATCTTCCTCTGAACCACCTACGATCATTTCTATAATGAATATATTGTTGAGGTATCTATGCGTTGGCAAGGGCGACGTGAAAGTGACAATGTTGAAGACAGGCGCAACAGCTCTGGTGGTCCGTCTATGGGCGGTCCCGGTTTTCGCCTGCCAAGCGGTAAAGGCGGGCTGATTTTACTGATAGTCGTGCTGGTTGCAGGCTACTATGGCGTTGATTTAACCGGGTTGATGACCGGGCAGCCGGTTTCTCAACAGCAATCAACGCGGTCAATTAGCCCAAATGAAGACGAAGCCGCAAAATTCACCTCGGTGATTCTGGCAACCACGGAAGACACCTGGGGACAACAGTTCGAGAAGATGGGTAAGACCTATCAGCAACCGAAGCTGGTCATGTACCGTGGAATGACGCGTACCGGCTGCGGGGCGGGCCAGTCCATAATGGGGCCGTTCTATTGCCCGGCGGATGGCACAGTTTATATCGATCTCTCCTTCTATGATGACATGAAAGACAAACTTGGCGCGGATGGCGATTTTGCCCAGGGGTACGTTATCGCCCATGAAGTCGGTCATCATGTGCAGAAACTGTTAGGCATCGAGCCGAAAGTTCGTCAACTGCAACAAAACGCGACGCAGGCGGAAGTGAACCGCTTATCTGTGCGTATGGAACTCCAGGCCGACTGTTTTGCCGGTGTCTGGGGGCATAGTATGCAGCAGCAAGGCGTTCTGGAAACCGGCGATCTGGAAGAGGCGCTGAACGCGGCGCAGGCCATCGGCGATGACCGTTTACAACAGCAAAGTCAGGGGCGAGTAGTACCAGACAGTTTCACTCATGGCACTTCTCAGCAACGCTACAGCTGGTTTAAACGTGGTTTCGACAGCGGCGATCCGGCACAATGCAATACTTTTGGTAAAAGCATTTAACTTCCGGGGCAGGGATGGCTGAACTGACTGCGCTTCACACATTAACAGCGCAAATGAAACGTGAAGGGATCCGCCGCTTGCTGGTGTTGAGCGGGGAAGAGGGTTGGTGTTTTGATCATGCGCTTAAGTTGCGTGATGCCTTACCTGGCGACTGGCTGTGGATTTCGCCGCAGCCAGATGCTGAAAACCACTGTTCTCCCTCGGCACTACAAACTTTACTTGGGCGCGAGTTCCGGCATGCGGTATTCGACGCCCGCCACGGCTTTGATGCCGCTGCCTTTGCAGCACTTAGCGGAACGTTGAAAGCGGGAAGCTGGCTGGTTTTGTTACTCCCTGTATGGGAAGAGTGGGAAAACCAACCTGATGCCGACTCGCTGCGCTGGAGTGATTGCCCTGACCCTATTGCGACGCCGCATTTTGTCCAGCATTTCAAACGTGTACTTACGGCGGATAACGACGCTATTCTCTGGCGGCAAAACCAGCCGTTCTCGTTGGCGCATTTTACTCCCCGTACTGACTGGCACCCCGCGACCGGCGCACCACAACCAGAACAACAGCAACTCTTACAGCAGCTACTGACCATGCCGCCGGGCGTGGCAGCGGTAACGGCTGCGCGTGGGCGCGGTAAGTCGGCGTTGGCAGGGCAACTCATTTCTCGTATTGCGGGCAGTGCGATTGTCACCGCGCCCGCAAAAGCGGCAACGGATGTACTGGCACAATTTGCGGGCGAGAAGTTTCGCTTTATTGCGCCGGATGCCTTGTTAGCCAGCGATGAGCAAGCCGACTGGCTGGTGGTCGATGAAGCCGCAGCCATACCTGCGCCGTTGTTGCATCAACTGGTATCGCGTTTTCCTCGAACGTTGTTAACCACTACGGTGCAGGGCTACGAAGGCACCGGACGTGGTTTTTTGCTGAAATTTTGCGCTCGCTTTCCGCATTTACACCGTTTTGAACTGCAACAGCCGATCCGCTGGGCACAGGGATGCCCGCTGGAAAAAATGGTTAGTGAGGCACTGGTTTTTGACGATGAAAACTTCACCCATACACCACAAGGCAATATCGTCATTTCCGCATTTGAACAAACGTTATGGCGAAGCGAGCCAGAAACGCCGTTAAAGGTTTATCAGTTATTGTCTGGTGCGCACTACCGGACTTCGCCGCTGGATTTACGCCGGATGATGGATGCACCAGGGCAACATTTTTTACAGGCGGCTGGCGAAAACGAGATTGCCGGAGCGCTGTGGCTGGTGGATGAGGGGGGATTATCTCAACAACTCAGTCAGGCGGTATGGGCAGGTTTTCGTCGCCCGCGGGGTAATCTGGTGGCCCAGTCGCTGGCGGCGCACGGTAGCAATCCACTGGCAGCGACATTGCGTGGACGGCGGGTCAGCCGGATAGCAGTTCATCCGGCGCGTCAGCGGGAAGGCACAGGGCAGCAACTTATTGCTGGTGCTTTGCAATATACGCGTGACCTCGACTATCTTTCGGTGAGTTTTGGTTACACCGGGGAGTTATGGCGTTTCTGGCACCGCTGCGGTTTTGTGCTGGTGCGGATGGGTAATCATCGTGAAGCCAGCAGCGGTTGCTATACGGCGATGGCGCTGTTACCGATGAGTGATGCGGGTAAACAGCTGGCTGAACGTGAGCATTACCGTTTACGTCGCGATGCGCAAGCTCTCGCGCAGTGGAATGGCGAAACGCTTCCTGTTGATCCACTAAACGATGCCGTCCTTTCTGACGACGACTGGCTTGAACTGGCCGGTTTTGCTTTCGCTCATCGTCCGCTATTAACGTCGTTAGGTTGCTTATTGCGTCTGCTACAAACCAGTGAACTGGCATTACCGGCGCTGCGTGGGCGTTTACAGAAAAACGCCAGTGATGCGCAGTTATGTACCACACTTAAACTTTCAGGCCGCAAGATGTTACTGGTTCGCCAGCGGGAAGAGGCCGCGCAGGCGCTGTTCGCACTTAATGATGTTCGCACTGAGCGTCTGCGCGATCGCATAACGCAATGGCAATTTTTTCACTGACTCCTTCAATTTTCTCCCATGGTCATTGTGAGTCAGCGGCGTAAAATTAATGACATCAGTTAAGGAGTTCGCCATGAAACATGACCATTTTGTTGTTCAAAGCCCGGATAAACCTGCGCAACAGTTGTTACTGCTTTTCCACGGTGTCGGGGATAACCCGGTGGCAATGGGGGAAATAGGTAGCTGGTTTGCACCGCTGTTTCCTGATGCGCTGGTGGTGAGTGTCGGTGGCGCGGAGCCGAGCGGTAATCCGGCGGGGCGTCAGTGGTTTTCGGTGCAGGGTATTACGGAAGATAATCGCCAGGCGCGTGTGGATGCCATCATGCCGACGTTTATTGAAACGGTGCGCTACTGGCAGAAACAGAGCGGAGTAGGGGCTAACGCCACGGCACTCATCGGTTTCTCTCAAGGCGCGATTATGGTGCTGGAGAGCATTAAAGCCGAACCGGGCCTTGCTTCACGCGTCATTGCTTTTAACGGACGCTATGCGAGCCTGCCGGAAACTGCGTCTACAGCCACGACAATTCACCTGATTCATGGCGGTGAAGATCCGGTTATCGATCTGGCGCATGCGGTTGCGGCGCAGGAAGCGTTAATCAGTGCCGGTGGTGACGTGACGCTGGATATCGTGGAGGATTTAGGCCATGCGATCGACAATCGCAGTATGCAATTTGCCCTGGATCACTTGCGTTATACCATTCCGAAACATTATTTCGACGAAGCGCTAAGTGGCGGTAAGCCTGGCGATGATGATGTGATTGAAATGATGTAAAAGACAGATTACCTGGCCTGATAAGACGCGTGAGCGTCGCATCAGGCATCGTTCACCATTGCCGGATGCGGCGTTAACGCCTTATCCGGCCTACGGTTGAGCACTCAGCTTACTTCTTCGGTTGATCCTTTTTCGGCCAGTCGTCGTCATCGTCCCACTTATCGTTGAAATCACGATGCGGGGGAAGCTCCGGCTTGTTGGCGAGAAATTTCTTATGGTCGACGCGCTTGAGATCTTTAATCACGTTCAGCAGGACGCCTACCAAAAAGACAATCACCAGAATCCACCAATATTTAGCCAGCCAGTCCATGCTTATTTCCTCTTGCAGAACCACTCATCAGGCGACGAGCTGTTCCATGATACGTTGATACATACGGGCAAGTAGCTGCAGGTCGGCAGCGTTCACACATTCATTAATTTTATGAATAGTGGCATTGACCGGCCCGAGTTCCACCACCTGCGCCCCCATGCGAGCAATAAAGCGCCCGTCGGACGTTCCGCCTGTGGTCAGTAGCTGCGGTTTAATTTCATTATAGTGCTCAACCGCGTTAACGACCGCATCCACCAGTTTACCGCGCGCGGTCAAAAATGGCTGCCCGGAAAGCCACCAGTCCACCGTATAACGCAGTTGATGTTTTTCAAGCAGGGCAAGCACCTGTGCTTTGATCATCTCATCAGTCAGTTCGGTGCTGAAGCGGAAGTTAAACTGCACAAACAGTTCACCCGGAATAACGTTGTTACTGCCCGTTCCCGCCTGAATATTAGCAATCTGCATACTGGTCGCCGGGAAGAATTCATTGCCCTGATCCCACTCAATAGCCACTAATTCATTAAGGAAAGGTGCTGCGCGATGTACTGGATTGTCAGCCAGATGCGGGTAGGCAACATGCCCCTGAACGCCATGAATGGTAAGGTTGCAGGTTAACGATCCGCGACGACCATTTTTCACCACATCACCAACCACTTCGATACTCGACGGTTCGCCGACCAGGCAGTAATCGAGACGCTCATTACGTGCCATTAACGCTTCGACGACTTTTACCGTACCGTTGTGGGCACTGGCTTCTTCATCAGAGGTGATCAGAAATGCCAGTCGCCCCGTATGGTTGGGATGTTGTGCGACAAAGCGTTCTGCCGCTACCACCATCGCCGCCAGCGAGCCTTTCATATCTGCCGCACCGCGCCCGAATAACATGCCATCACGAATGGTGGGTTCAAACGGCGGATTGATCCAACGATCGGCGTCGCCAGGCGGCACCACGTCGGTATGCCCGGCAAAGGCTAACGTTTCACCCTGCCCACGCCATGCCCAAAAATTCTGCGTATCGGCAAAGTCCATGCGTTCAACGGTAAAACCGATCGCCTGCAAACGTTCAATCAACAAAGCCTGGCATCCTGCGTCATCAGGACTCAGGGAAGGGCGGCGAATAAGCTGTTGTGTCAGCTCAATAACCGGGCACGACATAGACTACACCTCATGGAAAAATTGCTGATAACTGGAATCACTGAAACCCAGCAGCATAGGCTTACCAGGCGCGCAGAGCAATGGACGTTTGATAATTGCAGGCATTTCAGTCATTAATGCCGCCGCAGAGGCCGCATCGGTGATTTTATTGCGGGTGGTTTCGTCCAGTTTACGCCAGGTTGTACCACGGGTGTTCAGTAACGCTTCCCAGCCTAATTCGTTGATAAAACCGTTCAATAATTCGCTGTCCAGCCCATCGACGCGGTAATCATGAAAACGATAGTCGATGTTATTGGCTTCCAGCCAACGGCGAGCCTTTTTAATGGTGTCACAATTTTTGATACCGTAAAGTGTAACCATAATGAATCCTTTTTCGATTTATGAGAATAAATACTCATTTAAGGGTGAAAACATTTTGCCTGCAAATGATTATCAGGAAATATAACATTATCGAAGTATTCAAATTAACAACTATTAAATAATATTAAACATTTTTAACGTAAACATTAAGAATATTCATCTTGTTATCTGTCTGTATTTTAACCAGAATTAAATCAGTATTAGATGCCGTATGAATATCTCGAAATGTTGCTGTGTATCACATACAAATCATCACCGCAGGACCATAGTATTTACATAAGGTTTGTCCCCCGGAGGTAGTCATCGCAGCAATCGAGTAAATTAGCTTCACCACGGTATATTGTTTCCGTAGAATACCCATAATTATAAGAGAGGTTGTTATGATTGAACGTGAACTGGGGAACTGGAAAGACTTTATCGAAGTTATGCTTCGTAAGTAATTCCTGAGACAAAGTACAAACAGCAAGAACCCGCTGAGCAGGTTCTTAATCGGAAAGTTGAAAAAGGCGACACATTGGCATGTCGCCTTTTTTATTGCTTATTCCGGGCGCGGCTTCAGCGGGAAGCGGCGGCGCACCAGCACAAAGAACAGCGGCACGAAGTAAATAGCCAGAATAGTGGCCGAAATCATCCCGCCCATTACGCCAGTACCCACCGCATGCTGACCACCGGAACCGGCACCCGTGCTGGTTGCCATTGGCAATACGCCGAAGATAAATGCCAGCGAGGTCATCAGAATCGGGCGTAAACGCTGGCGGCAGGCGTGGAGCGTCGCTTCAAACAGGTCGTGGCCTTTTTGGTTCATCTCGTTAGCAAACTCGACGATCAGGATGGCGTTTTTCGCCGATAAACCAATGACCGTTAACAGGCCCACCTGGAAGTAAACGTCGTTTTCCAGCCCGCGCATCCAGGTTGCCAGCAGCGCGCCGATTACCCCCAGCGGCACGACCAGCATTACCGAGAACGGCACCGACCAGCTTTCATACAGCGCCGCCAGACACAGGAATACCACCAGCAAGGAAATGGCGTACAGCGCCGGAGCCTGCGCGCCGGAAAGCCGCTCCTGATACGACATCGCCGTCCACTCCAGACCAAAGCCGTTTGGCAACTGCTTCACTAACGATTCCATAATATCCATCGCCGTACCGGTACTGACCCCCGGTGCGGCTTCCCCAACAATCTCAACCGCAGAATAACCGTTATAGCGTTCCAGACGCGGCGAGCCTGTTTCCCAGCGTGAGGTCGCGAAAGCAGAGAAGGGCACCATGCCGCCATCTTTATTTCGGACATACCAGAGATTGATGTCATCTGGCAGCATGCGATACGGCGCAGCTGCCTGCACATAGACTTTCTTCACGCGACCGCGATCCATAAAGTCATTCACATAGCTCGAACCCCAGGCGGTTTGCAGTGTGTCGTTAATATCGTCGATAGCAACGCCCAGCGCCTGAGCTTTACGCTGGTCGATATCAATCTGCAACTGCGGACTGTCGTCGAGGCCGTTATGGCGCACACGGGTTAGCTCCGGGTTTTCCGCCGCCAGCGCCAGCAACTGGTTACGTGCTGCCATCAGCGCATCGTGACCCGCTCCAGCGTGGTCCTGCAACTCCATATCAAAACCTGCAGAACTACCAAGACCGCTAATTGCTGGCGGGCTGCTGGCGATAACGCGAGCTTCTTTAATTTGGTTAAACGCCTTCGTTGCACGCTCGATAATGGCAAACGAGGTGCCGGTCTTACTGTCGCGTTCGCTCCAGTCTTTCAGGCGGATAAACATTCGCGCCACGTTTTGCCCGTTACCCCCAGGGCCAGAACCAACGGTGGCAAACACCGACATGATGTTGTCTTTTTCATGGGTGAAGTAATATTTCTCGATTTGCTCAACGACTTTCAGGGTCTGTTGTTGGGTTGAACCGCTGGGCAACTGTACCGAGGTAGTAAACATGCCACGGTCTTCCAGCGGTAAGAACGACGTCGGCAAACGCAGGAACAGGAACACCATGCCGCCAAGCAGCAGGACATAAATCACAATCCAGCGCAGGCTACGGTGGAGAATTTTCGCCACCCCTTTTTCGTAGCGTTCGGCGTTGCGGTTAAACATCTGGTTAAACCAGGCAAAAAAGCCTTTTTGCCCATGATGCTCACCTTTTTTCAGTGGCTTAAGTAGTGTGGCACACAGAGCCGGAGTGAGGATCATCGCTACCAGTACTGACAGCACCATCGCCGCAACAATGGTAATAGAGAACTGGCGATAGATGGCACCGGTGGTGCCGCCGAAGAAGGCCATTGGTACAAATACCGCCGAAAGAACCATCGCAATCCCGACCAGTGCCCCCTGGATCTGCCCCATCGATTTACGTGTGGCTTCGCGAGGAGTGAGTCCTTCCTCACTCATAATACGTTCGACGTTTTCCACCACCACGATGGCGTCATCCACCAGCAGACCGATCGCCAGCACCATCGCGAACATGGTTAAGGTGTTGACGCTGTAACCGAAGGCGTAAAGTACGGAGAAGGTTCCCATCAACACCACCGGCACGGCGATAGTGGGTATCAGCGTGGCGCGGAAGTTTTGCAGGAACAGATACATAACGAGGAAAACCAGAGCGATAGCTTCCAGCAGCGTTTTCACCACGTCTTCAATGGAGGCTTTAACAAACGAGGTGGTTTCATACGCCACCTTGTATTCCAGTCCATGCGGGAAATACTGCGCCAGCTCGTCGAGACGATTGAGCACCAGCTCCGCTGTCGCCATTTCGTTAGCGCCGGAGGCCAGTTTTACCCCCAGCCCGGAGGCTGGCTTACCATTGAAGCGGCTAAGATAATCGTATTTCTCCGCCCCCATTTCGACGGTGGCGACATCGCCCAGCCTTACCTCTGAGCCGTCCTGATTCACCCGCAAGGTGATATCGCGGAACTGTTCTGGTGTTTGCAGCAGTGACTGGGCGTTAATGGTGGCGTTGAGCGCCTGCTTATCGACGGAAGGTGTACCACCAAGTTGCCCAACCGCAATCTGCGCGTTCTGTGACTCAATGGCATCAGTGACATCTTTAGCCGTCATCTGGAAACTGTTGAGTTTCGCCGGGTCCAGCCAGATACGCATGGAATATTGCGAACCATAGGCATCGATATCCCCGACGCCATTCACGCGGCTTAACGGGTCCTGAATATTACTGGCAACATAATCGGCAATATCCTGTTTATCCATCGAACCATCGGTAGAGACGAAGGCAATGGTCAGAATGTTGGTATCGCCGGTTTTACGCACCGTCACGCCCTGATTTTGCACCGCCTGCGGTAACTTTCGCATGGCTGATTGCAGCTGGTTTTGTACTTGCTGCACGGCTTCGTCCGGATCGGTGCCTGCTTTAAAACTTAAAGTGACAGATGCCTGACCGGTGCCACTGCTCTGAGATGACATATACATGAGATTATCGAGGCCGGTCATATTTTGCTCGATAACCTGGGTCACGGTGTTTTCCAGCGTCTGGGCCGATGCGCCGGGATAGTTAGCGGTCACTCGCACATTCGGTGGCGCGAGATCGGGGTATTGTTCAACGGGCAATGAGAAAATCGCCAGGGTACCTGTCAGACACAACAGGATTGCCAGCACCCAGGCAAAAATGGGGCGATCAATAAAGAAATTCGCCATTAAAAGAGGACCTCGTGTTTCTGCGTATCGTTGTAGGCTTGACTTGCTTCACTGTAGCGGCAAGGTACGAGCCAATCGTGGAGAAAAAAAGGAGTTAATGTAAATTATCATGCCCTTTTATACTGAACCTTAAGTGCAAGTATTCTTTGGTCAGTAGGAGGCATTACATTAACTGACTTTCCTCACCCTCCGCAGAGCGAAAGCTAATACTCACTAACGTGCCGCCGCCGGAAGGTTGTGAAAAAGTCAGCGTCCCACCCAGCCGTTCCGCGCGTTCGCGCATGATATTCAGACCATAATGACCTTCGGGTTCTTTCGGTTCACCGATACCAATCCCGTTATCACGGATATAAACCGTGTGATTGCCGTCCGGCGCGGTGACGCAACTGACGGCGATTTCGCTGGCGTTGGCGTGCTTCATCGCATTCAGCACCGCTTCGCGAATAATTTGCAACAAATGCACCTGCATTTGCGCATCCAGCGCCAGGGTTGGCAGACGGCAGTCGAGGGTCAGTTTGGCGCTGGTTTGATTTTGTAACGTATCCAGCATTTCCCTCAACGCGGAGGGGAGATCCGCCTGCTGCAGCGTCAGGCGGAAAGTAGTCAACAGCTCGCGTAACTGCCGATAAGCATCATTCAACGCCTGGGAAAAATCGGCCATGATACTTTGTGCGGTGGCGTTATCTTCCGGTATCGAACGCTTCAGTAACGTCAACTGGATACGTAAGTAAGAAAGTACCTGAGCCAGCGAGTCGTGCAATTCGCGGGCGATGGTCGCACGTTCTTCCATCAACAATAACTGCTGAAAATGCTTCTGCGCCTGATTAAAGTACAAACCGCGTCCCAGCATCGACGAAACGCTGTTAAGCAGCGGTTCTGATGATGAAACGTGACTATTTTGCCAGTGCAGTTCGCCGTAAACCGTCTCTTGCATTGTCACCGGTAAAATCTGCATCGGCAATTCCGGGTTTGGTTGCCCTTCGCTAATCCGCCAGTTTTCACCGACATTTAACTCCAGATATTCAGCCGCTTCATTGTCGCGAACAATCTGCAAAATATGGCGGAAACAATGCACATCAATCTGGCTAGTGTTCAGCGCCTGCGAACACTGATACAACACCTCCAGACGACGCTTGGCCTCGTGGAGATCGCGGGTCTTTTCTTCTACTGACGCTTCCAGCGAACGGTACAATTTATGCAGCTCGCTCGACATCTGGTTAAAGGTTTTTGCAAGCAGACCAAGCTCATTCGGCAGACTGGTATCCAGCGGCGGCGAGTCGAACTGCCCGTGTTCAATACGCTGACTGGCGGTAACCAGCTGATTCAGCGGGGCAACCACCTGATGGCGTATGCGGCGCAAAGTAAAAAAGACCAGCGTGAAAATACCGATGCCGCCAGCCAGGGAAATCGCCACCACCAGCAGCATTTTGCGTTCAGCGTAGTGCTGTAAAGCCAGCACGAACAGGTCTATCTGATTAACATAATTATTAATATTGGCCTGATACCACGGCAAATCGCCCTTGCTGAGCCGATTATTCATCTCCAGCCAGTTGGCATTCAGATGCGCATAGCGAGTTTTTACTGCTTCTGGCACATACCAGACGTTGAGATTGGTTAATACCGGTGAATGCAGTGCCTGCTGAAACAACTGGCGATGTGCATTGAGTTGTGGACTGCCACTTTGCAAGTCGTAGCCCAGGCGGTAACTCTGCATACGCAGCGATCCGGCAATATTGATAGCCTCAGCGTCGCGCAAACTGCTCGCCAGAGTTAGCAGAGCGATACCCGTGGAAAGAATCGACAGCAGCACAATGTAAAAAAAGGCCCGGGCCAGACTGGCCGAGACGGGTCGTTTAACAATCACACGCGTCTTCTCCACAAAAAATCATTAATGTTCCAGTTCGCTGAAACACAATTTAGTCAGTGATGGGATTATTTGATCTGCCACAGTTTATAGCGAAATAGTTACTTATTCTGGGCACATGAACATTGCCGATTCCCCTGTAAGTCGGGTAATAACAACACTCATATAAAGAATAAGGTTTTTACAACCAAAAAAGAAGGTCGTTATGAATCGTTTTATTATGGCCAACAGTCAGCAATGTCTGGGTTGTCATGCTTGTGAAATCGCCTGTGTCATGGCTCACAATGATGAGCAACATGTCCTGAGCCAACACCATTTTCATCCCCGAATTACGGTTATCAAACATCAACAGCAACGTAGTGCAGTGACCTGTCACCATTGTGAAGATGCGCCCTGCGCCCGTAGCTGCCCTAATGGCGCAATCAGCCACGTTGATGACAGCATTCAGGTCAATCAGCAAAAGTGTATTGGCTGTAAATCCTGCGTGGTGGCCTGTCCTTTTGGTACGATGCAAATCGTCCTGACACCCGTCGCGGCAGGAAAAGTAAAAGCCACGGCGCATAAATGCGACCTTTGTGCGGGGCGCGAAAACGGTCCTGCCTGTGTTGAGAATTGCCCGGCGGACGCGCTGCAACTGGTCACTGACGTCGCACTCTCCGGCATGGCGAAATCCCGCCGCTTGCGCACCGCGCGTCAGGAACATCAACCGTGGCATGCCAGTACCGCGGCGCAAGAAATGCCGGTAATGAGTAAAGTCGAACAAATGCAGGCAACGCCCGCGCGTGGCGAGCCGGATAAACTGGCGATTGAAGCGCGCAAAACCGGTTTTGATGAAATTTATCTGCCATTTCGCGCCGACCAGGCACAACGGGAAGCCTCGCGCTGCCTTAAGTGCGGCGAGCACAGCGTTTGTGAATGGACCTGCCCGCTGCATAACCATATACCGCAGTGGATTGAACTGGTGAAAGCCGGAAACATCGACGCCGCCGTCGAGCTTTCTCACCAGACCAACACCCTGCCGGAAATTACCGGACGCGTTTGTCCGCAAGACCGTTTGTGTGAAGGTGCCTGTACTATTCGCGATGAGCACGGCGCGGTAACTATCGGCAACATTGAACGCTACATTTCAGATCAGGCGTTGGCGAAAGGTTGGCGTCCTGACTTAAGCCATGTCACCAAAGTGGACAAGCGGGTGGCGATTATCGGTGCAGGTCCGGCAGGGCTGGCCTGTGCGGATGTTCTGACCCGCAATGGCGTGGGGGTGACGGTGTACGATCGCCATCCAGAAATCGGTGGCTTGCTCACTTTCGGCATTCCTTCTTTCAAACTGGATAAATCCCTGCTGGCACGCCGTCGGGAAATCTTCAGCGCGATGGGGATTCACTTCGAACTCAATTGTGAAGTGGGTAAAGATGTCTCTTTGGATTCGCTTTTGGAACAATACGACGCGGTCTTCGTTGGCGTAGGCACTTACCGTTCCATGAAAGCGGGTTTACCCAATGAAGATGCGCCGGGCGTTTATGACGCGCTGCCGTTCCTCATTGCCAACACTAAACAGGTGATGGGGCTCGAAGAGCTACCGGAAGAGCCGTTTATCAATACCGCCGGACTTAACGTCGTGGTACTGGGCGGCGGCGACACCGCGATGGACTGTGTGCGTACCGCACTGCGCCACGGCGCGAGTAACGTCACCTGCGCTTATCGTCGTGATGAAGCTAACATGCCAGGCTCGAAGAAAGAAGTGAAGAACGCCCGCGAAGAGGGGGCCAACTTCGAATTTAACGTCCAGCCGGTGGCGCTTGAGCTGAATGAACAAGGTCACGTCTGCGGGATTCGTTTCCTGCGCACGCGTCTTGGCGAGCCGGATGCCCAGGGGCGTCGGCGACCTGTACCGATTGAGGGCAGGGAATTTGTCATGCCAGCCGATGCGGTGATTATGGCGTTTGGCTTCAATCCGCACGGGATGCCGTGGCTGGAGTCGCACGGTGTAACGGTAGACAAATGGGGCCGCATCATCGCGGATGTGGAAAGCCAGTACCGTTACCAGACCACCAATCCGAAAATCTTCGCTGGTGGTGACGCCGTGCGTGGTGCGGATCTGGTGGTTACCGCAATGGCAGAAGGACGTCATGCGGCACAGGGGATTATTGACTGGCTGGGGGTAAAATCAGTCAAATCTCACTGATAGCCTGCGCAGACAAACCCGACTTCACAGCGTAAGATAATTGTTCATTTCGCGCTGTGGAGTCGGTATGACGCAACAAATCACCCTCATTAAAGACAAAATTCTCTCCGATAACTATTTCACCCTGCACAACATTACTTACGATCTCACGCGCAAAGATGGCGAAGTTATCCGCCATAAACGTGAAGTTTACGATCGCGGTAATGGTGCGACGATCCTCCTGTACAACGCGAAGAAAAAGACCGTGGTTCTGATTCGTCAGTTCCGTGTCGCTACCTGGGTTAATGGCAATGAAAGCGGGCAGCTGATTGAAACCTGCGCCGGGCTGCTGGATAACGACGAACCGGAAGTGTGCATTCGTAAAGAAGCGATTGAAGAGACGGGCTATGAAGTGGGCGAAGTGCGCAAATTATTTGAACTGTATATGTCGCCTGGCGGTGTGACTGAGCTAATCCACTTTTTTATCGCCGAATACAGTGACAATCAGCGCGCTAACGCCGGTGGCGGTGTCGAAGATGAAGATATTGAAGTGCTCGAGCTGCCGTTCAGCCAGGCGCTGGAGATGATCAAAACCGGCGAGATACGTGACGGTAAGACGGTGTTATTGCTTAACTATTTGCAAACGTCACATTTAATGGACTGAAAAATAACAATAATATTTCGTTGTTTATTATTGGCTCAATCCGACAAATCCGATTGAGCCGCGCTACCTGCGCAACGAAGATACGACTTGTGCTGTTTGTTTGAACTTCTGGGGTCGTACCGTCCATGCGCTATCGCATTTTCCTTCTCTTTTTTTTCGCTTTGTTGCCGACGTCTTTGGTGTGGGCGGCACCAGCGCAACGGGCGTTTTCCGACTGGCAGGTCACCTGTAATAACCAAAACTTCTGCGTGGCGCGCAATACGGGCGATCATAATGGACTGGTGATGACCCTGAGCCGCAGCGCCGGGGCGCATACCGATGCCGTTTTACGTATTGAGCGCGGCGGATTGAAGTCGCCGGAGGCGTCAGAAGGGGAGATAGCGCCACGGCTGCTGTTAGATGGCGAGCCGTTGGCGTTAAGTGGTGACAAGTGGCGGATTTCACCATGGTTATTAGTAACCGATGATACGGCAACCATCACCGCGTTTTTGCAGATGATTCAGGAAGGGAAGGCAATCACCTTACGCGATGGCGATCAGACCATTTCTCTGAGTGGCTTAAAAGCAGCGTTGTTGTTTATTGATGCTCAGCAAAAGCGCGTTGGCAGTGAAACCGCGTGGATCAAGAAAGGGGACGAACCGCCGCTCAGCGTACCGCCCGCGCCTGCGCTGAAAGAGGTCGCGGTGGTTAACCCAACGCCGACGCCACTCTCACTCGAAGAACGCAACGATTTGCTGGATTATGGAAACTGGCGGATGAATGGTCTGCGCTGCTCGCTTGATCCATTGCGTCGTGAGGTGAATGTCACTGCGCTGACTGATGATAAAGCGCTGATGATGATTAGCTGTGAGGCAGGGGCCTATAACACCATTGATTTGGCATGGATTGTGTCGCGTAAAAAGCCACTAGCTTCGCGCCCGGTTCGGTTGCGTTTGCCGTTCAACAACGGTCAGGAGACGAATGAACTGGAACTGATGAACGCAACATTTGATGAGAAATCGCGTGAACTGGTGACCTTAGCGAAAGGGCGCGGATTAAGCGATTGTGGCATTCAGGCGCGCTGGCGCTTTGACGGTCAGCGTTTTCGCCTGGTGCGTTATGCCGCAGAACCCACCTGCGATAACTGGCATGGGCCAGACGCCTGGCCCACGTTGTGGATCACCCGTTAAACAAAATGGCGGGGACATGTAGGCCGGATAAGACGCTGTAGGCCGGATAAGACGCGTCAGCGTCGCATCCGGCAATCAGCATCCGGCGATCACCATCAGGCACCTTTCACTCCCAGCACCTTATGCGCTTTTGCCACAATATTCTCGGCGGTAAAGCCAAAGAACGGGAACAGCTTATCCGCCGGAGCAGATTCCCCGTAACCCGTCATCCCGACAATTGCCCCTTTCAGACCAACATACTTGTACCAGTAATCGGCAATACCTGCTTCCACCGCCACGCGAGCCGCAACGTTAGAAGGCAACACCGACTCCCGATATTCCTCATCCTGGGCGTCGAAAATATCGGTCGAGGGCAGGGAAACTACGCGTACATTGCGACCTTCTCCTGCTAATTTCTCTGCCGCTTGCAGGGTAATTTCCATCTCTGAACCGGTGGCAATCAAAATAATATCTGGCTTACCGCCGCTGTCTTTCAGCACATAACCGCCACGAGCAATCTCTTTAACCTGATCCGGCGTACGTTCCACCTGGGCCAGATTCTGCCTTGAGAGGATCAGTGCCGTCGGTCCGTTGTGGCGCTCAACCGCCAGCTTCCAGCCCACCGCCGCTTCCACCTGATCGCACGGTCGCCAGGTGCTGAAATTTGGCGTTAAGCGCAGGCTGGCCAGTTGCTCAACAGCCTGGTGCGTCGGACCATCTTCGCCCAGGCCAATTGAGTCGTGGGTATAAACCATAATCTGCCGCGCTTTCATCAGTGCCGCCATCCGCGCGGCGTTACGGGCGTATTCAACAAACATCAGGAACGTCGCGGTATACGGCACAAAGCCGCCGTGGTGCGCGATGCCGTTGGCGATAGCGGTCATGCCAAATTCACGCACCCCGTAGTGAATGTAGTTGCCCGCTGGATCTTCCTTCAGCGAAACAGAACCTTTCCAGATGGTCAGGTTGCTGGGAGCCAGATCCGCCGAACCGCCGAGCAACTCAGGCAGCATCGGCCCGTAAGCGTTAAGCGTATTTTGCGAAGCCTTACGGGTAGCGATTTTCGCCGGATTTGCCTGTAACTCATTGATATATTTCTGAGTCGTTTTCTCCCAGTCCTTCGGTAAACCACCGCTCATCCGTCGGGTAAACTCTTCTGCCAGTTGCGGATGAGCCTTTTTATAGGCGGCAAACTTCTCATTCCAGCTCTGCTGCGCTTTTTCGCCTTTTTCACGGGCATCCCAGGCGTGATAAATCTCTTTAGGGATCTCAAATGGCGGATGGTGCCAGCCCAGTTTTTGCCGTGCCAGCGCCACTTCTTCTTCCCCCAGTGGTGCGCCGTGCGCCTCTTCCTTACCTGCTTTATTCGGCGAACCAAAGCCAATCACCGTACGGCAGATAATCAGCGACGGCTTATCTTTCACGCTTTGCGCTTCAAGGATCGCTTCCTTCACCGCCTGCGGATCGTGACCGTCGATTTCATGGATCACATGCCAGTGATAGGCTTCAAAACGTTTTGCCGTATCGTCGGTAAACCAGCCTTCTGTTTCACCGTCGATGGAAATACCGTTGTGATCGTAAAAACCAATCAGCTTGCCCAGTCCCAGCGTGCCTGCCAGCGAACAGACTTCGTGGGAAATACCTTCCATCAGGCAGCCGTCGCCCATAAACACATAGGTGAAGTGATCGACGATCTCATGGTCTGGCTGGTTAAACTGCGCCGCCAATGTACGTTCCGCTATCGCCAGCCCGACGGCGTTCGCCAAACCTTGTCCAAGCGGGCCGGTGGTGGTTTCAACGCCTGGCGTATAGCCAATCTCCGGGTGGCCTGGGGTTTTCGAATGCAACTGACGGAAGTTCTTCAGTTCTTCCAGCGGCAGGTCGTAACCGGTCAGATGTAGCAAACTGTAGAGCAGCATCGACGCGTGACCGTTGGAAAGAATAAAGCGGTCGCGATCATACCAGGTTGGGTCGGTAGGGTTATGTTTAAGAAAATCGTTCCACAGCACTTCGGCAATATCAGCCATGCCCATCGGCGCGCCGGGATGACCAGAGTTGGCTTTTTGTACCGCATCCATACTGAGTGCGCGAATCGCATTGGCAAGGTCTTTTCGGGACATATAACACTCCGTGGCTGGTTTATAGTTTGGCGGCAAGAAGATCTTCCAGTTTGCGTTGATCAACGGCGAACAGACGAATGCCTTCAGACAGTTTTTCTACCGCCATCGCATCCTGATTGTGCTCCCAACGGAACTCCGCTTCGCTCATGGGAGCTGGGCGTGGGAACGTCTGAGAAGGTGGGATTAATTTACGTACCACTGGCGAAACTTTTTCCTGCAGCTCCTTCAGTAAATTCGGTGCGATAGTCAGTCGATCGCAGCCGGTTAAGGCGAGGATTTGTTCGGTGCGACGGAAGCTCGCGCCCATCACAATGGTTTCATAGTGGTGTTGCTTATAGTAGTCGTAGATATTGCGCACCGATTTAACGCCCGGATCTTCTTCCACCACATACGGGTCCATCGGCTTGCGTGCCTGATACCAGTCATAAATACGCCCGACAAACGGCGAAATCAGAAAAACGCCTGCTTCTGCACAGGCCCGCGCCTGGGCAAAAGAAAACAGCAGCGTCAGGTTGCAGTTAATACCTTCTTTTTCCAGCTCTTCTGCCGCGCGAATTCCTTCCCAGGTCGAAGCCAGCTTGATCAGAATGCGTGATTTCTCAACGCCTTGTTGCTGATACAAGTCCACCAGATGGCGCGCCTTCTCAATACTCTTTTCTTTATCAAAAGAGAGGCGTGCATCAACTTCTGTTGACACGCGACCGGGTACGATTTTGAGGATTTCAGCACCGAAATTGACCGCCAGTTTGTCACACGCTGCGACCACCTGTTGTTCCTGGGTCTTGCCATTTTTTTTACCCCAGGCGATAGCATCGTCTATTAAATGCTCATATTGTGATAATCCGGCAGCTTTGAGTAACAGCGAAGGATTGGTGGTGGCATCCTGGGGATGATAATGGCGAATGGACTCAATATCGCCGCTGTCTGCCACGACAGTGGTGAACTGTTTGATGCCGTCTAACTCGTTCATAGGAAATACTCCTTGAAAAGTAAAGTGTTAGATGAGTGCGTTAATTCACACTTCTGAGAAATTTCGCTAAACGCATCAAAAAAGCATAGCAGACAGGCATGGTATTGCTGGATTAAGCAGGTAACATCAGTGTTATAGGATTATTACCAAAACATTATATTAATGGTGAGAGTTTGGACTTGCTCAAAGTCTGTAGACTCCGGCAGGGTAATAATGTGCGCCACGTTGTGGGCAGGGGCTGTTGCCCACACACTTTATTTGTGAACGTTACGTGAAAGGAACAACCAAATGGATGACCAGTTAAAACAAAGTGCACTTGATTTCCATGAATTTCCAGTTCCAGGGAAAATCCAGGTTTCTCCAACCAAGCCTCTGGCAACGCAGCGCGATCTGGCGCTGGCCTACTCACCAGGCGTTGCCGCACCTTGTCTTGAAATCGAAAAAGACCCGTTAAAAGCCTACAAATATACCGCCCGCGGTAACCTGGTGGCGGTGATCTCTAACGGTACGGCGGTGCTGGGGTTAGGCAACATTGGCGCGCTGGCGGGCAAACCGGTGATGGAAGGCAAGGGCGTTCTGTTTAAGAAATTCGCCGGGATTGATGTATTTGACATTGAAGTTGATGAACTCGACCCGGACAAATTTATTGAAGTTGTCGCCGCGCTCGAACCAACCTTCGGCGGCATCAACCTCGAAGACATTAAAGCGCCAGAATGTTTCTATATTGAACAGAAACTGCGCGAGCGGATGAATATTCCGGTATTCCACGACGATCAGCACGGCACGGCAATCATCAGCACTGCCGCCATCCTCAACGGCTTGCGCGTGGTGGAGAAAAACATCTCCGACGTGCGGATGGTGGTTTCCGGCGCGGGTGCCGCAGCAATCGCCTGTATGAACCTGCTGGTAGCGCTGGGTCTGCAAAAACATAACATCGTGGTTTGCGATTCAAAAGGCGTTATCTATCAGGGCCGTGAGCCAAACATGGCGGAAACCAAAGCCGCATATGCGGTGGTGGATGACGGCAAACGTACCCTCGATGATGTGATTGAAGGCGCGGATATTTTCCTGGGCTGTTCCGGCCCGAAAGTGCTGACCCAGGAAATGGTGAAGAAAATGGCTCGTGCGCCAATGATCCTGGCGCTGGCGAACCCGGAACCGGAAATTCTGCCGCCGCTGGCGAAAGAAGTGCGTCCGGATGCCATCATTTGCACCGGTCGTTCTGACTATCCGAACCAGGTGAACAACGTCCTGTGCTTCCCGTTCATCTTCCGTGGCGCGCTGGACGTTGGCGCAACCGCCATCAACGAAGAGATGAAACTGGCGGCGGTACGTGCGATTGCAGAACTCGCCCATGCGGAACAGAGCGAAGTGGTGGCTTCAGCGTATGGCGATCAGGATCTGAGCTTTGGTCCGGAATACATCATTCCAAAACCGTTTGATCCGCGCTTGATCGTTAAGATCGCTCCTGCGGTCGCTAAAGCCGCGATGGAGTCGGGCGTGGCGACGCGTCCGATTGCTGATTTCGACGTCTACATCGACAAGCTGACTGAGTTCGTTTACAAAACCAACCTGTTTATGAAGCCGATTTTCTCCCAGGCTCGCAAAGCGCCGAAGCGCGTAGTTCTGCCGGAAGGGGAAGAGGCGCGCGTTCTGCATGCCACTCAGGAACTGGTAACGCTGGGACTGGCGAAACCGATCCTTATCGGTCGTCCGAACGTGATCGAAATGCGCATTCAGAAACTGGGCTTGCAGATCAAAGCGGGCGTTGATTTTGAGATCGTCAATAACGAATCCGATCCGCGCTTTAAAGAGTACTGGACCGAATACTTCCAGATCATGAAGCGCGGCGTCACTCAGGAACAGGCGCAGCGGGCGCTGATCAGTAACCCGACAGTGATCGGCGCGATCATGGTTCAGCGTGGGGAAGCCGATGCAATGATTTGCGGTACGGTGGGTGATTATCATGAACATTTTAGCGTGGTGAAAAATGTCTTTGGTTATCGCGATGGCGTTCACACCGCAGGTGCCATGAACGCGCTGCTGCTGCCGAGTGGTAACACCTTTATTGCCGATACATATGTTAATGATGAACCGGATGCAGAAGAGCTGGCGGAGATCACCTTGATGGCGGCAGAAACTGTCCGTCGTTTTGGTATTGAGCCGCGCGTTGCTTTGTTGTCGCACTCCAACTTTGGTTCTTCTGACTGCCCGTCGTCGAGCAAAATGCGTCAGGCGCTGGAACTGGTCAGGGAACGTGCACCAGAACTGATGATTGATGGTGAAATGCACGGCGATGCAGCGCTGGTGGAAGCGATTCGCAACGACCGTATGCCGGACAGCTCTTTGAAAGGTTCCGCCAATATTCTGGTGATGCCGAACATGGAAGCTGCCCGCATTAGTTACAACTTACTGCGTGTTTCCAGCTCGGAAGGTGTGACTGTCGGCCCGGTGCTGATGGGTGTGGCGAAACCGGTTCACGTGTTAACGCCGATCGCATCGGTACGTCGTATCGTCAACATGGTGGCGCTGGCCGTGGTTGAAGCGCAAACCCAACCGCTGTAATTCTTTTTTAACTCTCACGCTTACCCTGAATATTCAGGGTAAGCGGTTTGGCTGCAATATATTAGTAAAGCTTATTACTGAGTTTGCGAATAATAAAAAAATCAGTATATAAAATATCTCGATATTATTTTATTTATATTCATGCGTTGCATATGAAAGTTTATGCACCACAGCGAATATCTCTCCATTCTTAGTGATCTACCTCACCTTTTAAACGCGCTTGCCGAATTTTGTTATTTACTCTGACGAAAAATTGTCACGATACACGAAAGTTTTTCACAGGCGGCGACTCATGGATAAAGAACGCATCATTCAGGAATTTGTGCCCGGCAAACAGGTCACACTGGCGCATCTCATCGCGCATCCCGGTGAGGAACTGGCGAAGAAAATCGGCGTTCCGGATGCGGGCGCAATTGGCATTATGACGCTAACTCCCGGCGAAACGGCGATGATCGCCGGTGATTTAGCGCTGAAAGCCGCTGATGTGCATATCGGTTTTCTCGACCGCTTCAGCGGTGCATTGGTGATTTATGGCTCGGTGGGCGCAGTAGAAGAAGCGTTATCACAAACCGTCAGCGGTTTAGGTCGCTTATTAAATTATACGCTTTGTGAAATGACCAAAAGTTAATACGAGGCATTCATGAAACGAATTGCGTTTGTGGGTAGCGTCGGGGCAGGAAAAACAACGTTATTTAATGCGTTGCAGGGGAATTATACCCTCGCCAGAAAAACACAGGCCGTGGAATTTAATGATAAGGGCGATATTGATACGCCGGGTGAATATTTTAACCATCCCCGCTGGTATCACGCCTTAATTACCACGCTACAGGATGTAGACATGCTGATCTATGTCCATGGCGCAAATGACCCGGAAAGTCGGTTGCCTGCCGGGTTGCTGGATATTGGCGTCAGCAAACGGCAAATCGCCGTCATCAGTAAAACGGACATGCCAGATGCTGACGTCGCCGCAACGCGAAAGTTATTGCTTGAGACGGGTTTCGAAGAGCCGATTTTCGAGCTAAACAGCCACGACCCGCAAAGCGTGCAGCAACTGGTGGATTATCTGGCATCTCTCACCAAACAGGAGGAAGCAGGTGAAAAAACTCATCACAGCGAATGATATTCGTGAAGCACACGCGCGCGGCGAACAGGCAATGTCCGTGGTTCTGCGCGCCAGCATTATTACCCCGGAAGCCCGTGAAGTGGCGGATCTACTGGGTTTTACCATCACCGAATGTGATGAATCGATCCCGGTAACGGCGTCCGTGCCCGCCAGCGTGCCAGCCGACAAAACCGAAAGCCAGCGCATCCGCGAAACCATCATTGCCCAGCTGCCGGAAGGCCAGTTTACCGAAAGCCTGGTCGCACAGCTGATGGAAAAAGTGATGAAGGAAAAACAGTCGCTGGAGCAGGGCGCAATGCAGCCGAGCTTCAAATCGGTGACCGGCAAAGGCGGCATCAAAGTGATTGATGGCAGCAGCGTCAAGTTTGGTCGTTTCGACGGCGCAGAGCCGCATTGCGTGGGCTTGACTGATCTTGTGACCGGAGACGACGGCAGCAGCATGGCCGCCGGTTTTATGCAGTGGGAGAACGCATTCTTCCCGTGGACCCTGAACTACGACGAAATCGACATGGTGCTGGAAGGGGAGCTGCATGTTCGCCACGAAGGCGAAACCATGATCGCCAAAGCGGGTGACGTGATGTTTATCCCGAAAGGCTCCAGCATCGAATTTGGTACGACATCCAGCGTGAAATTCCTGTATGTCGCCTGGCCGGCTAACTGGCAATCCCTATGAAAGATTTCATCACCGAAGCATGGCTAAGAGCGAACCATACGCTCAGCGAAGGCGCAGAGATCCATCTCCCTGCGGACAGTCGCCTGACGCCCTCTGCCCGGGAGTTGCTGGAAAGCCGCCATCTGCGCATCAAGTTTATTGACGAGCAGGGCCGCCTGTTTGTTGACGATGAACAGCAGCAGCCGCAGCCCGTTCATGGGCTGACCAGTAGCGATGAACATCCGCAGGCGTGCTGCGAACTGTGCCGCCAGCCGGTGGCAAAAAAGCCGGATACGCTGACTCACCTGTCGGCGGAAAAAATGGTCGCCAAAAGCGATCCGCGTCTGGGTTTTCGCGCGGTTCTCGACAGCACCATTGCGCTGGCAGTGTGGCTGCAAATTGAACTGGCGGAACCGTGGCAGCCGTGGCTGGCGGATATCCGTTCGCGTCTTGGCAACATTATGCGCGCCGATGCGCTGGGGGAACCGCTGGGCTGCCAGGCGATTGTCGGGCTTTCTGACGAAGATCTGCATCGGCTTTCTCATCAGCCGCTGCGCTATCTCGACCACGATCATCTGGTGCCGGAAGCCAGCCACGGGCGCGATGCGGCGTTGCTCAATCTGCTACGTACCAAAGTGCGGGAAACCGAAACCGTAGCGGCGCAGGTGTTTATCACCCGCAGCTTTGAAGTATTACGCCCGGACATTTTGCAGGCGCTGAACCGCCTTTCGAGCACGGTCTACGTGATGATGATCCTGAGCGTAACGAAGCAGCCGCTAACGGTGAAGCAGATCCAACAACGACTGGGGGAAACGCAATGATTATTGAACGTTGTCGTGAACTGGCGTTGCGAGCGCCCGCCAGAGTGGTTTTTCCGGATGCGTTAGACCAACGTGTGCTGAAAGCCGCGCAATATTTACATCAACAAGGTCTGGCAACGCCCATTCTGGTCGCCAATCCGTTTGAACTTCGTCAGTTTGCGCTCAGTCACGGCGTGGCGATGGACGGGCTACAGGTGATTGATCCGCATGGCAACCTCGCAATGCGGGAAGAATTTGCTCATCGCTGGCTGGCCCGCGCGGGCGAAAAAACGCCGCCGGATGCGCTGGAAAAACTTACCGACCCTCTGATGTTCGCCGCAGCAATGGTCAGCGCCGGTAAAGCGGATGTCTGTATCGCGGGCAACCTCTCTTCCACGGCAAATGTGCTGCGTGCCGGATTACGCATTATCGGCTTGCAGCCAGGCTGTAAAACGCTCTCTTCCATTTTCCTGATGTTGCCACAGTACAGCGGCCCGGCGTTGGGCTTTGCCGATTGCAGCGTGGTGCCACAGCCGACGGCGGCGCAGCTGGCGGATATCGCGCTTGCCAGTGCCGAAACCTGGCGCGCCATCACCGGAGAAGAGCCGCGCGTGGCGATGCTGTCGTTTTCCAGCAATGGTAGCGCCCGTCACCCCTGTGTTGCTAACGTCCAGCAGGCGACAGAAATCGTCCGTGAGCGCGCACCAAAGCTGGTGGTGGATGGCGAGTTACAGTTTGACGCCGCCTTCGTGCCGGAAGTGGCGGCGCAAAAAGCGCCTGCCAGCCCGCTACAGGGCAAGGCCAATGTGATGGTTTTTCCGTCGCTGGAAGCCGGAAATATTGGTTACAAAATCGCACAACGACTCGGCGGATATCGTGCCGTCGGGCCACTGATACAAGGACTTGCCGCGCCGATGCACGATCTCTCTCGTGGTTGTAGCGTGCAGGAAATTATCGAGCTGGCGCTGGTGGCAGCTGTGCCGCGTCAGACAGAAGTGAACCGCGAAAGCAGTTTACAAACACTGGTTGAATGAACGGTCCCGTTCTGGACCCTGATAAAGAGGAAAGCACAATGGAAGCATTAGGAATGATCGAAACCCGGGGCCTGGTTGCACTGATTGAGGCTTCTGACGCGATGGTGAAAGCTGCGCGCGTCAAGCTGGTTGGTGTTAAGCAGATTGGCGGCGGCCTGTGTACTGCCATGGTTCGTGGTGATGTTGCAGCCTGTAAAGCCGCGACCGATGCTGGTGCCGCAGCGGCACAGCGTATCGGCGAGCTGGTATCTGTACACGTTATCCCGCGTCCGCACGGCGACCTGGAAGAAGTCTTCCCGATCGGCCTGAAAGGCGATAGCAGCAACCTGTAATCACCCTGTGTGACGTCGATTCGGGCGTCACGCTCTCTCCTTTTTCATTTTACCTTCTGCGGAGGGTAGGGGGAGCTTTTACCTGAAATACGCCACGGAGGCGGGTATGAAACTGGCAGTCGTCACTGGACAAATTGTTTGTACCGTACGCCATCACGGACTGGCGCATGACAAATTGCTGATGGTGGAAATGATTGATCCACAAGGTAATCCTGACGGGCAATGCGCCGTCGCCATCGACAATATTGGCGCGGGAACCGGGGAGTGGGTGTTACTGGTGAGTGGCAGTTCCGCCCGCCAGGCGCATAAAAGCGAAACGTCACCGGTCGATCTGTGCGTGATTGGCATTGTCGATGAGGTGGTGTCTGGCGGTCAGGTAATTTTCCACAAATAAGGCAGAACATCATGAATCAACAGGATATTGAACAGGTGGTGAAAGCGGTACTGCTGAAAATGCAAAGCAGTGACACGCCGTCCGCCGCCGTTCATGAGATGGGCGTTTTCGCGTCCCTGGATGACGCCGTTGCGGCAGCCAAAGTCGCCCAGCAAGGGTTAAAAAGCGTGGCAATGCGCCAGTTAGCCATTGCTGCCATTCGTGAAGCAGGCGAAAAACACGCCAGAGATTTAGCGGAACTTGCCGTCAGTGAAACCGGCATGGGGCGCGTTGAAGATAAATTTGCAAAAAACGTCGCTCAGGCGCGCGGCACACCAGGCGTTGAGTGCCTCTCTCCGCAAGTGCTGACTGGCGACAACGGCCTGACCCTAATTGAAAACGCACCCTGGGGCGTGGTGGCTTCGGTGACGCCTTCCACTAACCCGGCGGCAACCGTAATTAACAACGCCATCAGCCTGATTGCCGCGGGCAACAGCGTCATTTTTGCCCCGCATCCGGCGGCGAAAAAAGTCTCCCAGCGGGCGATTACGCTGCTCAACCAGGCGATTGTTGCCGCAGGTGGGCCGGAAAACTTACTGGTTACTGTGGCAAATCCGGATATCGAAACCGCGCAGCGTTTGTTCAAGTTTCCGGGCATCGGCCTTCTGGTGGTGACCGGCGGCGAAGCGGTAGTAGAAGCGGCGCGTAAACACACCAATAAACGTCTGATTGCCGCAGGCGCTGGCAACCCGCCGGTAGTGGTGGATGAAACCGCCGACCTCGCCCGTGCCGCTCAGTCCATCGTCAAAGGCGCTTCTTTCGATAACAACATCATTTGTGCCGACGAAAAGGTACTGATTGTTGTTGATAGCGTAGCCGATGAACTGATGCGTCTGATGGAAGGCCAGCACGCGGTGAAACTGACCGCAGAACAGGCGCAGCAGCTGCAACCGGTGTTGCTGAAAAATATCGACGAGCGCGGAAAAGGCACCGTCAGCCGTGACTGGGTTGGTCGCGATGCGGCGAAAATCGCGGCGGCAATCGGCCTGAACGTGCCGCAAGAAACGCGTTTGCTGTTTGTGGAAACCACTGCAGAACATCCGTTTGCCGTGACCGAACTGATGATGCCGGTGCTGCCCGTCGTGCGCGTCGCCAACGTGGCGGATGCCATTGCGCTGGCGGTGAAACTGGAAGGCGGTTGCCACCACACGGCGGCAATGCACTCGCGCAATATCGAAAACATGAACCAGATGGCGAACGCCATTGATACCAGCATTTTCGTTAAGAACGGACCGTGCATTGCCGGGCTGGGGCTGGGCGGGGAAGGCTGGACCACCATGACCATCACCACGCCAACCGGTGAAGGGGTAACCAGCGCGCGTACGTTTGTCCGTCTGCGTCGCTGTGTATTAGTCGATGCGTTTCGCATTGTTTAAGGAGTAACAGATGGCGCACGACGAACAATGGCTCACCCCACGTCTGCAAACGGCGGCAACGCTGTGTAACCAGACGCCTGCCGCGACGGAATCTCCGCTGTGGCTGGGGGTGGATCTGGGCACCTGCGATGTGGTGTCGATGGTTGTTGACCGCGACGGTCAGCCGGTGGCGGTATGCCTCGACTGGGCCGATGTGGTCCGCGACGGCATCGTCTGGGATTTCTTCGGCGCTGTCACCATTGTTCGTCGCCATCTCGACACGCTCGAGCAGCAATTCGGTCGTCGTTTTAGCCATGCGGCGACTTCATTTCCTCCAGGTACGGACCCGCGTATTTCCATCAACGTGCTGGAATCTGCCGGGCTTGAAGTGAGCCATGTCCTCGACGAACCAACCGCGGTGGCGGATCTGTTGCAGCTTGATAACGCCGGCGTGGTGGATATTGGTGGTGGCACTACCGGGATTGCGATCGTTAAACAAGGCAAGGTGACCTACTCCGCTGATGAAGCAACCGGTGGGCATCATATCTCTCTGACGCTGGCCGGGAACCGTCGTATCCAGTTAGAAGAAGCCGAGCAGTACAAGCGTAGCAATGGCAAAGAAATCTGGCCGGTGGTGAAGCCTGTCTACGAAAAGATGGCGGAAATCGTGGCGCACCATATTGCCGGACAGGATGTCGCTGATTTGTGGCTGGCGGGTGGCTCCTGT
>ERZ773114.1238-NODE-1238-length-27567-cov-4.823350_pt1 | contig 27567 bp, 26 predicted proteins | sample MGYA00580564_ERZ773114 | MGnify/ENA primary metagenome ERZ773114 (study PRJEB29015, sample SAMEA2737836) | human gut metagenome | biome: human gut; feature: human-associated habitat; material: faeces | place: China | collected 2012 ... | reverse complement strand
GGGAGAAAATGAATATAAAGAAAAGTATATTGAAGTAAAAGATAACGGAATCGGTATTCCCATGGAATACCAGGAGCGTGTTTTTGAACGTTTTTATCGTGTTGATAAAAGCCGGTCAAAAGAAACAGGTGGCACAGGACTTGGACTTGCAATCGTAAAGCATATCATCGTGCAGCTTCATGCCCGTTTGGAAATGGATAGCGAAGAAGGAAAAGGAACGATGATGCGGATCGTATTTGCAAAAAAAGAAAACTAGAGAAATAGGAGATTAGAAATGAGCGAAGCAATCGTAACATTAAAAAAAGGTGAAGGACGGACTTTAAAAAGCGGAGGCATGTGGGTGTTTGATAATGAGATCGCATCGATTGCCGGAAGCTTTGAAGACGGAGATATTGTAACGGTACATGATTTTGACGGATATCCGATGGGAAAAGGTTTTATTAATCGCAATTCAAAGATCCGTATCCGCTTGATGACCAGAAAAAAAGATCAGGAAATTGATGATGATTTTTTAGAAATGCGTGTCACGAATGCATGGGAGTATCGTAAAAAGACAGTAGATACCGGCAGCTGTCGTGTGATTTTCGGCGAAGCGGATTTTTTGCCGGGACTTGTGATCGACAAGTTTTCGGATGTTCTTGTTGTAGAATCTCTTGCACTTGGTATCGACCGCTATAAAGAAAAGATCGTTACGATCTTAAAGAAGGTATTGCAAAAAGACGGCATTGTGATCCGTGGTGTCTACGAAAGAAGTGATGCAAAAGTCCGTAAACAGGAAGGAATGGAGCGTTTCAAAGGTTTTATAGGGGAACCTTTTGATACAGAAGTAGAGATCGTTGAAAATGGTGTGAAATATTTAGTTGATGTCAAGGACGGACAAAAGACTGGTTTTTTCCTGGATCAGAAGTATAACCGTCAGGCAATCCGCAGGCTGTGCAATGGTGCGAAAGTATTAGACTGTTTTACGCATACCGGTTCTTTTGCATTGAATGCAGGACAGGCAGGTGCGACAAGTGTCTTAGGACTGGATGCATCAGAACTTGGTGTAGAGCAGGCAAGGAAAAATGCAATTTTAAACGGATTATCGGATACGGTTCATTTTGAATGTGTGGACGTTTTTGAAAAATTACCACAGCTAGAAGAAGCAAAAGAGAAGTTTGACGTGATTATTTTAGATCCACCGGCTTTTACAAAATCACGTAATTCCGTGAAAAATGCGGTCAAAGGCTACCGTGAGATCAACCTTCGTGCAATGAAGCTGATTAAGGATGGCGGATTTTTAGCAACCTGCTCCTGTTCACATTTTATGACATATGAACTTTTTACCAAAACGATCAGTCAGGCGGCAGCAAATGTCCATAAACGTCTAAGACAGATCGAATTTCGTACGCAGGCTCCGGATCATCCGATCCTATGGGCAGCCAATGAATCGTATTATCTGAAGTTTTATATCTTCCAGGTGGTGGATGAAAAATAAAATTTGACTGGAGCTGCAAAATGGAAAACAAACGCTGAGTACTGTTTGTGCCGAAGTTTGTTTTCCGTTTTATGTTGGTGTTTGTTTCGCCTTTCGTCTTGTAAAAATTGTCAGGAAGTGCTATAATCGAACCTATCTTATGCAAAAACGCATATTAGCCATACAAAAAAGCAGTAGGAGTGATTGGGAGGAAGCATATGTGGAAAAAAATAGTGTTTGGAGTTGCGCTTGTTATCAGTATTGCAGCCGGATTCGGTGTGGCGAAAGTGCAAAACACAATGAACACTTCTCTGAATCATATTACCAGAGATAAAGATAATGTATTAAAAGATGTGAATCTGGATGGCATTCATGTCAATTCAGATGATAAGATTGTTAATATTTTGTTGATCGGTTACGATCTGCGAAAGGAAAATGGAAAAGATTTTGGCGGGCTGACAGATGTTATGATGATCGCCACATTAGATAAGAAGCACAATACGATCAAGCTTACCTCATTAATGAGAGATACCTTGGTACGTATTGCAAGTAATAATGAGGACATGAAGCTGAATGCAGCATATGCCCGTGGTGGCGTGAAAAATATGTACAAGACGATCGCAAAAAACTTTAATATCAAGTTAGATGGCTATGCGATGGTTGGATTCAAAGCATTTCAGCAGGTTGTAGACAAGATCGGCGGTGTGGAAGCAGAGCTGACAGAGTCTGAGACAAACTATCTGAAAGATACGAACTATGTGCATGGAGCAAAAAACCGAAAAAAATTAAAAGTAGGTAAACAGACATTGAATGGTGCACAGGCACTAGGTTATGTCCGTATCCGTTCGGACAAGAACCGTCTTGGTGTGCCGGTTAAAACGGCAAACGGTCTGACAGATGATTATGGGCGTACCTGGAGACAGAGAACATTGATGAGTGCAATTTTTAAGAAAATGAAAACACTTTCCTTGTCAGAATTGATCGCTGTCGCGAATAAAGTTTTCGATAATGTTAAAACAGACCTTGATAATGATACAATTTTAGGATATATTAAGGACGTTGCCATGATGGGAACAACAGATGTATGTCAGCTGCAAATTCCAATGAATGGATATTATCGTGATGGACATCAGGCAGAATTTCCAAACAGTGATGGATGGAGTCTGGTTCCGACGAATGGTGTGTCTTCTGCTTATGATACGTCAGCAAATGCAGCAGCGATTAAGCAGTTTGTGTTCCAGTATAACGGAAAGGGAGAATTTAAGTACAAATCATCTTCTTCCTCTTCAAGCAGGTAAATGCAATTAGAATTCCTATACTGTTTGTAGCAGAGCGAACGCAAAGAGTATAGCAGGAAGATATGAGAATGCGGGATTCTTTTCAGAGTCCTAAAAAGGATCGCTCGGAAATGAGGAATAGAAATTATGTGGAAAAAAATTGTTATGGGTGTTTTGCTTGTAGCAAGTGGTGTTGTCGGTTTTTTTGCTGCTAAAGCACAGGTGACCTTTAACAGTACCATGAGTAATGTAAACAGAGATTATGACACGGTATTGGAGAATGTAGATCTGGAGGGAATTCATGTTAATTCAGACAACGATGTGATCAATATTTTGGTTATTGGTAATGATTACCGTAAAGAAACCAATTATAATGCTTCCGGTCTGACAGATACAATGATCATTGCGACGGTAGATATGAAACATAATGTGTTAAAGACAACTTCTTTGATGCGAGATCTGTATGTTGAAATTCCGGGACATGGTTATAACAAATTAAATGCAGCTAATTCGTTTGGTGGTATTGAACTGTTATATAAAACGATTGCAAAGAACTTTAATATTGAATTAGATGGTTATGTAGAGATCGGTTTTAAGGCATTTCAGGATATTGTTGATGCAGTCGGTGGTGTAGAAGTGGAATTAACGGAATCAGAAGTATCGTATCTGAATTCTACTAACTATATCCGTAACAAAAAGTATCGTGATGTTAAAGTCGGAAAGCAGACATTAAACGGAAGTCAGGCATTAGGATATTGTCGTATCCGTAAGCAGGGTACCACGATCAATGGACTTCGTGATGATTATGGACGTACCTGGAGACAGCGAACTGTGATCAATGCAGTTTTTGACAAAGTTAAATCCTTACCAATGTCAGATTGGTTAAAACTTGCAAATAAACTTTTGAAGAATGTAACGACAGACCTTTCGAATGATAAGATCATTGAGTATGGTAAGGATGTTGTAACAATGGGTACAACGAAGATCCATCAGCTTCAGATTCCGATCAATGGCTATTATCGTGGATCTGCGAGTGGGGAATTTAAGGTTGGTTCGTGTCTTGTTATGCACGATGCAGGTAGTACATCGTTATCATCCTCTGCAAATGCAGAAGCATTGAATAAGTTTATCTTTAAGTACGATGGAAAAGATAACTTTAAGTATGGTACGTTTGAAAACAAAGAAAAATAGCATATATCAGGCTTGAAAAAGAAATTTGCCGAATACATGTCGGATATAATCCATGCAGGAAGCTTTTTTAATAGTCTGGGCAGAAACGATCGGTAGAGTACCGATCGTTTCTTCGTTTAAAGTATAAGTGATTTTGCCAATCACATCTCCTTCTTTGATCGGTGCCTGTAAGTTTTTCTTGTATTGGATGCTTCTTTTGATATCTTTAGGATTTTCATTTTGGGTGATCGTATAAGTAAAGTTTTTTTCAATGCGTGGAAGAACTTCCCCGGCAATAGAATGTGCTGCTTTTTGCTTTTTTAAAGGGATCGCATCCTGCTTTTCATGATATGCTTTGCAATTTGCAAAACCATAATCGAGTAAATTTGCGGCCTGGGCAAAGCGGATCTTATGATCGGGAGCTGCCATGATGACAGCAGTCAGACTGATTCCGTTTCTTTTTGCAGTTGCACTCAGACAATACTTTGCTTTTGAAGTAGAGCCGGTTTTTAAGCCTGTGATGCCCTGATAAGTCCGGATCAGTTTATTGGTGTTTGTCAGCCCGAACTTTGTTTCACCAAGTCTTGTTTTATGTGTGATCTCATCCATCCAGATAGTGGAATAGTTTGAAATCTCAGGATGCTTCGTGACAAGTTCCCTTGACATCAAAGCGACATCATAAGCACTGCTGTAATGTCCGCTTTCGATCGTATCATCCAGTCCGTTGCAATTTTTAAAATGTGTATGCTTCATTCCAAGCTGTTTGGCTTTTGTATTCATCATTTTTACAAAAGCCTGTTCAGAACCACCGATGCGTTCTGCCATGGCAACAGCTGCATCATTGGCACTGGCGATACTGATGCACTTGATCATTGTCTGTACCGTCTGTGTCTCCCCGGGTTCTAAAAAGACTTGTGAACCACCCATTTTAGAAGCATATTCACTGACGCTGACGGAATCATTTAAAGAGATCTTTTTCTGGTCGATCGCATCAAAGATCAATAAAAGAGTCATAATCTTAGTAATACTTGCCGGGATTAGTTCTTTGTCTTTGTTTTTTTGATATAGAATGCGTCCGCTGTTATTTTCGATCAGGACCGCAGCCTTTGCGGTGATTGCAAGAGGATCATCTGTTCCTTCTTTTGGTGTAGAAGCAGTCTGGGAAGAAAGACCTGTTGCAGTTACTACAGAGATTTGGGTGATGATAAGAGATAAGAGAAGAAGAAACATTGTAAAACGTTTTATGATAAATTTCATGAGGAACTCCATTTCTGTACCTGTCAGCACACAATAGGGGAAAACTTATTGATATATATGAAAAATGCACAGGCAATATGCAAAGATTTATTCGGAAAGGGAGATTAATTGAATACGCTATATCAGACTATATCACTATGAAGCGGTAAAAATTGATTTTTAGGCGATCCTATGGTAAAATCATAAGCTAAGGCATTCATTCGCCTGATACGAATTGATAAGATAAAAAGGAATAGAGAGGATTAGTAATATATGACAAGTAAAGAAAGAGCAGAATTAAAATCACAGGCAATGGTATTAGACAGTATTTTCCAGATAGGAAAAGCAAGTTTAACACCACAGCTTACTGACGCTGTCAGAGATGCATTAGATGCAAGAGAACTGATCAAGGTGAGTGTATTAAAAAATTGTGCGGATGATCCAAAAGAACTTGCCAATCTGATCGCTGAGCGTACCGGTTCGGAAGTGGTACAGGTGATCGGTAAAAAGATTGTACTGTATAAGAAGAATATTGAAAAGGAAGAAAAGAAAAAGCGCATGGAAAAAGCTAAGAAAAAGAGAAAATAGCTGAGGAATAAAACAATTTTCAGAGTGAAAGTATTAGCTTTGTTTTTTGATTCCATTTTAAGAAAGATAACTTAAAAATGAGGACATTATGAAAAAAAAGATTGGAATTATGGGTGGAACATTTAATCCAATCCATCTGGCACATCTTCAGATGGCATCCGTTGCCATGGAACAAAAAGAACTTGATGAAGTCTGGTTTATGCCGAGTAAAAATCCGCCTCACAAAGACCGGCAGACGATTCTGTCAGAAAAGATCCGGTCCGATATGGTCCGGCTTGCGATAAAAGAAGAAGAACGTTTTTGTTTTTCGGATTTTGAATTAAAGCGGAATGGGACAACATATACAGCAGAAACATTAGAACTTTTACGGAAAGAGTACCCTGATGTTTCATGGTATTTTATTATGGGAGCGGATTCATTCTTTAGCTTTTCTAACTGGTATCATCCGGAAGTAATTGCAAAAGATGCAGTGATCCTTACTGTCAGCAGAGATGGTGTCGATGTACAAAAGATGCAAGAGCAGGCAAGAAAATTGACCAGACAATATCATGGACAATTCCATATACTTTCGATGAAACAGTTTGCAATCAGTTCAAGTGAGATTCGAAGAAAGTTAAAAGCGGGTGAGAGCGTTGAAGCAATGCTTCCGGACAAAGTCTGGCAATATATTCAGAAAAATCATTATTATCAATAGAGTAGGAAGTGTACAAAATGGATGAAATGATCAATATACAGGAAGAGTTAGAAAAGATATTAAAAAAGAAACGCTACCAGCATACTTTGGGTGTTCGTTACACTGCACAGGCAATGGCAATGTGCTTTGGGGAAGATTTCAAAAAAGCCGGTTATGCAGGACTGCTGCATGATTGTGCAAAATATATGTCAGACGGTGAGATGCAAAAAGAATGTGGAAAGAACCGGATTACCGTCAGTGATGCAGAAAAAAGACAACCATCATTGTTGCATGCTAAGCTGGGTGCCTGTTATGCTCGCCGGAAGTATGGTGTTGATGACCGGGATATTGTTGAAGCAATTCGGTGGCATACGACCGGAAAACCGGAAATGAATACATTAGAAAAGATTATCTTTATAGCAGATTATATCGAACCAAACCGTAAAATGCTTCCGGGTATGGAACAGATCCGTAAAGCGTCTTTTGAGGATCTGGATCTGGCAATGTATCTGATCTTAAAAAATACAATTGCCTATCTGAAAGAAACGCAGGACGAAGATAAGATCGATACCAATTCGATGCAGGCATATGAATATTATAAAGCAGTGATCAAAGCAAGATAAAAAGGAGACAATCAATGAACGAACAAAAAGTAATGGCAAAGACAGCATATCTGGCATTAGATGAAAAGAAAGGAGAAGATATCTGTGTGATCGACATTTCATCAATTTCTGTCATGGCAGATTATTTTGTCCTTGCAAGTGGAATGAGTACACCACAGATTCAGGCAATGGTTGATAATGTGCAGGAAAAGATGGGAAAATCCGGATTTTCATTAAAAAGATTGGAAGGTAATAAGAGCAGCAGCTGGGTTTTAATGGATTATGGCGATGTCGTTGTTCATGTATTTCATCAGGATGACAGACTTTTCTATGATCTGGAACGAATCTGGAGCGATGGCAGACAGATCGATCCTGCTGCATTAGAGGAATAAAAATCCGATGCGATAAGCTGCATAAACGGAAGAAAAAGGTATGAAATATTTGACGAACGTTTGTTTGACAAATATGTGTTCATGTGATATGCTTATAAAAATGTATAATAAACAACAGTTTAAAAAGAAATGAGGATTCGTATGCCAAATCAAAAAATTTCTGCTAAGCAGCAGGAAATCTTACAATATATTAAAGATGAGATATTAAGCAAAGGCTACCCGCCGGCTGTTCGTGAGATCTGTAAAGCGGTACATTTAAAGTCAACTTCATCTGTGCATGCCCATTTAGAAACGCTTGAAAAGAAAGGGTATATCCGCCGTGATCCGACCAAACCGCGTGCGATCGAGATTATAGATGATGACTTCAATCTGGTACGCCGGGAGATCATTAATGTACCTGTGATCGGACAGATCGCAGCAGGTGAACCGATTTATGCAGAGCAGAACATTGAAGGATATTTTCCAATCCTGCCGGAAGATATGCCGGCTGGCAACGCATTTATGTTAAATGTCCGTGGCGACAGCATGATCAATATCGGCATTTTTGATGGTGACCGTATCTTAGTAAAAGAACAGCATACTGCATCAAACGGAGAAGTTGTGGTAGCTTTAGTTGAAGACAGTGCTACGGTAAAGACTTTTTACAAAGAAGACGGACATTACCGTTTACAGCCTGAGAATGATACATTAGATCCGATCATAGTCGATCAGGTTGAAATCCTTGGAAAAGTAGTTGGATTATTTCGTACATACCGCTAATCCGATTTTAATTAAATGCTTATAGAAAAAGAAAGAAAGCGACTGCTTAGCAGGCATTTTCTTTCTTTTTGTTCTTTTTGCCGGCGATGATACCGGGTATGTATGGAAAAAGGATGTTTTGATAACGGATAAAAAGGATGCAATGCAAAATTTAACAATATGATAGAAAAGGCTTAATGTAATATTAAGAAGAACAGGAGTACAAAAGTGAAAGATTTAACAAAAGGAAAGATATTACCTTTGTTACTTGGCTTTGCAGTGCCTATTGCAATTGGTAATATTTTTCAGCTTTTTTACAGTCTGGCAGATACCAGGATCGTGGGGAGCTTTTTAGGAGAAGAAGCTTTGGCGGCAGTTGGTGCTACAAGTTCTCTGAATAATATGATCATTGGATTCTTGCTCGGAATGACAAATGGCTTTGCGATCATTGTGGCACGTTATTTTGGTGCTAAAGATCATGATAACTTAAAAAGAGCAGTTGCAGCTACCTTTATACTTGGCATCGGAATGGCATTCATTTTTACAATTGTGAGTGTGAGTCTTCTTAGATTTATATTAGTTGGATTACAAACACCAAAGAATCTGTTAGATCTTTCCGTAGAATATTTTCGGATCATTCTGTTTGGTATGACAGGTGCAATGCTTTATAATGTCTGTGCCGGTTTATTCCGTGCGATCGGAGATTCTTTGACACCGCTTTTGTTTCTGATCGCATCAACGTTTGTAAATATCGGACTGGATCTGTTATTTGTCTGTGTTTTTCATCTTGGAGTAGCAGGAGCGGCATGGGCTACGATCTTATCACAATATGGCTCTTTTGCCTGCTGTTTTATCTATATGCGAAAGAGATACGATATTTTGCTTTTTGGAAAGAAGGACTGTCATCTGAAGCGCGATATGGTAAAAGAAATGTTGTCGATCGGTTTCTCGATGGGATTTATGAATTCATTGATCAATATTGGTTCGGTAGCACTTCAGGGAGCAATCAATTCTTTACAGGATACGAATTATATTGTGGCACATACAGCGGCAAGAAAGATCACAGAAGTATTTATGCTTCCTTTCTCTGTCTTTGGAACAACTATGGCAACATTTTGCGGACAGAATCTTGGAGCCGGAAAGAATGACAGGATAAAGAAAGGTTTATGGCGGGTTATCTGGATCACCTGGGCATGGTGTGCCGGTATGATCATACTTGCTTACACGGTGGCACCTGTTCTGGTACATCTGATCACGGATACAACGCAGGTAAAAGTCATTGCTACTGCATCGTTATATCTGCGTATGAACACGATCCTATATTTCATTCCGGCTGTGATATGCATTTTGCGAAATGCCATGCAAGGAATCGGTGATTCGATCACTCCGGTGATATCAAGCTCACTGGAACTTTTGTGCAAGGTGCTTGTAGCTGTCTTTTTAACACCTTATCTTGGATATTGGGCGATCATCTGGTCAGAACCGATCTCCTGGGTGATCATGGTCATTCCTTTGCTGATACGAATTGCGAATAATCCGGTTCTGAAAGGAAATCAGACAAACTGACCATGTATATTTTATGAAAACTGGTTATTTTAAAAATATCAGAATTGTCTTATAGTCATTAAGAATAAAGAGAACATAGAGAGGATTTCTTATACAAAGGCAAAGATTTTGTATCTGTCTGTATAGGTAAACATCTCGGAAAAGAGGAAGATTATGAATAAGACAATGACAAATGATAAGCAGACAACAACAGAAGGTGCTGCGATTTCTGTACAAAGATTAGTGATCATGGCAGTGTTTGTAGCAATGACTTTTGTAGTAACAACATATATCAATGTCCGCATTCCGTTCCTGGCAGCAAATGGCGGACTGGTTCATCTCGGAAATGTACCTGTTTTCGTAGCGGCTGCTGTTTTTGGTAAAAAAGAAGGAGCGGTTACCGGTGCATTTGGTCTTGGATTATTTGACCTGTTAAACGGATGGGTTGCATGGGCACCGTTTACATTTGTAATCTGTGGATTGATCGGATTTACATATGGCCTGATCACAAAAGGAAAATATGAGACAAGAGGCATTTCTTTCCAGATAGCTGCCGTTGTGGCTGCTGTTGTGATCAAAGTTGTCGGATATTATATTGCAGAAGTGATCATTTATGGCAAACTTCTCGCACCGGCAGCATCTATTCCGGGAAATATTGTACAGATTGTAGTAGCCGGTATTATTGCAATCCCGATTACAGTAGCGATTCAGAAAGCAATGCGTGCAACAAAGAATTAAAAAAAGAGCAGACAAAGGAAAAGAGGCTGGAAACATGGAATTAGAAAAATTAGCTTTAGGTGAGAAAAAAGAATACCCGGAGTGGGATATCAAGGATCTTACATTAATGTCACCGGGACCGACACAGGTAGCACCAAATGTACGAAAAGTGCGTTCCTACAATGTCAGCAGTCCTATTGTAGATAAAAGATTTTTTGATTTTTATAAAGAAACCTGTGAAAAGATGGCACAGATATTAGACACCAAAAGTACATTTTATATTATGAATGGAGAAGGAATCCTTGGATTAGAAGCAGCATGTGCTTCCATGACAGAAAAGGGAGACCGTGTGCTGGTACTTGATAATGGTGTCTATGGAAAAGGCTTTGCTGATTTTATCGAATTATATCAGGGAGAAGCAGTTGTAGTAAGCTTTGATTATCACAGACCGATCGATGCAAAAGAGTTGAAGGTATATTTAGAGAAAGATCATGATTTTAAATATGCTACATTGGTTCATAGTGATACACCGAGTGGAATTTTAAATCCGGTAGAGACACTTTGCCCGCTTTTAAAGTCTTATGGCATTATGACGGTCGTTGATTCTGTAACCGGAATGTTTGGTGATGAATTATCCATTGATAAAGCACAGATTGATATCTGCTGCGGTGGCTCACAAAAAGCACTGTCAGCACCTCCGGGACTGACGATGGTTGCAGTAAGTGAGACAGCAAGAAAAGCAATGCACGAAAGAAAGACACCGATTGCATCTTTTTATGCAAATTTACTGACATTTGAAACATATTACGAAGATATGCATTTCCCTTATACACAGCCGATCAGTGATATCTATGGACTTCGTGCTGCTTTAGAAGACGTGGAACGTGACACAAACCGTTTTTGGCGTCATAAAGTGATCGCAAAAGCAGTCCGCCAGACATTATCGGAGGCAGGAGTGAAGCTGTATCTGGAAGACGGTTATGCTTCCACGGTAACGGCATTTTATGTGCCGGATGGATTGACCGACAAGCAGATCATGGATGAAATGTTAGAGAAGCATCATATCATCATTTCAGGAAGCTTAGGTGATCTGAAGGGAAAGCTGATGCGTATCGGTCATATGGGCAATAATGCAAATGTTACAGATGTAAAGAACACATTGTCTGCATTGACGCAGGTACTTCAGGCACATGATATCCCGGTGAAAGAAGACATGGGAGAAGCATTTGTGCGTTGTATCGAGGAAATGGAATAGGATTTTTAAAATCGTATAAAGCAATGAAATAGAATACAGAAATGAATGAAAATGCTGATTGGTGAAAGACAGAGCCGGTTAGCATTTTTGTTTTTGCATAAAGGGTAGAGAGACATTTTCTTTCAGGTGACCGGTTACCAAATTCTTTTTGTAAATTTTCAAAAAATTATTGACAATCAAAAAGAAAACAGATATGTTTATTATACAAAGTAATTACATGATGTAACTATATGCGATAATTACTTTTGGCGAATAAAATGTACTCTAGGTATCTTCTTCAAACGAACCCTTTCGGCTGGATTTTCGATATACTGCTTCCATTTTCTCGTCGTACACACCGTGTACGCACTGCAAAAATGTCATTGTATAACAAAAATCCATCTCGAAATATTTCGTTTAGAAAATTCCGAGAGTACATTAAAAAGAAATGGAGTATTGGCATATGACCAGAGATAAGATAAAAAAAGTAATGGATGCCTGTTATCTTGCAAAGCGTGCAAGAGATCTGCTTCCTAAATTGCCAAATGGTGTGACACCATCGCATATTCATTATCTGGATACGATACGGAAGCTGGAATTAAAAAAAGATCATATCAAAGTCAGCGATATTAGTGATGAGTTAGGTCTGCCAAGACCGAGTGTTACTAAAACGATAAAAGATATGGAAAGCCTTGGTTTTGTGGAAAAGAAAGCGGTAGAAAACGATCGGAGAGTGGTTGAGATTAAAATTACCGCAGCAGGAAGAGATTTAGTCGATGAATATGTTGATCGGTATTTTGGCGGATTGAGCGCACAGCTTGATGAGATATCCGATCGGGATGCAGATATCATGATCAAAACGATAGAAAAATTATATGAAGTAATGAGGAGGAGACAGTAAAATGAACCGGAAAGATAAAACAGATTTTACACAGGGAAGTATTTTAGGAAAATTAATTCCATTTATGATGCCTATTCTGGGTGCGTTGATCTTGCAGGCAGCATACGGCGCAGTCGATCTGCTGGTGGTAGGCCGATTTGGAACGACAGCCGGATTATCAGCCGTATCGACAGGCAGTCAGATATTAAATCTGGTTACTTTTGTGATCATACAGTTTGCAATGGGTATTACGGTCTTGATCGCAAGATATATTGGAGAAAAAAGCTTTGGACAGATCGGTGAACTACTTGGTGGAGCAATTACGGTTTTTACGATCATCTGTCTGGTACTTTTTGTCGTGATGATTTCGTTTGCAAAGCCGTTAGCCGTTTTGATGCAGGCACCTAAAGAAGCACTTACGCTCACTTCTGTCTATGTCAGAATATGTGGAGGCGGTATCTTTTTTATTGTTGCATATAATGTATTAGCTGCAATCTTTAGGGGATTTGGTGATAGTAAATCACCATTAATCTTTGTGGCGGTTGCCTGTGCGGTAAATATTATCGGTGATCTGATCTTTGTGGCAGGTTTTCAGCTTGATGCAGCCGGAGCAGCAATTGCAACGGTTATGGCACAGGCTGTCAGTGTGGTACTTGCCATTATTATATTGAAAAGAAAGAAATACGATTTTAAGATCCAAAAACAGGATTTTAGGATCAACAAACAATGCAAGCGTTTTATTAAAGTAGGTCTGCCTTTAGCACTTCAGGAATTTTTAACACAGATGTCTTTCCTGGCATTGTGTGCATTTATCAATAAGCTTGGTTTAGAGGCATCTTCGGGATATGGCGTGGCTTGTAAGATCGTAAGTTTTGCCATGCTTGTGCCAAGTGCATTGATGCAATCCATGGCATCATTTGTATCACAAAATGTCGGTGCCGGAAAGCACAAAAGAGCAAAACAGTCCATGCTTACGGGAATGGGTGTTGGATTGGTTGTTGGTGTAATCGTATTTTCCTGTGTATGGAACTTTGGTGATATTTTAACTTCTGTTTTTACAACAGATACAGCCGTTATTCAAAAAGGAGCAGATTATTTAATAGGTTTTGCACCTGAAACGATTGTTACAGCGATCATGTTTAGCATGGTCGGATTCTTTAATGGTTATGAAAAGACAGTATGGGTTATGACACAGGGATTGATCCAGACATTGCTGGTACGTCTGCCGCTTGCCTATGTTATGAGTATACAGCCTAATGCCAGTCTTACTAAGATAGCATTGGCAGCACCGATTGCAACCTGCTGTGGCATTCTCTTAAATGTGATGTTCTATTTTGTGTTCTTCAAAAAGCAGACTCGTCAGATGGAGCAGGCATAAAAATTGCAAATTACATTATGATCGCATTTATCTTATCGGGTATACATAAGCCATTTGGATGAAATTCCAAATGGCTTTTTTGCATGGAAAGTAAATTTATGATACTATTAAAAACAGTCGGACAGACGAAGGGCATAGTGAAAACAAAGAAAAAATAATGGTATTGGCAGACAACAGCAGTATTTAAAGTATGATAAAAAATGTGATGTCAGTCAATGACAGAAAGAGGTTATAGAATGAATAGTAAAGAACAGATTGAACAGTTAGAAATTAATGATTGTCCATTATGTGATGGCGGTGCTTTGTTAGAAGAAGAGTGTGGATGCGGTTATTATGTCATGTGCCTCGAATGCGGCTGCCATTCCGTGACAATTGATTTCCGTTCCGAAGAAGAAAGACTGGATGCAGCAAAAAGAACGATCATGCTTTGGAATACCGGCAAAGTGATTTCTAGCAGTCCGGGAGAATGATATTTGCGAAAAGTCACTATATCAATAGCTGGATGATATAGAAGATCATGACGATTTGTCGTCCGTGGCGGTGTCAAACCGGCTGAGAATATCTACATCATCTAAAAGATGAGATTAGCAAATTAGAAGCTGAGAATGCATTTAAAACAGAGTATTTAAAGAAGATGAAAAATTAATGGAGATAGTACATGGGGCGGATTAGAAATCTTTTAAAGAATGTGTTGCATGACGGGAGGTGTATCGAGGAGGAATATCATGAATATTGTCCAAGATGCCAAGCAGATCTTACGATGCAAAATGGGTTTCATAATGACATTTCATATTGGAGATGTAAAGGTTGTGATGAGTTACTTCTTCAACCGGATTTAGAACATTCTGCAATTTGGTTTTGTGATCAATGTCAGAGTGTACTGAATGAACAGGAAGGTTTTTGGGAGAAATGTGGAGAATGGAAATGTTTAAATTGTGGTTTTACAAATAAAATTAATAGTACGACATTGTTTGCATCAGAAGATGAATATCTGAGAGAATTGCAAAATCCATATCGTGGATTGTCGAATGAACAGATTCTAAAATTGTCAGAACTGGAGGAAGTGGAATATATAGAAAATAGAAAAAATATCATTCTGGTAAAGGATGCAAGGGGAACAAAGTATATAAAAAAAATTTTAACAGAATATGACAGTAGTATTTATCAATATTTATTGAGACATCCAATAAATCATATGCCACAGATTTTGCAAATGTATCAGGGAAAAAATGCATTGATCGTTGTTGAAGAGTATATACCCGGACGAACAATATATGATATATTATGTGAAACTGTGATAGAGCCGCTACAGGCAGCGAAGATAGCCGTTGATTTAAGTAAAATATTAAGAAAACTCCATCAATTGCCGCAACCGATCATTCATAGAGATGTTAAACCATCTAATGTAATGATCAATTCAAAAGGTGAAGTGTTTTTGCTAGATATGAATGTGGCAAAATGGTTTGATGAGATGAAAAAAGAAGACACTAAGTTATTTGGTACACCTGGGTATGCTGCACCGGAACAGCTTGGATACGGTTTTTTTGCATCTTCAGAAAAAACAGATGTTTTTGCTGTAGGAACATTGCTAAATTATATGATTACAGGATCATTTCCTAAAGAAAAAAAAGCAGAGGGAACAATATGGAATATTATACATAATTGCATATGTCTTGATCAGGAGAAAAGATATTGTGATCAGGAATTGATTCATGTATTGACTGATTATATTAACGATGTGATCAGTTAGCTGTTTAAGAAAGTTATGAGGATGCATTATGTTTGAAAAGCCAACAAATGAATTAAATGAATATTTAGAAAAAATAAAACCAACACAAATAACAGAATATTATCAGGAAAATAAGCAAAACGTTACGGATGCAAAGAAGGCATTTTACTATTATATGAAGGATGTATTAGGCGAAAAACGTATTTATTTGAAAGATATATATATAGGAGCCGGTGTGTCAGAATCTTACGGAGAGAAAATTTTGACGATGGAAAAACATACAAAGAATCGTGATCTCATTATTCGTTTTTGTCTGGCAGGACATTTTCAATTAGATGAAGTCAATCGGGCATTAAAATTGTATGGAATGGCACCGTTATATGCAAAAGACAGGAGAGATGCCTGTATTATTGTCGCTATTCATAATAGAATCTACGAATTGTCAGAGATAGATAATCTGTTGGAAGCACATAACCTGAAAAAAATATCCTTTGAGAAGTAATTTTGGAAAACAGGGAGTGTTTTCGAATCAAAGTGGAAAAAACGAATAAAAAATATGGAAAAGAATAGATTCCCACCATTTTGGTGGGGATTTTTTTGTTAAAAAAATGATAAAGTCATACGCATGAGAAGGAGAAATTTGTTACATCTGTATTAAAATTTCCATAACTTTTGTCCATTTTACTATAGTAGAGTAAACTGACTGGTTTGAAAAAAATGTTTGACTGCACGTTGCGTGCAGATTTACGCTTTAAAAAAGCACAGTGCTATGGAGGCTTTGATGATTCTAATGACTTTAAGAGAAATCTGCAATCTATCCGGAGTAACACGACGAGCGGTTCAGGGATATGAAAAACATGGACTTGTAAAAGCAGTTAAGACAAATAAATATGGACATTTGTTATATGACAAAAAGGGATTGGAGCGTATCATACAAATAAAATTGTTCCAACGTTTTGGGTATAGTTTAAACGAAATTGAAATATTGGTGGTTGCGTCTGATCAAGAGTTAAAAATCAGTTTACAGAAGAAACTGAAAATATTAGAACAAAAGTTAGAAGAGACAGATGAGCTGATAGCAAAGTTGCAAGAAATGATTGAAGAGCTGAAATAAGGGGGGATGGAAAAAATAAAATCGTTTTTTTTATGTGGATCAAAGTGAATACTAGGAGGAAAAAAGATATGAATAAAAAAGGAATGACATTGGTTTTGGTCATAGCATTAATAAGTAGTATATTTCCGCATCAGGGACAAAATGTAACAGCCACAGCTGCAGCAAAAGTAAAAGTAAACAAAAAAAATGTTATGGTTAATGTTAAAAAGAAGAAAACTATTTATGTAAAAAATGCCGGAAAGAAAAAAATTCGGGCCTTGATTGCAAAGAAAAAGATAGCAACAGTTAAAGTTGTGAAAAAGAAAATAATAATTACCGGAAAAAAGACAGGAAAAACCAAATTGATAGTTCAAGTAAAAGGAATGAAAAAATGTACAATTCCTGTAATCGTTAAAAAGGTATTGACAAAAACTAAAAAAGAAACCGTTAAGCCTACAAAAAAACCGATACCAAAAGTTATATCACAACCGGAACAAACTCCGGTAGCAGCACCAACGGCTATTGTTACTACAAAGCCGGATAACGGTGTTAAAGATGTAGAAAATTTAAACGAATTAATTCGGAAAATGAAAGAAGCAGGGTACGACGTGCCAGAAAATATAGCAGATAGCTGTTATACCTGGAGAGGAAATTCGTTAGTAGGAATTAATTGGAATGGGATGGAAGGAGTCACTACTTCATTAAAAAAAGAATTGGATTTAAGAAAGTTTACACAATTAGAAGAGGTAAAATGCAATTCGAATCATCTTAGTAGTATTCGTGTGATAGGATTAAATCATTTGAAAACGCTAGATTGCTCTTATAATGAGATTGAAGATTTGAATGTAAGTGGTTTGGAAAATCTTGAAACGTTAGATTGTTCTAATAATGTATTAAATAATTTGAATATAGGTAATCTTGTAAAATTAAAATATCTGGATTGTTCTCAGAATGGTATTGGCAGTTTAAATATAAAACAATTAGACAATCTTGAAGAATTATATTGCCAATACAATACGATGCATGAAACACTGGATATTGACAGGTTAAAACAATTAAAAACTTTTTGGAGCTCTTCCGATGCAATTTCTAATGATGATATTGTGCAATTAACCAATCTTACCAGTCTTGGAAGGCTTGGAAGTGATGTGACACAGAAAAATATTGATAAGTGGTTCTCGAGTCTGGACAAATTAAAAGAATTAAATATAGATGGAAACGAGATGGAAAAGCTGGATACTTCTAAAATGAGTAATTTGACATCATTAAGTGCTGCATATAATAATTTTAGAAGTTTAGATGTAAGCACATTGACAAATTTAATGAATTTGGACATTAGTAACAATAAATTAAGTAAGATAGATGTCAGTAAGCTCATCAATATAGAATCCTTATTATTAGATTACAACCAGTTAGAAAGTCTGGATGTAAGTAACTTAAAAAAGATGAACAGTTTAAGTGTTGAACGTAATGGATTAACATCAATTAATGTGGTTGGACTGGATCAATTAGAATATTTATATTTGTCTTCAAACAAATTGCAAACAATTGACCTTGATGGTTTGTGTTCATTGGATACATTGTGGGGATATGGCAATGTATTAAGCAGTATTGATCTCAAGGACCTCACAAATTTGTCGGATCTGGATTTACAAAATAATAGTTTGAAAAGTCTGGATATTAGTATGTTGTCAAAACTGAAATCAGTGAATGCATCGGATAATACTATTGACACATTAGTTACGGGTGATCAGTTAAAAATAGAAAGTTTATATTTAAGCATGAATCAGTTAAGCGAAGTGAATGTAAAAAACATGACAAGCTTATTGTATTTGTCTGTAGATAACAATAGTTTGAGTGAGTTAAATGTACAGAATTTACAAAAGCTAAAAGAACTTGATGCCAGTTATAACAATTTGAAAGAATTGGATACAAGTTGCTTATTTGAACTTGAGTCATTGAACGTAAGTAATAATTATGCTATTGAGATGTTAAATGTATGTAATAGTCCAAAACTTGAAACATTATATGCTTCAAATAATCAGTTAAGTGATTTGGACGTCAGTAATCTTACAAAAATGAAGTATTTAGAAGTCGATTGGAATAATCTTTCTAATCTGAATGTAAGTAAGATGGTTGATTTGGAAGTGCTTCATATAGAGAGTAATGATATAACAAGTATTGATCTTACGAACAATACAAAATTATTCGATTTTTCATGTAGCAGTGGTGTAAGTGTGATCGGTTATAGGCAACAGAGTACAAATGAATAGTATTCATAAAGCAAAAAAGATTTAAGAGCCGGAAAATATGATTTTTCGGCTCTTTTTGAAGTGAGAAAAAAGGAATATTTGTAATAGTATAATACTTGTAGTACAATAATTCTTGAACATAACAGATTAAGAGTAAAATTATTTTGAAATTTTTTAATCAGAAGATTTTGAGAGTATATCTAAAATGAATGGAGGTTATTTTATCATGGAAACAATTACAAGAGAATAAGCATTTGCATTATTAAAAAAGTACAACAAAGATCCGTTTCATATCCAGCATGGACTGACCGTTGAATCCGTTATGAAATGGTATGCAAATGAATTAGGATATGGTAAAGATGTTGCGTATTGGGGAATTGGACCAAAATGTTAGAAATGACATTAAAAGCAATGGCTGCAACAGAAGATGATATCAATGCAGCGATGTAAAAAGAGTATCCGACACAGGAAGAATAAACTAATATATGCTAAAATAAGAAGAGACATAAACCGGCTGACGGATGTACTCAATCAGCCTAACAAATGCAATCTGTAATAATCATGGAGGGGATTATGTTAAAAATTGAACAGTTAACAAAAATTTATGGAGAGAAAAGAGCGGTAGACGATCTGTCACTACATATTCGACCGGGTGAGATTTATGGTTTTATCGGTCATAATGGAGCAGGAAAGACAACAACGATCAAAGCCTGCTGCGGCATTTTGAATTTTGAAGAGGGAAATATACAGATTGACGGCATATCTGTCAAAGAAAATCCTTTAGAATGTAAGAAAAAATTAGCTTATATTCCTGATAATCCGGACTTGTATGACTTTATGACAGGAATCCGTTATTTGAATTTTATTGCCGATATTTTTGGAGTGAATGCGAATGATCGTCAGGAAAGAATTCACAAATATGCAGATATGTTTGAACTGACGCAGGATCTCGCACAGCCGATTTCAGCGTACTCGCATGGAATGAAGCAGAAGTTAGCAATCATTTCAGCTTTGATACATGAACCAAAGCTGATCATTATGGATGAACCCTTTGTCGGACTGGATCCCAAAGCTTCTCATTTATTAAAAGAGACTATGCATGAGCTTTGTGCCACCGGAACTGCAATCTTTTTTTCAACACATGTTTTGGAAGTCGCAGAAAAGCTTTGTGATAAAGTAGCGATCATCAAAGAAGGCAGGCTGATTTGTTCCGGTACAATGGAAGAAGTAAAAGGAGATGCTTCCTTGGAAGAAGTCTTTTTGGAGATGGAGGAGAAATAATGACAAAAATATTGATCAAAAAACAATTGATGGAAGTATTCTCCTGGATCTATCAGGACAAAAAGACCGGAAAGAACAGAGATAAAAAGGGGCTGTTATTGTATGTTTTCTTCTATGTTTTTCTGTTTGGTTTTCTGGCAGTTATTTTTTATAATATGGCAGCTTCTTTATGTGGTCCGTTGGTTGAGGACGGTTTTGGATGGCTTTATATTGCATTGATGGGAATTGTCGGAATGTCACTTGGTGTGTTTGGCAGTGTTTTTAATACATTTGCAAGTCTTTATCAGGCAAAAGATAATGATTTGCTGCTTTCACTGCCTCTTCCGACACGAAGTATATTGATCGCACGTCTTTTTGGAGTCTATGCAATGGGACTTATGTATGAACTTTTGGTTATGGTACCTGCTATGATCGTTTATTTTATGCATGTGTCACCTGATGTTTCTGTCGTTATCTGCTGCATTCTGATCATATTGCTGCTTTCTGTTTTCATTTTGACATTATCCTGTGTGTTAGGATGGATCGTTGCTTTCGTCAGCAGTAAATTAAAGAACCAGAAGATCATTACTGTTTTGATCTCATTGGCTTTCTTTGCTGCCTACTATTATGTATGCGGTAGTGCAGGAAACATGATGCAGACATTACTTCTTGATCCGGCAGGGATGGCAGATAAAGTGAAAGGAATCGCATATCCTTTATACCAGATGGGACTTGCGGCAGAAGGGAAATGGAATTCGTTTCTTTTCTTTGCATTTGCAGTGCTTGTATTATTTGCTGTTATTTATTTTATATTACAAAAAAGCTTTTTGGCATTATCCATTGCAAACAAAGGAAATAAAAAGGCAGTTTATGTGGAAAAGAAAGCACATACAGCTTCTATTCCACGGGCGTTGCTGCGAAAAGAAGTTTTTCGTTTTACGCAAAGTCCGATCTATATGTTGAATTGCGGATTGGGAATCGTATTTATTCTTTTTGCGGCTGTAATGTTGCTTGTAAAAAAGGGAACAGTCGATTCGCTTCTTATGATGTTTATTGGATATGAGGACCGGATCGCTCTGGTCGCAACAGCAGCAATCTGTATGATCACAACAATGAACGATATGGCAGCTCCGTCTGTTTCTCTGGAAGGAAAAAACATCTGGATCTTACAGGTGCTTCCGGTATCAGGCTGGCAGGTCTTAAAGGCAAAGCTTGGCTTGCAAATCATATTCAACCTGATTCCAACGACATTTCTTATTATTTGTGTGGAATGGATCTTAAAGCCTGCAGCAGTTTTCGTTGTTCTGCTCCCATTAACGGTAGTTTTGTTTATTATTATGATGGCAGCTTTTGGGTTGACTTGTAACTTAAAAGCACCAAATCTGAAATGGACGAATGAGACGGTACCGGTCAAACAGTCAATGAGTGTTACGGCAGCATTATTTGGCGGATGGATCATTGTTGCAGCATTTTGTTTTATCTATTATTTACTCTATAAATATTTTGAAGTGAAGGCACTTTCTTTTTTAGCTGGATTAGATGTTGTACTTGCTGTGCTTTGCATTTTGCTTTTGAAATGGCTTTGTAAAAAAGGCAGTTTTATTTTCGAAACGTTGACAAATGCTTAAAGCAATTGCGTTTTCGTAAAGAATTCTTATGGATTGCCGATATTTATGATAGATTTGCAATATACCGATATAATATTCCAGTATGGCAGATTGGTAAGAAAACGTTCCGGATCATAATATAACCGGATAGGGAAGGAGAGAGCTTATGAGAATAGACGGAAGCAATGGAATCGGTGCCGGACAGGCCGGAAGCATCGGTCAGAATAATAATACACAAATGGATGCATATACGAAAGATTTACAAAGACAGATTGCACTGAATCAGCAGAAGTTACAGGAGATTTCTTCGAATGGAGATCTCTCCATGGAAGATAAAATGAAAAAGAGACAGGAAATTCAAAAAGAGATCGCATCATTGCAACAACAATTAAGACAGCATCAGATTGAAGTACGAAGAGAGCAGCACCAGCAGGGTAGCTCAATCGATGATATGGTTGCAAAAAGACAGGATGATCCGAATACGGAAACAGCCGGTTTATCACAAAACAGCATGAAAGCAATGATCAGTGCGGATAACTCTGTCAAACAGTCGGATGCACAAAAAAGTGTTGCAACGTCATTAAAAGGTAAAAAGGATGTTTTAGTACAGGAGGCTAAAATGGATGCTGCAAGAGGTGGCAGCACAGAGAAAAAAGAAGCTGCGATAGAAAGCCTTTCACAGAAAGAGCAGCAGGCAGCCACGATGCAGCAAAAGACATTGTCAGAAGCTGTTGACAGTATGCAGAAAGCAGCAAAAGAAGAACAGACAGGTGTTTCTAAGGCAGATGATCCAAACGATGCCAATGATCCTGATAAGTTGAAAGAGCAAGACAAACAATCGAATGAGGCGATGCAAAGCATACAGCCGAGAGTAGATTTGTATTTATAACTCAAACCTCGCACATAAATTTTAGCTATGCACCTTGAAAATTCAATATCTGGCAGTTATTCAGTTGTCAATGTTCAGCCTTTATGCAGCCTGCAGTCGTATTTTCATCATAGTAGGAAGTGCATCCATAAATGCATTCGCCAATTCATTGATTTTTTCGTCTGAAAGTTCAGTGTTATCTGAAAGCATTGTTCTGAACATTTGAAGCAGCATTTGAAAAGCCTGTATTCATGTGATATCCGACATTTCGTCCGAAAAGTATAGAAAAAGCTCGCCCAGAGACCGGTTATCATTGGATTCCCTGCTTTCTAGTGAAAGTATCATATATCGTGTAAAAACAACTGCAGTATGTGCAGTCATTGCATCATAGGAAAGGGAGTTACATTCTTTGCTCAGGTTAAGGTAGCTTTTGCACACCTTGAAGAACACTTCTATGTCCCAACGCTTTCCATAGATCCTGATGATTTCATTCTCATCCAGATTTACATCAGTGGAAATAAGGCAGAGATATTCCTTGCGTTTGTTACGATTGCGAACATAAACTACTTTGGCAGGAATGATTTCACCATCCTTTACAACATCAATCATAACAGAGAGCAGATATCTTGATCTTCCGCGTCTCTTTTTGTTCTTGTTGTAGATAGAAGTTAGAGGCATATCTTCGCCATTGTAGCGAAAGAACATCTTTGGTGTTTTCTTGACCATGCCGATTACATCGTAACCCATACTTTTTACTGCGTGAAGAGTCCTTGGTGATGAAAACCAGCTGTCAAAAAGAACATATTTCGCCGGAATTGCAGCTTTCTTGGCTGCATCCAAAAGCGTAAGCATGGCTTGTGTTCCTTTTTCCAAGGAAAGCTTCCGGCGTTTGTAACCAACAGTTCTTTTATCCACTTCTGTTGCTTCATTGATGCAGTTTTTCCTGTTTTCTGTGGAAAGAAGAATGCTGTTGACCGGCAGGAAAGAGCTTCCATCTGACCAGCCTAAGGTAAGCATTCGAAATCCAAAGAGGTATTTATGCTTCGCATGGTCATAGACTTTGGCAAGAAGCTCAGCCTTCTTTGAACGATTACGTTCAAACATGGAATCATCAATGATAAAAACATTTGCACGTTCTTCAGAATCTAACGGAAATATGGCATCCCTGATGATTCTGGCTGAAAGTATTGTTGTGAAACGGATCCAGTTGATCTGAATCATTTTCATAAAACGATATACCGTATCCTTTGCAAAATCAGGCGTGTTTCGTCCTGTGATCAGGTTCATGTACATGCTTCTGTTAGAAAAAATCAGCAGAAACAGATACTGGAAAATTTCCATTACTGGAACGCCCTTCTTTTTGTAGGCATTGGACGCTTTCAAAGCTGAAGAAACATGAAATCTCGTAAAAAATCTTTTGATAGATTTTGAAATCTGCTTATCATTTTGAGTTGCTTGTGTTATACTTTTATTCATAGCATGAGCCTCCGGAAGTATGATTGTTTTTTGGACAACTCAATTATACCAAAACCAGCTTGTTTCATGCTATTTTTATGCCAGTTATTATTGAATTTTCAAGGTGCATAAGCACTTATTCAAGTGCGAAGTTTGAGTAAATTATGAATATTTCATTCTATATAATTATACGTTTCCATACAGTTATATTTCCTCATGTGTGGTGTCTTTCAACGCCTCGCGGATTGCCATTGTCGTAAGCTTTGTTCCGTAAAAATCTTTTTTCGAGCATCCGGCTCTCCCGCCTCCGGCACAGGCACACGCACATGCGCAGGCACAGCCACCACTACCTCTGCCGCCTGTGTAATGGCTGCTCGTTCTGATATCAGTAAACGCATTGCCAAATCCGCTCTCCGCTCTGTAAGAATCCACCGGTTTGCCTTTTTTGTACGCCCGGATGATAAGTAAAAGCAAAATGCCCGGCACTACAAGAAGCATAACCGCCATTACAATTTTTGTACCTGTTCCAACCGGATGCGAAATCTTCTTGTCGTCTTCCGTCTGAAATACATCTGCATCATATTCTATTTTTACAGTGTATTTCTCCCCCTCCGCCAAAGACGTGCGAAACTGATAGTAACCATCCTGTTCCCAATATCCATTTAAAACATATTTTATATTGTCAGATTTCCAATAGATATTCAGTTCATCTACAACAATCTCATCAAACCAGCCCGGCGTAAATCGATACACTCTCATGCCATCTATAGTCTGGTATAGATGATGCTGGTGGATTCCAAATGAAAATTCTACCGTCTCACCCTCGTAATATTTCCGGTCAAAATCAATCCTTACATAGGAACCGCCATTTTTGTAATACCGAATATTTTCAATATTACTGCTGTAACCCTCAATCTCCTCTACATTCGAATTTGGGATACCGATTTTAACCCATTCCAGAGGACCGTCTGTGTCGCTATCCAACACTTTCCACGTAATATCATATTTCAGATAAACAGAGCCGTCTTCCCAGTCTGGTTCTGCGTAAATCGTGTAATTTTCAATCTCATCCAAATTGTCCGCCAAAACGGTTGTCGATGTCTCTTTTCCGAATATGGTCAAACACATGATACCAAGCATAAACAATAATTTTTTCACCGTCTGTTTCATCTTGTCATCTCCGCCTTTCCCCTTAATGGGCACTCCTGTTTCATCTGTGCGGTTTCCATGCGGCGCGCTTTACAGTCTGGATGATTCCAGATCTTTTCCCAGCGTGTCACTCCCATTTTTCCAAAGTTTTCTCCCGATAACCAGCTCTGACACGGAACTACTTTTCCGTCTGGTGTGACTGCCATGTTACTTAAACATGCACCACAGGACGGTACATCCAGTCCAAGCTCCTGCAGCTTTTCCTGCGCGATCCAGCCCGGCGATGTAAAGTTGATTTCCATATTGTTTGCATAACAATATCCGGCTGCTTCTTTTAACACCTGATAAAGCTGTTCCCCTGAAAGCTGTGTCCGTACCGATTCATCCGTTCTTGCATTTCCCGTGATGATCAGTCCCGAACAGGTCACATATCGCACACCCAGATTATGTAAAAATTTCAGTGTTTCCAGATAATCTTTGTTCAAACTGCAAAGCGGTGTGTTAATACTCAGATTGATTCCTGCTGTCACCGCATTTCTAATTCCAGCAACAGTTTCCTCATAATGTGCACCGCCAACAAGTTCATTATGAATATCCGGATCTGCCGAATAAAATGTCACCTGCACACTGTCAAGTTCCGCCTGTACAAGTTCTGCGCAAAGCTCCTTTGTCAGCCGTATCCCATTTGTGTTTAACCTTGTTACAAACCATCTTGCCTCTAAAATTAATTTACATAAATCATCTCTAAGTGTAGGTTCTCCACCCGTAAAGGTCAATTGGGTAATTCCTGCTTTCCTGCATGCACGGATGATCTTTTTCCAGCTTTCAGTGTCAAGCTCCTGTTCTTCTGACAGCGGTTGTCCTGCCGCATAGCAGTGTATGCATTTTTGATTGCAATGCCATTTTCCTTCGCGTGTCATGGCAGAAACCATAAGATCCATCCGGTGTGGTGCCCGCATATACGGTGCATATTCCCCAAGACTTATTCCTGCGATCTCCATCTGTGGAATTTTTCCAGCGATCACATCCTCAAATGTATCCAGCATGACCGACAAGTCTCTGTGAAAAACTTCTGGGTCTGTTTTCGGATATATCTTTCTGACCGCTCCAAAGGTTTCCTTAAGAACCTGCTGCACCTCCTTCTCCTCTATCGCATGATTTTCATATTGATTGATCCGCCGGATAAACTCTGTGAGAAGAATCGCCCATGCCTCACTGACCGGTACGATTTCCTGCCCATTCAATATCACAACAGAAGGCACTATTTTTCCCGACAGAAAGCGTGGTGGAACAAGGTGAATCCGCATCACATTTTCCGCGCCCGGATTCCACGTTGTGTGAACCGCCAATTTCCAATTTTTCAATTCATATATTTTTTCCCGCAGCATATTCACTCATCCCCGCAGCCTGTCAGATATTTTTTCTTCCAGACCTTTACACATTATTTTCTATGTACTGTTTTTATGAAAAGAAAATAACCCATGCATTAAACAAAAGCAGACAGACGACCACAACGGCTGTGTATACTTTGCCAAAACGCGCATCTTTCGCCCTGATATAATCTGTCTCTTTGAATTCTCTTGTAATTTTTTTCTCATTTTCTGCTTCCAGAAGAATTGTTCCATATAGACTGAGCAGTGTCAGCGTTTCACAAAATCCCACGACAACCGCTGCGATCAGCATCACCGTTGCATCCGGATCAGAACTGTTATGGCAGAATACGCCTGCAAAAAAGCTGCCGATCAACAGCAATATCGTCTGACGTTTCCTGCATCTCCGATAAAAAGCTCTGCGGTCTAACAAATCCTGTCCTGTCTGCCTGAAACACGGCAATGCTGGCTCAATGTGTTTCTGAAGCATGTCGTAACACTGTCTTACCCGCTTTGCTGCTTCCAGACTTCCCGGCTCGTATAAAAAACAGATTTTATTTCTTCCTTTTCCGATTACAAGACCGTTGTTTTTACAACGGACCTGCCGTTTTTGAACCGCTTTTTCCATCGTCTCGCAGGCAAAAATCAGCAATCCAAAAAGCAATATCCAAACCATCAGGAAAATTCCTGCTTCCGCCCATGGACTGACCGCTTTGCTGACAAATAATTTGTCAATATAATCATCACCGCTGAACACCGGTATGATCTTCGCCATCATAGGACGTAAAACACCGCTGATCATCAAAAGCACCGTAAAGACTGCGGATACCATTCCTGCCGTCCTGTTATGACGAGTTTTGTATCCTCTTCCCGTAAACACAAATCCCAGAGTCATCAA
>ERZ773114.1219-NODE-1219-length-27964-cov-23.880290_pt1 | contig 27964 bp, 22 predicted proteins | sample MGYA00580564_ERZ773114 | MGnify/ENA primary metagenome ERZ773114 (study PRJEB29015, sample SAMEA2737836) | human gut metagenome | biome: human gut; feature: human-associated habitat; material: faeces | place: China | collected 2012 ... | reverse complement strand
GCACCTCCGGCACCTGCGGATAGCTGACGGCGCGCGTGCCGGGCTTGAGGATGCCCGCCTTCTCGCGCGCGATCTGCGCGAGCGTGTCGCCGAGGATCTCCGTGTGGTCCAGCCCGATGTTCGTGATGACGGCGCACGCCGGCGCGCCGATGACATTCGTCGCGTCCAGCCGGCCGCCGAGCCCGACCTCGAGCACCACGATGTCGCAGCCGCGGCGCTGAAACCAGAGCATGGCCGCCGCCGTCACGAGCTCAAACTCCGTCGGCTGGTCGTCCATGGCCGCAATGCACGGCTGCAGCGTCTCGCACGCGGCAGCAAGCTCCGCGTCCGGGATCGGCTGGCCGTTGACCTGCATGCGCTCGGCAAATTGCTCGAGAAACGGGGACGTGAACAGCCCCGTCGTATAGCCCGCCGCCTGCAAAACGGCCGCGAGCATCGCCGCCGTGCTGCCCTTGCCGTTCGTGCCCGCGATGTGCACGAACTGCAGCGTGTCCTGCGGGTCGCCGATGCGGTGCAGCAGCTCGCGCACCCGCGACAGTCCCGGACGAGAGCCGCGCCACTCGACGCCCCGGATCAGCGTCCGCGCCTCTTCTATGGTCATTACGCAGTACCTCCCGCGTGAAAAAATCAAACGGAAGAATTATATCACATTTCATGCCGCGCAGCAACCTGCACTCTTGCAATTTGCCTACGGTGGGAGTAAACTATGAAATGCTCGCTTTTTCGCCGGTTTTCTCCGGTTTTCTAAATTTTCCCCGAAGGTGGTATGCGAATGGAGAATCTCATCATTTCCGTCCATGCGATCCTGCCGATGTTCCTCGTGATGGCGCTCGGCTACGGCGCGCGCTGTCTCGGCTGGATCCGCCGGGAGGAGATCTTGAACATCAACAAGATCGCCTTCCGCATCTTTCTGCCGTGCCTGCTGTTTTATAATGTATACTGCTCCGATCTGTCCGGCTCGTTCGACCCGCTGCTGATCGCCTACGCCGTCGGCGGCGTGCTGGTGTCGTTCGCGATGGCGCTCGGCTACACGCTGCTCACGGAAAAGCTGCCGGAGCGCCGCGGTGTGATGATCCAGGGCATGTTCCGCAGCAACTACGTCATCATGGGCATCCCTGTGGCGACGGCACTGCTCGGCGCGGATCAGCTCGGCACGGTCTCGATCCTGATCGCGATCATCGTGCCGATCTTCAACATGGTGTCCATCATCGTGCTGGAGGTATTTCGCGGTCAGAAGCCGAAGCCGCTGCACATCCTCGGTCAGATCGCAAAAAACCCGCTCGTCATCGCCTCCGTGCTCGGCGTGCTGGCGCTGGTGGCAAAGATCCGCCTGCCGTACATCCTGGAAAAGACGGTGCAGAGCGTGAGCGGCATCGCATCGCCCCTGCAGCTGTTTCTGCTCGGCGCGTTTTTCCAGTTCTCCGGTCTGCGGCGCTATGCGCGCGAGCTCACGGCCGTCGTGGCGGCAAAGCTCGTCGTGTTCCCGGGGCTGTTTCTGGGGCTCGGCGCGCTGCTCGGCTTCCGGGATGCGGCGTTCGTGTCGCTGCTGGGTGTGTTCGCCTCACCGACCGCCGTCAACTCCTTCACCATGGCGCAGCAGATGGGCGGCGACGCCGAGCTTGCAGGCGACACCGTCGTCGTGACCTCGGCCGTGAGCATGCTGACGATGTTTCTGTGGGTCTTTCTGTTCAAATCCCTCGGGATGTTCTGAGCGTTCGGGACTTCACAAATCGGGTGAAACGGCGTATAATATTTTATTACGCAACAGTTCATCATGATATAAAGAGGACAACACCATGAATTTTCGAATGATCGGGCAGGTCATCGGCCGCGTGCTGTGCATCGAGGCGGCGCTGATGCTTCTGCCGATGGTCGCGGCTCTGGCATACGGCGAGTCGCCGGCGCCGTTTCTGATCACGATCGCCGTCACCGGCGGCATCGGACTGGTCATGTGGCGCGTACGCGCAAAATCCGGCGGCATTACCGCGCGCGACGGTTTTCTGATCGTCGGCCTGTCGTGGATCGCCATGTCGCTGTTCGGCGCGCTGCTGTTCGTGCTCACGGGCGACATCCCGAACTACATCGACGCCCTGTTTGAGACGATCTCGGGTCTGACCACGACCGGCGCCAGCGTCGTCACGGCTCCGGAGGAAATGACCCGCGGCGGCATGTTCTGGCGGCTGTTCACGCACTGGATCGGCGGCATGGGCATCCTCGTGTTCGTGCTGGCCGTGCTGCCCATGAGCGGCAACCGCTCGATGCACATCATGCGCGCCGAGGTGCCCGGCCCGACGGTCGGCAAGCTCGTGCCGCGCATCCGCAAGACTGCCTCCATCCTCTACCTGCTGTACATCGCGCTCACGCTCGTGGAGATGGTTCTGCTCATCGCCGGCGGCATGAGCTTTTACGATGCGCTGCTGCACGCGTTCGCCACCGCCGGCACCGGCGGCCTGTCCACGCGCGCGCTGAGCATCGGCTACTACAACAGCGCCTATATCGACATCGTCGTGGGCGTGTTCATGATACTCTTCGGCGTCAACTTCAGCCTGTATTACCTCATTCTGCTCGGCAATATCCGCACCGCGCTGCGCAACGAGGAGCTGCGCTGGTTCCTCGGTGTGATCGCCTTTTCCGTCATCACGATCGCATTTGACATCCGCAATCTCTACGGCGGCGTCGGCCATGCGCTGCGCTACTCGTTCTTCCAGGTCACATCGATCATCTCTACGACCGGCTTTGCCACCGCGGACTTCAATCTCTGGCCGGAATACTCCAAGTTCCTGCTCGTGCTGCTGATGTTTGTCGGCGGCTGCGCCGGCAGCACCGCCGGCGGTCTGAAAGTCTCGCGCGTGATGCTGCTGTTCAAATCCTGCACGATCGAGGTCAAGAAAATGCTGCGCCCCCGCTGCGTGGAAAACGTCCGCCTCGACGGCAAGCCGGTCGACGGGCAGACGGTCTACAACGCCATGACGTTCTTCACGTTCTACATCATCATCCTGCTCATCGCCGGGCTGATCGTGTCGCTCGACGGGCTGGACTTCACGACGAATTTCACCGCCGCGCTCTCGTGCCTGTCCAACGTCGGACCGGGGCTCTCCCTTGTCGGACCGACCGGAAGCTTTGCCATCTTCTCGCCGCTGAGCAAGATCGTGCTCATGATCTGCATGCTGCTCGGCCGTCTGGAGATCTTCCCGCTGCTGCTGCTGTTCGTGCCGTTCACGTGGCGCTGGAAGTGAGCGCCGGCCGCAGCCGGAACGCACATTGACTGCAGGCAAAAATCCACACCGCCCCGCAAGTCCTATGACTTGCGGGGCGGTTTTTTAAAGCCGCGCTGCGCCGAACAAAGGATGCAGCAAAAGCCTCGCAGAGTTTCGCCGCCGCAGCGGCGAAAGAAAGTCTCGATCATTTTCTTCGGCGACATGTGCGGCGAAGAAAATACCGCTCGGCCTGCAAACGTGCGCGCCGTCCGCCAAGGCGGACGGCGCGTGCGCTGCAGCAGGCCGCAAACCATTTCGTCAAAAAAGTACTACTTTTTTGACAAAGAAAACCCCGCAGGCGATTGCCTGCGGGGTTGCCTCTCTACGACGCTGCAAGCGCAGCGGTCAGTATTTCTTCATTGGGACGCCGGAGAGCTGCGCCTTCGTCAGATCACTCAGACAGCTCTGCCTTCTTCTCGGCAGACAGCTTCTTGATCTTCGGGATGCCCCAGATGAACGCCGGGAGCACAACAACGATCAGTGCATAGTAGCCGTCATAGCCATAGATCTTGGAGATGATGGTCGACAGGCCGAGCAGGGAAACCGCATAGCACAGGCCGATGACGACCAGGCCGACGATCACGCTGCGCAGAGCCTTGCTCTTGATGGCCTTCGGGAAGCAGTGACCCTCGAAGCGCTGGATCATGGAGTAGACCAGCGTGACGGACGTGGACACGAACGCGCAGAACAGCAGGATGGTGTACACGACGAACAGCCAGGTGTAGCCGCTGCCCATGAGGGTGACGACGCTCTGGTTGGGGAGCTTCATGACATCGCCGATGTGGCGGGCTGCAATGCTGGCGACAGTGTCGACGCCAACGCTCTTGATGGTGCAGAGGATCGGGTACCAGCGCAGCAGCATGGCGCCGGAAGCGGCGAGCGCGCCGCCGTTCATGAGCCAGCCGAGGATGCTCGCGCGCTTGACGCCCTTGTGCGTCAGCTCGGTGGAAGCGGCGATCATGGCCGGGACAGACACGCACTGGAAAGCAGCGTACACAAACACGCCGCGCCAGACGCCCTCGAGGCCCTTCTGGGAGGTGACGTCAGCGATGGCCGGGATAGCCGCATAAGCCGCGTTCTCAGTGGCGAGCTCCTGAGTGACCGCGTCGATCGGAACAACGAAGCCCATGATGACGAGGATCGCGGTGACGATCAGGATCGCGGTGGAAAGAACGGTGGAAGCCTTGATGATCAGGTCAACGCCGAAAATCGACAGAAGGATCAGCAGGGCGATGATGACGAGGTTGCAGATGATGTCGGGCAGGTCGACCAGGCTCTTGACGATGCCGCCGGCGCCGTCAACGCAGGACGCGACCGCCGCGAGGATGATGATGATGTAGAAGATCTCGAAGAAGACTTCCATCCACGGCTTCGGATACAGGGCACGGTAGGTGTCCTTGTAGTTGTCGAAACCGCTGAGCTTGGCAAACTTCATCATGATGTACATGACAACCGCCAGAATGCCCATGGCCAGAAGCGGGAAGATGGCCGCAGTCCAGCCGTACTGGACAAAGTAGTTCACGACCTGGTTGCCGGTCGCAAAGCCGGCGCCCACGTGCGTGCCGAACCAGACGGACGCCACGGTGAAGGCGGCTGCCCAGCTGCTCTTGAGCTTTTTGTTATCCATTTTTTACCTCTTTCTTTTCTCTGTTTGCTTTTCTCTTTTGCTCTCTATTTCAAACCCGCCGCGTGCTCTCCTACAACTGCGGCGGGCTTTGAAATCCTCGTCCTTGTGTTAATTTATGAACAAGTCATTAACAACTCGGGATAGTAAATTTATAATTCTCTCACGCACAAAAGTCAATAACAGCCTCTTCCAATCCCCAACATTTCCCGAAAATCGTCGATGTGCACAATTTCTTGCACGAATTTTTATGCACTCTGAATCTGGCATTTTTGTAAAAATTCGCGTGATTTTAGCGCTTTGACAGAAAGAAAACAGTTGCGGCATCTGCACTTTCGTGCTATCATAACAATGCTGAGAGGTCAAGACTTTTGTCTATTTGCTGACAAACGGCTTTGGCATTTTCTTGACACAGGATTTTGCCCCCGGAAGGCGCGCTTGATGAATTTTTAACCATCATTTTTTGCGTACGCATTCACTGCCGGGTACGAAACACGGAGGGAGCGCAGCCCTATGAAGCTCGTGACATTTGAAATCAACGGCCGCAGCGCCGTCGGTCTGCTCAATGCGGACGCGACCGCCGTGCACCCCGTGCCCGGCTGCGCGGACATGCAGGCGCTCATCGGCCTCTGGCCGGTACTGGACACGGCTGCCGTGCTGCGCAGTGCCGCGCTGCCGCTTGAGCAGGTGCGTCTGCTCGCCCCGATCCCCCGCCCGGAGCAGGACGTGATCTGCCTGGGCATCAATTATTTTGACCACGCCAAGGAGAGCGAGCGCGTCGCCGGCAAGGGCGTCAAAGCGCCGGACACGTTCCCGATCTATTTTTCCAAGCGCGTGCACGAGGCCGTCGCCCCCGGCGGCGACATCGACAGCCACAGCGACATCGTCGCTGACCTCGACTATGAGGCGGAGCTGGCCGTCGTGATCGGCAGACGCGCGTACAACGTCAGCGAGGCGGAGGCACTCGAGTACGTATTCGGCTACACCATTTTAAATGATGTGAGCGCGCGCACGATCCAGAACCAGCACAAGCAGTGGTACCGCGGCAAGAGTCTCGACGGCTTTACGCCGATGGGCCCGTGGATCGTGACACCGGAGGAATTTGACGTGCGCGAACCGCACTGCATCCGGAGCCGCGTCAACGGCGAGCTGCGGCAGGACAGCACCACGGATCTGATGATCTTTCACGTCGCGTATGTCATCGCCGAGCTCAGCCGCGGCATGACCCTGCTCCCCGGCACGATCATCTCCATGGGCACGCCCGCCGGCGTGGGCATGGGCTTTGACCCGCCGAAATGGCTGCACCCAGGCGACGAAGTCGCCTGCAGCATCGAGGGCATCGGCACCCTCACCAACACCGTTCGGTAATCCGCCGTCAGGCAATGCCTGCGACGGCCGAAGATATCGCAAACAGACAGAATCAGAAAAAGGAGACATCACTATGAAATTTGCTATGTATGGTTCCGGCGCTGCCGGCAGCGTCTTCGCTTCTTACCTGCGCAAGGGCGGTGCGGACATCATCCTCATCGACCGCTATGAGGCACACATGAAGAAGGTCGCCGAGGAAGGCATGCACTTCACCATCCATCAGGAGGAAGACGGCGGCTATAAGGATTACGATTACCAGCTCAAGGGCTTCCGCACCTATACCACCGCTGCCGATGCGGCCGCGGCGGAGGGCAAGGTCGATGTCATCATCTACATGACCAAGGCGACCCAGCTCGAGCAGGCCATTCAGGACTCCATGCCCGTCGTCGGCGACAGCACCGTCGCGGTCTCCCTCATCAACGGCCTCGGCAACGATGACAACCTCTTCAAGGTCTTCCCGAAAGAGCGCTGCATCATCGGCTCCGGCGTGCTGGGCACGGCTCTGCCCGAGCCCGCGCACTGCGTGTCCACCCCGGCCGGCGGCGTGCAGATGAACTTCGGCGGTGCGGTCCGCTCGGAGCTCAACGACGCGGCCTGCGCCGAGATGCTCAAGTGCTACCGTGACGGCGGCTGCGACGCCTACTGGCGCGACGGCGAGCCGGGCACCGACAACAACATCTACAAGTTCATCTGGAAAAAGGTCTGCGTGAACGCCACCGTCAACACCGTGTGCGCCGTCCTGCGTCTGAAGATCGGCGAGGTCGAGGCGGATCCGTTCGGCCAGTGGCTGTTCCACAGCGTCATCCGCGAGACCTGCGCGGTCGCAACCGCCAAGGGCGTGCCGATGGACGCAGACGAGTTCATCGCCCACGATCATCAGGACATCGTCACCAACATCGCCGACTACTATCCGTCCATGTGCCAGGATATGCTCTTCAACCACCGCCAGACCGAGATCGACGTGCTCAACGGCAAGATCGCCGAGTACGGCGAGCAGCTGGGCATCGACACCCCGGTGTGCAAGGTTCTGTCTCAGGTCGTGCGCTGCATCCAGGGCAACTACGACAAGCAGTACCTGAAGTAAGTTCACCCCGTTTTTTCGCTGCCGGCCGGGCACCAACCGGCCGGCAGTTTGCTAAGGAGGCAACCGCATGAAAATCGCAATGATCGGCTCCGGCGCTGCCGGCAGCGTCTTTGCCGCCTACCTGCGCAAGGGCGGCGCCGAGCTCTGGCTCGTCGACAAGTACAAGGCGCACATGGACAAGATCGCAGCCGACGGGCTGGTCTTCCGCACGCCGGAGGGCGAAGAGGTGCTCACGGGCTTTCACACGAGCGCGACCGCGCGCGACATCGGCACGATGGACATGGTCATCCTCATGGTCAAGGCCACGCAGACGGAGGACGTCATGGCCGACACCATGCCCTGCATCGGGCCGGAGACGGCGGTCGTGTCGCTGCAAAACGGCCTCGGCAACGACGAGGTGCTCGCGCAGTTCGTGGACGCCGACCGCATCCTCTACGGCAGCGGCCTGATCGGCACGGAGCTGGCCGGCCCCGGCGTGTGCGTGAGCAAGCCGGAAAAGGGCATCCAGATGCACTTCGGCGCCGTGCGCAGCAACCCGAAGGCCGACGCCGCCGGCAAGGCGCTCGAGGCGTGCTTCCGCGCGGGCGGCTGCAACGCGAGCTTTGACGAGGACGTGCGCCCGTACATCTGGAAAAAAGTCATCGCCAACAGCGGCTACAACGGCGTGAGTGCCGTCATGCGCCTGAAGGTGAAGGAAACGTTTGCCGACCCCTACGGGCACGACATCGTCATGCACGTCTGGAAAGAGGGCTGCGCCGTCGCGCAGGCGCTCGGCATCGGCGACCTCTGGCCGCTGATGGAAAAGGAGGAGCCGAACATCGTCGCAAACCTCGGCAACTACTATCCGTCCATGGCGCAGGACGCCGTGCTGCATCAGCGCCAGACGGAGATCTCGGTGCTCAACGGCGCGATCGCGCGCTACGGCGCGCGGCTGGGCGTGCCCACCCCGTTCAACACCGTCATCACGCAGGTCATCTCCTGCATCCAGAATAACTACGACAAGCAGTATCTCGGCTGAGGCGGCGCGCAGCAGCCGGCATCGAGCCAAACAACAAATCCCCTCCGTATGCTTTTCCGCATACGGAGGGGATTTTCTGTGCGCGGTGCAGCCGTCAAAAAGCTATGCGTGGCTCAGGATGCGCCGGATCTCCTCGAGGTTGTCGGCAAAGTAAATGCCCTCCTGCCGCTCCTCGGACGAGAGTCCCTTTTCGATCATCTGCTCCAAAAGCGCCTGCAGCGCACGGTAGTAACCGTTCAGGTTGTAGAGGATGCAGGGCGCGTCCAGATGCTTCAAAGACACCTTGGACATGACCTCTGCGATCTCCTCGAGCGTCCCCGTGCCGCCGGGGAAGGCGATAAAGGCATCGCCGAGCTCGATCATCTTGCGCTTGCGCTCCGCCATGTCCTCGGTCACGATGAGCTCAGTCAGACCGTCGTGCTGGAATTCGCTCTCGATAAAACACCGCGGCTCGACGCCGGTCACTTCTCCGCCGGAGCGCAAAACGCTGTCCGCGATCGCGCCCATCAAGCCGGATCTGGAACCGCCGTAGACCAGCGCGTTTCCGCTGCTGCCGATCCATGTGCCAAGCTCCTGAACCGCTTCCCGCAAAGCCGGATCATTGCCTTCGTTTGCGCCGAGATAGACCGTAATATTCACACAGAGTCCCTCCGATCCTGTTCCTGTCGGTATCAAAACGGCAGTCAGGCTTTTTGCCTGACTGCCGGCAGGTACGCACCGTTTGTATTATACGCAGCCGCGGAGCGCCTGTCAACGGGATCGGCGCGTAGGCATCTGCGCATCCGGTCTGCGCAGCAGCGCCGGTTTTCAGGCGGCATGCTCGCTTTGCTTTTTGCGCGCGCCGCCGAACAGATACCGCGTGACCGGATAGATCAGTGAAACGACCGCAAGGACCCACGCGCCCGGATCGCCAAAGCACAGCGCAATGTATGCGCCCACGGAGGCCGAGGAATCGATCGCCCCGCCGTTGACGAGCTTCGGCAGGAAGGCGCAGATCAGAACGCGCGCGATCAGCTCGGCGCAGCCGGCGACCAGCGTAAACTCCGCGTGCCCCACGCCCTGCACGCCGGAGCGGAAGACAAACAGGACCATCAGCGCAAAGTACATGGACAGATCCACATACAGATACAGGTTCCCGTAGCGGATCGTGGCCGCCGTGATCTTGTCCGCGCTCATAAACAGGTACTGGTATGCGCCCCGGATCGTCAGGAGCATGCCGGCGCCGCCGAGGATCAGATACATGGCGAGCCCGATCAGAAGGCTCTTGACCGTTCCGCGCCGGATCCTGTCGTGTCTGCCCGCGCCCAGATTCTGCGCGTTGAAGCTGACGATCGCGGTGCTGAGCGCATTCATCGGACACATCAGGAAGTTGTTGAGCTTGTTGGCGGCGCCGAAGCCGTTCTGCGCGGGATTTCCGGCCGCCATGATGCCGTCCGGCCCGATGTCGAAGCCGACGAGCGCGCGCTGCATCACGATGATGCCGATCGCCAGCACCGAAAACTGAAGTCCCATCGGCAGCCCCTGACTCAGGTGCTGCGCATACACGGAGAGCTCCGCGCGAAAATCCTGTCCGGAGAGGTGGAGCTCCGGATATTTTCCGAAGGCGTAGAACAGGCACAAAAGCGCGCTCACCGCCTGTGCCAGCACGGTGGCAGCCGCCGCGCCGATGACCCCGAGCCGGAACGCGAGGATGAACAGCAGGTCGAGCCCGATGTTCAGCACGGTGGAAAACAGCAGGAAGATGAGCGGCGTGGTCGAATCGCCCAGACTGCGCAGGACGGAACAGATCAAATTATAATAGAGCTGCGCGAAGATCCCGAGGAAAATGACCAGCGAGTACTGATATGCCGCTCTCCAGACGCCGGGGTTTGCCTCGGACAGGCCGATGAACCGGAGCAGGGGCTTGAGCGTCAGCACGGCGACACCGGTCAGCGCGAGCGACAGGACACCGCCGAGAACGAGCTGCGCCGCAAAGGATCTGCGGACTCTGGCCTGATCACCGCGTCCCGCCGCGATGGATGTGATGACCGAAAAACCGGCAGTGCAGCCGACCGCGAACTGCAGGAAGATGAACAGGATCGGAAACACATCGTTCACGCCCGCAATGTCATCGACGCCGAGCGTCTGTCCGCAGATCGCGGCATCGCTGATCGTATAGATCTGCTGCAGCAAATACGAGAGAATGATCGGTACGGAAAACTTAAAAATCACCCATCCTTCGTCGCCGGTAAGCAGGTCGACCGAAGATTTTTTCCCCAGCTTTAACATGGTTGCTCCTTCTGTACTGCCTCTGCCGCCAAAAAACCTCATTCGCCTTCTGCTCTGCAGCTTTTGCGCTGCCGCAAGGCGAAACGCGGCAAATTCTGATAATACTCTTTTCGTGCATGCAAGTTATACCGCAGAAATTGTGAACAATTCTACCTCCGCGCGCAATATTTGCGCGCAGCCGGCCGCCCTCATGGCAAAAGGGCAATATTTTTGTCGGCACAAAACACCCCCTGTGCCGCAGCACAGGGGGCAGCTTGTCAAAGAATCTCGTAGCCTTTCACCGCCGGGGCGGCGAAAGAAAGTCCGATCATTTTCTTCGGCGACATGTGCGGCGAAGAAAATACTTCTCGGCCTGCAAACGTGCGCGCCGTTTGCCTCCGGCGGACGGCGCGTGCGCTGCAGTCAGGCCGCAAATCCTTTGTCAAAAAGGATTCCTTTTTGACAGACGCAACACCCCCTGTGCGCAGCACAGGGGGTGTCCGCTATGGTGTTTTTCTAACCGTCAGCGCAGCGCGCTTACCGGTCGGGATACTTCTGCGACAGCTCTGCCTCCAGCGCATCCCAGTCACGCGGCGGTCTGAGCTCCGTCCACGTCTCGGGCGAGGTGTTGTCCACGCGCTCGTACTCGTGGCCATTGGTGGCCTCCTGCACGGCTGCGTAGTACCAAGCCGTCTTGTTGCTGTTGTCCGGCCAGACGATCATGTCCGGCAGCAGGTGATCCTTATCCGGGGTACGGAAGAGGACGTTGTTGATGATCTCCATGACCTCGGCGCGGGTGATCTGGTTCTGCGGGCGGAACCTGCCGTCCTCATAGCCGCTGATCAGGCCGAGCTTCGCCGCGCGGTTGATGTAGTCGCGCGCCCAGCTGTCGGAGATATCGGTGAAGGCGTCGCCCTCGACCTCCGGCGCATGGAAGAACAGCGCCGCGATCGTCGCGAACTCTGCGCGAGTAATGTACTGCTGCGGGCGGAATGTGCCGTCCTTGTAGCCGGCGAGGATGCCGCCGTTGGTGAGCGTGGCGACCTGACTGGTGTACCAGCTCTGGGCCGGGACATCCGAGTACGAGCACTTGGTGGTCCAGATCTCCTCACGACCGTCATCTCTCAGGATGCGGTAGAAGATCGCGGCGACCTCGGCGCGCGTGATCGGTCTGCCCGGTGCGACCGTACCGTCCGGATAACCGGCGATGTACGAGTCGTGGTTATCGCGCTCCAGCGGCGGAGGCGGCAGCTCGTTGTCCTCTGCGGAGAAGACGAACTTGATGTGCGCGGCCGCTTCCTGGAAGGCGTTGCCCATCGCGGGGTCGATCTCAACGGTCACGTCCAGCTTGACCGGGTCTGCCTTCGGGAAGACCTCGGCAACGAGGACGTCGCTCTTGAGTCCGTCGGCTGCGTCGAGCTGGTCGAAGAGGCTCGCGTTCTTGTTGGTTGCGAGCACCTTGCCGTCCTGCGACACGGTCATGTGGATGTGGCTGAGCACATCGTCGTACTTGATGGCGGTGCCCTCCTTGGCGGAGGTATCGCCGTCGATCTCGGCGCGGAGGCAGACCTTCGCGCCCTGCGCGCCGTTGGCGCTGTCGGCCTTGACGCAGATGGTCTGCGTGAGGCTGTCGCCGGGCATGCAGTTGGAGAAGTTGGCAAACAGGTCCGTCGCCGAGCCCTTGCCGGTGTTGGTAAAGGCGAAGCGCGCGTTGTTGCCGTCGTTGCCGTCATAGTAGGTGACGGTGGGGAGCTTTTCCTCGCCCGTCGCCCAGATGCCCAGCCCCGCAGCCAGCGCGACCACCAGCACGAGGGCGACGATCATGGTAAACTTTTTGTGTTTCATACCGCTGCCCTCCTTATGGTGTCGTGGTCGGCTGCGTCAGATAGCCGTTGCTGTCAACGCCCACGCCCCAGCTCTGCTGCACAGCCGCGCTCGGTGCGGCCTGAATGCTCTCGGCCAGCACCGTCACCTCGAGGTGATAACCCTCGGGTGCAGCGTCCTGCGTGATGGGCGTTTTCAGCAGGTTGGTCGTGAAATCCTTTGCCGCGACCGGCATCTTGTAGTAGTAGATGCCGCCCTGCTCGAACCAGTCGGCCGTGATGCTCGGCGTGATGTTCACCGGCTCGGCGGAGACATTGCCGTTCTCATCCACCCAGTTCATGACCAGCTTGACGCGGACATAGGACACGGCCGTTCCGGTGTTTTTGACGACGATGCTCTTTTTCTGGTTTCCATCCAATTCCTCGACGATGTCCGTTCCGGATTTGGCCGCCGTGAAGGTGTTCTCCACGGGGGCGGTGCTCGCCTTGAGCAGGGCGAACGTCGTGCCGACGGCCAGTGCGAAGATCAGGCACAGGGAGAGGATGAGCGCGGTCTTTCTCCCGCCTGAACCGTTAAAGATACGTTTCATATGTCATCCCTCCTGTTCAGTTTGTTTCCGGAGCCGGAATCTGCTCGATCTCGGTTGCGCTGACCCACTTGTTGATCACGTCGGCAATGCTCGTGAGCCAGTTGTGCGAATTGTAATGGTTGGTGACATCGACCGTGGCGCTGGGCGTCGTGCCGCTGAGCGTAGCCGTCTTGTTGTTGTCGCCAACGATGCTGTAGCTCCACGACCAGTTTGTATCCTCGGTGACCGTGTACGTGCCGACGGCCAGACCGGTAATGGTCTTCTGTTCGCCGCCCTTGAGCACGACGGTGGTCACGACCTTACCGGTGCTGTCCTTGACATCGAACACGAACGTCTGGTTCGGGTTCGCGCCGTCGCCTGTGACTTTCTTGGAGATCGTCAGGCTGCAGGTGTTGACCGTGATGGTGAACGCAGCATCTTTAGAAACGCTCTCATACGTTCCACTTTGCGTAGGCGAAACCGTGCACGTCACCGTGTAGGTCGTGGTCTGCTCCGGGGCGACGGTGCCGTCGCTTGCCGGATCGCTCCACTCCCATATTCCGCTGCTGCTTCCGGCAGGAACCGTGTACGTGCCGACCGTTCCGCCGTTTTCATCCTTGACCGTGTAGGTAACGTTCACAAAAGCGTTATTTGTGCCGTCAAATGTGGCATTCTGGTGCACAAGCTCCTGCAAATTGGCAGAATCGCCAAGGTAGATCGTCTTGTCATCCGCCGTCGGCGTGATGCTTTTTACTTCCACGTCCTGCGTCGGCACATCGAACGCCTTGATCATGGTTCCCTTCGCATAGATGCCGGACTGCCCATCATTCGTTGGCACCTGATTGCCGCCGAGGAAGCCAGCTTCCACAGAGACGTCAAACTCGATGATCAGTTTCTTTCCGAACGTGCCATCCGCCTTAGCGTTTGTGGAGACATAGTTCTGGTTGAAATCGAAGCCGGTCACATTGACCGCCCGCGTTGCCGGATCGATCGCTGCCGTCACCGAAGGATCGGCTGCGACCGGAGCCCCAAATGCGCTGCCGTTATAGGCCGCAGTGGAGAGACGAATAGCACCGGCGTTTTGCGGCACCGTAAAGTACGGCGTCACGATGTCTTTGATGACCGTCTCGCTGCCAAGGTCAATATTGGCGCTGCCGATCGTCTGGCTGATGGAGGTAAAGATGTTATTCAACGCCGTCGAGTTGCTCGCCGTCATATAATAGCCGGTTTTGTCGCGGGTGAAGTTTCGCGTCACTTCCCAGCCGTAATAACTGGCGGAGAACCAGTGTTCATCTTTATAATCCTTTAACCCTATCTCCGAGGCAGCCTTGAAGTTGCTGGACACATAGTTCAAAAAGCGGTTCCCAGCCGGAACATCGATACCATTGCTTGTGTTCTTGTTGGCCCAATAACTCCCAACGCTTCCGTTCGAGTTTTTTGAGAACCCGGTGTTGCCATACAGCTGGTCAACGTTCGCCCCGGTGAAAATGCCAACCGTGTACACGGTCACACCGGCATCCTTCATCGACTTTGCGCTTGCAATAGCGCTGGTCGCAACCTTTGCATCGAAACCGGAATTGCCCGGCATGCCATCCGTGAACACGATCACGACCTTGCTGCTGTCGCGCGCGGAATCGACACTCGACAGAAGCCTCTGCGCATGGTTCAAGCCGTTTTGCGTCTGCGTGCCGCCCTTAGCCTGCAGCTGGTTAACCGCCGTTTTCAGTGTGGTCACATTTGCTCCGTTGGCATCATTGACCGCAGTCAGTTCTTTCACGACCTGAGAATAATTATAACGATATCTGCCATCCTGATACGTAGTATCGCCGACCGTGTTCGTGGAATCTCCCGCAAACTTAACGATCGCGATCCGGTGTTCCACGCCTTCATCCTTGGCTTTTGTTGCCACATTGTCAATGAAAGTATTGACGGCCTGCTTCATTGCGTACTGGCGAGTGTCCGCTTCATTGTCCGTCTCTTCCCCGTTGAAATCGTCCGCCATCGAGCCGGACTGGTCGAGCACAAGGACAATGTCACAGGGCTTCGTTGTGGTGCTCGTCGTGACCGTGCCGGTCGTGTACGCTTCCAGATGCACCGTATAGCCGCCGTCGGCTTTCGGCGTAACCGTCTTAGTCAGCTCCAGACCATCATCCTGCGTCTCACCGGTATCGGCAAGCGACGGCGCGCGCGCGGCGCGGTAAGGAGACGTCTGCGGCCGCGTCACCACGAGCGGAAGAATCGGCCCCACCGTCGGAGACGACTGCGTGTCCTCGACCGTTCCTGCGGTCTCAGCCATATCCGCAGCCGCATCCCCGACCACGCCGGCGCCCATGAACAGGCACAGGCTCAGGAGCAGGGCTGCACAGAGGACGAGCGAGAGAATGCGTTTTTTCATGGTTTCGTCCTCCTTTCTCAGGGCGTCGGGATCGGGTCGATCTGCGTGCTCGAGGTGCTCGCCTCGACCGCTCCGACGTGCTTCCATACATCTCTGACATCATTGGCGGCGTACTGCTCAAGGTTCGCCGTCTGCACGGCCTCCGCCGTTACATAGATGTGCACCGTGGAATTCTGGTATTCGTTGCCCATTTTGGTGCTGAACGTGACGCGGCTGAACAACTGCGTCGTGGCCGTCTTCGGATCGACCGCACCATTATAATAATAGTACCCGTCCGGTCCGGCGATCCAGTCGGTATCGTTCAGATCCAGCACCAGCAGGTGCTCGCTCGGGTCGAGCGGCATGCGCTCGCTGTCGGCGTTGAGGATCTCGGGCGTGATCTTCACGCGGGTGTAAAACGCACCCGTGCCGACATTCTCCACATACACCACTTTGTTCACGACGCTGCCGGGCATGACGCGCACGGTCGTGAACGGATTGCCGTTACCGTCCTCGTCGTGCAGCGCGAGCTTGACCGAGCCCATCGTGATGACGTTGTCCGCCGTGCCGACGGCCGAAAAGTACGCCCACGTACCGACCGCCAGCAGTGCCACTGCCAGGAGGAGGACCGTCGCGATGGTCCACTTCTTCTTCATGCACAAACCACCTTTCTCCTTGCCGGGGGTTATTCTGCGCTGTGCGCAGGGATTCTCTTCCGCGCCCGAAGGCGCGCCGGGACTGTTTTTGCGGGATTCTCTCTTTCAGTCTGCGCGCGGACAGCGGCAGTACCGCCGCCCGCGCCCGGATTGAAGCCGAGCCAGAGTCCCCGATGGGGGCGGCGATTTCGCCGCCCCTTTGGGGTCAAAATGTTGGGGAATTACTTGCCGTTGTTGTTATAAGCAGCAACAGCCTCATCCACCGTGTTAAAGCCATCCGCCTGGATCGCGTAAGCGGTCACGATGACTTCCCAAGAAGCATTCGCAGAGATCGGATCGCCAGCGGGCAGGATGTACTGAGTGCCATCTTCATTCGTGGTCACGCGCCAATCCATGTAGACCTGAGCGAGGCAGGGCAGAGAGGTCTTGCCAGCGGGCAGGGTCTTTGCCATGGTCGTGCGGATCACAACGTACTCGATGCCACCGATTGTTTCAGTGCCAACATACTTGTAGTCGTTCCAGAGGCCATCTGCAACAGCAACCATTTTGGGGTCGGTAACTTTGTGGTTTGCATCAACGATGCCGTCGCTGGTCGCGAGGCCCCAATAATTTCCGGAGTTGTACTCCACGTTGAAGCAGCCGTAGCTGTTCCAGTGCAGAGCGTTCTTGCTCTCGTTGGTGGGATATTCCTTGCTCACAAGATAGGCAGGAATCTTAAGCTCGACCCAAACCCAAGCATCATTCGCGCCCGTGTTCTTAACCGTAACGATCTTGGAAACGGCATTGCCGTCGTTGGACTTGCCGGGAACGAGCTGCTTGTTCTGCTCGAACGGCTCAAGACCGTTCTCGCCCTTCTGCTGCTCGTTGAGGTCGATGCTCACATTGCCCATGGTGAACGTATTGGTCGCGGACTTCGTATCGGTGAAGTACGCCAGCGTGCCGCCGACGACCAGCACCGCGACGAGCATGACTGCGATCGCAGCCATCAGAATGGATTTCTTCTTCATAAGTAGCGTTCTCCTTTTCTTTTTTATGTACAGCTCTCTGTACAAGGTATTCAAGGGATCTGCTCAGGGAAAGCTGCGAGGGAGTTACTTAAAAGCACTCGGCAAACGCGGCCGCAGCATCCGCAAAACCAGCGGACTGGCACAGATAGCCATAGAACGTCAGGCTGGCAGTCGCATCCGAATTCACGTCAAAATCGTTAACCTCGACAAGGTTGTTCGCCAGAATGTTGGTCGCAGTGACATCTGCAGTCACTCTGTTGCCATCGTTCGTCTTGTAAACGTAAATCGCGCCGCCGTTCTTGCCCGTAACACCAGCAAGCTGCTCCCACGTATCGGCCACACTATAATTCAGAACGCTACTCGCGTCCGAAGCCACGACCTCAACATAAAGATAGCAGGAAGCGCCGGCTTTCAGGCCGGTGACCTTAACAAACGGGTCTTTTTCGATCTTGGTGCCGGGGAGCAGGTTGTACTCGTTGCCCGTCACCTCTTCAGTGGTGACCTTGTAAGAATACTCGCCGGAAGTCTGTGCAACCGCCTTGTGCTCTTTCAGCGTCAACGCGCCGCCCTGATCAAACAGCTTGCCGACCGTGAACGTGTTCACAACCGGGCCGCTCTGCGCCGTCAGATACGCCCACGTCGCGCCAACCGCCAGCGCCACGACAAGCACGAGCGCGATGGCGATCGTCAAAGTTTTCTTCTTCATTTCGTGTTTTCCTCCCTTACAAAAACATCATGTTCCGAACTTACCATGTCCCAACAGCGTCCAACGTGCGCTGTCAGCATTCATTGAGTTAATGCACGGAGATTTGAAAATATTTCATGCTCCCGTGAAAATGTTTAAATCTTACGATTTTTGTCATCCTTTTCCGTGCACTTTGCTGCATTCGCTGCCTCCGCTCGGCGCGCCGCATCGCGCGCGTCCGCCTCAGCCGCCTTGCGCAGCATGTCCGGCAGGAACGCCAGAACGATGAGCACGATCGCGATCGCAATGGCCAGATACATCCCCGGCGGGTTCGAGACCCAGTGCGAAACATAGCCAAGATACGGGATGGTGAACACCGGGCGGCCGATGAGGTTCTTGAAATAGACAGGTGCGCCGTCGGGCGCGTCGTTCGCGTCTCCCTGCGTGTAGAAATGCTCGTTTTCCGCATCGATGGAGATCACGCGGTGTGTGACGACATCCAAGTCCTCATTGAGCACAAAGGTGATCGCGTCACCGACCTGCACGTCCTCGGGCGCACAGGGCTTGACATAGATCAGCGAGCCGGTGTGATACGTCGGCTCCATGCTGCCGGACAGGACGCACATCGGCCGCAGACCGACCAACCGCACGCCCACCAGAAGCAGCGCCAGAATGACCACCAGCACCACCGCAACGGTGGAGATGGCATTGCACACTTTCTGAACCTGTTTTGACATCTTCGTTCTTCCTTTCCCTTCGCGGGCATCCCTCCTGTTGATCCCGGCCGGAGGGCAGACCTCCGAAGCGCAGCCTGTCCGAACCGGAAACGCGCACGGCGGGGCGGGGCGGGAACGCTTCGGAGTTTCCCGCCCCACTTCAGCCGTCACGCTTACTAACCAAAAGGATACCACGATTTTCTAAGCACTGAAAGGGGGTAATGTACACAAATTTCCAGCTGAAATTTTGTAAGAAACAAACAGTTTTACCTTTTGTTGTCCATCATTCTGTACAGTTATCCCACGCCCATTGTACGTTTCGGCCGCGGGCGCGTCAAGTGCGGAGCGCGGGCGCGCGGGAATCTTACCTTTTTCTTAAAACTGTCCCGGTTTTGCTTGTTTTTAGTGGGGAAACATGATAGGATAGTTGCCGATTATGGATAGATAACAGGAAGGAGCTGCACGCATGGATACAAACGTGCTCGACTGGCTGGAAGTCACCGCCGCAGCCTGTCCGGACAAGCCCGCCTTTCTTGACGAGGACGGCGCGGTGACCTTTGCCGACGTGCGGCGCGAGGCGCGCATCATCGGCACGGCGGCGGCAAGGCTGCGCGCCGGACGCAAGGCGCCCATCGCCGTGATGAGCGGGCGCAACGCACACACCCCGGCCGTGTTTCTCGGCGCGGTGTACGCCGGCTGCTGCTACGCACCGATGGACGGGACGATGCCCGTGCACCGGCTCAACTCTATTTTAAATACGCTTGACACCGATCTGATGATCGTGCAGCGCGCGTTTTACGACAAGGCCAGGACGCTGGAATTCAGCGGCGAGATCCTCATCGCGGAGGATCTGCTCGAGGGCTGCGAGGACGCGGCGCTGCTGGCCGACTGCCGCGCGCGCGCGCGTGAGCTCGACCCGCTGTACATCATCTTCACCTCCGGCTCGACCGGTACGCCCAAGGGCGTCATCACGGCGCAGCACTCGCTCATGTGTTACATCGAGGACTACGCCGGCGTGATGGGCATCGCGCGCGAGGATGTGCTCGGCAACCAGTCGCCGCTGGACTACATCGCCGCTGTGCGCGACATTTATCTGCCGCTGCGCTTCGGCGCGACGACGGCCATCATCCCGAAGGAACTTTTCATGTCGCCGGAGCGTCTGTTCGAATACATGAACGACAAGGGTGTGACGGCCGTGGGCTGGAGCGTCTCGGCGCTGACCGTGCCGGCCGCGCTGGGCGCGTTCGAGTGCAGCGTGCCGCAGCACCTGCGCAAGGTGTGCTTCTCCGGCTCGGTGATGCCGTGCAGCTGCCTGCGCCAGTGGCAGCTCGCGCTGCCGCAGGCGCGCTTCGTCAACCAGTACGGTCCGACGGAGGCGACCGCCTCGTGCACATATTACGTCGTGCCCGGTCTGGTGGAGGACACCGACGTGCTGCCGATCGGCAAGCCGTACCCGCACTACGAAGTGTTTCTGCTCTCGGAGCAAAACGAGGCCGTGCCCGACGGCGAGATCGGCGAGATCTGCGTCAAGGGGCCCATCCTCGCACTCGGCTACTACAACAGCCGCGAGAAAACGGCCGAGAGCTTCCTGCAAAACCCGCTCAACCACGCGTATGACGAGCGCATCTACAAGACCGGCGACCTCGGGCACTTCGCGCCCGACGGCAACCTCATGTTCCACGGCCGCAAGGACCGGCAGGTCAAGCACCTCGGCCACCGCGTGGAGCTCGGCGAGATCGACCTCGCCGCGGCGAAGGTGCCCGGCGTGGAGGAGGCCTGCGCGCTCTACGATCAGGAGCACGAGCAGATCTGGCTGTTTTACACCGGCGCGGACGTGACCAAGCGCGACATCGCCGTGGCGCTGCGCGCCGACCTGCCGGGCTTTATGGTGCCGCGCAAGATCGAGCAGCTTGACGCCATGCCCCGGCTCGACAACGGCAAGACGGATATGCGCGCGCTGGCCGGGCGCATCGCCGACGCCCACCGATAATCGCTTACATTACTCACATTTCAGGAGGTATTTTATTATGGAACAGGAACTGATGGACATTCTGACCGATCTGCGCCCGGACGTGGATTTTGAGACCGAGACCGCGCTCATCGACGACCACATTCTCGAATCGTTCGACATCGTGTCGCTCGTCGCGGCGCTCAACGACGCGTTCGACATCGAGATCGGCGCAAAGGATCTCGTGCCGGAGAACTTCAACTCCGCCAAGAGTCTGCTGGCCATGGTGCAGCGCCTGCAGGACGAGGACTGATGGACAAGACTGCTCTGAAAACGGCGGCCGCGAAATACGGCACGCCGCTGTATCTGTTTGATCTGGATGCTTTCACGGCGCGCGCTGAAAAAGTGCGCGCCGCGTTCGGCTCTCACGTGCAGCTTTGCTACTCCATGAAGGCAAACCCCTTCGTGCTGCGCGGCCTGCCGGACGTGTTTCGCTGGGTGGAGGTCTGCTCCCCGGGCGAGCTGACGATCTGCGAAAAGCTCGGCATCGCGCCCGAGCGCATCCTCTACTCCGGCGTGAACAAGGGCGCGGACGATGTCGCGCGCGCCGTCGCGCTGGGGGCAGACCTGCTCACGGCCGAGAGCACACTGCATTTTGATCTCATCTGCGCCGCCGCGGCCGCGCAGGGAAAGCACGTGCGCGTGCTGCCGCGTCTGACCGCCGGCAGCCAGTTCGGCATGGATCCCGCCGCGCTGGAGGAGCTCGTTGCGCGCCGCGCGGAGTTCCCGAACGTGACGATCGCGGGCATCCACTACTTTTCCGGCACGCAAAAGCGCAAGGACGCCGTGATCGCAAAGGAGCTTGCGCATCTGGATGAATACCTCACGATGCTGCACGACAAGTACGGCTTCACGGCGCAGCACGTGGAATACGGTCCGGGGCTGAACGCCGAGTGCCTGCGCGACGATGCCGAGGCACGCGACGGCGCGCTGCTCGACGCGGCGGCGGAGCACATCCGCGCCTTCGGCGAGAAGTACCCGCTCACGATCGAGATGGGCCGCTTCTTCGCAGCGCCGTGCGGGACGTTCCTCACCGGCGTGGCCGACGCCAAGTGCAACCTCGGCGTGAACTATGCCGTGTGCGACGGCGGTATGCATCAGGTGAAGTATGACGGCCAGCTCATGGGCATGCAGTCCCCGCCGCTGACGCTCCTGCGCGAGAGCGCGGACGCCGCCGAGCCGTGGATGCTCTGCGGCAGCCTGTGCACGACAGCGGACGTGCTGGTGCGCGAGGCGCAGCTGCCGCCCCTGCGCGTGGGCGACGTGATCGCCTTCGGACGCTGCGGCGCCTACTCCGTGACGGAGGGCGTGGCCGTGTTCCTCTCGCGCGATATGCCGCGCGTGGCGCTCTGCCGCGGCGGGGACTTCACGCTCGTGCGCGACCGGTTTGCGACCGACGTGCTCAACACCTGCCGGACGCCGGAGGACGAAGCATGACGCTGACATCGCTGTCGTTTTACCTGCTGGTGCTCGCGCTGCTGGTGCTGTACTACCTCGTGCCGAAGCGGTTCCAGTGGGTGGTGCTGCTGATCGGCAGCTACGCGTTTTACGCGTTCGTGTGCCTGCGCTACATAGGCTTTATCGTCGTGACGACGCTCACGACCTACTTCGGCGCACGCGGCATGGACGCCATGACCGCGCACATGGAGCAGACCGTCGCCGCGCACAAGCAGGACTGGGAGCGCGAGGAGCGCAAGGCGTACAAAAAGCGCTGCAAGTCCCGCCGCAAGGCGCTCATGATCGCCATCCTGCTGCTGAACTTCGGCATCCTCGCCGTGCTCAAATACTATAACTTCTTTGCCGAGTCCATGGAGGCGCTCTTTGCGTCCATGGGGCTGACGGTCTCGCTCGGCCACATCGGGCTGCTGCTGCCGCTGGGCATCTCGTTTTACACGTTCCAGTCCATGGGCTACGTGCTCGATGTCTACCGCGAAAAAGTGCCCGCCGAGCGCAACGTCGGCAAGCTCGCGCTGTTCGTGTCCTTCTTCCCGCAGATCATTCAGGGCCCGATCGGTGTGTACGACCAGCTGGCGCACCAGCTCTATGACGAGCACAAGTATAACTTTGACAACATCCGCTTCGGCGCGCAGCTGATCCTCTGGGGCTTTTTCAAAAAGCTCGTCATCGCCGACCGCGCCGTGGGCATGATCCACACCGTTGCCGGGGCGTACACCGACTACGCCGGCACCTACGTGCTGCTGGCGGCGATCGTCTACGCGCTGCAGCTCTATGCCGACTTCTCCGGCGGCATCGACATTTCGCGCGGCGTGGCGCAGATGTTCGGCATCACCATGGGCGAAAACTTCCGCCGCCCGTACTTCTCGCGCACGCTCACCGAGTACTGGCACCGCTGGCACATCTCGCTCGGCGACTGGCTGCGCAACTACCTGTTCTACCCGCTGTCGATCTCGAAGGCGTTTCTCAACTGGGGCCGCCACGCCAAGCAGCACCTCGGCAACCACATCGGCAAGGTCCTGCCGACGGCCGTGGCCTCGCTGATCACGTTTCTCATCATCGGCATCTGGCACGGGGCGAGCTGGAAATACGTCGCCTTCGGCTTCTGGAACGGCATGGTCATCCTCGTGTCCACGCTGCTGCAGCCGGTGTCGGACAAGGTCGTCGCCGCGCTGCACATCGAGCGCAAGAGCGCGTGGTATCAGGTGTTTTCCATGCTGCGCACGTTCGTGGTCGTGCTCATCGGCTATTACTTTGACATCGCCGACGGGTTTCGCGCCGCGATGGGCATGATGTTAAAATCCGTGACCGACCTGCATCTGTCGCAGCTGCGGCCGGGCGCCGTGCTCGAGGCCCTGCCGCTGACGCGGTATGACTGGGCCGTGCTGCTGTTCGGCACGGTCGTGATCTTCACCGCCTCCGTCATTCAGGAGCGCTCGCAGCGCACCATCCGCGAGATCCTCGACGAGAAGTGCCTCGCCCTGCGCTGGGTCGTGCTGCTCGGCGGCATCTTCGCCGTTGTGCTCATGGGCGTTTACGGCCCCGGCGTGCAGGCATCCGAATTCGTGTATATGCAGTTTTAAGCTATGACAAAACGACCGATCTCCAAATCCCGCACAGCGGTGCGCGCGATCGTTTTCGTGCTCATCGCTGCGCTGGGCATCGGGCTCATCTCCCCGATGCTCGTCGCGAATAACGACTGGGACAAGCGCCACGTGCACGGCTTCTTCCTCGAGCCGGAGGACAGCCTCGACGTGGTGCTCATCGGCGCGAGCCAGCTCTACACCGGCTACAGCGCCCCGCTCGCGTGGCAGCAGTACGGCTACACGAGCTATCCGCTGACGGTCTCGAACATCCCGGCACGGCTCTACGGCTCCCTGCTCACGGAGGCCGTGGATCGCCAGCACCCGAAGCTGATCGTCGTGGACATCGACGGCTTCATCAACGACGAGAACCCGGAAACGCTGGAGGCCAACCTCCGCAAGTGGATCGACAACATCCCCTGGTCGCGCAACCGGCTCGAGACCATCCGCACCTGTGTGCCGCGAGAGCTGCAGGCCTCGTTTTACTTCAACATCGCCAAGTACCACACCAACTGGTATCAGGTGGGGAAATGGGTGCCGGTGCAGCGGCGTCTGCACATCATGGATGAGACCGGCTGCTCGCTGACCAAGGGCGTGGAGACGGTGTGCAAGTCCCTGTCCGCGGATTTTGAGCCCGATGTCCGGCCGCTGACGCTCAGCGCGGCGAACGAACAGTATCTGCGCGCGTTCTGCGCGCAGGCGCAGAGTCTCGGCGTGCAGACGCTCTTTCTGCGCACGCCGCACCGCACGCAGACGACCGACCCCGGCGTCTTTGACGACGTGGCCGCCGTCGTGGGCGAATACGGCTACGACCTGCTCGACCTGCACGACGCGTTTGACACGATCGGGCTCGACCGCTGCGCGGATTTTATCGACTCCGATCACCTCAACACCGCCGGCATGGAGATCTTCACCGCGTGGCTCGGGCAGTATCTCACCGCGCATTATGACCTGACGGGCACGTACAGCGCCGAGCTCACCGCCATGTGGGACCGCTGCGCCGCCTTCGTGACGCAGACGCTGCCGCTGTGCAAGGAGCTGGCCGCTGCGAACACGGAGCAGAATCTCAACGAGTTTTCGCCGCAATTTTCCGCGTGGCGCTAACACAGCATGTGGAGAACATCAATGAATCCAAAACAACACGCAAAAAGAAATACCGTCGTGCGCGTGATCGCGTTTCTGCTCATCGTGGCGCTGGTCTACGGCGCGCTCACGCGGCTGCTGACCGTCAACAACGCCACCGAGCAGCAGTACATCCGCAGCTTCTATCTGGAGCCGAAAAACTCGCTCGACGTCATGATCATCGGCGCAAGCGAAACGTTCACGGACTACTGCGCACCGCTGGCATGGCAGCACGCAGGCTTTACGAGCTATCCGCTGGCCGTATCGGCCGCACAGGGGACCATGTACCCCTCCATGCTGCGTGAGGCCGCCAAGCGGCAGAGCTCCGCGGTCTACGTGGTCGAGGTCAACGGCTTTCTCTACACGGAGGACGAGCGCAAGGAGCTCGGCAAGGCCGCAACGCGCGAATGGCTCGACACGCTGCCGCTCTCACGCAGCAAGGTGCAGGCCATCAACGAGTGCGTGCAGGGCAAGCGCCTGTCGTACTATGTACCGCTGCTCAAATACCACGACAACTGGAGAAAGCGGGACCTCATCCGCAATTCGCTGTCGCTGCAGCAGCAGGCGCGCGACGCGGGTTATTCGTACACCAAGCCGTTTTTGTCCATCTCCATGTTCCTCACGGAGACGGACGAGATCCCCGTGCGTCAGCAATCGCTCGACGATTTCAACGAGCAGAGCCTGCGCACCTTCTGCGAGACGGCAAAGAAGCTTGGTATTCAAAACGTGCTCTTTGCCCGCTTCCCGCACCGCACCGTCATTGAAAACTATGACGCCGTGTTTGCCGAGCTGGAGGCGGTCGTGCACGAGTACGGGTATGATTTTGCGAACTTCGACACGCAGATGGACGCCATCGGTCTCGACCCGCTCAATGATTTCGCCAACGCCGAGCATCTGAACATTTTCGGCGCGGAGAAATTCACGCCCTACCTCGCCGACTATCTCGCGCAGCACTACGACCTGAACACCGCGCACAGTCAGGCCGTCACCGATGAATGGACGCGCTGCGCCGCATTCACGCAGCAGATGCTGCCCGTGTGCGAGGACAACACCCGGCGCTACACGTGCGAGAAGCTCGACGAATTCTCGCCCGTATTCGCAGACTGCCGCTGAATAAAGCAAAACGCAGCCCCCTTCGAGCGTCTCGAAGGGGGCTGCGTTATTGTTGCTTTACCGGCCGGTGCTGCCGAAGCCGCCCGCGCCGCGGTCAGTTTCGTCGAGCGTGTCCGCGTCCGAAAACTCCGCCGCGAGAAACGGCAGGATCACAAGCTGGGCGATGCGGTCGCCGGGCTGGATGGTGTAGGGGACGTCCCCGTGGTTCACCAGCCCCACCGTCAGCTCGCCCCGGTAGTCGCTGTCAATGACCCCCACGCTGTTGGAGAGGGTGATGCCGTGGCGGGCGCCCATGCCGCTGCGGCTGCACACCAGCGCCACATACTCCGGCCCCGGCAGGGCGATGGCGATGCCTGTGGGGATGCCCTGCCGCCCGCCGGGAGCCAGCGTCACCGGCTCCTCCATACAGGCGCACAGATCCATGGCCGCCGCACCGGCGGTGGCGTAGGCGGGCAGGGGGAACTTTGTCCCCATCAGCGGCGATACCGCCTTGACCTTCAACTCTATCATAGCAAATTTACTCCTAAAATATAAAAACGAATTGTTAAAATCGATTTTCGTCCATAAACTTTCCCGTTATTCCTTTTCCGGCACCGTGATATCCGCCACGGAGTAATCCCCCAGATCCAGCAGCTGCCGGACGCAGTAGGGGATAGGCCGGTGGAACACCGGCCCGTCCACGGCGATGGTGTGGAATTCTCCGTTCTCGCCGCAGATATCCACGCCGCAGGCGGTCATCTCCTCCACCATGGCCCGGTCCATGACCCGGCCCAGCAGCTGCCGGGGCAGCACCCGGCGGTCCAGCGTCTTGATGAGACACCGATACCCCAGCTCCAGCACCTCCCGGACGTTCTCCTGCCGGTCGTGGTGCCATAGGGGGTATACCGCCTCCAGCCCCACGTTTCGGCAGCGCTCCTCGCCCCAGGCCCGGTTGTTCTCAATGTCGATGTCCCCGAAGCACACCAGCTCCGCCCCCTGCTCCTTGGCCCGGCGCAGTGCCGCCTCCATGGACAGATGGTACTCCTCGCCGCCGGTAGGCACCGCCAGCAGCGGCAGCTCCAGCGCCTCGCCGTACTCCCTCAGCAGCGCCGGGTCCACCCCATGGAAGTAGGAGCGTCCCGCTTCGGGGTTGAACATCACCAGCAGCGCCATAGGCTCTGCTCCCGCCTCCAGCATTTTGTGCAGGCACAGGGTGCTGTCCTTGCCGCAGCTGTACGACAGGATAAATTTCTTCCCGGCCACGCCGGCCAACGTATCTTCCACAGGAACCTCCTGTTTTGGGACAATGTATTGATAACTTATAGGAATTTCTCGATTAAAAATAACGAGATGTATTCACTCTACCCCCCGGTAGAACAGACCCCGTGTCAGATTGGCCGGGATATAGTCCCCCTGCCCCTGATACCGCTGCAGCGCCGCCACGCACTCCGCCGGGGATTCCGTGGTGAACCGCAGCCGGGCATAGGTGAGCCCCAGCCGCCGCCACTCCGGCTTGTCCGCCAGAAAGAGGGTACGGCTGTTCTCCAGTTCGTTGCGGTGGCCCCATGCGGGCATCAGCGGGAAGCGGGCCCCGGTTCGGTCGGTGAGGACGTTCTCCCCGGTGCAGCGGCAGGCGGAGGAGCGCTTCCGGTAATCGCTGCCCACATCGCAGCAGCCCAAGCTGTTGGCAATGACGCAGTTCTCCATCAGCATCAGCGGCAGGCGGCCATAGACCACCGCCTCGCAGGGCAGATACTTTTTCAGATCCCGGATCTGTTGATGCCGCAGCTCGAAGGATACGGCGGCGGTGGAGAGCCCCAGCTCCCGCAAAAACAGCAGCGCACGGGAGTTGAATACGTTCATCCCCAGATCGCCCCGCAGCGGCAGTTCCAGCCCCTCGGCAATGGGCAGATGACCCAGATTGCTCACGGCCACGGCGGCCAGCACCTGCCGGTGCCGCACCAGCATCTCCCGCAGCACCGCCTCGTCCTCCGTCCGGAAAATACGGGGCAGCACGGCGCAGAAGGACGTCCGGTCCAGATACGGGGTCACATCCAGCGTATCCAGCCACTCCACCGGCAGATAGATCATCTCCGGGCGGCAGTCCACCAGCGCCTGCGTCAGCTGCGCCGGCTTCTGGAGGGAGCAGGTCAGCAGCGGCTGCGCCGGCTCCACCGGGGCATCCGGCAGCGGCTCCGGCTGGGCGATCCGGCGTTCCGGCACGGCACACAGGGTATCCTCCAGCGCCGTCAATCCCTCCCGCCGCAGGGCGTTGA